>Ga0206863_1026_pt1 | contig 53930 bp, 48 predicted proteins | sample Alteio_BWOrgCont_41_FD_152634 | JGI IMG/M metagenome (GOLD analysis project Ga0206863, IMG submission 152634) | Enriched cells from forest soil in Barre Woods Harvard Forest LTER site, Petersham, Massachusetts, United States -... | ecosystem: Environmental > Terrestrial > Soil > Temperate forest >...
GCTCATTCCAACCATCGCTGATAGTCCTGTCGCCTGATGATAACAGGCATGCGGTCATGGCCAGTTTTTTCGACAAGCAACCCGTTTGGCTCCGTTGTGATTACAGCGAATGTATCCATCTGCGTCTTGCCGTCTGGTGACCGCCAGTGACGCCACACGCGACCTAGTGCGAACGGAGAATCATCTGCCATTGCGAATAACCACGGAAGCTTTGTCTTGCCCTCTGCCCTCCACTCTATGAAGCTGTCAACGCGGATGAGGCAGCGGCGTTTGAGAAATGAATCTTTCCAGACGTTGCTATCAAGCAAGGTTTCACCCTTGGCATTGATGGTGGACATTTTGAATTTCTTCGGATCGTTTACGAATGGAGGCAGGAAGCGCCAGAACATCATGGACAACATGCGAGTGCCGAACTCTTCATCCCATATGATGACTGGCTGCATCGTCTGAGGCGCGACGTTGTAATCAGGTGCGAGTTCAAAATGCAGACCATCAACGTTCCCAAGTTGGAAGGCTTCAGCGATCTTCTGTTTGTCGCTGCGTCTCTGGTAACGGCCACACATGGTCTACCATCCGGGCGGAAGAGTACGACATAGAGACGCGTGAATCATCTGCGTACCATATTTCTCGGCATCTTCTTTATGAACCCACAATCTGCGTTTCTTAGTCTTGCCCTTTTTGGCATCTTCGACCGACTCGATGTATTCAATGGTGATGCTCATCAGTTCCGGATTCTCCGTGCTGTCGAGTCGCCCATCGGTATGAACGCCGTAGAAATAGCAGGCGTCATCAGCATGATCCTTTTCTGGCTTGTTCTTCTCCTTATTGCTCATGCAGTTGCTGCCGTACCGTCTCTTTTCGTTGTTCGAACCTCTGATGTCTTTGATTATTCCCACGGTTTCTCGCTTTCATTAAAACTCTGTCGAGTCGTCTCCCAATAGCTCAAGGTTGGCTTCTCTCCAGCCTCCTTGCCATGATTCACTGGCATCTTCCCAATAGGAGACATCGCGCCAGCGATCACCATATCCTTGCTCGAATTGCGTTTCCGCTTGTCCGATTTGATCGATATTTTCTTGTGTCATTTCCGTGCCCGTCTGCCTGAATTTTCAGCGGCGAGTAACCGGATACAAATTCCGGTAGGTAAAAAGCAGGCATACAGTTATCGTATTGCTGATGAGCGCACTGGACGACGTACAAGTGGGAGAATGGCTAGCGATAGTTTCCACAGTGAAAGGTTCGAGCTACATACTTCAGCAAGTGACCTCCATGACAAGCGGGCTGGTACGGACGCGGAACTATACATTTCGCAGAGACGGGCACTCATTCTCCGTAAAGCAAAGAAGTGTGACTGCACGTCTGGCTACCGAGAGCGAGATTGAAGCACGGCTGTGCTCGGAGTGTTTCCAGTGATAGCCGGGAATATCATCCGCGATGGTGGCGCGATCTTGCCAGCGGACCGGAAACCCAGGTCACCCGTCACGGAAGCTTTTTCGGGATCGAATCGTATGACGGCAAGACGCTCTTCTACTCCAAGATAGAGGGCGGCGGTCTGTGGAGCATCCCCGTGGCCGGAGGCACCGAAGAACTCGTCACTCCCGCCCTTCACCGTCGCTACTGGGGACACTTCGCCGTGACCGGTGACGGCATCTACCTGCTTGATGTGGACGCGACACCCCGTCCCACCATCGTGTACTACAGCTTTCAGACCCGGAGGCTGCTTGCGTGCCCAGCCTTATCGCGCATTTTGCGAATGTGGGAAGCGAGCACTCCGACCGCCATCAGAACTTGCCTCCCTTGGTGGAGCTTGGTAGAAGCCCCGGGCTCTAGCCCCGGAACAAAAGCCGGTCCGACGGACCGCACCTTACTGCCGTAGGCCGGAGTGGAGTCGCAGGCGAAACGACGATCATCCCTGATTTAAGCGCCGGCATGAGCTTTATCCGCAAAATCACCGAAACGTGAAACGAAAGTTCCCTTCTCGCACTATCAGCCGATAGGAGAACCCCATTCTCCGAGGTGATATATGCCAAAACACAAAGAACCAAACGCCCCCTCAATCGAGCCGCACATCCCGACGCCAGCCGAGGCCGCTGCGCTCAAAAAAGTAAAGCTGAACTCGTTTACTGTGCTTCCTGCAAAAGTAACTCCTGATGGCACAGTAACCGCCACCTGGAATGTAAGCGTGCCTAGCGACACCGGATTTGACATTCTTATCTCGCTGAATGGACAAGAGGTTGGGACTAGTGGAAGCAAGACCTTTACGGTAACGCAGCGGACAAGCTTCTCACTGGCGGCGGTGATCAATGATCCGCCCATTCCTTTTGACGCAAGGATATTGAAATCCATCATCGTCCTGGTGAACACCAGTGATTGCCAGGACCAGCCAATCCCCGCTTCAATCCTTACTGGTCTACTCAAAAACAAACTGGACTCCGCATTCGCTGGAAGCGACAATTTCTCGCTGGGAGACGGCGGATCGACAGTCACCGCAGGCTCAAATGGTCTGGTCGACATTCACATACCGATCACGATCAATGTTCCGGACTGGTTCGATGCGGACATGGACTTTCACATACAGTTGAACATTTCGGGTGCGCAGGGACATGTCATTGTTACTGCTCCCGTGGTCGACCCGACAGGGAGCTTCCCGTTTTTGTCAGACGTGCTCAGCGGTGGCTGCTCGGATGCTGTGAGTACTGGGATGACAAAGATGGCCTATGCCTTCCTTGAGCGAATTGTTGACACCGAACTCCGTCCAACCGTTGAGCAACAGATCGAGGATCAGGTCACTACGTTCACCACGCAGCTGCAGAATAGCGACCCGCAGCACCGAACATTCGCGATGACGTCCCTGCTCTTCTCCGCGAACGAGGGGCTGCTGATTACCGCCTGCCCTCAAGCCTGAAACATCACGTCGGCTTTGACGAAGACTGCTCCTCCCAAAACGGGAATCGCACGAGAGGCTGTCAATGATGTGGCCGAGAATTTCTGGGAATCCCCTAAAATAGAAATAGAGACCCAAGAAGCCCGCCCACCCGGCGGGCTTTCTTATTTCTGGCCCAAAAAGGAGCCAATGCCCGCTCGCGCCGCTGCTCAGCAACTCCGCCTACACCCGCAACCCGCTAACATCGCCTATAGCAACGAAGCGTTCCAGGAGCTCCTGCAGATCCGCTACAGCTCCGAGCCCTTCCGCACGCCGGCATTCACTGAGGTCGAGCAGAACCTCACCTTCCTCAACACCGGACAAAGCCAGACCCCGGTCTCATCGTCATGAAGCTCGACGCCAACGGCCGCGACTACGGACAGTACAAACACATCGTTGTTGTGTTCAACGCGGCCCACTCACGGACTGCCTTCACCGACGGACGCCCAAGGCCTCAAGCTGAAACTCCATCCGCGCCACATGGTCGCAGGAGGTCATGTGCGCGGCTCTGTCATGATTCTGGGGGCGAGCTCGAGCAGATCCAGTTTCTTCTCGGGCACGTCTCTGTGCAAACCACCGAACGCTATATTGGCTGCAAGCAGCGTTTGAGAGTAGCGGTAAACGACAGACTTGGAATCGAACCCGGGTGAGTGGTTAACCCCACAACTGGACGCGTAGGCGACTATTCGGCCATCCATGATAAGTCTCTGTCAATAGAAAACATGAGATCGCGATGCGCGCTTGGAGAGCGCGCAGTTTGGTAACCTCCGACAGGTTTCTTTGGGCTGCGCAGTTGTGCCTCTCGGCAGGGTTCCTGCGTGACACGCAGAACCATCCATCCATTTGCTGTCTCGGGCCCTTGTGCCGGTCACAGAAGATTGAGTTTGGATTCTCTGCCAGTCTCGAAACAAGTGCCATGGAGCCTCGAGAGCGATAGCTCTGTTGCTCAGCCGAGTAGATGCGAGACCTGGCAGAGTGCGCGCCGACATCCTGTGTGTACGCGAGTGGCTTTATGCTGCTACGCTTTGCTTCTCGCGTTGGACGAACACTCGTTCGCCTCGATCGATGGCCAGCAGATAGCCTGCCATCTTCCGTGCGACAGCGAGGATGGCTTGGTTGCAGTTGCCCCTTGTTCTCTCCCTATCGTAAAGCTCGACCATTTCTGGATGGTGTCTCAGGGAGATATGCTCAGCCTCGATGAGCACTGTCTGCAAATGCTTGTTGCGCTGCTTTGATAGGCATGCGCAGCGAGTGGCCAGCCGAACTCTTCTCTGCGCTGCACAGGCCGCAGTAGCTGATGACTTGCTTGATCGAGCGAAAGCGATGGATGTCGCCTAACTCCAGCACCCAGGTGAGTGCCATGACAGGACCGACGGCTGGAATTGTCATTAGTCGCTTCACTCGATCTATCAGTAGTGGATCCCGTTCCAGCGAACGAAGCAGTGCTTGCTCTGTCTTGTGGGTATGCTCGATCATCTCGCGCGACAGCTTCAGCAGAGGCCACAGCGATGGATCAATCTCGCGGTTCGTCGGTAGCACCTGATGAAAGTAGCCCTGCTGATGCAGCTTCTGTTTGTTGTAGCTCACGCCGGATTCCATCAGCATCTGCGCGATCTTGTTTTTCAGTTGGACGTTCTGGCGGATAAGAAGCTTGCGATAGCGTAGCGTCCGCCGGCGCTGCCGGATGGCTGCCGGTACCATGTAGGCCTCGGGTAGAAAATCACAGCGCAGGCAGTCGGCAATCTTCGCAGCATCGATGCGGTCGTTCTTCTTCTTGGCTGCGGCGATCGCGCGCAGCATAAGCGGGTGTGCCACCTTCACCGCTGCGGCGTGTGGCAACAGGTAGTCATAGATCCAACTCGTGAACATGGTCGCTTCCATCGCAACAGTCCACGGTTGAGGAAGGGATTTCATCCAGGCGTCCAGATCCTGCCGCGTGGCCGCCACCATGCCCTCTCCCAGCACCCTCCCATGCCGGTCCTTTATGCAATAACTGATCGCCTTCTTGTGGATGTCTAAGCCGATGAAGTGCATACTTCCCATCGAGAAGCCTCCTTGGATATCTCTCACTCAGCCGCTTCGGTTGAGTTCGGTACCTGTATACCAAGCACTCCTCATCGCAGCGACTTATCCATCCAAACATGTGGCTCAGTTCCGGTTAGCCGACCAGCCAACCGGAATAACCGAACACGCAGTAATGGTGCGTCACCATCGGAGCGCAGTGTAGGATTCCGCCATGCGAGAAATGCATTCACGAGTCTTCGCGGTGGCAATCGCGGCGACGTTGTTGCTTGTTCCGGCGTACGCACAGCAGAGTCGCTGGTCTTCGGCGGATGATAAAACTGCGAAATACATCATCCAGATGGAGCGCAAATGGGCTGACGGTGTATGTGTTGATAACGGTGTCGTCGCTGGTCTGCTTGCCGACGACTTCCAAGGCACTTCAACGAACGGTGCGCGCTTCACAAAAGCTGATGAGCTGAAGGACGAGAAAGGCGCACGTACCGCTCATGATTGCGGACTTGATGAGGCTAAAGTGCGCTTCTTCGGAGACAGTCTTGCCGTTGTCTACGGCAGCGAACATGCTGTCGGCAAAGACAAGTCCCAGCCGAACATAAAGGTTTGCCAGGTTTGGACTGACACGTGGCTGAAGCGCGGCGGTACATGGCAAATCATCGCCTCGCACGATAATCGCGTGAAATGTAAGTAGCTAGAGGACGCCTGACCTTTTGTTCTGCATTGGCATGGTCGGTTGTGGCTTTTACCAGTCGAGACGCAGAAATGCTTAGCCATTGATTTCTGGTTATCTGAATCAGTGCGTCAAATCCGAACGCCCTGCTCTGGGCGGTTTACGGGCTAACCGGAAGTTGGCCGGTACGTTACCGGTACGTTAATAGATCAACCTGAACTCCTCAGTTGCGACTCGCTTGTTGGCACCAACGGACATCCAGTATGTTTGGTGGCCAACTTCTCAGTAAACGCTGGCCGACTCTTACTTCGCTAGCACCGCGCCCTCGGACAAGACGCTTCCCAGATACAACGTCAACACCTTTTTGAACTCAGCCACAACCAGGGCTTTCCCTTTGGAATCTGCTTCGCCGTAGAGCGTCATCATGCCCCGGACTATCTGGAGAGAGACGTTTGCAGCAAGTAGAGACTGTTCCCTCGAAAGCGAAGGATTCTTGGCCTGAAAGGCGTTTGCTATTGCGATTCGTGAAGCCTTCCGGGCTGCAGGGTCGCGGCGAAAGCGGATTGGCGCGGCCAACAAGCTCAGATAAGCGGGACGCTTCTGGACGTATTGGGTGATGCGCTCGATGAACAAATCGGCGAACTCCGCATGAGTCAATATCTCCGCCTGCTCCATCAACGGCTTCCAATGCGCCTCCAGCTCTTGGGAATATTGATTTACCAGCGTGAACGCGATGGACTGTTTATCCGGAAAGTAGTTGTAGAGCGCGCCGATCGAAGACCCGCTCCGCTCCGCGACCGCCGTCATAGTCGCTGCTTCGTAGCCGACTTCGACAAAGAGTTCCGCGGCTGCGTCCAGAAAACCGGCCAGCCGGCGCATCGAGCGTTCCTGCTGCGGTGCGACACGAACGGGATTTGACGAAATCGAGGGCATCCTCGTATTCTAAATCCAGAGAAATCGAGGCTACCCTCGATTTCAAATATTTTCAATAAAGAGGAACCATGGCAGAACTTCGGCTCGACACCCAAAAGACCGCACTCGTCCTCATCGACCTGCAGAATGCCATCGTCGGCATGAATCCAGTGCCGCATGCCGCCGCACAGGTCGTCGAAAACTCCAAAAAACTTGCCGACGCCTTCCGCGTTCATGGCGCTCCCGTCGTCTATGTCCGCGTCGATCTCAACGACTTCATGAAGCTTCCCGTCGACCAGCCGCACAACCTGGGCGACAAGCCACTGCCCGCCGCAGCATCGGAGATTACGCCTTCCGCTGGTTTCCAGCATGGCGACATCCTCATCACTAAGCGCCATTGGGGCGCCTTCGCCGGAACCGACCTCGAGCAGCAGCTTAAATCTCGCGGCATCGACACGGTCGTCCTCACAGGCATCTCCACCAATGCAGGCGTCGAGTCCACCGCGCGTCAGGGTACCGGCCTGGGCTTTGCCTTTGTGCTCGTCGAAGATGCCTGCTCCAGCCAGAACGCCGAGCATCACCGCTTCGCCTTTGAAAATATCTTCCCGCGTCTCACTCGCGTTCGCTCCACCGATGAGGTCCTGACCTCCCTTGCCTAAGGTCTCTGCCGAATCCGGCGGACTCGACCCATTGGTCTGGAAGATCACGGCCGTCGCGGTACTCGGCTCTTTTCTCGCGCAGCTCGATGCGACCATCGTCAACGTATCGCTCTCCAGTCTCGCCGTGGATCTGCACAGCAGCCTCACGGCGATTCAATGGGTCACCAGCGGCTATCTTCTGGCGCTCGCTCTTATGCTCCCGCTCAACGGCTGGCTCGTGGAGCGCATTGGAGCCAAATCTCTCTACCTCTGGTGTTTTTCGGCCTTCACGCTCTCCTCCGCCTTATGCGGTCTGGCCTGGTCCGCGAACTCGTTGATCGCATTTCGCATCCTCCAGGGCATGAGCGGCGGCCTGATGGCTCCGCTGACGCAGATGATGATGGCGCGTGCTGCCGGAAAGCATATGGCGCGCCTCATGGGCTACGCGGCTGTGCCAATCCTGATGGGGCCGATCCTTGGCCCGGTCATCGCCGGTGCCATTCTGCAACACGCCTCTTGGCGCTGGCTCTTCCTGGTCAACGTGCCGGTCGGTGTATTGGCAATCGTCCTGGCGGTTCTCTTTCTGCCCAATGATCGCGAAGAGACCAGGTCAAGAAAACTCGATCTTCCTGGCTTCGCCCTGCTCTCTCCTGGACTCGTGCTCTTCCTGTACGGATCGGATCATCTGGGCAAGCGCACCGGTCTTACGACTCTCCTGATTTCCATCGTTCTGCTTGCGGCCTTCTTCAGGGTGGCCATTCGGAAAGGGGACAAGGCGCTCATCGATCTTCAGCTATTCAAGAGAAAAACCTTCTCTGCGTCCGCCACCACGCAGTTCATGTCGAATGGAATCTCGTTCGCGGGCCAAATGCTGATTCCGATCTATCTCATTCGCGCCTGTGGCCAATCACCGAGTGCGACGGGCTGGTTGCTGGCTCCGCTTGGAGTGGGGATGATCTGTTCCTATCCATGGATAGGAGCCCTGACGCAGCGGTTCGGAATACGAAAGGTATCGGCTGGAGGCGCATTTCTGGCCTTCGCAGCCACGCTGCCCTTTATCTGGCTGGCCAGTCACGGACTTGTATTCCCCGTGCTCGCGTGTGCTCTCTTTGTGCGTGGAATAGGCCTCAGCGCGGTCGGCATTCCCTCCATCTCGGCTGCATACGTTTCTGTGAGGAAACAAGACCTGCCAATGGCAACAACCTCGCTCAACATTGTGCAACGTCTCGGCGGACCGACTTTGACTACGCTCTGCGCGACCTTCCTGGGATGGAGGTTGGGGATGGCACAGTCCGACGCCAGCCTCTCCAGCGCATTTACCTCTGCCTTTCTTCTACTCTGCGGATTGCACGCTCTCCTGTTTGCTGCCGCCCTGAGATTACCTCTTTCCCTGGACAAGGCGACAGAACAACCTCTTGCAGAAAAATCGCCTGCCTTATTGGAGATGATGTCCGAGTAATTGAACTTGTGGAAGTCATTCACTCATTCGACGAGTCTAGGCAACGTCGATGTGTCAATCAAAATAGCGGGGACGGCTCGGTTGTTGCAAACCGCCGATTCAATCACCGAACGCCTCAGTTGCCCAGATCAACCTAAGTTATTCCCTTGGACGCAAAACCGGCTTTCCTCCAACATCCCCACTGATCGGATAGTGTTCAGGAACTCCGACTTTCAACACCACCCTTAGAGACTGCTCCCGGCGTTTCAAGTGAGGCGATGCAATGAGCCAGACCTGCCGGAAACGCTATTCTATCCAATGACGGTTTCCCGATCCGGTAGCGATCTTCGGCAGGCGATTCGCGAGCGAGGCCCCAATTGGTAAACGCAAAACTCAAGCGCGCCCTCGGCTTCCGCGACCTCATCTTGTTTTACGTCGTCTCTGGGCTCAGCCTTCGCTGGATTGCCACGGCCGCTGCGACCGGGCCCTCGGCTATCGCTGTCTGGTTCACTGCTCTGTGCGGATTTTTTCTGCCTCTGGCAGCGTGCGTGCTCGATCTCTCGTCGCGCTATCCGGCGGAGGGCGGCTTGTATATCTGGACACGCGAGGCCTTCGGTCCTTTTCCCGCATTTATGTCAGCCTGGACCTACTGGATGAGCAACCTGCCATATTTCCCTGCCATTTTGTTTTTTGCGGCGAGCAGCCTGCTCTATCTCGGCGGCCCCATGAAGAGGTTGGCCGACTCGCCGCTTTACTTCCTTGCTTTTACCGTAGTGATGCTGGCGCTGATTACGTTGATGAACGTGGTGGGCCTGAACACAGGCAAGTGGCTCAACAACCTGGGAGCTATCGGGACCCTGATTCCCGCGCTCATTCTCGTTGCGCTTGGAATCATCTCGTTTTTACGCTTTGGCTCCGCAACGCATTTTACGGTTGGTGCGATGGTGCCAAGGCCGCGAATGAAGAATTTTATCTTCCTCTCGACTATTTTCTTCGCCTTCGGCGGATGTGAGGCCGCTTCGTTCATGGGCGAAGAGATTCGCGAGCCGCGACGCGTGATTCCCCAATCCCTTTTCCTCGCCGGATTCATTCTCGCGGTCGGATATATCGCTGGAACACTTTCGCTGCTTGTCGCGCTGCCCCCCGAAAACATCAGTGGACTGAGCGGCTTCCTGACGGCCATCGACCTGCTGGCACGGCACATCAGCCTGTCGGCTCTAGTCGCTCCTATCGCGGCGCTCGTGGCCATCAGCAACATTGGCGCGGCCAGCGCGTATCTCTCGTCGACTGCGCGGCTGCCCTTCGTTGCCGGAGTGCACCGTTACCTGCCGGCCGCATTCGGCCGCGTCCATCCGCGCTTCCGCACGCCGCATGTGGCCCTTATGTCGTATGGCGCTGCCGGAATTGTTTTCGGCGTGCTCGGCCAGGCAGGTGCGAGCATCAGAGGCGCTTACGACATGCTGGTGGCGATGGGGGTGATTACCTACTTCATTCCTTATCTATTTCTGTTTGCGTCGGCAATTCGCCTGCAATCGCAACCGCTGGCCCCCGGGTCGTTCCGTCTGCCGGGCGGCAAGCGTTCGATCGTTACGCTCGCGTGGATTGGATTTCTATCCACGGCTTGTACCATCGTCCTATCACTCTTTCCCGCAGAGGACGACGCGCATCCAAGCCTTACCTTTTTCAAAATCGTGATCATGACGCTTGTGCTGCTGGTCGCTGGCGTTGCAATCTATCGTTCAAGCCGCAGACCGCAGCAGCCCGATATTTCCAGTCAATGAAGGAGAAAGGCCGCCACCGGCTGTGCAGGTGAAAGGACCAACGCATGACCCAATCTCTCGCAGAGCTGTTGGATTTGTACAACGCCGCCGCTCCCCTTGAAGACGCGTATACGATTCCCGCTCCGTGGTATCTGGATCGGCGCATCGAGCAGGCTGAGCGCGAGGAGGTCTTCGGCGCAAACTGGATCGCCGTTGGCCGCATCGACCAGGTCGCGGTGGACGGCCAGTTTTTTACGGTTGAAATTGCCGGCGAGCCGCTCGTCGTGGTGCGCGGATCGGACGGCGAGTTGCGCGCTTTTTTTAATGTCTGCCGCCACCACGCGGCTGCTGTTGTGAATGCGCCGTTTGGAACCCTGCAACAGTTGCGCTGTCCTTATCACGGGTGGACCTACGGGCTTGACGGATCACTGAAAGGCGTTCCGGAGTTTGCAGGCGTACGCAATTTCGATCGCGAAGCCAACGGACTTATCCCTGTACGCGTAGAGACCTGGGAGCACTTCGTCTTCGTCACTTTCAACCCTAGCGCGGCCGCCCTTATTGCTTTTCTCGGCGACCTGCCGGGGCGCATCGCAACGCTCGACTTATCCAATCTTCATTTTTTCGCACGCAAAACCTACACGCTCGCGTGTAACTGGAAGGTCTACGTGGACAACTATCTCGACGGTGGCTACCACGTGCCTCACTTGCACAAAGGCCTAAATAGTGTGCTCGACTACAAGGAATACACGATTGAAAACAGCGAACACTATTCCCTGCAATCGAGCCCGATGGTGAGTTCGGAGGAACACGAATCGTTTGCCGCCACGCGCACCGGCGACCGCGCGTACTATTACTGGCTATATCCCAACTTCATGATCAATATTTACGAGGGCGTGATGGATACTAACCTTGTGCTACCGCTGGCGACCGACCGCTGCCTCGTGCAGTTCGATTTTTTCTTCAAGGATGTGAGCAACGGAGCGCGGCCAGCAAACACCAAGAGCGTGGCCGTCAGCGATCGCATTCAGGACGAGGATGTAGATATTTGTGAAAGCGTGCAGCGGGGCCTGCGCTCGCGCGCGTATCGAATGGGACGGCTATCGATGCGGCGCGAGGGTGGGGAGCATTTGTTTCATCGACTTCTGGCGGCGGACCTGCGGCGAGCGGGGAACTCAAGCTGCTGAGAACTGAATCCGTCACATCGTTGAGATCAAACCGATGAAGAACGCACCCGGCAAACGGGATTCTTGTTCCTTTTGCGTCTATGAGTGTCCTCCATGCGCCGGCATACTATTTGAGAATCTTCGTGGGTTGCCCGACCAAGTTTGAAAACCCTTCAATCTGTTGACTTTCGGCCTGGATCCTTCGCTCAGTCACTTGGACGAGACGGTTTCTCTTTACCGAGCTGCACCAGTCCAAGTGGCCGTATACCGGCTTCTCGGACGTTGGCTCCGAACCTCCCGAAAGTCCAGTTTTGAGCAAGTTCGGCTCGTCCGAAGTGAAGTTACTGAAAACCGTTTTCCGTCAGAAGAGTGTTGCGGCGAGCCGAGCGGGATTGACGGTGTTCCTGGACGCCCGTACCTAGGTGGCATTGCTGAGCTGGATTGTCAGCTCCGGTGCCGCGTGCTTCTCAATACGAACTCGAAGCTGGTAAATATCCAAGCCCGGCGCCGACAGCCGGATGTAAAACAGTTTTCCAGTTGCCGGTTTTTCCAGCGAGAAGTATCCCTTCTCGTCGGTCTTTGTTGAGGCTAGAACGGTCTTCCAATTCGAGCTACACAGTTCGACCGTAACGACATTTGCCGGCGCGTTTGTTCCCCCAACCTCAGCATGGCCCGCAAGCGTGAGCGTTCGCTGCGAGCGGTGACGAATGGCTGGAGCTATCCCGCCGTGCTGCGACAACAGGAACTGAATCGAGCCATGGTCCTTGCCAAAAGCATGACCAATCTCATGCAACGACTCTCCCGCCTTCCAACGGCGCCAGATGTCAGTCCTCTGCGCCCCAGAAAGACCATTCCGTCTTCCTTGTCTCATAAACACCACCTTCACATCAGATGGTGTTGCATCGACCGGTTGAGACCGCCCACGTTTTCGGTAAATTGCCCAGGCCCGACGTCTGGTTTCGAAGAAGTGAATGTGAACTCGGGTTCCAGCCTCCTGCAACGTCTGATTCAGGTAAATCTGCGCGTGTCGCCGTCTGGAGACTTGAACTTGCTCAAAACACGCGGAATAGAGCAAGAAATTCGTTGTCACGATCATTGACATGGAATTATGCTCTGAATTGCTAAACTGGAATAAGAGGTTCAGAGAAAGCCGCCGTCAAAAGCGGGCTTTTTATCTTACGAGCGCCGGCCACTGCACCCACGTCATCCTGAGCAGAGCGAAGGATCGCAACGGTTCAAAACAAAGACCAAGGATGTATCTGGACGGAGAATATTCCTCTCACTGCAGTTTGAAATGCAGCTAACTCCCTGATTTTGAACGAATTTACGAAAAAATACCCTAGGGAGGGGGTGGAGTGAATCGCGGTCAGAAAGTACCGTCTTAGCGCGGGTGATGCAGTTCGACGGAAAGCAGATTCCCGAGCACAGGGGCAATCATCTTTGAGGATGAACCAGACAATGCAGGTAAAGATACTTCAGGTCAATTCGCGCTGTAGCTTGGAATCTCTCAGAGCCAGGATTTGGCTTACCACCGCAAAGTTGACTGGAACCTGCCTGACGTCTTATCCCTCTTCCTAAACGCCTACCCGCCCCATCGACGTGAACGAGTCGATGGGGCCGGGAATGCGTTTAAGGATAGGACACCCATTTCGTACTTAAAGTGGAGCCCACTGCTAGTTCTATGGGATGAGGGTGATCACGGATCCCATCTTTGGCGTTCCGATCCCGGTGGATAGATCGTATCCAGGAGTGGTTGGGAAGATGCCGTTGTTGTTGACTGTCTGACCTTTGCCAGTGATGTCGTGGAAGTATCCGTTGGCATCGATGTTGAACAGTAGATAGAGCAGCGGGTTCGCGTTACCTATGCGGGTGTGATAAAGGCTGTCGTGGTTGGCAATGATCGCCGACCAGAATGGCGATGAAAGGCTGGTGCCCCCAATGCCGAACCAGCCCGCCGGCGTTTGGAACTGGCTGAACTCGCCGCATACGCTGAAGGGCGTATTACTGTTGCCCGTGCAGTATTCCGCATAGGGTGTGTTTGCGTCCGCGTTGATCGAAACGTCCGGCACCTCGCGACACGGCTTCCCTTTTGCTGCCAGGGAGCACTGTGTCGTTCCGTTCCCGAACGTTGTGTTGGGGTTGTTAACGCCTGGCCCGAACTGGTAGGCGGGACGACCCCAGAATTGGCTGTTGCCGCCACCGCCCGCGCCCCCGGCAGCGCACCAATCGAACCCTGTCAGACCGTCCGATCCCGGGCCTGCGTTACAGAGGTTGAGGACATTCCAAACGGTCTCGACGCCGTTCGGATAATTCGGATTCGGGTTTGCATTGGGATTGAAGGTTTCTAACGAGGTGCCACCGACGCTCGTGACCCAGGGTTGGGACGGAGGGTCGAGGACGTTTGCGAGGGTCGTTCCGTCACTCCGGATGCAGGAGAAAGCGCCGGTATCGCCTGCTGCGCCAAAGACGCTTTGCCCCTGGAGCGCCATCTGCTCGAAGATCACATTCTCAGCCTGGACGTATGCTGCTCCGGCATCATTCTCACAGACCGCCCAGCTGGAGCTGACAACGTCGGCCGTGTCATCGTTTGCGATTTTTGTATACTCGTCGAGTTCAGTCTGTCCGGTGAAATCGTTTGGTGCGTTGTAAACAAGAAGGCGACGCGCATTGGGTGAAATCGCCAACTGCATTTCTATGTCGGCGTCCACCTCAATGTCTCCGGAGTATCCGTTGAAACTCGCTGGACAGGTATCGCCCACCGGGCAGATGGGGCTGAGCGGGCCACCGTCGACGGTGATGTCGTCCAGGGGCGCCTTGTAGCTCGCACCGTAAAAGAACTTTGCCCAGGTTTGTATATCGGATTGCTGGTAAGCGGAAAGTTCAAAGACGGCAAGGTCCACGCCGGCGCCCTTCGCCAGTGGTCCCAGATTTAGCGCACCATAGATCGCGTTGTCCTGGGATGGCGTCAGACCATTGCATCCGGGACCGCCACCATAACCAAACGCAAAGCCTGAGATGCCAAGAGCCGCGTTGGCTAGCTGCTCCTCAGTCGGATAGGGAGTCTCACAGCTTGGAGTGGGCGGCGGAGCGGTTTGCTTCATCGGCCGTGACCTCATGGACTGGAAGCGAACCGTGTTGGAAAGGCCTATGACGCCGCGCACTTGTGAGGCCACGCTTACAGGCAGCTGAATTTCTGAATCATTTGAGAAATAGTCAATGCCTTTGCGGTTACGGTAAGTGCGAATGTTGGTTCTGAATATGTTCTCAACCATGCTGCTCGGTCCGCTGACGCGGATGAGGAATGGGGATGAAGATGCTTCGACCTGCAATCCACTTTTGCCCAGATAGTCGGTGACGGCTTTGATCTGCTGACGGGTGGGAGCAAAGCGCGAATAGAACTCTCCCGGTGCGAGCCAGTGCTGATAGGTTTTGCTCTGCGGGTTGTAGCGATCTGCGAGGAGGTCGGAGAGGGCCGACTCGTTTCTTGGCGCCAGAACAACGTCGACCTCCATGTTTGCGCTGGTGAAGTCGCCGGTGACGGGATCGGTTGTGGGTGTAAAGCTGCCGTGAACGGCGGAGAAGGTGGTGCGTTGTGCTACGGAGAGAGTTGCTGACACACTCAAAAACAGTGTCAGCATGGAAAGAGAACTACAAAACCTTTTTGCTACACAAGTCATCACGTCCTCCTGGTAGTCATGGCACTACGAAGCCGTGCCCGAATGAATGGCATGGCGATATCGATTCGAATTGAGAGCGTTTTCCTGGAATGGGCCGGTCGAAGGGGGGATCAACGACCGACAACGTTAGCGTTGCATCGTAACGCTGTCAAGATGAAAAAGCGGAAATCGTGGACTGTTCATTTCGATTGTGAGACGGCTTGTCGCCATTGTTTATCAATCAGTTATGTCCGTTCGCCGAGGAAACTAACAACCGACGATCCGTTGTTCCTGACGCTGGGCAGGGCTTATCAAGAGCGCCAAAGCGAATCGAACACCCATCCGGGATAGATACCGGATGGGTGAGACTTTACTCGCAAAACGAACGATCCATAGAATCCTTGTTTACCTTGTGCGCTTACTCTAAGCGGGCATACAAGACGAGCTCTGCGTTCGGTTTCTCTCTGTGCCGGGGTCTCCTGCGCAGGGTTCGATGGGATACAACATTACCCGTCCACTCTGGAAATTCAAAGCAGGCGACCCTACGATCGTGTGAGGAGAGCGCGGTCACGCCATTCGCTGAAGCTTGAGCTGATTTCCACTGAATGGCGAATCAGAATCGCGCTGCGACGATTGTCACTATCCCGGCTCAGCGTGCGATTTGTGCCGTTGCCGCTTCGGTTACCGCAGAATAGCCATGCTCCACAATCTCCGCTGCTCTGGCGCGATAGATGCCGGGGTCCTGAGGAGCCCATGTGCCCAGACCATCTACATAGCGGTTGCACATGCAAAATACCGCGACGATGAGAACCGTGTCGTGAATTTCTCGATCGGTCGCTCCCTGCTCGCGGGCAGCCGTTACGTCTTCCTCTGTTATCTGCTTTCCGCCTTGCTGCACTCTGCCTGCGATGTTTAGGAGAGTTTTCAACTTGGGAGAAATATCGGCGCTCGCCCAGTCTGTTTTCACAGTATGCACCAGCTTTTCATCGTGACCGAGCTGGGCCGCGGCAACCGCACCGTGAATGGTCTGGCAGAAGAAGCAGTCGTTTCGCCACGATACATGCGCGGCTATCATTTCACGTTCGCCGGGTGTCAAAGTGCTTTCACCACGCAAAAGTATGTTCACCAGTTCATTGATGGGCGCAGCGGTCTCGGGACGAAAGGTCATCAAGCCGACGATGCCGGGAAACTCACGTCCCAGCTCCGGGACAACTGGTAATTCAATATAGGCCATGCAACTTAGCTCCTAATCAAGGTGGGAATGTTGACCAATAAACGGCTCATTCCGCGTCATGGATATTACGCGAGGCGCGTTCGAGGCGCCTCAACCAAAAGGCTGAGGCAGCAGCCCACCTCCGGGTGCTTGTGATTGATGGCGCATTCCGCGATGATGCGTTCCACGCTCTCCTTCCGCTGCACAGGAATTGATTGCTTCGATGCCTTTAACAAGTTCGACGAATGTGGCAGACGTCTGTTCCGAGAACAGCCTGGGTTATCCGGGTTGGCGTGTCGTGGTGGTTTGCCATCTCGGCGTGTTTGTTGGTTTCGCCACCGTATTCATTTACAGCTTCAGCCTGATGGTGAAGCCACTGCAGGAAGCATTCGGCTGGAATCGTGGACAGATTTCACAGGCTTTCAGCCTCGCCGCCATTTCGGTGGCGATCTGTTCTCCTTTCATGGGCAAACTCTTCGACCGTTTTGAGCCGCGCAAACTGATTGCTACTTTTATGGCGCTGTTTGGCCTCGGCGTCGCTTCGCTCGCGTGGCTCACGCCACATCTTTGGCAGTTTTATTTGAATGCTGTCTTCATCGGCGTCGCGGGCTCGGGGACCTATCAACTCGGATACGCGCGTGTTGTGACCAGCTGGTTCGAACGGCGGCTCGGCGCAGCGCTTTCGATTGTGGTCGCGGGTTCGGGCGCAGGATCTTTCCTTGTTCCACCGCTTGTCCAGCACCTGCTCGTCACCTATGGCTGGCCGCATACCTATCTGATTCTGTCAGCACTCCCTTTGCTGATTGGAGCGCCGTTGACATTGCTGTTTGCGCGCTCCTCTCGCATGCATGTAACCCGGAAGGGTGGTGAGACTGCTACTGCCGCAAACACAGGCGTGACCTGGCAGCAGGCGATTGCATCGCGTAGTTTTCTGCTGCTTGCGTTTGGAGTCTGTTGTATCTCGCTGAGCGAAAATGGCGCCCTTGCTCACCTGGTACCAATGCTGAGCGACCGTGGAATTAAAGCCGGCGATGCCGCCCTGACGGTTTCGATCCTTGGTGCGTCGAGCCTGGCTGGAAGGCTGCTTCTCGGCTGGCTGCTCGATTATCTTGAGGGCTCCCACATCGCGATGTTTTCCATGCTCGCTGCCGGTACTGGCATCTTGCTCCTGGCACATGCGCAGTCGTTTCATTCCGCTGCGCCAGCGGCTCTCATTGCTGGCCTCGGGGCAGGTTGCGAGCTTGACCTGATTCCTTACATGCTCAGGCGTTACTTTGGGCTGCGCTCATTTTCTACCCTGTACGGGTTGGTCTATAGCGGATTTGCCGTTGCTGGTGCGATAGCGCCATTGCTGCTGGGCAGAATTTACGACAAGACGGGATCGTACACCGGCATACTTTCAGTTTTCTCTGTAGTCACCATGGTGGTGGCTGTCGGCATGCTGCTGTTGCCCGCATACCGCTACACAACAGGCAGCTCATCTTCATCCGTGCCAGAATCCCTTCTCGCAGAAACAGGAGCATCTCTTGAAGGCAATTGAGCAAGCCCCGATGTATCTTCCCGAACTCGAAGCGAATTTATGTAACAAGAAATGCAAAAAAGAGGCCGTTCCGCGGCACGAAGCACTAAGACACGAAAAATATTTTTGAGAGCCAGATATGACACGCAATGTATTTCAGAAGATTTCCTCGCTGCTGTTCTTCCTGATCTGTGCAACTTTTCTCCCTGCGCAGCAACTCGCAACACTGAACGTCACGGTGACAGATCCAACAGGAAGCCTTGTTCCCGGTGCTCATGTCACGCTGAACAATCCGGGCACTGGTCTTGTGCGTACACAGATTGCCGACCACTCGGGCTTTGCCGTGCTCACGGCATTGTCCGCTGGCGACTATCGCCTTGTTGTGCGAGCTGACGGGTTCAGTGATTATGAGCGTCCGCTCACGTTGACGGTTGGGCAGGTGGCATCGGTTTCAGCACAGCTTGGACTTGCAGCCGTGAAGCAAAGCGTGGCGGTCTCTGAGTCATCTTCTGCGGGTATCGATACGCAGAAGATTGAGACCAGCCAGGTCATTCGTCCGAACCAGATTCAGGATCTTCCCATTGCTGGACGGGATTTCATCGACTTCGTATTGCTTACGCCCACGGCGAATGTGGGGCGCAGCACAGCGACTGCGGCTCAGTCACCATTTCTGGAAACTGTGCTGCAACTCAGCTTCGGCGGCCTGCGCGAGACACACAGCTCGTTCTTCGGGCTTGACGGCACCGACTATACCGTCAGCCTCTCCGGTGTGCAGCGCGTAAGCCCTTCGCTCGACTGGGTGCAGGAGTTCCGCGTAGTTGATGGTCCTTATGCCGGCGACAACGGCCGCAACCTTGGATCGGTAGTGAACACCATCACAAAATCGGGAACAAATGACCTGCATGGCTCGCTATACGAATATTTCCGCAACAACGAGCTCGATGCAGAGAACCCGCTATCCGCTCCAGGACTGAATACTCTGCGTGTGAATCAGTTTGGCGGGAATATCGGCGGCCCGATCCGCCCCGACAAGACATTCTATTTCACCGGATATGAGGGGCAGCGTCGCGCAGCATCTCCGACATTTTCTACTTTTATTCTCGGCTGCCTGGATAATCCGGGCTGCATGGGGCCGGGCACTCCCAGCATCAATCAGGTGAAGGAACAATTCGGCCTTCAGCCCGAGCAGTTGAACTCCATTTTGCAGATCGACAACTATGACAAGGCATTCGGAAAGGTCACGCAGGTCTTCAACGAGAAAAATATTCTCAACGTTGGCTATCTCTTCAATGACGACCGCAAAGTGAATGCTCCGACCGCGGCGCCGGGCCAGGGACTGCCGTCTACCTATCGCGACAACCCGGTGCGTGACCAGACCATTTACGGAAATTATCTACATATCTTCGGGCCGCATTGGACATCGGAAAGCGTCATCGACTACGGCCACCGCGTCTTTCATCTGACACCGAAAGGAGCGGGCTTTGAGCCGACACTCAATGTGTCGGACACGTTGGTTAGCGGCGGATTCACCGGTAGCGTTTCGTATTACAAAGAACCGAGCTTCGAAGCTCAGGAAAACCTCACCTATGTTCGCGGTGCGCATTCATTCAAATTCGGAGGCGGCTTCGAACCCGTCTGGATCACCGCCGACACAACTTTCTTCAGTCCCGGCGCGGCCATCTTCACACCGCAGAGCTTCTTCGGAGCAGGCGAGTTCGCAGGACCGCCATTCGGTCCCGGAACTCCAGTACAGTTCCTTTTTCTTCAGCCGCGTTCCTACTTTGGCCAGCAGATTCCGAATCGCCCTCTTCCTTTTGCGGGATCGCTCTATGCCGGCGCCGCCGCTTCGGCGTTCGTCAATGCGACAAGCATGAAGTTCTGGCATCGCCTGGCAAACTTCTATGGGCAGGATCAGTGGAAAGTCACCCCTGATCTCTCGCTCACCCTTGGTCTTCGTTATGACTTCGACGTCTTTCCTTCGGCGGCCGATGTGCGCGTTATCGGCAAGCTGCACCCTACCAACTACGGCAATGTGCAGCCGCGAGTAGGGCTAGCCTATTCTCTCAATGGAGGCAAGCAGGTCATACGAGCCGGATTCGGCCTCTTTACCGGACCGTGGGATTATGCCGACCTGATGGTTGGCTGGCAGGGCGCATCTGCCTTCACTCCGATGAACAATCCACTGGTGCCCGACTTCAACGAGCCTGACGGCGTGGTTGGTCTTGGCCAGTCGGGAGTCGTCGGCGTCTCTAGTCCATTTCTCGCATCACAGTCTTTTCGCGAATTTGCCACTGGAGGTGTGTATCCATCTCCCGCAAACCTTCAACAGTTTCCTCTCGGGTACGTCCAGCGCAAATTTGCGAACAGTTACGCAGAACAGGCCAGCCTCGAAGTAGAGAGCCAGATCGGAATGGGCTGGACTCTCACAGCCGGCTATCAGTATCTCCACGCTGCGGACATACCTGTGTATTACAGTGTCAATGGCCTGCCTGCTGGCAATCTCCCCGATGGACGCCAGGCCTTCACGCCTGCCGATCCGCGCTTTGGCTTCGCGCTGATCGCTACGCCAACGGGATTCTCCATCTATAACGGCGGCACACTCAGTCTACGGAAGAATTTCGCGAATCACTACAGCGTGCTCGCGAACTATACGTATTCGAAGTCGATCGACATCTCGACAGACGTGCAGCTTACCGGAACGCCGCAAGACTACCTCGATCCAAATGGAGATCGTTCCAATGGGGACAATGATGTTCGTCACCGCGCCGTGCTTTCCTTCCTGGCAGAGAGCCCGGCTGAATGGCCGCTATTACTTCGGAACTTTAAGCTGTCCATGCTGAACACGCTGCAAAGTCCGCGTTACTTCTCCATACTTGCCGGATTCGATGTAAACGGCGACGGCTTTCCGTTCTCCGACCGGACCGGCACAGTAGGCCGCAACTCATATCGCGGTGCGTCATACTACGATAGCGACATCCGCCTCCAGAGAGTCTTCCATCTCACCGAGCGTATTTCCACGGAGGCCAGTCTTGAGACATTCAACCTCTTCAACCACACCAACGTGCAGAACATCGATCAGGTCTACGGAGCTGCCGATTTCCTGGGTCCAGTGCCTCGCCAGTACGGAGATAAAATCGGAAGCCCGGAAAATCCTACCTTCGCAACCCCAAACTTTACCGGCACAGCCCGCCAACTGCAGGCATCGCTGCGGTTCAACTTTTAGGAGAAAGAATCAAGATGGCACATATCGCAATTGAAGACGGAATTCCTGGCATCCTGGGCCCGATGAAGTTCCGGCCTGAAACCACAAAACCGTTGCGTGAACTAGCGGAGGCTCTCCTGCGCGGACCCAGCACACTTTCCAGCGCCGAGCGCGAGACCATCGCCGCTTTTGTCTCATCCCGCAATGACTGTCGCTTTTGCCAACTCTCCCACAGCGCAGCCGCAGCGGAGCATCTCGGCGGAGACGACGCTCACTATGCCCTCGTCGACTCGGTCAAGTCCAATTTCGCATCCGCGGATATATCGCCCAAACTCAAGGCGCTTCTCGCCATCGCTGGCAAAGTGCAGCAAGGTGGCAAACATGTCACGTCAGATGACATCGCCACAGCCCGCGCACAGGGAGCAACTGATCTGGAAATTCATGACGCCGTCCTCATCGCTGCAGCCTTCTGCATGTTCAACCGGTATGTCGATGGTCTCGCCACCTGGCAACCAGAGGATCCTGCGGAGTATCGACCAATGGGCAAGCTCATGGCACATTCCGGATACACTCGTACACAATGGGAAGAAAATGAGGCGGTGTGAGTGGCCGCACTAGCCAGCAATGCCAGGCGCTTTGGGATGAATTCTTCGACGAAATGAGTTAAAAAGGATGGCGATGAAGCAACGCACAAAACGACGGCTGGTTAGGACCGTTGCGATCGTTGCTGGCCTGTGGCTATGCTTGCTGGGATACATCGGCTGGGCTATGCGTCAGCCACCTGAGGTATTTGGGCATGTCATGTCCAGAATGCCGATGCCTGCCTTTTTCCTCTTCCCGTTTGAGACGATGTGGACTCAAGCGCGCAAAGGTCATCTAACTGTAGGCGACACAGTTCCGGACTTCAGCGTTGAGACATTGGAGACAAAGACACCCGTGCAGCTGGCGTCGCTGTGGGCAACGAACCCTGTAGTACTGGTCTTCGGGAGCTACACCTGACCGCCATTTCGGCGGGAGGTTCCCGCCCTGAACAAGCTTGCAGGGCAATATAAGGATAAGATCGATTTCTATGCCGTATACATCCTTGAGGCTCACCCCACGGATGTGTGGCAAATGCAATCCAACGTGCGCGACAAGGTGCTCTTCCGCAGCCCGCGTGACGAAGCAGAGCGCGCCTCTGTTGCCGGTGCGTGCGTACGAAAGCTGGGAATCAAGTTTCCTGCGTTGATCGATGGATTTGATAACAACGTGGAGTCCGCCTATACCGGATGGCCGGATCGCATGTATCTCATTGCTCCTGGTGGCCGTTTGCTCTACAAAAGCAAACCAGGACCGTTTGGCTTCCATCCTGAGGAGCTAGCAAAAGCAATCCAGATTGCGGTGAACTCTAACTGACGAGCTTTCAAAACTTTGCAGCGTCGAGACAGGTGGAGTAAAAGCTCATCCCTTTAGGTCATGCCTCAACAAACAATGTCCCTTAGGCTTTTCTTTACTGCGCAACAACTTTTTACGATGGACAAGGACCGACTGGAACATACATTCCTGATCCACTTGATTGCGATGTCCACCTCTCAACGTAAGCCCAAAGTCGGAATGCTCTGGGTGGCGACCTCTGGAGGTTCGACAGTGTATGAGGCGCAGGGACCTTGGTCGAAATGCGTCTATTGGGTGAAGCGACTCAAGCATATGGACATCTCCGGCAGCGAGTGGATTCAGAAGAGGCAGTTCTTCGAGCGAAACCAATATGCCACTCTTCACGAAGTGAAGGCGTCGGCCCATGACCTCGAATCTCTCGGACTTCAGCGTGCGGATCGCTAGCAGGTATCAACTGCTGCAACCCTTCATTTGACACCTCTCATACCCGTTAGGGATGATCTAAGCCTCAATCTTAAGGCTGAAGACAATGAATCGTATGAGTGGAGATAATGAGCAGCCGTAGCTAACTTCTTTGATAGGTTGTCAATTCATGCTTTTGCACTTCTTCCAGGATTCACGGCGGAGCCCTTTCCCTGCTGGAACGCTCGTTGCGATTTTTCTCTTTATTGTGCTCTCTGCAAGAGGACAGCAGCCATCAACTGCTCCTCTTTACGGGGGCAGCGCATCGACGCCGCAACAGGGAGGCTCGTCAACAGCCGGGGTTTTCAAGCCAGTCCTGGACTCAGAGAAGAGGCCAATCACGGCAGGCGGATTCGTCAAGACGGGCCCCGTCATTTTTCAGGACATCTCGGAAAAAGCCGGCCTGACCACCTGGCATCACAAAATGGGCACTCCACAGAAGAGTTTCATTATCGAAACAACAGGCTCAGGTGTGGCACTGCTTGACTACGACCACGATGGCTGGGTCGACATCTATTTGGTGAACGGATCCACCTATGACGCTCTTGACGGCAAGGCAGAAACTCCGCATGCCGCCCTCTTTCACAACAACCACGATGGCACATTCACTGATGTTGCTGCCAAAGCAGGTGTGACAAACGATCGTTGGGGCTATGGCGTAGGGGTGGGCGATTACGACAACGACGGCTGGCCCGACCTTTATGTAACGAACTTCGGCAAAAATCGCCTCTACCACAACAACCACGATGGCACATTCACTGATGTTGCAGAGCAAGCAGGAGTCACTCTCGGCAATTGGTCAACGGGAGCAAGTTTTGGCGATTATGACGGAGATGGCCATCTGGATCTCTTCGTTCCCGGATACATTCACTACGACATCAGCCATCCCCCCGTTCCCGGATCGGCAGCAGTAGGTTATGGATTCTGCCAGTATCGCGGAGCGAATGTAATGTGCGGTCCGCGCGGACTGGAAGGCGAACCCGACCATCTCTTTCACAACAACGGAGATGGTACCTTCACCGATGTCAGCGAGAAGGCCGGCGTCAGCGATAAGTCCCGATACTATGGTTTCTCTTCGACGTTTGTGGATGTAAATAATGACGGCAAGGTTGATTTGATTGTCGCTGATGACTCCACGCCCAACTATCTTTACATGAACAAGGGCGACGGCACCTTCGAGGATGCGAGTTTTTATTCCGGTTTCGCTCTCAATCAAGATGCGCGCGAAACAGCTTCGATGGGACTCGGGGTTGGAGATTATCTCAACAACGGCCGCGTTGATCTCTATACAACGACCTTCTCCGACGATTACAAGACGCTATTCCGAAACGAAGGCGATGGTAATTTCTCAGAGATCACGCCGCAAATGGGGATCGCCGAAGTCACGTATCCGTTCTTGAGTTGGGCGACTGAATTCATTGACTATGACAACGACGGATGGAAGGACATCATGTCCATCAGTGGCCATGTCTATCCGCAGGTCGATCAATACAACTGGGGCACTTCGTTCGCCGAGCGTCCGCTGCTTTTTCACAATGTCGATCACGGGAAAAAGTTTGAGGTCGTTCCCGCAGTCGAAGGAACGGGACTCGCCGATGTCATTCCTGGTCGCGGCGCAGCCTTCGGTGACCTGTTCAACGACGGCAAAATAGACGTTGTCATCAATTGCATTGACCATACCCCGGTTCTGCTGAAGAACGTGAATTCCGACACGAACCACTGGGTCGGACTCGTGCTTGTAGGCGGCCCGAAGAGTCCTCGTGATGCTATCGGGGCAACGGTTTATGTAACCGCAGGCGGCATCCGTCAGCGGGGCGATGTCATGAGCGGGGGTAGCTATGAATCGTCGAACGATCAGCGTCTTCATTTTGGACTCGGACAGGCAACCACAGTCGATGGAGTCGAGATTCGTTGGCCAGATGGCACTGTTGAGCAGGCTACCTTACCGAGTGTCGATCGCTTCTTCATGATCGAGGAGGGTAAGGGTCTCGTGCCTAGCGTTTATGACGCCATCGCCCATAAGATCTCGACACCAGCAACTGGAAATCAGGCGGCTAAATAGCACCAAGCGAACTGAGATAAACAGGACTTTGTATGAGAAGAACCATACGTACTCTCGCGATGACAGGAATGTTGGCCTTAGCAGGCACCACATTGTTATCTGCCACTGGCGCGCAGCAAGATCAAGACACGCCGCGCAAAGAATACTCTGACAAGATCAGCAGTAGTTACAATTTTCGCTTTGGCAAAGACCGACCGTTTATTCCGGGGAGTGCGAAGGTTGAAGGCGACGAGTTTGTGCAACCGGGCGCTTTCCCGAATGCAAAATATTGTGCTCATTGTCATCAAGAGGCATACCACCAGTGGCGCCAGGCGCTGCATTCCAATTCATTCCGCACGCCCTTCTACCGTACCAGCGTAAATATTCTGATTCGTACCAAAGGCATCGAGTTCTCCCGCCACTGTGATAGCTGCCATAACCCGATCGCGGTGCTCGCCGGAGGCCTGACACAAGACTCGCACGTTGACCGCAAGTTCGATTCAGACGGACTCACCTGTATGACCTGCCACTCCATTCAGAGCCTGCAGTCCACGAACGGCAATGGCGGCTTCGTTATGGGTATTCCCGCAGTGATGGTCGATGAAAAAGGAAACCGCATCCCTGGCGAAGTTCCGTATGATGAAATTCTCAAGCATTCGGACCGGCACTCCGAGGCGGTAATGCATGATTTTCTTAGGACACCCGAATTCTGCGCAGCATGCCACAAAGCAAACCTGCCAGACACATTGAACGACTACAAATTTGTCCGTGCATTCACTACCTACGATGAATGGCAGAATTCTAAGTTCTCTCAACGGAATCCGCTAACGTTTTATTCCGGCGACTTCACGACCTGTCAGGGATGCCACATGAAGCGCGCAGCAATCACGCTTCCCGATTATGGAGCAAAAAATGGAACCTTTGCTTCCCATCGGTGGCTGGCAGGAAATACCGCAGTCCCGTTCTACTACGGCTTTGATGAGCAATTAGAAAAGACGATCCAGTTCCTGCGCTCCGGCAATTTCATGAACGTCGACATCTTCGCCATCAAAAAAGCCGGGGACGACAAGATGATCGCGCCGCTCGGTTCTGTTCCCTATGAATTGAAGGCGAATGATTCAGTTGAAACGTATGTTGTTTTCCAGAATAAGAACATCGGGCATTCACTCATCCCGGAAGTTCGCGACCTCTATGAAGCGTACGCAGAGTTCATCGTGAAGGATTCCGCCGGTAAAGAGATATACCACAGCGGATTCATCAAGCCGGATGGAATGCTCGATGAACGAGCCCATAGCTTCACCAATCGGCCTGTCACAGAAAAGGGAGAGTTCGTCGATAACCACAAAGTGTGGACAATCCGTTCCGTGGCATACGACAACACCGTACAGGCAGGCAGGTCCACGCTGGTTCGTTATCAGTTCCATATTCCTGCCAATGCAAAAGGACCGATCACGGTTACGGCAAAAGTGAACTACCGCCATCTGCGTCAGAGTTATCTCAACAATATTTTTGGAAAAGATCATCCTCTCTATCCACTTGTTGAAATAGCGTCCCGTACACGCGTGCTGAATATCGGCAAGAATCCCGCCGGGCCCGCAGACCCGAGTGATAATCCCGACTGGATGCGCTGGAATAATCTTGGCATCTCATATCTTGACCAGCTGCAATATGTAGACGCGGTGCAGGCCTTTACCGAAGTGATCAAACTGAGGCCGGATTACGCCGATGGCTATACCAACGTCGGCCTGACCAATATCCAATGGGAAAAGTACAGCTCGGCAAAGGGCGCCCTTGATAAGGCATTGACCTTGAGCCCCGACAATGCACGGGCTCTTTACTACTCCGCGCTCGTGGAGCGGCGCACAGGCCATACCGAAGCGGAGATAGCCGATCTTAAGAAAGTGGTGGATCAATATCCTCAATCGCGTGACGCGCGCCGTGAGCTTGGAATTTCATACTACCAGCAGCATAACTATGACGCGGCGATGGAGCAGTTCCAGAAGCTGCAGCAGATTGATCCGGATGATCTGGCAGCGCATTACAATCTATCCATTCTCTACCGCCGCATGGGGCTGAAAGATAAAGCCGCTGAACAACAGGCCCTGTTTGTCACGAAGAAATTCGACCCCGGCTCTCCCACGTATTCGCTTACTTTCCTTCGTCAGCATCCCGAGATATCGACCGAGAGCGTCCCGTGGCACATGCACACAGACAATCCTCACGATCAGAAGCCGATGACTCCAATGGCCCCACAGGCAGGTTCAGCATATAGTGGCGGAACATATCGATGAGACATCTAAGACTGGCGTTCTTCGTATTCGTGGCATTTCTGTCTGCGACCTGCCATGCAGATAGCCTCTGTCCATGGATCAACAAAGCTACGGCCTTCGGAGTGCTTGGAGTTAGTGAAGAGTCGCCGATGGCAAGTGTCTCCGAGTTGAGTGCCACCGTCTGCAACTTCACTTATCGTGACGGGAATATAACGCGCGAACTTAGAATTACGGTGGAGCAGGCAAAAGATCCGGAACAGGCCTTCAACGCTTACAAGGCGCACTGCGGGAAAGACGGAAACTCTTTGCGCGCCATTGGAAACGAAGCAGTGATGTGCGCCACCAACAAGGGTCAGGGTGAACAGGTTTTTAGCCGGGTCCGCGACAATGTATTTACGATAACCCTAACCACCAGTGCTGGAAACGATCCAACCATGCCCAGAGATGTTCTCATCGAAAAGGCTGGCCTCGTCGCCGAACAGGTGTCGGGAAATCTGTTCTGATAAAAACTCCGGAACGTTATGCTAGACGAGCGCGAAAGAATCAAAGAGGCGAGCTTATGTCTTTGCTGGCTTTAGCTCATCTGATTTCAGGATTTTCCCACCCTCCTGGATGACATAAAGGCGGTTCGCATCAAGATTAATAAGCCGGTCCACCTGGCCACTGAGCCAGCGAATCTCTACTAAATCTACTTTTTTCGCCTGATCCAGTCCAAAATGCATCCGAAGGTCGTTCTGCGAGAAGTAGCTGCCCCCACTGCGCAATTCGTCCATCTGAACAAGGGATTTGGGTGCATCCGGCGTTGTTTTGGCTGTGACGGCAACGCGGCTGCCTATTCCCGACCGATTTGATTTGACACCAACGAGTTTGATCTTGATCCAGTTGCGATTCAGCGATGAATCGCAGCGCAGAAGCTGAGGCGGCGCATTGACACAATTCACGACGATATCTATATCGCCGTCGTTATCGTAATCGCCGAAGGCACAACCACGGGCCGGAGCATTTTCAAGAATACCGGGCCCTCCCTTATCGGTCACTTCTTCGAACCTTCCGTTGCGCAGGTTGCGATAGAGATATTTATGCTCAGCATATTTCAAATCGGCTTTTGACTTGTCGACCTCAGGATAAACATGGCCGTTCGACATAAGAATGTCGAGCCAGCCGTCGTTGTCCATGTCAAAGAATCCGACGCCCCAGCCGAGCAGCCGCGTATTTACGCCCAGACCGCCGAGATAAGTCCTGTCCTCAAAGTTCGCGTCGCCCAGATTGGTGTAAAGCGAATCGGTATCGCCGGCAAAGTTAGTCTTGACTACGTCGAGGTTACCATCGCGGTTGTAATCACCAATGGATACGCCCATCCCCGCCTGTGGCAGCCCTTCAAGCGAGTAGGCTGCGCCGGCTTCAATGCCAATATCGCGGAAGGTGCCATCTTTCTGGTTTAGATAGAGAGTTGCCGGAGCTGAGTCGTTCGCGACATAGATATCAGGCCAGCCGTCATTGTCCAGATCAGACGCCGCTACGCTGAGCCCATATGTACCGATTGCTGTCCACATGCCGGCCTTCTGGCTAACATCCGTAAACGTCCCGTCGCCGTTATTGTGATACAGGAGGTTTCTGCCTCCGGGCAGGCCCGGAGGACCGCAGGCAACTAGAATCCCTTTGTAGGTACAGGGGCCGCTCTCCGGCACCGGAGCTGCCTTCAGATCAAAGTCGACATAGTTCGCCACAAAGAGATCCAGATGCCCATCACGGTCATAATCGACAAATGTACACCCTGTGTTCCATCGCGTCTTTGGCCCAGGCTGAATCAGGCCAGACGGCTCCGTTACATCTGTGAAGGTGCCATCGCCATTATTACGATAGAGCGCGTTCTGGCCATAGTAAGTGACGAAAATGTCGTCATGACCATCGTTGTTGTAATCGCCTACGCAACAAGCCTGCCCCCAGCCGTTGCGATGCTCCAGCCCTGAGCCTGCCGTCACATCGGTAAAGGTGCCATCGCGATTATTCTTGAACAGATGGCAATGTGGCTCCTGTCCTTTTGCGAATCCTTCCAACCGCCAGCCGTTCACCATGAAGAGATCGAGCCAGCCGTCATTGTCATAGTCATAAAAAGCCAGGCCGCACCCGGTCGTTTCCAGCAAATATTTATTTGTTCCTTCTCCGCCGTAAATGGTCTTTATATTGAGGCCGGATTCCTTCACTACATCGACGAAACTCACGCCTAAGGGTGTGCCCTCAATTGGAGACTTTGGCCCCGCAGGAGCTGGCGCCGGTTTCGCATCGTAACTGCGCTCCTGCGGTCCAATTCCTTTGGCTTGAGGCTGGGGCTGTTGTTGTTGCGGAGGCGACGCTAGGGCGACGATGTCGGCAAAAGGCAGAACCAATGCCGTACGGCTGAGCGAATGAATGAATTTACGGCGATTCAAAATGTTCCGTCCTTGTGATTGGACCTGCCAGCTAGAGCTGTGAACGTACCTTAACAACCGCCAACATAGTAAGAAGCAGCAATGATCTGCGCATCCGCTAAAAGGTGGACAGCATTGCCCACCATTTAAGGCAAAGCCACACGCTCGATTCTAATCAAAATCAGCCTTTAGGTGGAGGCTCGGAATCTCAAGTACGGGATACCATCGGCGGGTGATTCCGACTGAACCGGTTGGCAGCGCTCTCCGTAGTCATAGCACTGTCATGCAAAATCTGTTGCCTCATTTGGAAAGGTTCAATTCACTATGCCCTATATCGCACTGCCTGAAGGACTGCCCGGAATTCGCGGAGCCATGGCCTTTCGCCCGGAAACAGCAAAGCCACTCAATGAGATCGTAGAGGTTCTTCTCCGCGGTCCTCATACGCTTACTCCCGCTGAGCGCGAACTGATCGCCACCTACGTTTCTTATCTCAACGATTGTTTTTACTGCCAGTCCAGCCATGGTGCAATTGCAGCCGCCCACCTGAATGGCAATGAAGATCTGGTTAAGCAGGTCAAAGCCGATTTCCAGCATGCTGATATCTCAGACAAATTGAAAGCGCTGCTTGTAATCGCGGCCAAAGTTCAAAAGAGCGGCAAGGATGTAACAGCGGATGACGTAGCCAATGCGCGGCACCATGGAGCAACTGACTTAGAAATTCACGATACAGTTCTGATTGCAGCTGCCTTCTGTATGTATAACCGGTATGTCGATGGTCTCGGCACCACGCAGCCGCGCGACGAAGCCGGCTATCGCGAACGCGGCAAGCAGGTTGCCGTCGACGGCTACATCAGTGTCAGCAAAACCTATCTACCCGCGGAGCGACACTGAATTGTGGGAGGAAACAAGCAAAGATAAGGCTCAGACTCTTTCGTTAATCATTGATAACAAAAAAGTTGGCGGGGACAGCGGGAGTCGTGTTTTTCCACGGGAGTCGGTGCGATAACCAAAGGCTCTGCTCAGAACTACATTGCCCGTCGAATCCGAGCCACAACCTATCTGATAGCAGGAGCTTATCAAATACCGCTTTAAACAATATCGCTCCGGGTAGTTTACTAGACCATCTCTTATGGTGTATTTCAAGATCGTATTTCGGGTCTTGAAGGAAGAAGGTCGCCATGCTTACCTCTTTAGTTCTGTTCTCTCTCCTGCCAACGGTTGCTGCCGTGATCTTCATCGTCACTCTGGCCGAGGATCATTTTCATTCTCACCATCACCACCACAGCTAACCGGACATTGCCCATCGCGCAAGTGTGTCAGGAGGTTCGTTATGTTTCACACAATTATGATTGCCTATGATGAATCACGAGAAGCTGCTCATGCCCTGGCATCGGCCATCGAACTTGCTAAGCCTCTTGGAGCTCATTTGAAAATCGTCACAGTCGTCGAGGCTCTGCCTGCCTTTTACAATCTCGCCGCGATCGTCTCTCCATCCGTAGTCGACGAGTCGCTCGAAGGAAAGCGCAGCCAACTCAGAACTCTTCAACAAGGCGCTGTAAAGAGAGCGACAGCGGCCGGCGTTAATGCTGACGCAATTCTCGTCGACGGAGGAGAAGTGTCCGGGATCGTTCGAGCAGCCCAACGTGAGCATGCAGATCTCCTGGTCATCGGCCTCTCAAAACATCACCGGCTCGGAGCGTTCAATTCCACGGCCCACGACGTGGCGGACCATACCCCTTGCCCTCTGCTCGAGGTTAACTAGAACGCTCCTCATCTTTTGGGGCGTGAGTCAGAACCAGGCCAGCAGCAAATTCCCATGAGAATCGCGGCTGGCCCACTTGCTCTCAGAGGCATTTCACGAGGTTCGCCAGGACCGGAGAGCGATTGTCTTTCATCCACAGGAACGTCAGGCCCACCTGAATCCGGCTATCGCGTATCGGCCGAAGTGTCACACCTCGACGGATAAGAACCTGAACAGAGGCCGGAAGAATCGAAACGCCGAATCGCGCGGAAACCAGGCCGAGAGCTGTCTGCACTGTGGTGATTTCCTGGACTCTCTTTGGCTGAAAGCCCGCGTCGGCGCATTCCGTCATGACGGCGTGGCGCAAAACCTCTGCCGCCGAATTCGATGACAGTATAAAGACCTCTTGCGCGAGTTCTGCAAGGGCGACGGAGTCCTTTGCGGCAAGCGGGTGGTCCTCAGGCAAAGCGATCACGAGGGATTCAGGTTCGAGTTCACGGTAAGCGAACTCCGCATCGGGCAGTGCGTAAACCAGGCCAATATCGACCTCCCCGCTCCTTAATGCGCGTTTCTGGGCTGTGCTGCCTGATTCGATCAGAGTTACTTCGACCTCTGGAAACTCTGTGCGAAAGTTCTGAAGAAGATTTGGCACGACAGAGAGTCCTGCGGTGCTTTGGAACCCAAGAACGAGCCTCCCCACCTCGCCGCGTGCGGCGCGCTGGGCGGCCTTCTGCGCATGGTCGAAGTGACGAAGACTCTGTTCCGCCTCAACGAGAAAGATCTCGCCGGCCTCTGTCAGACGGAGATGACGGCTTTCGTGATGAAAGAGTTCGACCCCCAACTCGCTCTCGAGTTGCTGGATGTTCTGAGTAAGTGCGGGCTGGGCAATGTGAAGACGCTCCGCCGCTCTTCTGACATGCAAAGACCTGGCTACTTCGATGAAGTACCGTAGATGGCGATTCTCCAGCATGCGATTGTCTCTTAGCCGATCAGGAAAATTATCGTAGATTTTGGCATCAAGGAAGATCAAGGTCCCGAGCCAGTTTTCAATGAGGTTTCTCACCAATGCGCACGACGGCGTGACCATTGCCCCCCTTTATCCGCAGTCATGACCATCAGGTCACGTCCGCATTGCAGGAGTGAGCAAATCTCACTGACAAAAGACTATCCGCATCAGTTGGTTATCGACAAACAGCTTGCAAACGCAGGCATCGCTCCTAGACGTGGGCAGGTAGTGAAGTTAATGGCATGGTCCGCCGCTTTTACCCAGCCGGGAGCTGGAGGGTATAAGGAGCGTAGAAGGAGGAGTGCCATGGAACTGTTCACGCTGGGTATTGATTTGGGAAAGACAACATTTCATTTAGTAGGAATGAATCAACGCGGAGACGTTGTGGTGCGGAAGCGTTTCTCCCGCACACAGTTGTTGTGCTTCACCGCGAACCTGCAAGTGGAGTTGATTGGCATGGAAGCTTGTGGCGGGTCACATTTTCTGGGCCGAGCCTTGCGTGAGCAAGGGCACGAAGTGCGGCTGATCCCAGCCCAGTATGTGAAGCCTTATGTAAAGACGAACAAGAGTGACTACATCGACGCGGAAGCGATTGCCGAAGCCGTGGGACGGCCGAGAATGCGCTTCGTTCCCATCAAGAGTGACGATCAGCTAGATCTGCAGTCCTTGCATCGGGTACGCGAACGGTGGGTCATGCGCCGCACAGCGGTCGTCAACCAGATTCGGGGACTACTGCTGGAGCGCGGCATCACCCTGCGCAAGGGACGCCGTTATGTGGACGCGGCGCTGCCCGGGATCCTTGCCGATACCGACTCCAAGCTGTCTGGCTCAGTGCGTGTGCTGCTGATGGAACTCAAGCTGGAACTGGAGCAACTTGCCGATAAGATCGAGCGGTCCGATCAGTCTATCGAGCACATCGCCCGGGAGAACGAAGCATGTCAACGTCTAGTTGCTATGCCTGGAATCGGCCCAGTAACAGCAACGGCGTTGATTGCGACGATCGGCAACGGATCAGCTTTCCGCAAAGGTCGCGATTTCGCCGCCTGGCTGGGTGTAGTTCCGGAAGAGCACTCGACTGGAGGCAAGCAGACACTCTGGCAGATTCCCTTGCGCGGCAACCAGTATCTACGCAGACTTTTTGTACAGTGCGCCAGGGCGGTGATGCAGCACAAGACCAAGCAGTCATCGGGATTGAGTGCATGGCTGGTGCAACTCACGGCACGAACGCATCACAACATCGCCATTGTTGCACTGGCGAATAAGCTGGCACGCATGGCCTGGGCAGTACTGACGAAGAATGAGGTCTATCGGCCACCGATTTTAGTCGATGCTATTGCTGGCTGACTGGCCTGCAGATGACGCCTGGACGAAGACCAGGCTTGGAAATCGCTCGACGCGATTCCCACATCCGCAGACCAGCGACGACTACGGGGCGAATGTTTTAAAAGATTTATCTTTTCCTGCCAGGTCTGCTGGCGAAGAAGGAGATGGCACCACGGTCTAACCGTCGCTCTGGAAACCTGCTTTGAGTAAAGGTCTTTGAAGACCGCGAAGTTAATTAGGAACAGAGCGAAGCGCATTCCATCCTGGCCCGGAGTGACTGATTGCTCCAACAAGGCCGTATACATACGCGCAGACCCTGTTTGCCACACTTCAACTTCGCTTGCGACAAAGCGGCGGACCATACATACTCGAAGCACAATTGCGCTCGTGGAAGCCAATGAAGGTATCACCGTCATTCCTTCGTTTGGCATACTCGCTTGCCGTAACCGCAAAGTTACGATGAGCGTGCTTATTGATCCGGTCGTGAATCTTGACTTTTATCAAATTTGTAATCGCGGCAGTCGACTGTTCATTAACTTTCATAACTGGGCGATGTTTTACCGATGTGCTTTACCAGCTGTTCTGATGGCGCTAAGTTCTGAACCCGGCGGGGCGCACAAGCGTCACCGCTGTTAAGTCGTCCTTCCTGCACGGCTTGCGGAGATGCAGCAAATCATAGACGCATGACCATGGATGATGCCCAAAGTCGTAGGCCTCGCGCAGCACTGCCTCACAGATTCTGGACGCTGAATCCGTGCTGGAGTTCTGCAGGAGTCGGCTGACGCGTTCACCCCCATACACGGCTGCTCCGCGCCGACTCTCCGTAATTCCCTTGGTAACGAGGAGCAGCTTCGACCGCGGTTCGAAGGCCAAAACCGCCGGTTCGTAAGTGCTGTGAGTAAAGAGTCCCAGCGGAATTCCACCGGGCTCGAGAACACGCACTCTATTTGCATCGTGAAATACGGCGAGGATGCGACCTGCATTGTGATACGTAAGGATACCGAGTGTCAGGTTGAAGCAACCAAGAAAGGCCGGAGCAAACCGCACGCCGTGAGCAGCCTCCATAAGCGAGCGGTTGACATCGTGCGCCAACAGGGCGATGGCCTCCGACTCATTTGCGTCCGGCGACTCGAAGAGATCCTGAGCCCTCTTTCGGAATACATTTTGTACCTCGGCTGCGATCGGGTGGGCTTCCGCTCGCCTGCCGGCGATGTCCATCAGCAGGAATACCACGCGAGAGCCGATTGCCACTCCATCGAAGAAGTCTCCGTTGCAGCGGTCCGAGTGGTACCGAGCTTTTAAATCCAAACCCTCAAGCTGCGGCAGGTTGACCGGAAGGGGAGTGGAACCGGTCATGCCCCATGGTGCGCCTAACGCTATCGAAGACGAAACCATTCTGTTCTCCCACTTTCAGCATAGCAACTGATATAAATGGCCCTCACCAAAAATTTCATGGCGAATGCAGTGCTTGGAAAACGAGGACTTGGGTAAGTTCGGCTGCGCTGTTGCGAACTTGTTCAAAACGAGACGTTTCGGGACCATCGGAGGCCTTCCTAAACTTCGTCAAATCAATGCTTCAATCGGAGAATCCGGGCGTTTCAAGGTGTGCCTTCCGATGCACCGTTACTGGCGAATCGACCGAATAGCGAGACTGACAGCCTTACCTCGCAACGGGAGTAAGTCGTTCCGACGTAGAAAGCGATGGCGCGTCAAACCTCACAACCAGGATCCGTCACAGTCGGACATCCGTCGCGACTTCGTCAGCAGGAGATTGAGATTTGTTTTAACGCTGCAAATCGATTCTGCAGTGCAGAAAGAACTTAGCTTTGACAACCTGCCACAACGGAAGTGGCACTGCGGTTGGTATTTCGGTTGCACACAGACAGCTGGCATGCGTTACGTAATTCCAGCAAAACATAACATTTCGGAGAGGAGAAAGGCATCATGGAGAACTCAAAAGTAGCGTCGGTCATCGATCGCACCTCCTTAGGCAAGAAAGGCAACATGGTGAAAGAAGCAGAAAACAACACGATCTCTGCGGCATTTCCATACCAGAAACAGCGGCGACGGGTCCTCGGCCGCGAGATGGCGTATGTGGAAGTGGGACACGGCGACCCCATCGTGTTCTTACACGGTAATCCCACCTCGTCATATCTCTGGCGCAACGTTTTGCCGCACCTCGAGCCATTAGGTCGCTGCATCGCACCCGACCTGATCGGTATGGGCGACTCCGACAAACTGCCCGAGAGTGGCCCCGGCTCGTATCGATTCGTCGAGCACCGCCGCTACCTCGATGCCCTGCTCGAGGCCCTGGATGTGCGCGAGCGGGTCACCCTCGTCGTCCATGACTGGGGCTCGGCCCTCGGCTTCGATTGGGCCAACCGCCATCGCGAGGCTGTCAAGGGAATCGCGTTCATGGAGGCGATCGTGGCGCCGCAGGGCCGAGACCACTGGGACAAGATGGGAATGCGTTCAGCCCTGGAGGCGCTACGTTCGGAGCCTGGCGAGGCGATGGTCCTCGAGAACAACTATTTCATTGAAGAGATCCTGCCGAACGCTATCCTGCGTCAGCTCTCCGACGAGGAGATGGCGGAGTATCGACGGCCGTTCGCCGAACCGGGCGAGGGGCGACGGCCGACGCTGACGTGGCCCCGGCAAATACCCATCGCCGGCGAGCCCGCCGATGTGCATGCGATCGCGACTGAATATGCGAACTGGCTCGGAACGAGCAATGTGCCCAAGCTGTTCCTGAAGGCCGAGCCAGGTGCGATCCTCACCAACGATACGCTCATCAACCTCGTTCGCGGGTGGCCAGCGTTGACCGAGAAGACAGTGGCGGGCATCCATTTCGTTCAGGAAGATTCGCCGGACGAGATCGGGCGGACCATCGCCGGCTGGATGTTGAAGTTGTAGAGCGCACTTACCTGGAGATCCCGGGACTTCGGATACTTGTCGAGGTCCCGCGGATCGATCGCCGGGTGTGCCGACGCTCAAGTGCAGGTTCGGGCGCGCAATCATCACGGAGGGACAATGCCCAATCGCCCAGTCACTCACTGAAACTTAGCTATGATTTCATTGGGTATTGCACATGGCGGAACAGATGACTTTTGACGCAGGAAATCAGCCAGATGACGTTCGCGAAACTGAGATAATTTCCGCGTTGCGTACTATCGAGGACTTGAAAGGACTCAGCGACGAAGAGTTCGCATGGATCGCAAAGCATGGTGCGGAGCGATTTGGAAAGGATGGCGAACTCATCTTTAGCAAAGCAGCTCCGCCCCATCATCTGATGTTCATCTTGCGTGGCAGCATTTTCGTCCGTCGTCACACGTCAAGTCCTGTATCTGTCTTGATCGGCCAAACTGACCGCATCACAGGCAGAACCCCGTTCTCCCGTATCGAGAACTGGAACGCAGATGGTCGTTCGTCTGGTGAGACCTGGATTTTGGAACTACATGACAGCCTTTTCCCCGCCTTGTTGAACGCAATCCCTTCGATGACGCAGCGAATTGTCCAGGTTCTTCTGGATCGAAATCGGGAGTACACAAAGGCTGAACAGCAGATCGGTAAGCTCGCAGCACTCAATAAACTTGCCGCAAGCCTCGCGCACGAACTGAACAATCCTGCTTCCGCGGCTAAGAGTGCCGCTTCGCACTTGCTGCGAGGGGTTGAGGCGGAACAGGAAGGCATTCGATACAGGCTCGGCGTAGCGCTCGGGACGGAGGCACGGCTTGACGCCTACCTGCAGTGGCTTTCCAGCCTACGTTCGAAAGTCAGAACATCGCGCCAGCACGCTGCTGAGCATGCACAGTCTGAAGCGGGTTCTAGCGAAGAAGATTTCACGATCTGGCTTGAATCGAAGCAATATGCCGAATCGTGGCAGCTGGCGCCCGTGCTTGCGGACTGCAACATCCCCTTGTCATCTCTTCGCGAAATGGAAGGCCTCATGCCAGAAGAAGCGTTCGGCCTGGCGCTGAGCGATCTCCTGGCAAGCCTGAGCAACGACACTGCCATACTCGCAATGAGTGAAGCAGCTGAGAGAATTTTTCGTCTCGTTAAAGCGGTAAAAGACTACTCCTACATGGACCGGCAGCCTGTGCAGGATGTCCATATTGCAGAATCCCTTGACACGGTTCTGCGCCTGTTTCAGCCGCGGCTAAATCGCATCACAGTTAAACGTTTCTACGCCGACAATATCCCTGTTCTGAAAGCATTTGGCAGCGAATTGAACCAGGCCTGGTCTGCACTCATTGAGAACGCTTTGGATGCGATGGGAGAGTCTGGCACGTTGACTCTTTCAACGAAAGTGCAGGGCAACACAATTCTTGTCGAGATATCCAATACGGGCCCTTCGATACCCGACGAGTATGCGGATCGCGTCTTTGAACCGTTTTTTACGACCAAGCCCTTCGGACAAGGGCTTGGTCTTGGGCTCGATACGGTGCAGCGGGTGATACAAAAGCACTTCGGTGCTGTTGCTTTTGAATCGAAGGCAGATAAGACAAGCTTCTATGTCCGTCTGCCTCTGGACCGGACTGAGGTCAGCTGACGACATCCCTAAAACAGGGTCGAACCAGATTGGACCACCTTGGGCGTAAGAACAGTGTGGGTTTGGGCAGATCCATTGCGCAACCAGGCACAGATGTATCCGCTAACGAGACTGGCGGTTCGGCTTCGTTGTCACAGAGATCATCAACTTTATGATTGTGCCCTCCTCTGCTTAGATACGACTAATCTCTCGTCCTCAAATGAGGCCCGCAGCCGCTCGAGAACGGATTTGCCAGGAACGTCCCCGGCATCCCGGACACAATCACGGTCCCATCAGGATTGAAGTGCGCCGTCCTGTATTCGCCCTCCGGGAGATCGTTCAACCGCCTCCAGTTCTGCCCGCCGTCACTGCTGGTGTACACACCTGTGAGCGCCGTCACCACCTGATGCCTCGGCCGCGCCGGATCAACCTCAATCCCATACGCGCGAATATTCGGCCCCGTCTCATCTTCATCTCTGTGATAGACAAACTCCGCATGCGTCACTCTCGCCACGGCGTCAGGGCTCACCGGTTCATATATGCCCCAACACGCTGCCAGATGCAGCCCAGCCACCGTGTTGATCATGTGGATCGCCGAATCCGGCTCCACTCCTCGAACAAGCGTCCACTTCATCGTGTGAAGATCCAACCGATAGACCTGATCGCCCGTCCCCACGTACAGTGAGTCAGGACGTGCCTTCCCAGGCTTGTCCCACTGCATCGACAAAATATCCAGATCGGTCGGAAGCTGCGCCAGCGGTCCATCCCTCACCCATGACCCATCGCGACCCTTGTGATAGCTGAAGATCTGCGGATTCATGTCAAAGTAGCCGTAGCCTACGATCAGCCTTCTCCCGTCGGCTGTTATCTTCGCCGCTGCCGCCCTTACTACATCTCCCTCCTTCTTCGTAATGCTTATCAACGGCCTGTCATGCGAAACCCGCGGCCCTGCGATGTACCTCACGACCGCATCCGACGACTTCGCCTGCGGAAAAATCTGGAACGCCCCTTTCTGCGTCGTGATCACAAACTCCGCCCCACCCGGAGCCACACTCAACCCGTTGCGCAGTCCCTCATCGATCCGCGCATCGAAATACCTCGAATCTACCCGCGCCACCTGCGTCCACATCTCTCCGCTATTGACTGATTTGGAGATGTACAGCGCCCGCTCCTCGGCCGGAATCTCATCACTCAGATCCGCTGTCAATCCCCACACCAAATTGCGATTCCTACTCCCGGGACTGGGATCGCTGGCAAAGACTTCAATAAAATCCGCCGCAAAATCGTGACTCCCCGGCAGACTTTTCACCTGCCGTACATAGCAGCTGTCCCCGTCCTTCTTCGCATTCCCGTCGTGATTTGCAGTGGATGTCTGCCCGCACACCATCATCGTAGGCGCGAGGAAGATAAATCCGAGCCGCAGTGACTTCGCCACTTTCCTGTGCCTTCGAATCGTTCTCGGTGACATTGGCGGTCCCCCGACGATTACCGACCCCGAACGCGCACGAAGACAGCGGCCGGGCACCTCAGCCACTGTGTAATCGTCATCACGCGCGGAAAACCGATGAGCGGTCCTTCAGCAAGGTTCGCAATCATGCTTTGCGTAAACCCTGGCAACTGGGTCACAAGCTGTTTCCAAGTAAGATTTCGCCTCTGACGCTCATCATCGAGGGCAGAATACATCGCTCGCGTATCAAAGCGCAGAATACGGGAGGCACCCGCGTTCGGCAGTTTCTCACTCACATCCAACTGTCCTGGCCGCCCCGACAGGAAGCTCTCAGGTGAACGATCAAGCCATCGAAGAACTTGAAGCACTACAGCGCTTGTGACAGAGCTCTTCTTCGACATGGTCTTGATTGTGCTTGCGCTGATCGGTATCGAAGTCGTGCCCTTGAATGGCTCATTGATCTCCGCCGTAAGTTCTTCCCAGGTTAGACCCCGAGCGCGCCGCTTCTCGTCGACTGCCGATTGCAAAGCTTCCATGTCAAAAGTATGCATAGCAGTTCGCCTTTAAGTATCACCGGTCACAGTTTAGCCGAGGTCCTACATTGCCGGAGAAATTGCACCGAATGGCTCAGAAGATCGTCATTACTTCAGACGGGCATCTCACGGCCCTATTCCCAAGGGTTTGCCCTTATTGATTGACAGCGAGTCCGGGTCATGTCACACTCCGGCGTTGGCTATTACGAAAAGTCGAATTCCAAGACTTAATACGATGGATTTTTCCCTAGTTCGGGCGTTAGATCGCGAGGGAAACATGGCTTCTCAAAGTTTGATTGCAAGTTTGACGTCCACGCCTCCACTCTCTATTGAACAGTTTTATCCAGACTCACCTCCGCCCGCTGGATCGATCGGAGTTTGCCTCTCAGGAGGCGGATCGCGCGCGCTCACCGCCGGCATGGGAGGATTGCAAGCTCTCAGCTACCTGACATTCAACGGCAACGGCATGCTTGGGCAAGTGAAAGCGCTCTCTACCGTCTCAGGAGGTTCCTGGGTAGGAGTTCCGTATGAATTTCTGCAAGGAAGCAGCCCCGCCGATAGCGCGTTTCTCGGTTCCTTCAACCCCAATATCGGATCGCAGACTCTGGCGCAGCTAGGCATACTTTCATCGAGTAGCGCGGCTGCGCCGGTCACGAATACGTTCTTCGCGCCGGTTTTGCTTGCGCTGCAGGCTGTTGTTCTTTACCAACTGGGCGTGCCGGAGAACATGCTTTGGCAGACGATTATCGGCCTGAATATTCTGCAACCTGTGGGCTTGTTGAATGCCTCGTCGACTTTGCAGCCGATGGACATGTTCTCGAACGACCCGAAGACGCTGGCGGCGGATGTAACTGGACCGAATCCTTCTCTGGGGAGTGAGACGGCCTATCTGGTTGCCAGTGGCGGCAGCCGCACACCGCGGCCGTTTTTGGTGTGCAACATGGCGATGCTGATCAACGAAACCGGAACCAACGTCAAGTCCTTTGCTCCAGTGCAGGCGACGCCGTTTATCACCGGCATTATGGGTGCTCCTACCGGCACCGATAACAACGGGTTAACCCCGGGCGGGGGCGGAGTTACTTCCTTTGCATTCAACTCGATCCTGGAGGCAGTAAGTGCAAGCAGCGTTTCTGTAAGTCAGACGCGTCAATGGTCACTTACCGATATCGCAGGCACCAGCAGTTCGTTCTTTGCCGGGATACTGCAAAACCAGATCGCTCAGTGGGAGCAGAATCCGACCCAGTTCTTCGCCACGATGGCGTATTACCTTTGGGAGATCTACGAATGGATCAAGAGCCACCTGTTTGGCGAGGCTGAAGCTGCGGCCAAAAAGTTTGTGGCGAGCCTGATTACGGCTTCACCGACGGCGGCGCTGACATTCAGATTCCCCAATCCGCAGGACCTGATTCCACAGTACAACTATTGGCCTGTGGCGGATCCGACGGTTGTTTCGAACCCGCAGACCACGGGCTTTGCGGATGGTGGGAGCCTCGAAAACACGGGCGTCAATGCCCTGCTCGCTTACTCCGACATCAATGCGTTGATTTCCTTCGTCAACTCAAATCAACCTCTGATGATTGGAACGTATGGTGTTTCTGATGGCAACGGGGGCTATATTGCGAACACTTACATTGTTGTGGATGACGCCATTCCGCCGCTGTTTGGATATCAACCGTATGGAAACGGCAACATTAATGAGTGCAACAAGGGCTACGTGCTATATGCGGGTGCCACCTGCGTGGACAGCCTAGCGGCTGGTTACGCCAACAATCAAGTTTTTGCGTCAGAGGATTTCCCCGCACTGCTGCAAGGACTTTGGGCTGCGGCCAATACCGGCGGATCGAATGTAGGGCCGGCTATCTTTACCCAAACGTTGAACGTGCTGCCGAACGCATGGTTCGGCATTGGCAATAGGGCGCCAGTTACTATGGTTTGGTGCTATCTGAACTATCTCCAGCCATTTGTCGACCAGTTTGCGAATAACATCGATGTCGCGAATTTCATAAGCAGCGACGTTTCACTCAATAACTTCCCGAACTACGCAACCATCAATACAAACCTATCTGCGACGCAGGTCAATCTGATGTCGAGCCTTGCGGCGTGGGCGGTGGTTGCTGCGGAACAGGCAAATCAGACCTTTACGAACCTGTTCAACAGCTTTGGCCCCGGTGCAAACGCGCACTTGCAAGCCGCTGTTGCAAGTGAGTCACTGGCCGTTTGAACCCGGCTCCTGCGGGCGACGGAACGAACAACGCCCAGGTCCGGATTGTGGACCTGGGCGTTGCGTTGGCCTGAAACGTATTTCCCAAATAGTCAACGTGCTCATCTCGGATTCCACTGGGACTTTTTTAAGCAGGAGCGTTCGCCGCCGGCGTTCTCAAGAAACTCGCCTCGTGCTGTCTTTTCGCTTCGGCTAATACCCCACAACGGATGCTTTCAACTCGCCATTCTTCGTGACGGGGTATTCTGAAGCGATCTCGCCAACTTTAGCATTGAGTGACTGACTAGTAATCATAAAGTAAAGCCTTCGTCCGCCACATTCCTCGATTGATAAGATTTAACGGGCAGTTCCCCACATCAATCGCCAATTAAGCGCAAGGCCGCATCTTACTAAATATGCAGTTTGACCCGATATCATGGAAGTACCCGACCGCCAGAGTCTTTTCGTTGCTCTCGGACGGGGCCTGGAAGTAACGTGGATCTCAGATGGTAATGCCAACCTTAAAGACTGGCCATGGCGCCGCTCGCCGCCGATTCTGGTTTGCGATGTCGGGGTTTGTCATGGCGCTCGCGCTGTTGCCCTTTTCCTATAAAGTCGAACGCCGCCTGGAGACGGCAGTTCACATCAAGGGCGCAGAATCCGAAAAAGTTGACATGGAATTGAAGCAGCGTTTCCAGTCTCCATACGTTCAACGCCTGGTTCTCGTCATCACCGGTATTCCCGATCCGGATTCAGCAAAAGGCGCAGAAGCATTGAGCTTCTTAACCAGTTCACTGCGCAGTATGCCCGGCGTCGCGGGTGCCGTCTCCAGTGTGGACTGGCCGGATCCTCTGTTCACCGGAAACAATGGCGGGGCTTTGATCATCGTCGGGTTGAACCCGCACAATGAAGGTGTCGAGGCGTTGGTCCCCAAGTTGCGGGAAAAAGCAGACTGGATGGAAGATCAGCTCAGGTCGCAATACCCCAATATCAAACTGCAAATTACAGGGGAAACACCGCTAAACTTTGATCTTCGCAAGGTCAGTGCAGATGACGTGAACCACGCCGAAGAACGGGCGATGCCGGTGACACTTCTGCTGCTGTTGCTGGCCTTCGGCAGTCTTGTGGCTGCGCTCTTGCCGTTGGGAGTCGGAATGCTCTCCATCTCCATGGCGATGGGTGCGGCTGCGCTCCTCTCGCATTATTTGCATCTGTCGATTCTGGTGCAGAACCTGGCGACGATGCTCGGCCTTGGCCTGGGCATCGACTATGCGTTGCTGATGGTAAGCCGGTTTCGCGAGGCCTTGGCCGAGGGATATCCTCCCGGCTGCGCTGCCGACATTGCTGCCAAGCAAGCGGGACATACTTTAATCATCTCGGCCACGACAGTTGCCATCGGATTTTCAGCACTGCTGACTGTGCCTATCAGCGAACTGCGCTCCATCGGAGTAGCTGGCCTGCTGGTAACCGTTTTGAGTGTCATGCTGTGTACCTTCATTCTGCCCTGGGTGCTTGGTCTGCTGGGGCATCGCATCAATGCCGCCAGAGTGCCTCTTCCAGCCAGACGCTTCAAAACGGAGGAGAGCCTATGCGCGCCAAGTGAGCGGTGGGCGCGATGGGGAGGCATCGTAACCCGCAGGCCTTGGAGGGCCCTGCTTGTCGCCGGGATTCCGCTACTAGTCCTTGCGTACCAGGCACGCAGAATCTCTCCCGGGCTTCCTGACCATGACTCGTTCCCGGCCTCAGCCGCATCGGTGCAGGCGCTGCACACGCTTCAAGGCATGGGGCGATCGGGTATCGTGGACTCTCTCCGCGTAGTCCTGGAATTGCCGCCGCAGTCTCCGCCCCTCTCGCCTGCTGGCTGGCTCGCAGTCAGTCGATTGACGAAAAGCTTTCAAAGCGATCCCAGAGCTCAGGAGGTCTTATCTCTTCCCACCCTCGCGGGAATGTCTGACACTGCGGATCCTGTAAACGATGTTCCCGAGGCAATCCGTAAAACTTTTCTGAGCAGCGATAGCCACGCTACGTTGATTGAGTTGTTGCCGACCTCCACTCTTACGCCTAACGAACGGATACGATGGGTAAGAGACGTCCGCTCCTCCGATGTCTCAGCAATAACCGGTGTGCCCGGCGCTGTCCTGCGCGTCGGCGGCATTTCCGCACTCGACGCGGATTATGACTCGGTCGTAAAAGAGCGGTTGCCGAAGGTGATCCTTGGCGTCGTGCTGGGGAGTCTGCTGGCTCTCCTGCTTGGGTTACGTGCCCTGTTTGCGGCTGTGAAAGCAATTCTGCTCAATTTGCTCTCTGTCGGCGCCGCATTCGGTGCACTGGTTCTCGTTTTTCAGGAGGGCTACGGCAGCAGACTCTTTGGGCTTCACGAACCGACGGGCGCCGTATTTCCGATCGTACTGATTCTCTCGTTTGCCATCGTTTTTGGATTGAGCATGGACTATGAGGTCTTTCTGGTCGCCCGCGTCCTCGAAGAACGGCGGCGGGGCTTATCCGAAAGCTCAGCGGTGATCGAAGGCCTTGCGCGGACTGCCAGGCTCATTACCAGCGCCGCGACAATTATGATTGCCGTCTTCACCGCATTCACCCTGGGAAGCTTTCTGGTCGTTCAGATGTTGGGCTTTACGCTCGCGATAGCAGTGCTCGTTGATGCTACCGTGGTGCGGATGGTTGTCGGGCCGGCACTCTTGCAACTTGCCGGCGACTGGAACTGGTGGCCTTATGGTCTACACGGAGCTTCGGTAACGTGTGAAAAGGAGCCTCCAATCACGCTAACTACTGTGGACGATCCGGAGACAGCCCAAGCCTCGCATCAGCCTCATTAAGCGATTCGATTTATTTCCCTTGAGCACTGGACTGGGTGAGGTCAAAATCCTTACGACTAAGATTTGCTTTTGGGGATCCCCCTTCGATGACCATAATCGAAGAGCCGGGCTTGTCCTGTAGCTTTGCCTCCACTTGCGACGCTGACCAATCGCCGCGGACTTGCCGCAGCCCATAGTAAATGAATTCCTTTTGCTGTCCCGTCCCGCGAAGCGTCTTCACCTCGTGCACAGGGAACAAAATGCTGCGGTCAATCCACGTTGTTATCGAACCATAGTGAGTCTGGTCCTGAGGGCCGGACGTGCTTTTAAGAACAAAGCAATCTCGTGCGCCGTATTTCGCCGGTGGCAAAAGTTGCTGATTCTTCCAGAAGAACTGGCTTTCTATCAAGTCCTCATAAGAAAAGTCCGTTCCCACGACTGGATCGTTCCAATGTTCGAAGGGCAATACACTCGAGGTCTTCTGCCCGGGAAGTATCGCCTCGATGGTCACGTGGCCGCTCGCGCTCATATGCAGAAGAAGGGTCGTCTTCGCTGAGCCGGGCCCCGAGATCTCGGACAGCATGCGCAGGCCATCGGGAAACCAGTGAGCCTTGCCGACAAACTTGTAGTTCGTGCGCGTGCCATCGCCTTCCACACGTGTAAGTCGCCCGGTCACTCGGTAATCCAGCTTTTGAATTCGCTGGCGAGAGGCAGTCAGCACAGTCTCCAAGTCAGAATCCGCCCCCAATGCCCGCGATGGATGCACCAGCAACATCAGCACCAGCAAAACGGTGGACGCTTGTATCGTCCCGAAGACGCAATCCGCCCATCCGGCCTCTGGATACCGGCCAAATTTGCGGCTGCGAGAGAGCATTACGACGCCACGCAGGAAAGTCATAGCTTATGTATACAGCCAAAGCCCGTGGAGTGCCCATTCAGGGCAACGGGAGTTTCCTGCTACTTCGCAGCAGGCGCAATTGATTCGATCACCAAAGCATGCGCGCCGTTGCGAACATAATCCTCACCTTGGATCGACACGCGCTGGCCCGCAAACGGCAGCAGCTTAGGATTGACCGAAGCAGCCGGAGTCTTGTTATCAATCGGCATAAAGATGGTGCCATCATCACGCAGCACAACCAGCGGCGAACCGTTCTTCGCGCATGCTTTGGCACAATCTACGCTGATTGGCTTATCGAGGCCTTTCGTGTAAGCGCAAGCCGAGTCCAGCACCCACCCCTGCACCGTAATGGCGTGGCCATTCCCACTTTGCGCAACAGCAGTGAGTAATCCTGCAATCCCAAATACAACGCCAGAAATGATTGCTCGCATTCTTTCTCCTTATGCTGCTTCTACGTCGCGTGGCTGCCTGCGAAGGCAGCGGGTCATGCAGAAGAATCAGCGCATGCGGATGCGATCCTACGTGGAAAGGAGCGACGCTGGCAACCACCAAAAGGTGGAGGGGCGAATTTAGATTTCCAGGGAATTTTATTCGTACCGCAGTGCTTCAATCGGATTGAGATTCGCTGCCTTGATCGCGGGAATCATGCCGCTCACCATCCCGACAACGATGAGAATCCCTGTCGCAACAAGAACGATAGCGGGCGAGATCAGCAGTCGGATATCGGCAGCCTCCGCATTCGAAGCCAGCGCACTGTAGAACGTAATGCGACCCACTCCAATCGCTACCGCATAGGCCAGCACAATACCAATTGCGCCTCCTACGCCGGTGATGACCAGAGCCTCCGCGAGAAATTGAATCAGGATATGCTTCTTGCGCGCGCCCAGCGCTTTTTCAATGCCGATCTCACGCGTGCGCTGCTGTACTGCAACCAGCATGATGTTCATCAGGCCGATTCCAGCAATACCCAGCGTAAGGCCGCCGATAAACAGCAGCAGAATTTGCAGCGCAATGATGATGATACGGAACTGCTTCAGCTGCTCCATCAAATTCGCCACAAAGATCGCGTTGTGATCTGAGGGCCGGAAGTTGTGCGCGGCCGCCAATGTATTCCGGATCGCTTGCTCCACGATCATGTGGTCGCCGGTGTAGTTCATCCAGATGCCATCAAGATATTTCAAGTCTTTGATATCACCCATTGTGTTGAAGGGAATATCGACCTGCCGGTTATTATCATCGTCATCGCCCTCCTGCATCTTGGGCTTGAGCACGCCGATCACGGTAAAACTGATGCCATTCAGCCGAATCCGCTGGCCAATGGCGTATTGACCAGAAAAAAGCTTGGTCTTCGCCTCGGACCCGATCACTGCGACATGGCTGCGCTGCTGATCGTCAAGATCGGTAAAGAACCGACCGGAGTCGATGTCGAGCTTGAGAATGTCCTGAATGTCTGGGCGGTATCCGTTCACCGACCATGTATAGGTGTGCAGTTCGTTGGCGACTGGCACGTTCTTGCTCAGCATCGGTGATACATGCTGAAGATTCGGCACCGTGTTCCACAGCCGATCAAGATCATCCTGTGTAAAGCGCACCTGCACGCCCGCCTTGGTGCCCCCCGCCTGTTCGCTCGTGCGGCCGGGAAAAACTCCGATCAGCTGTGTGCCCCATTGCGCAAAGATAGCCTCGATCGCGCGCCCGAATCCCGCTCCATACGCAAGCAGCAGCACGACCGTCGCAATCCCCCACGCCATGCCGATAATGGTGATCGTAGTGCGGCGACGGTTGTAGACCATCGCACCATAAGCCTGTCCCCAAAGATCACGCAGCATGACGACTCCTTGCCAATTTCTATTCGCGCCGCAGCGCCTCTACCGGCTCCAGCGCTGCAGCCTTGCCGGCCGGGTACAATCCGGCAACAATGCCGCTCACGCTGAGCGAAATAATCGCCAGGGCCGCCGACCATGGCACCAGCTTCGGTGGATCGAACCCCTGCACGCTGCTTCCCATCAGCGCATTGAGCACATACATCAACAAAGCCGCTCCGCCAATCCCCACAAAGCCGCTCACCCCGGTCAGCAGCAATCCCTCGAGAAAGAATTGCGTAAGAATACTCCGTGAAGTCGCGCCAAGCGCCTTGCGCAAACCGATCTCCCGCGTGCGCTCCGTCACCGAAACCAGCATGATGTTGATGATCCCGACCGCGCCCAGCGCCAGCGTCACAATCCCCACGCCGCCGAGAAAAACATCCATGGCCGTCCAGATCTTCCCCACCATCTGCTCGCTCTTGATTGTGTCCCACTCATTGAATGCGTCCTTTGAATTGGGATCAAATCCGTGGCGACGCGCAATGATCTCGTGCACTTGCCGCGTGGCCTGCAAATTATCGCCGCGAATGCGCGGCTGGTACTGGATCGAAGTCACCGAATCGGCAGGAATGTTCTCGCCTTTCAGCGGAAACATCTCGAGCATCGTGGTCAGCGGAATATAGATCTTTTGGTTTTCGTTCTCGTTATTGCCGCGGCCTGATTTGTCCGCAACGCCAATCACCTGGAACCGTGCACCATTCAAAAGCACGATCTCGCCCATCGCCGGACGTCCGGGAAAGAGCAGCCTGGCGCTCTTTTCCCCGAGCACGACCACGCGCCGCCGGTCGCGCAGGTCATCGTCGTTCAGGAAGCGTCCTTCCTTGAGCGGCAGAAAGCGGATGCCGCTATAATTCGGCTCCGCGCCGATCGCCTGGCCGCCGGCGCTCTCATAGGCGCTCTGCTGCTTGATGTCGTCACGATTGATGAACGCCGTCGCAGCGCGCACCTCGCTGCCCTGGGTGCGGATCGCTTCCGTATCGGACAGGGTGAGGTTGTAAGGACGCATCCCCGTATGCTGGTTCGCGACCGCGGGGATCGTGCCGCCCCACATCATGATGAGGTCGTTGCCAAACGTCGCCAGCTCGCGCCTCTGACCGGAGCGGAACCCTTCGCCCACGCTGATCAGCAGCAGCATCGAGCCAACACCCCACGCAATGCCGAACATGGTCAGGAACGAGCGAAGCTTATTCGCCCATATGGCGCGGAAAACCTGCCCGAAGATATCGCCGACGTTCTGCATGCCTTAACCGGGGAATACGCACCGGTCCACTCTCCGGTTCCAACCTTTTAGACGGAGAGGGATGAAAATCCGTACCGGCCAGCACGAAAAAGAGTGCTTCATCCTGACAAACCCAGCCTGCCCGGCACGCGCGATTTGCGCGTGCCGGTGTAAGAAATCAGGATGAAAATCATCAGATCTAAAGCAGAAATGACACCGCCTACTTACCTTGCAGAGAGCTAACCACCGTTTCCACGCTCGGCTGCGCATTCCTCAGGTAATCGCTCACGCGCTTGCGCTCTTCAGGAGTCAATGTCTGTGCCAGTGCAAGCACGCGGCGCAAAGTAACGCTGACATCGTCCACATAATTCATCAATCGGATTGCTTCGCCGGAAAGTGGCATTGGTTCCTCGGAGTTCGGATTTCTTCTCCTATTGTCTGCGCGACACGTGGTTTTCGTAAAGTCAGCCGCACGAAAACTATTGCATCCGTTCCTGCATCCTAACGGTTGTATCCGCACCACAACTTGCTCATGTCTGAATTGAAAGAATGCATTCATCGGGTAGCGCACAGCGACGCGCGCGCGCCTATCTCCACCTATCGCCTGCAAATGCACTCCGCATTCACATTTTCCGATGCGCAAAAGACCCTTCCCTACCTGGCGCAGCTTGGCATCAGCGACATCTACAGTTCTCCCATTTTTGAAGCACGTCCGGGCAGCCAGCACGGCTACGACGTCATCCGGCACGACCGTCTGAATTCGGAACTCGGCGGCGACGAAGGCTTCAACCAACTATCCGCCGCGCTGCAGAGCGCAGGCATGGGCCTGCTCCTCGATATCGTGCCCAACCACATGGGCATCAGCAATGACTCCATCTGGTGGCAGGACGTGCTCGAGAATGGCCGCGCCTCTGAATACGCCACCTATTTCGATATCGATTGGGATCCCCTGAAGCCCGATATGCGCGGCAAGCTGTTATTGCCGATTCTCGGCAACCAATACGGCGAAGAGTTGGAAGGGAAAAAAATCCAGCTTGCCTTTGAAGACGGCCATGCACGCATTCACTACTACGATCATTCGTTTCCCGTCGCGCCGCGCACCATCCCGATTCTCTTCCCCGAAGAAGATGACGCCAAAAATGGTGTTCCCCGATCCTTCCGTGACCTGTTCAAAGAGCTGGCGCACATCCCTCCGCACGATACGGCCGACCCAAATCTCGCCGCCCAACGCAGAGAACAGCTCAAGGAACTTCTCCCTCGATTGCGTCAAGCGCTGCTTTCCCCTGAACTCCAGCCAATTCTGCCGCGCACTGCTGATCGGGTAAACGGAGTCGAGGGCGACCCCGAAAGTTTCGACGAGCTTCACGCTTTGCTTGAGACCCAACCCTACCGTCTCGCCTACTGGCGCGTCTCTTCCGAGGAAATCAACTACCGCCGCTTCTTCGATGTAAACGATCTGGTGGGACTGCGCATGGAAGACCCGGCAGCTTTCGCGCAAACCCATCGTCTCGTTCGCAAGCTACTCGCAAAACATCAGGTCACAGGCTTGCGTATCGATCACTGCGACGGCATGTTCGATCCGCGCCAATACCTCATCCGTCTCCAATTGCTCTATGTCGCCAGCCAATGCTCAGGAGAAGACCCCAAAGAGCCGCTTGCTCCGAGTCGGATTGAGCTTGAAATACGCGACACATTGCGTAAATACGATTGGGCGCGCAGCGAAGGACCGCTTTACACCGTCGTCGAAAAAATCCTCGAACCGCGCGAAGCGCTACCCCGCGAATGGCCCGTACGCGGAACAACCGGCTACGATTTTCTTCATCTCGCAAACCAAATCTTCATTCAGTCGCAGAATGAGGGCCGCTTCACCGCTCTCTATACAAAGGTCCTGGGACGCGAGGTCGATCCCGACGATCTCATCTACCGCTCCAAGCTGCGCGTCATGCAGAGCGCACTTTCGAGCGAAGTCTACGTGCTCATCAATCTGCTCAATCAGCTCGCCGCCGGCGACCGCCGCGCCCGTGACTTCACTGAGAGCATTCTCGAAGCCGTGATCCGCGAAACTATCGCCTTCTTTCCCGTTTACCGCACCTACATCGACGATCGCGGTCAATACACAGATCGCGATATCGCGTTTATCGCGCAGGCCATCTGGCGCGCCAAGTATCGCAATCCTGAAATCGACGGCTCAGCCTTCGAATTTCTCCAGGACACCCTTTTGCTCGGCGACAGCAGCGATGAAAAATATAAAGCGCGCCTCTATTTCGCTCTCAAGTTCCAGCAGCTCACCGGCCCCGTCATGGCAAAGGGCGTAGAAGACACAGCGTTTTACGTCTACTCGCGCTTTCTCTCTTCCAACGAAGTCGGCAGCACCCTGAAAGCCTTCGGCATCTCCTCCGACCTCTTCCACGCCAGCAATCAGGACCGCATCCAGATATCGCCGGATTCTATGCTCGCCACCTCGACGCACGACACTAAGCGCAGCGAGGACGTGCGCAACCGTCTTAACGTGCTTTCTGAAATGCCAACGCAGTGGTCCTCGATTGTGCGCCGGTGGGTTCGCATGAATCAGAGGCACAAGCAGAAACTGACAGACGGTCGCATCGCCCCAGACGCCAATGAAGAGTACCTGATCTACCAGACCATCGTAGGTGCGTGGCCCTGGCAGATGGAGACGCCCGAAGACCGCAGCCAGTTTCTCGAGCGCATCCAGCAATACTGCGCCAAGGCATTCAATGAAGCGAAAGTCAATCTGAGCTGGACGAATCCCGACCCCGCATACCTCGAAGCGGTGAACGCGTTTCTCGCCACCATCCTCGTGCCGCAAGGCCGTGTTCGTGAAACGCGCTTCGTAGAAACGCTGAAAGCATTCCTGCCCACGGTACAGTGGTTCGGCGCAGTCAATTCGCTTTCACAACTCGTTCTGAAAATCGCCTCTCCCGGTGTTCCGGATTTCTATCAGGGCACCGATCTCTGGGATCTGAGCCTGGTAGACCCCGACAATCGCCGGCCAGTCGATTTCGCCCTTCGCTCACGACTGTTACAAGTGCTGCGCGAGCAGTGTGATCGTGAAGGAGCCGCAGCCGTCTGTGCGGATGTATTGCGCACCCTGCCCGACGGACGCATCAAGCTGTGGGCCATGCATCGCGCTCTCATCACGCGAAGCGAATTGCATCCTGTCTTTCGCTTCGGCGAATATATTCCTCTGAATATCGAGGTGGAAAAGCAACAGAATGCGCTCGCCTTCTTAAGGCAGGACCGGGCCACCAGGCAATCCGTCGTCATCGTAGCTCCCCGCTTTGCCTGCTCGCTGGCACAAGCCAAAATACATCTGCCTTTGGCGGATATGTGGGGCGACGCAATGCTCTCGCTGCCCGATCAAACGCCCATGCAATTCACAAACGTCTTCACTGGCAAAGAAGTCCAGGCCGACGACGGTGGCAGGCTGAAACTTCGCGACATTCTGGCCGATTTCCCCGTCGCCATGCTGGCAAATAAACCATAAGCCCGCAAGCGCGTTACTCTTTGCTCGTGGCCGCCTTCTCATCTTCAGCCGCGCGGTCTCTATCCGTAACTTCGGTGAGCGCAGCCAGCTTCTCCGCCAGCTTCGGAACGAGCACCCCTTCAGCGCAACGCCATCCCCAATTGTCCCCAGATCGTGACGGCACATTCATGCGAGCCTCTGAGCCAAGTTCAAGAATGTCCTGCAACGGAAAGAGGCAGATATCGGCCACCGAGGTCGCAGCCGCGCGGATCAGCGGCCACACCGCGCCTTCCTTTCCTGGATGAACATAGGTTTCCACTGCGGCTTTTTCTGCCTTGGTCGCGCCGTTCTCCCACCATCCGCGCGTAGTGTCGTTATCATGCGTACCGGTGTAGACCACAGTATTTTTTTCATACCGGTGCGGAAGGTAATTGCGCGCGCCACGATTGGAAAATCCGAACTGCAGAATCCGCATGCCCGGCAAATGGAACTGCTCCCGCAATGCATCCACTTCAGGCGTAATCAGTCCCAGGTCCTCTGCGATAAACGGAAGCTTGCCTAAGCTCTCCTGCAATTTTGAAAATAGCCCCGCGCCCGGAGCCTTCACCCATTCTCCATTCACAGCCGTATCGTCTTCCGCCGGAATCGACCAGTACGCCTCGAATCCGCGGAAGTGATCCAGGCGAATCACATCGTAGAGCGCATGCGCGCGCCGGATACGGTCTACCCACCAGTCGAATCCTTGCCGCTCCAGCACATCCCACCGGTAGATAGGATTTCCCCACCGCTGCCCTGTCTCGCTGAAATAGTCCGGCGGCACTCCGGAGACGCGAATCGGCGAAAGGTCTTCATTCAGCTCAAAAATATCCCGGTGCGTCCACACATCCGCGCTGTCGTAATTCACAAAGATCGCAACGTCGCCAATGAAGCGGATATCTCGCTCCGCGCAGTACTGCCGCAGCGCCGTCCACTGCTCATCGAAGGCAAATTGAATCACCTGCTCAATCGCCAGGTCCTCGCCGTGCTCTTTTTCGAGAAGCGCAAAGGCACCCGTTTCGCGATAGGCATATTCCTTCGGCCACTCATTCCAGCTATCGACGGCAGCCCCGGCGTTGTTCGATTTGAACGTCGGACAGGTCAGCCAGGCGATCAACAGTGGCCGTACGGGCATTGTTGCCAAGTTGACGGAGAAGCAGCAACCGACACCG
>Ga0206863_1027_pt1 | contig 53630 bp, 59 predicted proteins | sample Alteio_BWOrgCont_41_FD_152634 | JGI IMG/M metagenome (GOLD analysis project Ga0206863, IMG submission 152634) | Enriched cells from forest soil in Barre Woods Harvard Forest LTER site, Petersham, Massachusetts, United States -... | ecosystem: Environmental > Terrestrial > Soil > Temperate forest >...
ACAATCGCTGGGGCAAGGGAGCGAGCAGGATTCATTGATGCCCCTGTAATTGGCCCAGCAAAAATAGCTTCCAATGCGACCATGCCTCCAATAGCAACGCCTGCCATCAAGCCCTTCTCCTTGGCTCCTTGGGCCACATGTATAATAACAAACATAAGAAAAAAGGTAAGGATTGTTTCAAAGACGAAATCACCCATTGGTGAAATCAGATTAGGCACAGTAATCCCTAACGTCTTATGCTGGGGGAATATAATTCTTAACAACACACTGGCTGTAAGGCCACCTAATATTTGGCTAATCACAAAGGGGAATAACTCTTTAAGAGAAAGTCGTTTTGCTAACCAGAATCCAAATGAAACGGCAGGATTAAAATGTGCTCCTGATATTTCACCCAGGGCATAAATCATGGTCATTATGATTAAACCAAAGACTAAACCAACACCAAGATGGGTAATCACTCCCCCGCAAATATCATTGATGATAATAGCTCCCGTACCAGCAAAGACTAAAGCAAAAGTGCCTATGTATTCACTAAAATATCTGTTCATGTTTTATTAGTAGATGTACAAACTTTAACACACCAACCTTCAATCTTCTGCTTTATAGCGTCACGGATAGGTCTTATTTGGTTAAGTTTTTCCTTATGACTTCCCGTGGCCTTTGAAGGGTCAGGGAAGCTCCAATGTAGCCGTTGGGTTAAGCCAGGAAAAATAGGACATCGTTCTGCGCTGGCCTCGTCACAAACAGTAATAACATAGCTAAAATGTTCTCCTCTTTTAAAAAGGTCAAAAACTGCCTGTGTCTTTTTACGGGATATATCAATTCCTTCCTCTTTCATAACTTCAACGACCAACGGATTCAATACACCAGGCTCAAGACCTGCACTTTGGGCTTCAAAGGAATCACCACAGATATGGTTTAACCATGCCTCTGCCATCTGGCTTCTTGCTGAATTGTGAATACAAACAAACAACACCTTTTGTTTAGACATGGCTTATCCTCCTTTAATGACTTTACAACAGCCACCCTCTATCTTTAATGATTTAATTTCTACTAAGGCTTGAGCAATTTTCTTACGGGCAGATGAGATTATTCTTGAGACAGTGGAACGATGGACACGCATTTCTTTAGCGGCCTGTAGCTGGGATAACCCTTCATGGTCTAAAAGCCTTACAGCTTCAAACTCATCCAAGGTTAAGACAATGGCATCTTTTGCATTACCTTTTGGCCGAGGCTCAAAATTCCGTTCCGCAGGACTACATTTAACCCAACGTATTTTCTTTGGCCTCATAATAAATCTATTATGCACATACGTGCATTATTATCAAGATAAAAAAGCCTGCATAGGAGGAGGGAGAGGTCTAATTTGCAACGGTCCCATCAATCAATAACACACTCTCTATGCTTCGATACCCCCTGGTCGGATTTGCCAAAAGTCATTTTCCAGAAAAAACCGGCTGGCCCAATTTTTTTAGGAACTGATTTTTTTGATTACCCTTTTATCTCCTGCGGCCTCCACCTAAAGATAATACAACAATCAGATAGGCAAAAACTAGGCCTGGTATTGCCATGCAAAAAGCGACCACGAGCATGTTGAGCGCCACCAGATGCCAGTTCTTTTTGATAACTCTATAGTTTATATCTTTATCACCGTACATATAATTTTCGGATCTCTATTGTAAGGTTTAGATTAAGTCCTGCTGCGAAAGAATAAAAATCTATCTTTGAAATTATTGTTGGTAAAAAATATAATAACGCTAAAATAAGTAGTCCCACATTCTAAACAAAGGATAACACCTCTTTTGAGAGGTGTCAAGATACAGACCCTATAGAGACAAAGCGTATGCAAACGGCTATAAATTTAAGATTTTCTAAACGATTACAGGAATTAAGAAAAAAGCACAAGTATACTCAGCAGGAATTAGCAGATTTAGCAGGTGTCGGCTATAAACACTACCAACGCTATGAAGGTGAAAATCCTCCTCTCGCAAAGCTTGATTTTGTCGAAAAAATTGCCAAAGCCTTCAAGATAACCCCTTCCAAACTATTGGATTTCTAAAAGCTCTGGATGTTATGCTCCAGAGAGAGCTCTCATTTTTCTTGCTTCATTAATTTCAAAATAAAAATCGAGGGAACTAAAAGTAAGGTGTCTAGTACTCCATAGTTCGCGTTTAAAATCTTCATTTGATCGGACCTCATCGAGAAGAACTAGAAATTGCGGAATGCTAAGAAACCAGCTATTGAAATAGGGAATCTTATGTTTCACATCTATTTTGCACAACTCGATTTCTTGAGAATACAGCTCTCTACATTTTTCGTTTAGTTCATCAAAATCAACCTGATGCTTTGGGTCTACTGCATTGAACTGTGCAGTCGTTACCAATCGCATTAACTGAGCTATTACCCTTCGATCCTGAATCCCACCGTAATCTAAAAGTGTAAGCGAGATTCTTTCTATTCCACGATCTTTATGCTCTAGTCGGTATGTTGTTCCAGAAGAATCTTCTAAATCCAGGTATCGTTGTTTGCGTATTGCTATTTCATGATTACCAAGCTGAATCTGTGAATCTATTAAACTCTTAGATATATCTACAAGAAGTTTTACGTCATTTCCTCCCTGGGCCTTCCGTGTAAGAACCTTCGATTTAAGTTCAATGAAAATAATTGCTTCTTTAGTTTCAATTACGCAATCACATTCCCACTGCTTCCCGTTATACGAATACTTTCCAGAGGAATAGCTAACATTTCTTGCCACCAATTCCCTTTTTAAGAATCTCTCCCCTGCCAATCCTATTCTTTCTTGTGTTCTCTCTGAGCCAACATACGATCTTATGACTGAAGCAACCGCCTCATAAAAACCAACACTACACCAAGACAAATCCATTAAACAATAATCTTGTTCAATTTGTAAAAGAGGTTTGAATTGATAATCAATGGATTCAACTTCATGGGGAATACTAAACTTATGATTGGGCCCAGGTTTAACGTGAGAAAATGCCTTAAGTATTATTTCGACGACCCCATCATTCACATTTTGAGTATTAGTGATGACATCCTTGGTATTAAAGAATACGGTTTTTTGAGGTGGGGTTAATCGAAGTATGGCATTTATTACCTCAACAGCCTGTGTCATATTCCATCTCAACTTTTCCTGCATTTCTGAATTATCTACCCAATCGAATAAATTTTGGATCAGTTTAACAATATCGGAAGGTCGCAGCTGTCGAATTAAAAACAAGGAATCGTAGAGACTGATTTCCCTTAAAAAATCTATTAATGTATCAACTGTCTGAAATTCAATTTCAAACCGAGAGTACGGCTGAACATCATATAAACAACCAAGAGCTATTAATTCATCCTTAAATCTTTCTATGACTTCTTGGGTCAGCTCACCACCAATTAAATTATTCGCTTTTATACATAGATTTAGAACATACCCTAAGGGTATTTGAGCAGAAACTTCCTGGCCTGTATTAGGACAGTTTCGACAAAGATGATATCTCCCTAACGCCGAATCAAATCTTTCTGAAAGTTTGATAAAAATGTGAACGGCCATCTTGAGTCCTCCGAGACTACGAAGATCTTTCTCAATAGACTCAATCAACACTTTCAATTGATCATCCGGCAATTGAAAACGCCCACTCTCAACAGATAATCCATCAAAGCTATGTTCATTTAACCAAATCAATCCCTTAGCGGGTTTTGATAATCTGGGGAATCTAAGTTCGTTATCTGCATTTGTGTATTGATTTGGATATGGCGACCTCAAGATAAGTACATCCTTAATCAATTTAATCGCATCTTTCCATTCTTTATTCTTATCAAAGAATAGAAACCTCTGATTCTTTTGTAATTTTCTTGATGCTTCTTTAAGGGTATCCGCAACAGAAAGATAACTAACCAGATCCGACCTCTCGATTATCTGCTGTCGAACCAGCTGCTTAAATAATAGCCAAAAATCTCTAGAGTAAAACCCTTCATTTGAGGTCACAAGTGTTTCTACGATTCGACTCTCAAGGTGGCTTATAACATGATTCACGGTCAAGGATGAGCCAATAGACATTTCAAAATGGTTATACAATTTCGACAAGTCTACTGGGTAAGCCTCCAATGAAGGCTTTACTGAATCAACGATGCTCTTAAATTGTTCCTCTTGGATCATATTCTTCAATCAAGGTCTTTGTGTATTTTAGTTTTGAAGGACTTCGTAGGAATGATGGAATTTATTTACTACAATGGGCAGCTAAATAATCATTATACGCATTAATGCTGGCATTATAATCGTCTATCCTTTTCTGAAGCGCATCCCAATCATTATTATATGATGATTTTTTACTATTATATTCATCGACCTTTTGATTATATGAATCGATTTCATATTGAGGCGAGTCAGATGTTATTCCCATGTTGTTCATGTCAGTCATTAAATTATCGAGTTCTTCCTTACGCACCTTCAAGTCAGCCTGAGTACTTTCAATAGATTCTTTTTCAGAATCAGGAGGATTTAATAATGCCGCCTGATTATGATAATACTGCGAACAACTATAGGAACCGTCAGTTACAACACCGTTTGATTCGGTAGAATAGTTTGGAGAAGGATTGTAAGACGATGTTGTTGATGTAGGGGTTGAATAATTAGAGTGATACCTATTATTTTTAGTATATGAGCATAACAATACCAAAAGAAGAAGCCATACCCAAAAATGCTTCCAAAGAAACCTATAAAACCAAACAAGACCACTCCACAACATTACAAAAATATTCTTAGAATTTGAAGTTTTTCCCTTTCCTGATTTCTTTATTGAAGCTGATCGACCTTTCTGGTCGGCACTAGCTGACGTTTCATTCTTTGATTTGGTATCTTCCGTGACCTGCTCCCTACAATATGGACAAAATTTTGTCTCATTTGGTAAGTCTCTTTCACAACATTTACATACTGCTGTGGTCATTTTTTATCTCCAAAAAAAACGTCATCATCTGAACCGCTTAAATTTCTCTTTATTTCCTTTATTAAAAATACTGCTTCAGTATTGCCAAACTTGATCTTATCGTTATTCTTTAACTCAGATTTTTGTTCTACCTTAACGCCATTTAAATAGGTCCCATTCGTACTTTTTAAGTCCTCTAGAACATATTTATTCTTATCCTTAAAGATTCGAGCATGTTTTCTTGAACAAAAGGAGTCATAAGGAATTTGAACGGACGAATTCTCCTCACGGCCAATAATAACGGGCTCCGTAGATTTAATAGCAAACCTATGCCCTTGCATCGGCCCTTCTGTTATTAGTAAAAAAACCACCTCAATATCCATCACATCATTATTCCCTTTTTCCAACCCGATAAAATAGGTCCATATTTCGATAACAATTCCGACTTCTTGCCCGATGCTTGTTTAGAAATTACCTCTTCTAATATCTCAACTGCTTTTGAGAGTGTTGCATATTGTTTACCTAAAGACATTGCCTGATTTATTGCACCGTTTATACCTTTGGAACTATTTTCTTCATATTCAACGAGGGCCTCTAAAAAGGAACCCGCATCTTGATATCGGTCTTTCATATCTACAGCTAATGCTTTAAGAACAATTGCATCAATTTCTTTATCTAAATCTTTGTTAAAGTTTGATGGCGGAGGAGGCATTTTACTACGTGAAGCTTTAATAGCTGCCTCAGCTACGGCCTTTTGCGTATACGTTTCTTCAGGCATCACGTATGGTGGAACTCCAGTTAGCATCATATAAAAAACGATGCCAGCAGAAAAAACGTCACTGGCTGGAGATTCATAATTCCAAAAAGCTTCAGGTGGCATATATGCAAGCGTGCCACCCGCTGTTATGAGCTTTGTTTCAGAATCTACGTGCCGGGCAAGACCAAAATCACCAACTTTTGCACAGAATTTACCTTCTTGGATTAAAAGTAATATATTGTTTGGTTTTATATCCCGATGAACCACTGGAGGAGTCATCTTATGAGCTTGTGCCAATCCCCTACAGATATCCTTTTGCAAATTTAAGGCCTCATTTATAGACAACCTTACTTTATTATCGATATATTGAGCTAAATTAGGCCCGTTGACAAACTCCGTAGCTATATAGTTAAAACGTCGTGAATCATAACGGAATGAATTAGCTTCAAAAACCCTTACTACATTTTCTTGAGCAATTTTAGAAAGAATAAAAGCCTCATTAAATAATTCTGCCTCTTGATCCATTGATATACTTCCAGGATGAAAAATCTTTATTGCCTGAATTCCAAGATACTTATGACGAACCTTATATACCGCACCAAATGCCCCCTGCCCAAGGAATGCGTCAATGGTATAGGTTTCCTTTATTTCTAGAAAACGTGGTAATCTTTCAATCTCATAACTCATTGTTATCTTATCCCTGCATCACTAACTTTATTCTGAATATTATCCTGGGTATCTTTGGGCATGAGTCCCCAAATTTGCCACATGATACTCTTTAAAGAATCGAAATCTTGTCTCTGAAGCGCTATCCGACCTTCATTAATTAAACTTTGAGCTTTTACAGGATCGGTATATGAATAATTGCCACTTTTCACCTCTTGGAACACACCAATCCAAAAATCAGATTGGTCAAATGTAATTTTCCAATGAAGATTGTTTAATTCATCAATAAAATGGCTTAATTTCTTTACATCTTTAGAACCTATAGCTTTTTCACATTCAATTTTTAATGATTCAAAACGATCTTTATCTTGTTGCTTACCACGGGTCTCCACTAAAGGTTTCACATTCTTGAGAGCTTCATCATAACTTGCCATAAGAGACGGCCATTTAGTGAGACTCTCTAAAGAATCTAAAGCAATCTGTAAATCCTTTAATCTCCTATCAGCCTTTTCTGCTGCATCAGGATCGCCTCCTTGGGCAGCATTAATATCCGACTCTAATTCTTCCACTTTGGAAGAAATATGTCCTTCTCCTAACCTTTCAACTAAATCACTATTACCTGAACTTTGAATTTTACCTTTTATTTCTTGATAACGACTACTTTCTTCCTTTAAATCTTTGGCTAACTTCTGGGCATCTGGTTTAGGAGAAACTTTATTTACTAAAACATCATCGAACTTTGCATCAATACATTCAATATATGCTGAGATCTTTGGGCTCCTATCCTTATCGATGCTTAGAACAATGTCTATATTTTGATTCTCAGGAACCGTCTTTTTAATCATTGTTCCACTAATTATAAGCTCACCGACACGGCGATTCCTTTTAGCAAACTCACTTTCTCCTTCACAAACTATAATCTTAATTTCACCGTTTTCATTTGGTTTTAGTGTTTTGACCGCTTTATATGTCTTCATCTTACCTCTTGCTGGTAACGTAATGCCACGCTCCAAATGCTTATCGAATGAACCATCTTCTAATTCAAGACCAATTGAGCGTGTCAACGTTGCCTCACCGACAGAAATACCCTGAGTAATAGTAAAATTATCTGGATCACAGGGTATAGAATTACCCGCATTATCAACAATTGATACACTGAATGAATTTAATTTCTTTTCCGATAACGGCACTGTTAATACAAATGCTCCATTTTGAAGTGCGACTAAACCGCTTTGCCAATGTCCGTCATTTCGACGGAGCTGAACCTGACAACCAGCGGGCGCACCTTCTAATTTCCCTGCAACATGCGTCTCAATTTCTATAGTCATGGGTGAATAATTCAATTTTAACGAATGTTTTGACTTATCTTTTATGACTAAATCATCCGGCAACATTTGAGTTGCCGCATAAATAGCAGCTCCTTGTGCAACGACCGTTAAAGGATTGATTCGGAATTCAACTGGAATACCAAGCTCGTCCTTTAATCTTTGTCGAATTATAGGAGTTTTTGTTGGTCCTCCTACCAATAAAATATTAACGATGTCGGATGGTATTAATTGTTGTTGTTTTAATGCCGACTTCAATAGATCAACGGTCTTTATAACATAGTCCTCTATCAGATCTTCATACTGCTTTCTGGTGATAGGTATATTTATAGAAATTTCCCTGCCGTCTTTATCTTTATACCGGGAATCTATGGTTATTTCCGCCTTGTCACTATTAGAGAGCTCAATTTTTGCTTTTTCACTCTCAGCCTTCAAAACAGAATTTAAAGACTGATACGTTAGATTTGTTCTATTTAAATTTGGCAAATTATATTCTTTAGCAAGAATAGGATGGATAAAGCGCTCAACGATCCTCCAATCAAAATCTTTACCTCCCAAATAATTATCTCCACAATGATCGACAACTGTTAATCGCCCTTCCTTTGCAGACATGATTGCAATATCAAAAGTGCCCCCACCCAAGTCATATACTACCCAATAACCTTTAGGCATGTTTTCAATAAACCCATAAGCAATTGATGCTGCAACAGGTTCTTGCAACAGAGGAGAATATTCAATACCTGCCAATTTAGCAGCTCTCTTTGTCGCTTCACATTGTATATCTTCAAAGTTACATGGAACTGTTATTACAGCGGCAATAACATCCTCATCATAACTATTTCGAGCTGTCGCTCTCAAATTCTTTAATACTTCAGCTGACATTTCCTCCGGGGTTAAAGTACGTCCTGAAGCTTTAAAACTGCCCGTCTGATGTGTCCCCATCCACCGTTTAAATTCAATAAAGGTATTCTCAGGATCGCTAACATGACGTTCGTATGCCTTCCTTCCGATAATAACTTCGCCTTTCTCTGTCAGCCTGACTACCGAAGGTGTGAACTCCTCTTCATAGTTATTCTTAAGAACCCTGACCTCACCGTTATGCATACAAGCAACTTCAGAATTAGTGGTGCCCAAATCAATACCAAAGTCTATGGTTCTTCTGGCCATATCGTTCCCCTTTATTTCTGCGTGGATTTAGCCACCACGACTTCTCCATGAAAAATTACTTTTTCGTTATAAAAAATAGTTGGTCTAATAGTTTCTACAATCTTCGCATAACCAGCAGGTAACGTAGGATCGTCTTCAAAATGTAAAACCCGCAATGAAATACCTTCTTTATATCCTTGCTCTAAATAGTCCTTAACAACAATACCTTCACGGATAAAAAGATCTTTTATACGTTCCATCTGATCAAAGAACGCACTGAGATCTACACTTGGCTGCTCCTCCTTAAGCTTCTTGAGTCGCTTTTCCAAACGCCACATCTCCACACAAAATGAAATGGTCAATTTAAATCCATTATTAAAATCATTAACAGGAATTACGTTATCTGGATGAAAGAGTTGGCACGGTTTTGTCATACAATCTTTTAAAAGAGAATTGTTCTTAAATCCAAAAAAGATGAAATCGTCGCTACCTTCACTTGGACCTTCTTTAATCCGAACTTTAGGAATCATTATTTATTTCTCCAGTTAAATATTCACTCAAGAATTGCACATACCAACGACAGCCCACGTTGAGAATAAAGCCATGCCCCACTGCCACACTTTTTGCCACTTGTGCAATTCAATTTCACCAAAGAACCTGTAACTGCCGTTACTAACAAGTTCCAATGTATATCTTCTAATAGGAACTATCGGAATAAATAAAAAAACCAAATACAATGTATCACCGTATATCCTTGAGCCGAATCCATTAGTGGTCGATAAATTAGGGGCACTTTTTATAGGTTTTCCCTGTTTTTTAATTCTCTCTTCGAGGGAATCTTTAATCTCTTTCAATGTATTCTTAATTGACTCACTGGTATCTTTATCGTCTAGATACTCATTCAACACAACCATAGCTTGATCTGAATTACCATTCTCAATTTCCCTCATTATTCTATTTACTATTACTTCTTGTTCCTTATCAGATGACTTATACAACAAATTCTTTTTAAAAACATCCCTATCTTTCTCAAATCCCTGTTTTATATATTCGGAAGAAGCTATAGCAAGGGCTTTATTAATCAATAACAATGCATGAGCATCATCGTTGTTGGGAGCTTTATTCAAAGCGATAGAAAAATTTCTCATTGTTTGAGCTAATTGATCTTTTGCCAAAGAAGCCTCAGAAATTGAGTGATTATCTACTAAATTACATTCATACAAAGCGTCGGCAGTTTCTTTTAATAACTGATTCGATAAGGTATAAATTGCATTTGGATACGGAGAAACATCATCTTTCCTAAGCAAATTAAGATACTTTTCAGCTGCCTCACGAATTTGATTATTGCGAACTTTCAGAATATCATTAAATCCTTCCCGTAAAACATCAATAGGGAAAGTCCTATTACTGATCAATGAAGAGTGAACCTTAACCCGTTTATAATCCTTTGAAATTAATGAACTCTTTATTAAAGAAAAGTTTATATTTAAGAAATCAGCGACAAATTTCTCATGCATAGACTCAACTTTCGCATTATTTAATCTCGCATCTGCAAGGTTACGAGCTCTTTCATGAACCGTTTTCCAGAAATCAGAGGATTGGTTAATCGACAACATTAAATCCATTGCAAAATCCCAATTTTTCCAATGATTATCGGACAACCTCTTGAATCCTTCTTTAGGCACTAAAATTAATTCGTCACCACATTTAACACAATACACGTAATTTTCGTTATGGTATTCTTGGTCACATGAAGAGCAGCGTATGACCTTTTCTGACGTGCTATAAACAATGGTTGCTTCAAGGCCAATCACTATGCTATGCACTAATATAAAGCGATTGTGCTTCGCTGAAATATCATCCGCCTTCCAAAGATTATTGGCCCCTTGTTTATCCCCTTTTGTCAATAAAGCCATTGCAGCCTTATCGTTATCTGTATTAAACCAAAACCAAGCAATTTCTTCTTGGAGCCTTGAAACTGGATTTTCTAATCGCTGAACGGCATTGTTAATATTCTCCTCACTGCGATCGACTGGCCCCATCCAGGGAAAGTCATAATCATAGGAAACATCCATTCCTACGGAACTTTTAACTTTGATTTCGTTTGCCCTAGAGAGAATGCCCTTGCCGTCTGTATTGGGCATAAGACCAAGAACACGAAATGCGTTATTTTGATATTTATTCATTCTTAAACACCCTACTTACAAGCTCGTCATTATTTCTTATGTCCCACTCAGTTATTCTTGAAGTTTTCTATATCCTTCTTGATTAACTCGTTGTGCTCTTCGATTATTTTCTTTAGTTCTGTGACATCACAACTATTTTTCTCGACAGTATATAAAACTAAAAGGAAAATACCAATAACCACAAACTGAATATAATAATGATGAATCAAGAAACTTAATCCCAATGACACAACTCCGCCGATTAAATAGAAATATTTCATCCTCTCCCAGCCTCCTTTAATTTACGATGAATATATCTTTTAACTTCGTCCATCGTAATTCTGTAACCACCCCGACGACCTTCTTTATAGGCTTTGATCTTCCTTTGACGAATAAGCTCCCTAACGTATTCTTCGCTTAGACGAAGCATACCGGCGACCTCTTTAGTAAGTAATACCTTTTCCATAGCAACTCCTTCTTTATTTAAAATGGATCAAGGCATTTTAATACAATCTAATACAATAAACAATAAATTAAAATCGGCTTAGGCATTTTAAATATTAACATATACATGACTTAGATGCTACCTTTAGGTAGTCGACTGATAAGTAGCACCCTCCTACAATAAATGCTATTCAGGAGGTGTTACTTGGCTGAAATTAGTAAAGAGGTTGGGAAACGAGTCCGGCTTTATCGTCAAAAACGGGGCTGGACACAGGAACAACTTGCCTTTGAAGCTGATTTGCATCGAGCTTATGTGGGGCAAATTGAACGTGGCGAAAAAGCCATTGGTATCGAAAATTTACAAAAAATTGCTAAGACATTAAATGTAAAAATGTCAAAATTGCTCGGCGAATAGACTCTTCTCAAACAAAATTGTATTTATAACCACAAACAGCACATTCCATTTTTGGACTCTTCAGACCTACTTTTTTAATAGTCATCGAGGTTATGGATTCTCTAAAATCCATTTCCCCTCCTTGATCCAAGAAAGGTTGAACCAAATGTCTGATGAACAAAGCAGCAAAACTGGCGGCTCGCATATTCAATTCCATAACAGCAGGCTGCTTAATATCAATATCCTGACAATACCCTAAACCAATATGCCTCCTTCTTTCCTGTAGCTGAAGACCTTCCAATCTTATTCTTTCATGGTCAATTAACCCCCTACAATTTAAACACGGTCCTCCTGGATAAACATAGGTTACACGGGCGTCTAAAGATTGTAGTTTTTCCCCGGCGATTCCAATTTCGCTACCTAAATCAACATAAGGCATAAAATATTTCACGGCAAAATCATTTAAAACATACCTTGGATAATCTTTATCGATACACCCAATCAATAAATCAATTCCACTTAATTTATGAAGGACTGAGGGATTGGTCACATTCCCGTCGATGATCTCTAACTTATTTTCCAAAACGCATTGATCATTGGCCCTCAAAGCCACCGACACTTTTTTATTTTTCTCTTCGACATCAGTTGATGAGGCAAACAAAAGTCTATTGAGATTTGTATCCTCTACAATATCATCGTCGATCAATAATAGGTTTCCACAACCTGCTCTCCTCAACAGTTCAACCATCAGGCAACCCGTACCTCCGGCACCGATAATTGCGATCTTCATGTCTTTTAAAATCTGAAGTGCTCCCGCTGATGTCACCTCTTTCGCACGATCAAAAATATGTGAAGGCATTGGCGGTTGGACACGATTCCCAAACAATGAAATGACCTTTATGGTTCGCCCTATGACGTATAATTTCATCAAATCCTGGGCCCGTTCACCTTGCAAATAAACCCTTCCTTTATAGGCGTTTTTACCAACGACGATGCTAATGTGTTCTGAACCTGGCCAGATCTCCCGAAGGTTCTTTATTAATAGGGGTTCTTGAGTATCATCAAACCAAGAGAAAGACACCTGGTCGTTGGCCAAAGGGTGTGTATGGAAGAATACCAGCCCGCTCTTGCCTTGTCGCTGCGCCCAGAGCTGTGCCCGTCTGATATAAGGGGACGAAAATATAAGCCCTCCTTCTGATTGATCCAAGTCTTTTTGTGTTGGTAGGAAAATTTCCCGTATAAGGAAGACTTCATCTCCCAATTTTTCTACAACACCAATTATTCCCCACTCTAAAGTCCTATTTTGGTTAAAAGACCGATTTAAAATCTGATCAATCTGTGTCCAAATAATTTCACTTGTTCTGATTATCATATATATTCCTTAATTTGACCTTGAACCCTTTCTTAAGAAGTCTTGACAATGATAGATGTGCGTTAAAAACGTGTCTGAGAAAGACCAAGGTTTATTATAATGCCATGAAACTACCCCCCAGGACTTTCCCAATATGTTGGGCGCTGGCTGTACCCTCGGATGCTTCTGACCGTTATGTAACATCAGGGCACTATCTATATAAAAAGCATCCAATCCTCCCACGGGATAGGTATTAGGAACCGAAATCAGCATATCGACGGTAGCAATGGTCCAATCCTTATTTAATGTGGGCACACCATTAACCAACATATATAATTGACCATTCTCCATACGGTCGCAGGCATTAAATCCACCTGCGACCGCCTCTGATAATTGTTTTAACATAAGCGTTTGTTCCATTATCTGCCTCCGTATTTTCCATCTTTTAGAGCGACGAAACGCTCACCTCGATGAAGCTTTACCAAGGTGTCAATAGGCAATGGCTCGCTGCCATCCAAATGGTATAATGAATACTGACCGTCATCCAAATCAAATAATTGCAGTATTGCACGGGGTGTCATTTCTTCTTTGGGGGCGATTTTCCAATTAGCATTGACCTGAATGCTGAGAGATAATTTCAAACTGAGCTTTAGCCTGGCGTGATGTTGGGTTATTACTTCCCATATCGGGGCAGCTAAGTCCGTTATTGGCCCCATTATGTTATTATGACGGTCATAATAGAACAACTGGTCTAATGGTTGTTCGGGTTCGGGCGGTAAAAGCTTTTGATGAAATTCTTTGGCGATAATGTGCATGACTTCTTTTACAGAATCAGATAATTTAATCTCTATAACCTTAAACTCATCATTGGAGAGGATGCTGACTTTGAATGGTATCTTTAGCCCAAGGATTTCTTGTTCAGAAATCTTCAGTATTTCCTCCGGCAACCCTTCTTCCATGTCCAAAGACTCGATGATTTTCCCGATACCACGAAATTCCTGCTCAATAACTTTTTCCATTTGTTACCTCCTATTTTTTAATCTGTCGCATGAGAAGCCTTTCTTCCCAATTAACTGCATAATACATAATGCTGCTAATTATGTCAAGCAATAAATAGCAGCTTGACTTATCAAGCACTAAAATGCTATACTATTTCCATAAATTCTAAGAAAGGAGGCCTTATGAATACACCAGAATCTACTGTGGGCTTAAAATTAAAAGAGCTGCGACTACTTAAAGAGTGGAGTTTGAGAGATGTAGAGAAAGCCACTCAAAATATGGTATCCAATGCTTATTTAAGCCAGATTGAATCGGGCAAGATAAAACAACCTTCCCCTCATATTTTAAACCATTTAGCTGAAGTTTATGAAGTGGATTACAAAGACCTTTTAACCACAGCCGGATACATTAAACCAGCAATTGGAGAAAAAAAAGGCAAAGGACATGGCATCGCTTTTTTTAATCAACAAGATGTCACTGAAGAAGAAAAAAGGGAACTATTAGATTACCTTCAATTTATCCGTGCTAAAAAGGGTAAATACAAACATGAAAAAGAATGATTGCTTCCTTGAACCCATTGAGTTGGAAAATGTTCGTGCTTATGCACAGGTTTTATTAAATAAAGCCGATGCTATGCGACAATTTCCAACTCCTGTGGAAAGAATTTTGGAGACTGCGGATTTATTTGTAAATCAGGAAATTTCATTGGAACATGCGCCTGGATTGCTTGAAAAATTTGGATCAGAACTACGAAAGAAAGCCAGGCTGCCTGTATCAAACATAAAAAAATTGTTTGGTCTTTTGCACGTACCTTCCGGCGAGATTATTCTGAACCACTCTCTGCATAAAAACAAGAAAACCTTTGTCAAATTACATGAGGCTGGCCATAGTTTTATTCCTCATCATAAGAAATTTTTTGAAGTCATGGAAGATGGTGAGGTTGAATTGGACCCGTATATTGATGACCTTCTCGAACGTGAAGCCAATAATTTTGCGTCGGAGGTCTTATTTCAACTGGATGAATATGCAAAAATTGCAGCGGATTATGAGATATCAATCAAGACGCCAATGGATCTTTCCAAAAAATTTGGAAGCTCTGTTTATGCAAGTATGCGGAGATATGTCCAGACCCACTTCTCCCATATTGCACTTGCAGTATACGAAATCGATCCATTGGTTCAAAATGGTTTTATTTTAAGAAGAGAGCCCTTTCATTCCGAGTCATTCTTAAAACAATTTGGTGTACTTAATCTTCCTGTTTCTTGCTCCAGCGATGAACCTCTGGGACGGCTGCTTGGATTCACAAAGCTTGATATCACCCGCAGAATGTTCATTAAGGACAGACGGGACGAGAGTTACGAATGCGCCCTTCATATTTTTAATAATTCCTATCAAATATTCGTCCTCTTAATACCCTCAAAGAAATCAAGAATCTTTATCCAAGAAATCTTATAAAAAAAGGCAGCTATAATTAAGCTGCCTTTGTAAACATGCCGTCAAACATTTCTAGATTAATCTAAATACTTCTTCCTGGATTCATCAATAGCCAAGGATTTGTTTCTGTCTATTTCCTTAAACCTGGCTTCTGTACTCTTCTCAAGCTCTAATCTTGTTTTTTGCACGTCGTCGGATGAATTGAATATTGATTTTGTCTTCAGGAAGGGATTTTTTTCAATTCCTAAGATAGGCATTACACTCTCCTCAGGTTACTTATAAATATACTATATTCGGTGATGTTTTCAAGCGCTATCTCGGAAACTTTAAACCTCGATGGCGCATCCCCAATTTCATTTCTGTCATTAACCAAAAAGAATCCTGGATAATGAATATACATAAAAGAAAACATGTCATGTTTGTTAGCCGTGGAGTCAAATATGATCTCTCCTATAACCTTGCCTTCCTTATATTTATCGACGGTGGATATTTCCACTACCCAAATAAATCTTGGCATAGGTTGTTCAATATAAAACTTCTCTAATCCGACATACATTGGATTTCTTCTTCGGAAATGTTTGTATTTCCTGGAAGATGTCAGGAACATACGCAGTATTATTTTGTCGTCCTTAAATTTCTTTGTGTGTTTCTTAAAACCCAGGTTTGGATCAGAAATAACTGAAAGCGCCAAAGTCTCCATCTCTTCTGCCGACAAATAAATCTTTTCATTAAGTGGAGCTATAAATGAATCCACTTCGGAATGGCTGTATTCGGAGACCTTATCCCCAGCGATCTTTTTCTTCAACAAATATCTGTAGGGTAAATAATTATCATCATTGACAATAAAGCCGTTAATCAAATCTGCGGAATTATAATATTTAAAGCCCTTGTGGTCATACTCTACCAATGACTGAAAATTTAGTTCAGTGCAATGCCCAAAAACGGCCAAAGCGTGCCTATTGTCTACACTTGCAATGATAGGAATACCCGATTCAATATAGTAATACAATATTTTGTCAAAATTTGCCTTGGAGTAATTTTTTATGTACAAATCGGGGTGCATTCCGTAATTAGCAATTATTTCGGATATTTGTGACATCGTTAGCCCCTTGGAGGGCAATAGTCTTCCTAAGGACACATCTTTTGTTAACTGAGCAATCTCAAAAGGCTTTATTTCAGGATAATAATTATACTTCTGTGAAAAATATCTTAAAATCATCCAAATGGCTGCATGAGCACAGACGGTTACGTCAGTATCCTGCCCTATAAATGGGAATGCCTGAACTTGAAGAGTAGACCCCAATAAATTTACTTCATTACTGCAAGTAAAAAGAGTAGCGTCTTTAACACCAACCAAGGAAGGGTCCAACATGGTCCTTCCAATTGAAAACCTGTCCAAGGGTCTTAAAACAATATAACCGATATAATTATCTTTATACTTATCGTCAAGAGCCCAAATATTCTCAAGATCCATTTCTACATTAAAAAAATGAGCCCTGGAACATTTTCGATTATATTCTGTGAATTTCTTTGAATAAAAATTATGGTAGGAATTTTTATAATCCTTACATTCATATTTATATTCGACGATGACACTCTTAACCACCGGTTTCAAATACTCCCGGATTTTCTTCAAATAGGCTTTACTGATGTCAAAACCTAAATTATTTCCGAAATTTATCCAATCGTCATCCGACGAAAGGTTCAGAATAAAGAAATTGTCGCTTTTGTCTAATTCACTCATAATGGCACATCTCGTGAAGGGGATATTTTGTAATTCTTACGGTAGGGCTCATTATATTCCTGCTTCCTCAAAAATCAAGCTCTGCTTTTCCAGGTCCAATTAATTTCTCTGATTTCAGCATTTGTACCAAATCTTCTTCTTGGTCAATACCCTTTAGCCGTCCCCAAAGGTATCCAAGTCTGTAAGATATTCCTTCACTCATAAGACGCCAGTTGGTATCTTTCAATGCCTTCTTTAGAAACCTTTGTAACTTATGCACACTGTCCCATTCCTTCCGTGCGGCATCGGCATCCTGAACGCTAAATGGAATTATGAAATCCCTGCCTACCACTGGCTTATCAAATGTCAGCTTGATGTATTTTTTCTTTTTCCGTTATTTCATGGATGAGCTTTTCCAGTTCGACAACACTCAGCTTTTTTAATTTCGCTGCCTCTTTATAAACAGGGTCGGAAGTTTTCTTTTCCATCTCATTTAACAGCTCTGTGAGAGATTCTAGCCTTCTAATGCCCTCCAAGTATTCCTCTCCTTCTTTATCAGATAAACAAAATTCTGCCCTGTGTTTTATCAGTAGATCCTGCTCCCGTTTTTGTTGTTCTTTGCGTTCTGCTTCTCTCTGTTTCAGATCCTCTTTCTCGGCTTCCTTAAAACCACAAGATGAGCAATGTTTTGTCCATGTGGCAATATTTCTTTTTTCAGAATACCCCACTTTTACTTCTTTATTACATTTGGGGCAGCGTTCTCGTTCATAAATCCAAGGTTTTCCATCTTCCCACAAAGACTCTCGTTTTTCACATGAGGGACACTCAAACATAAATAAGATCCGTAATGGGTCCTCCGTGCCAAGAAATTGCTTTAAAATACTATTCATTTTTGTTGAACAAATTGGACAGTAAATCCCAGCGGGTTCTTTGGTATTTTCCAATTTATCATCCAGCTTCCGGTCTTTTTCCATCCATTTATTTATGGTTGAAGTCCTGTCCTTATATTGATCTCCTTTTATAAAATATAATTCCTGGAATGCGGCGAGAGAGAGTGCCCTAGCTTTCTCCTCATCAGTCATATTTTCAACTTTCATCTCACTAAACCGCTCCTCTCTTAATTTGCGCCATCGTTCAATCGACCTCAGACACCTTTCTACGGTCCAAAGGTCATAGCGGTCATCGTAATAGGACTTTTCTTTAAGGTACTGGTAGATAGTGGTCATAGCCCATTCCCCCAATGAATAAGAAAGGGCCCTCTGTCATCAGAGAGCCCTTTTTAGTTTGGTACTTTTTTTAAAATGGCACACGTGTGTGCAAAAAACTGTCATACGTGTGTGAATTTGAACGTTCCTGCTATCCTACTTCTTGTCTTATTTCTTCTAACTCTATTTATTTCTTAGAGATATATCTCACCAAATCAACCACGCGGTTGGAATATCCCCATTCATTGTCATACCACATTGAAGTATTATCATAGCATGAATCAAACTTTCTTATACCCATGCTCCATTTCCTGTAATTATCATTACAGGATTTAAGGCGCCTGTGCGGGATTGGCCTGTAACTACAATTACAGGATTCCCATTTTGAAAAGATAAAAACTACAACGTCTCGAATTAGCCAATTTAGGCACATTATAACCGAAAGCCTCTTTTTTTAAACCTGATTTTTTGCGTGCCCCAGCTGCTTTAGCCTAGATGTTGCGGGTGTTTAAATTCGGTAGGGCTGGTGATTGGGTCATATTTTTGAAAAACTTCAAGAAGAAAATAAGTAGCTTTGCCTATATTCCACAGCACATTAGAACCAAGAATTAGTGTTTGAGCGCTAATACCAAATAATAGAGCATCCCTTAGTACAAGATTTTTGCAGCCATGATTAAAGAGATTGGAAAAGAAAAATGCAAGTATTAATAAAATCGCCAAAAGAATCGTGGCATAAAACAATCTTTCTCCTGACTTAACAAAAACCTTCTTTACTTCCCCATCTGCGCTTGCACTAGCAGAAAAAGACAACGCGGAAAAACCAGCAACAATGATCACTGCAGATGATAGGCCTACCAACCCTTCATTAACTAATTTAATATTGAATAGAGGGAAAATTAGTAAATCTATCCAAAGAAGACCAAAAGTAAGAAATGCAATTATAGCCGTAAATATTAAGCTTAAGTGTCTCGTTAACCAGAATATCTTAAAAGAATCTTTCACAGCAGGCTTACTCCGAAAAAACTCTACTATGCGTTTTTATTCCACAATCCCTCTTCTGAACAAAAATCTTTGAATTTTCATCCAAACCAAAAAAATAAAACTGTCCGGGCAAACGGGCTAATACATAGGTCGATAAATCCAATTCTTTTGATAACTCAACCTCTGCATTTAAAACAATTTCACCTAATTTTCTTCGATTAGCTGGGAACAATTCCGGCAGAGAAATTTCGACAACCCAATAATATCCTTTTAAGCCATTTTCTAAGACATCCAACACTTTGGGATCAATTATCTCATCCTGCCATCCTTTTGAACCTCTTAAATGATCTATGTATTCCTTACCTGACATAAAAATCGTTCGTAACACTACCCAACCGCTCTTTATAAGAATAGCTTCCCTCAATCGTCTAAGCCATCGATTGACCTCATTGGGGATCATGTTGACAGCAATTGAATATAAATAGTCAACAGCAATTGCTTCTGCATTAATGGCATCATATTTTACTTGTTTCGGTTTAATGGCAATAACGAACAATTCACTGTTCTTAGACATGTATTGCCGGGGAAGGCAAAAATGAGAACCAAAATTATCATCATGACATATATATGAACTCACCCATAATTCACTTGGCACATACCTGGTATCTTTACCTATCGTAAAATAACTTGTTTCCGCATTGGGGACCCATGTGTCTTCATTAAAGGTATGCCCTATGACTGGAATGATATGCCCTGAAGCGCCACCAAAAGTAAATCCTAAAAGTGCTGGATAGCCGGATTCCACACTTGCATATAAATATTTTTGAAAAGGAACATTAGGCTGTTCTCCAGTCAACGGATACCATTGGTCGGAATATTTAATACCTAAACTATCTAACACCGTCTTAATTTGCACAATAGATAAAGGCTCCCCTACCCCGTGAGGGAATCCCTTTGCTTTTAAAATCCTATTCATTTCTCTGTAACTAAAATCATTAAAACCTTCAACCATTGAAATACATGTTCTCAAAGCGACATGGGCACATACATTTGTCAAATCATTCTGCTGACAATAAATATTACCTTTTATGCTGAAGATTTTATTATGGCTGGAAACTTTGTATTCACGCGTGGCGTGATAAAAATTATTATCATGCCTTGCAGGATTAGTGACGGACTCAAAAACGATCCAACGAAATCTATTCCCTGTCGGGACTGCTTTTAATATTGCGTACCCCAGGAAATCTTCATTTGACTGATTTTGGATATCAACAGCATTAGCAAATATACTCTTAAAGAAAGTTAAACGATAAAGAGGCCTATTAATCGGCTTTAAACCTGCTTCAATGAGATCGGTATCATCTTCTTTGGACAATCCCACGCTCGGTATTTCCTCAATAACCAAGGTGCTAAAACCACCCATTCGTGCTTGAGAAAATATTCTTCTAATCGGAACGCACTCGCCTCCGAAGCGGTCTTCTACAAAATCAAAATTAGAAAAGGGTGGCCTGACATCCAATATTTCTGGATTGCCAAGACACCCTTGAGTTTTTAATTCTTCCATGAAATTACTTAAATAATATCTGCGCCTCTGATGATTTTTTCTCCCAATTTTCTTTCTCTTTTAAAAACTGAGAAACATCGTGAGATTCCCTTAAAGTAATGCTTTCCTTTTCATGTTCAGAACCAAACAACTTATCTAACGCTTGAACCAAAATTGGGCTACCGAATGTTCTTTTATCGGCCATAAGTATCCCCTCCCATAGGTTGATTCTTAGTATAGCAAATACAGAAGAAATTTGATGTTTTTTTCACTTTTTTTCTTATAAAAATTTTTTATACGTCGGGAAGAAAATACCCCCAAGCCAAAGAGCCATAATCTTAACCATTTAACAGTTTAACTGCAAGAAGAATATTTTTAGCGACATTCATGCAAAATCAATATTAATGCCCCAAATAGGCATGGCACAATCTGGATAAAACAAAGCAAAGTATCAAGCCAATCCCTCCGGCTATGAAATAAAAAACAATAGCCCCTAAAATAAGAAAATAAATTCCCCGCAATATTTTTAAAACCCATAGCCCTATGAAAACTACTATCATGTAAATTATGCCCAATATTTTTAATTTTCTGCATAAAGCTATTTAAAATCACTGTGATTTGAACCATATAAAACACCCCCCTTTTTATTCCTATTAATGTGCACATTAAAAACAACATTTTCTAAATGTGCACATTTTCGCCTATATAATATTAAGGAAGGTAAAAAGAAATGTTGTTTTCTCTTTATCTTGCCTTTCGGATGTAAAAAATAAATCGTAACTAAAAACATAGCCTTTTTATCACTCCTATTTTTTATCGTTGGATTCGGTACTTGGGGATTCCTCTAGAAGCATATCCAGTTGCCTTGCAGCGTCCGCGTATGTTTCTAAGGGTAATAGGTGGCCGTAACGGTCAATGGTTGTTTGAATTGACGCGTGGCCTACTTGATTTGAAATAAACTTAATGTTTTGGCCCTGATCAATCAGTATTGAAACAAACGTGTGCCTGAGATCATGAAAACGGATCTTTTTAAGCCCCGCACGTTTTAATGTTGGCAAAAATTGTCTATTACGAATATTATCCGGATCGAGCGGCTGACCTTCTTCACCACAAAAAATCAATTCATGGGGGCTGGTTGGCGCTGTTACCTTGTGATTTTCTAAAGATTCTTTTAATTTCGGTGTTAAAAGAACAGTGCGATAAGAACTGCGGGTTTTAGGTGTGATAAAACGCCATAATTGATTATTTTCATCCCTATTCTTTGTTGTCCAATAGATACTGCGCCTGACATAAATGACACCGCGCACCCAATCAATATCCGGCCATTGTAAGGCCAAGAGCTCACCCAAGCGCATACCGGTGAATATAGCGGACATAAACAGGATTTTATAGGGCTCCTGGGCATGTTTAAGCAGTACGCGTACATTCTCTGGGGGCAAAAAGTCCATTTCTTTATGAGTGCTTTTAATACGATCAACCTTCTCCGCAGGATTACGGGAAATATAGTCCCAACGATAGGCGTATTTAAAAATTGTCTTAACAAGGACCAAAACATTATTGGCAGTTTTAGGGGACCGGTTTTGTTTAACCCTGGCTATAACGTCTTGGATCTTCTCAGTTGAAATTTGAGAAATCTCATAATGGCCAATTGACGGTAATATATGATAATTGATGGTGTTAACGTAGCTGTCATAGGTAGAAATTTTGATGTTGGGCTTGGCATAGGTCTCAAGCCATTTGGTGACAAAGTCTTTAAAGAATATTTTCTTAGGAGTAACAAAAGAATTGTTAGCAAGTTGTGTATTTATTTCGTTAAGTCGACGCTCTGCTTCTTTTTTATTGGAGCCTATAGTTTCTGAGCGTTGTTTATACCCTTCGCGGTAAACAATAACGTACTCAGCCTCTTTATGATCACATGAAGCATAACCTGTGCGCCCTTCTCTTCGACAAATACGACATCGTTTTAAAATGCTTCCTCTTGCCATAATCTCGCCTATGCTATTTCAACTTTTTTAACAAAGGCCATGACTTCATCCGGATCAAAACGGACGTACTTTCCCAACTTGTAATGTGGCATTGTCCCCTGACACGTCCTGCGATAGAGCCAGGAAACAGGCAATCCCAAAATATTTGCCATTTGATGTATGTTGACTAAAGATTTCATATCCTGATACCTCCTATGTTTGATTTCTTATTCTTTATGAGTATAAACCATATTTGCGAAGATGTCAATGGTTGTCACATAATATAACAAGTTATAATATTTTGACAATTATTGAGTTACACAAATTAAGAAAAATATTTCAAATAATTGCGAAATCAATTCACAATCTTGACTATAAACACAAATGCTGTTATAGTTACCAATATGAACGAAGAAAAAATTCCTTTGGGACAAAAAGTAGCCCAATTAATTGAAAAAAGCCCCTTTAAAAGCCCTTTAAATTTCCACAATGAAATTATTAGAAGGTATGGTAAGGATGCCATAAAACAACGGCGTTTATATTGGGTTATTAATTACCGCGGCAACCGTAGGATCAAAGATGAAGTTATTTCTCAAATAGCAACAGCATTGAAATTAAAATTTTATGAACTAGTCGGTGGAACCACCAGCGAACCCCCTGCTGAGGGACCTTCTAAAGCCTTTTTCCCTTATGGACCAAAATCAAACGATAACGCAGCCATCCTTTATAACCTTTATCATGGCCTGCCCTTTAAACCTCAACGGATTAAAATCTCTGGCCGCGCCTCAACCATCGAAGAAAACGAAGCCATTAAAGGATTTCAATGTTTTAAATTAGCCGTACTTGAAAAAGGATTGGTTGAACTGGTGATAAAACACAAAAATGGCGAGTCCGAACGTGTAGATTTAAAATCTTCTGAAGGGTTTAATTTCAACTCCGGTGAACCGCATTATTTTGAAAACAAAAGCAAACTAACTTCAAAAATCTTTGTTATTAGTTATTTAAAACCTGCTTAATTCTATCCCTCTTGATCTAATCTGATCTGATCCTAATTCAAAGTTAAAGATGACAAAAATTTATAATCCTGTCACATGCAGCATTAAAAAGTGACAAGATTTATTCCATAACTTCTAAATTTTTGTTAGCCGGTTGTTAGCCGAAGCCTCTTTTTGATAAAAGCAAGAAAGCCATCCAGCGTTGTAACATGCTGAATGGCTTTAACTGCCCTTCCTGACAGATAGGTAACAGAAAATACCGGAGACATGGGTAACACTTTTATAATAATGGCATAGAAAGGGGTACTACTATGCCATGGAAAGAGAGTGTACTTATGGATGAACGGATGAAATTCGTTGCACGATTATTACAAGGCGAAAAAATGACTGAGCTCTGCCGTGAATTTGGAATCTCCAGAAAGACCGGTTACAAATTCTGGGATCGGTACAAAGATGTGGGTTTGCATGGATTGACTGACCGAAGCAGAAGACCTGTCCGATACGCTAACCAATTGCCCATGCAAATAGAGTGTGAGATATTAAGAATCAAGAAAGACAAGCCATCATGGGGAGCACCAAAAATCCGAGAAATACTGCGAAGAAAATACCCTGAGGTTAGAACACCGGCTAAAAGCACCATTCACTGTATCCTTGACCGGCATGGATTGGTCATCCGTCGAAGAAAAAGACGATTTAAGCTTCAAGGAACACCTTTAACCACGCAACATAACCCTAACGATTTATGGTGTGCAGACTATAAGGGTGAGTTTATGTTAGCCAATAAACAGTATTGCTATCCTCTGACTATTACAGACTCCTGTAGCCGTTATCTGCTGGCTTGCGAAGGCTTAGAAAGCACCAAAGAAATACATGCCTTTAGCATCTTCGAACAGACTTTTCAAAAATATGGATTACCAATGACTATCCGCACAGATAATGGCCTTCCCTTTGCTTCTCCCCATGCCCTGTTTGGTTTAAGCAGACTTTCGGTATGGTGGTTACGTTTGGGTATTTTTATCGAACGGATTAAACCTGGAAACCCTCAACAAAACGGCAGGCATGAACGGATGCATTTAACTCTTAAAAAAGAAGCTACAAAACCACCTGGTGAAAACTTCTTGCAACAACAAGAAAAATTCGATAACTTTATTCAAGAATTTAATACTCAAAGGCCACATCAGGCCATTGATATGAAATTCCCAAGTGAAATTTATACACCTTCACCTCGTCCTTATAAAGGAATTCAGGAATTAAGTTACCCTTTTCATGATAAAACAGCAATCGTTACAACCTGTGGAAGGATTTGCATCAATAAACACAAGGTTAACTTAAGTCATGTCTTTGCCGGACAGAATATGGGTGTTAAAGAAGTAGCGGATGGTATTTGGCTGGTTACTTTTATGGATTACGACTTAGGATATTTTGACTTTGAGACAAATAAAATAGAGCCCTTAGGGTACCCGTTCGCACCGGAGATGGTGTAACCCATCTCTCCGGTACGAACTGTTACCCATGTGTCCGGTATGGACCAACTTGTGATGGTTGCGGGGACAGGATTTGAACCTATGACCTCCAGGTTATGAGCCTGGCGAGCTACCGGGCTGCTCCACCCCGCGATATCTTATATCGCTACTGCTTCACCGGTACGATTCTGTAAACTGTTTCTCCTGGGCGAATCAGACCCATTGTTTCACGACCTACTTTTTCTACATAATCCGGGTCGGTTTGTAACAAGTGACGCTCTTCTTCAAATCTTTTGTTCTTCTCTTCCAACGCTGTGATCCTGCGGGCATATTCAAGATTTTTAAGCTTTAAATCCTGCATCGTCGAATATGACGGTAAAAAAAGTGCCAGGATAATGACTGTTAATATAAATAGTGAAAGAGCGTTCTTAAGCATTTATGGATTCCCGCTTTCGCGGGAATGACAATATTTATGTTTCAATGACATAAATTATATTAATAAATCTTGGACCAGTTCTGGCCGGCATAGACGGCTTTTTTACCTAACTCTTCCTCGATGCGCAGCAGTTCATTGTATTTAGCAATACGATCTGTACGGGATAACGAGCCTGTCTTGATCTGGCCGATATTCGTTGCCACAGCCAAATGGGCTATTGTCACATCTTCCGTCTCACCGGAACGGTGCGACATGATCGAATGATAATTATTCTTCTTAGCTAAATTAATAGTATCCAAGGTCTCTGACAAAGAACCGATTTGATTCACCTTGATCAAAATCGCATTAGCTGTCTTGGTGTCGATACCCCTCTTAAGGCGCTTGACATTGGTAACGAATAAATCATCGCCCACAATCTGCAGTTTCTTACCCAAACGGTCTGTCCAAGTCTTCCAGCCTGACCAATCATCTTCAGCCAAACCATCTTCGATGGAAACCACCGGATACTTGGAAACCATGTTCGCATACGCCTGAATCATATCTGCAGAAGAAACCTTCTTACCATTATAATCATATTGCCCATCTTTATAAAAAGAGGACGATGCCGGATCCAGGGCGATAAAAATATCTTTACCGGGCTTATACCCAGCTTTTTCAATAGCCGCAATAATGATCTCCAAAGCTTCTTCATTGCTGCTTAAATTGGGAGCAAAACCACCTTCATCACCAACGGAAGTAGCTAAATTTTTATGATGCAAAATACCTTTTAACGTATGAAAAACCTCACAGGCCCACTGGATTGCCTTGGAAAATGTCGGGGCACCTGCAGGGAAAATCATAAACTCCTGAATGTCTAAATTATTATCCGCATGCAACCCGCCATTGATGATATTCATCATCGGTACCGGCAAAATATGCGCCTTGCTTCCACCAATATATCTGTATAGAGGAACGCCCTTTTCATTGGCTGCGGCCTTGGCCACTGCCAATGAGACTCCTAAAATTGCGTTAGCCCCTAAATTACCTTTATTCTCTGTACCGTCTAACGCGATGACTAATTTATCAATGGCCTTAAAATCTGCTTCTTTGCCTTTAATCGCTTTGGCAATACTGGTATTAACATTATTAACAGCCTTTAAAACACCCTTGCCGCCAAATTTGATTTTATCCCCATCGCGTAATTCAATGGCTTCATGCTCCCCTGTTGACGCGCCTGAAGGAACCGCTGCCCGGCCAAAAGCTTTTGAACTTAAAAGGACATCTACTTCTATAGTCGGGTTACCCCTGGAATCAATGATTTGACGTGCTTTAACAGATTTGATTTTAGACATATGCCCCTCTAATCTATTTAATATTATAAAAACAATTACTTAAGAGTTCGTAATCTAACATAGTTAAACCCCTTTGTCAATCTCTTACGATTCGCCAAGTTGAAGAAATAGGGCATTTGCATAACGAAAATGTGCTATGCTTTAATCAGGAAGTTGGTAAGAGGTTTGTAGAGGGTTCTGGGATCACAAAGGAATTTGTACGTGTGGGCAACAGCCAAGAATGACTGTCATTATTATTTAAAATACTCCCGCATCAAACAAATCCTTCAAAGACCATAACGCTTCTATCAAGCCCGTGCCATTTTCTGAAAGAAAGTTGGTTTAAGCCCAATTCTTAGGAAAGGGGCTAGAGGTGCGTATGAAAAATTTGGCTAATACAAAAGGCGGCTTTACGCTCGTTGAGGTACTCGTCAGCACGGGGATCATTCTTATTTTTCTCCCCTTTGCCGCGAGCATGCTCACGAATAGCCAATTACTTGCCTCCTATTCAAAACATAAAATCCAGGCAGCTTATGCGGCCCAGCAAATCATTGAAACACAACGCCAAAATCCATTTTTAATAATATTGCCTGGACACTCCGTCACTATTGGCCCTGCGGCAGTCGTCCTGGACACTAAAGGTAATTACGCCAACACCAATTGCAGCACCAATCCTAATCTTTTTTGCGGTACCGCGAGCGTAACAGTGACCCCGGCAGTTTATACCAAAAGCTCCGGAGCCCAGCTTACCAGCGCTGTGGTGGACCACTTCGTGGTTCAAATTTCTTGGGTTGAACGGATATCAGCCCTACAGGTTCCTATGACTGAAACTTACGCGGAGGACATTGCAAATGATCCGATGCTTAACTAAAAAGAATGCATTTACCCTGGTCGAAATGCTGATGGCTGTCGCCTTTACGGTGCTTTTGATGACGGGTGTTTTTGGTTTTTATAACTCCTCAAACCAGGTTTATTCGTCAGGGATAACTGGACAAACACTTCAAGACGGGGCTAATATTGTGCTTAGTAAGGTGATTGAGGGCGAGACAGAATCAAACGTGGTCTATCGTTTATCTACCGCTGTTTCTTATATGTTACCCAATGGCAGCGCCAATGAATTGTATAGTTGTGGTGGGCCGTCTCAAGCTGCTCCTTGTAATGCCAGCAATTCTTTTAGTGAATTGTACTATTGTCAGGACAGCCCTTGTGGCGGTGCTAGTGATGCGACCGCCCGATGGTATTATTTAAACAGCACAGGCACCTCTGTCATTTATCATCACCCCTCCAGCAACGGTGGTACTGTCGAGGAAAATGTTTACACCGCTCCTGCAGGAACGTCTTTGAAGATACGTTTTTCGCCTGCTGCGGTGAGCACGCCATTGAATGTCGTTGAGATCGATGTTGCTTTGACAAAAAATCTATCGCCCAATATTACAAATAGCCGGTTGGCCACCAGCGGTGCTGTGTCCACCTATGTACTTTTGAGGAGTCATCCATGATTGACCTCCGTCAAAACAAAGGCTTCGCGTTAACCTTCACCCTGATATTCATGTTTTTAGTTGTCTCCTTCATGGCGGTGTATGTTTTTGTTGTTAGCAGCGGTCTGGCCTTGGCCAACCGGACGGCGAATGAAAAAAAAGCCTACTACATCGCTGATGCAGGACTTGCAGACGCTTATGAACGCATAACGCAGTCTGGTGTCAACACCATCCCAACGACTAATTCTTATATCCCATCATCAACTACCGACAATGGCATTTACTCGGTGGGATCAGTTACCGGCAGCTACACAGTATCCGTAGTGTATTCAAATTCACCCCGGACTAATTACACGATAATCTCGACTGGCACCTACGGTAATATTTCAAAAACGTTACAGTTAAGAATGATCGGTGCAGCCATTTCGAAATATGCTTATTGGAGCCAAACAGAAATTAATCCTGCATTTGGAGGCCCCTTGTGGTGGGTCGGAGAACCTGGTTTGGAAATGTTAACCACCGGGCCTGTACAAACGAACGGAGCACTCAATATCTTTGGTAATCCCATTTTTAACGGAGCAGTAACAGAAGCTGGGGCGAGCCCTAACTATTACCCGGGGGTCTCAAGTGATCCCAGCATCATTTTCCCTGCAGGCCTGACAAATAATGCCCCTACTATTAATTTACCACCCCAACAAACTTTAAATGCTATTGAAACAATAGCGTCTGATGGTTCTGGGTTGGTTTTAACCGGCGCCAGCACGGTCATCTTCAACCCTACCGGGACAATTACTGTAACCGGAGTTGTAAAAAATTCCCAAGGCACTGTTACAACGACCTATAACAATACAACCATGAGCCCTCCGGCTAATGGTGTCATTTACGTGCAAAGCAATCAAGGACAGCAAGATGGTAATGTCACCGTGCAGGGAACTGTCAACGGTCAGCTAACAGTTGCTGCCGACCAAAATATTGATGTCTCAGGCAGTGTTTCCTACAATAACGACCCCAGGATAAATCCTTCCAGCACAGATTTACTGGGTTTAGTGGCCAATCAAAATATCACTATCATTGAAGCTTCTGCCCCCACCCAGCTGGAAATGTCTGCTGTCATGGTAGCACTTCAAGGTTCATTTCAAGTGGACCAGTGGTGGGTTTATAGAGGCAACTCTTCAACAGCGGTCATGGATCAATTTGGCAGCTTAATCAATTATGTTTGCGGGGCAACAGGCGAAATGGACATGTCTGGAAATTTATTAGGCGGATGGAATCAAATACAAACTTATGATACAAGGCTTTCGACGCTGGCTCCTCCGGGATTTCCCCCTTATGTCAATAATGCGGGAGACGGGGTCTATACCAAATTAGGTATCACGGAATTATAAGGTACTTACAGGAGTATGCTATGAAGAAGAAAAAATTGCCGCTGATAAAATGGATACTGGGGATTCCAATCATCCTGCTGGCCTTATCATTTTGCACGTACCAGACATCCCAATATATCGAAATCCCTAAGATCTCCAATATTTCATCTCATCGTAATTTCTTTGAATTCCTGGAATATTTGATAGGCATACAAAACCAAGGCCCATCGTCCAGCGAGTCTTCCAGCGATAACAACGTATCCAATCCAAACAATTCAAATTCTTTGCAGGCAAAAAATGCTACTACAGCGAATCAACAAAATTCTAATTCAATGACAGCCGCAAATTCATCGACGGCGCAAGGATCTGGCTTGGCCCAGCAGGGAAATAATGCCGGAAACAACACCTTGGGAATTAATCCGGAAAATAACTCGGAATTAAATGCAGGGAACTCTGTCGAACTTAACGCAGAAAATAATCCCGGCAACAATCTTCTGAATAATTCAGAAACCAACGCAGACCAAGAAACAGGGAGTAACACAGACAACAACCCTGACAATAACCCGTCAAATAATGCCCCGAGTAACGAAGAAACTGGTTCAGGGAACAACCCAGGTGACAACTCAGGAGCTGGTTTAGGAAACAATTCGGGAAATAACCCAGGTGATAACTCCGGAGGTGGTACAGGTGGTAATTCAGGAAGTAGTTCAGGAAATAATAATCAAAGCAATCTTCCTACTATCAATCCTATACCATCAGATGATCAAGTTTCACAAAGCATCGCAAAACAGAATCAACAAGGTGATTCGCTGGCGGCTTTGGTCGCAGCCCGCCAAGCGCTTGTTATCCCTGTCCAGCAACAAGCTCAAGCTTCAAAATACCAAACAGTTGACCCAGCAAATATCCCGGCTCCCAGCTCAAATCAACCCCCTTCTGATGTAGAGGCAAAAGTACAAGCCAAGCAATTAACATTTCATTAAACTTTTTGAAGAAAATTTTTGGATTTATGTGATATACTCATGGATGTTTAAAATTTAAAAGTTTTCATAAAATATTCCTAAGGACAGACTTATGATGAAAAATCGTGTATTTAAATTTATCCGGGTGTACTGGAAAGGCATTTTAATCTATGCACTCGCTGCGGCCTTGGTAAGCTTCCTCATCATTTTTATGTATTACGGCGGGTCCAGCTTCTTTGGCATGGAAGGCTTTTACCGCAAGAACATGATGGCCCAAATGGGCATTTATTTGGTGGTCTTTCTGGTCATCAGCGTCATCCAAGCCGTACTCTTCTCTTATTTCCAAATGTATTTCATGATGGGCGGCGGCATGTCCAAGATGCTAAGCAAAGACAGCGCCGAGACCGCCAAAGCAGATATCAAATGGGATGATGTTATTGGCATGGAAAATGCCAAGCGCGATGCCTGGGAAATCGTTCAATTCATTAAAGACGCGAGCAAGGTCAAAGCCATGGGCGGCACCATGATCAAAGGTGTTTTGATGGTGGGCCCTCCAGGCTGCGGTAAGACCTACTTGGCCAAGGCCATGGCCTCTGAATGCAAATTGCCCTTCCTATCCGCAGTAGGCAGTGAATTTGTGGCGATCTTTATGGGAATGGGTGCCGCACGCATCAAGTCGTTATTTAAAAAAGCCCGTCAATTAGCATCTCTCGAAGGTGGTTGTATTATCTTCATCGATGAGATCGATGCCTTTGCTACCCCTCGCAGTGAAGATGCAGGATTTGGCGGCGGTGGTAATATTTCGCACAATGCTACCATCAATCAATTCCTCACTGAACTTGACGGACTTAGAAAGCGTGAAAATCATATCGTCGTTATTGCTGCTACTAATATGCCCCCGGAAAAAATGGACCCCGCCATCATGCGCTCAGGCCGTTTTGACCGCAAGATTTCTATTGAAAAACCCACGGCTAAAGAACGTGAAGCTTTGATAAGCTATTACCTTAAGAAAGTTGTTTGTGATGCCACGATCGATGTCCCTCTCATCGCCGAAAAAGCCCAATGGTTTTCTCCGGCAGACATCCATAATATGGTGCGCGAGGCCAGTGTCCTGGTCATGCGCGACCGGCGTTCCAACATCACGCAGGAAGATATGTTAAAGTCCATGAATGATGTCATGGTCAATTTGGAAAAGACTGGCGAAGAAAAAATCCTTTCTAACAAAGTCAATGTCAAATGGAATGAAGTTATTGGGATGACCAATGCCAAGGAAGAAGCCTGGGAGCTGGTAGAGCTTTTGAAAGATCGCAACCGCATCAAAAGTGTTGGCGGAAAAATCGTCAAAGGTATTTTATTATTAGGTCCTCCGGGCTGCGGTAAAACTTATTTAGCCAAGGCCATGGCCACTGAATCTGGCTTTCCATTCATATCAGCCATGGGCAGTGACCTCGTCGGCATTTATGTCGGCGAAGGTGCTAAAAAGATGAAAAATATTTTTAAAGAAGCCCGTCAATTGGCCAAGGCTGAAGGCGGATGCATTGTGTTCTTTGATGAGATCGATACCTTTGCCACCCATCGTGTTGAAGAACGCGGCTATGGCGGCGGGATCTCACATAATGCCACCATCAATCAATTCTTAATGGAAATTGACGGCCTGCGCCAACAGGAAAATAATATCGTAATCATCGCCGCCACCAACCTTTCTGAAAACAAACTGGATCCAGCCATTTTACGTGCCGGACGCATTGAACGAAAAATTTACGTAGGGCTTCCCAATCTCCAGGAGAGGGTCGACCTATTCAAATACTACCTGACAAAGGTCACCACCGACGCATCCGTTGACCCTGTATTGCTTGGCCGCAAAACCCTATGGTTTTCCCCTTCAGACATCGACAGCATGATCCGTGAGGCTGGGCTTATCAGCCTTCGGGACAAGAGGGATGCCATTAATAACAAAGACCTCTCTGATGCCTACGACCGTATCCTTTATGGCGCTAAAAACAACACCATTTTAAGCCCAGCAGAAAAAGAATGGGTGGCCTATCACGAAGCAGGTCATGCGATCATCGGGTTTATGCTACATCCGACTGATGATGTTATCAAAGCCACCATTATCCCGCGCAAAAGTTCCCTTGGTTTTGTCGCCCCGCGGCCGCGGGAAGAAGTCCATATTCATAAAAAAGAATGGTTCCTAGCCAAAATCAAGGTTTGCTTGGCTAGTTATGCGGCTGAAACTATTAAATACGGCACCACTGGCAGTGGTGTAGGCGGCGGCCCAGGCAGCGATTTTTACACCGCCACCTCTTTGGCCTATGATATGGTATGGCACTATGGGATGGGTAAATCTAAAATCATCGGGGACATGAACCAACTTGTAACCAATTACGGCCAGAACTTTATGTCGGAAAAAACCAAAGAAATCCTTAATGACGATGTTCAGAGCATCCTGCAGGAGTGTTTATTAGCAGCCTCTGAAACCCTCAATAATAACCGCCAACTACTGGACTATTTCGCCCAAGAGCTTTTAGCCAAAGGTGAATTAGAATATGATGAAATTGAAGCTATTTTCCAAAAATTCGGCATTAAACCCACCTCACGCCCGATCTTGGCCGCTTCCTAAAGCTGCACTGGCTTGTACGCTGCTCTTGTGTACGCTCAGCCTGGGTGGATGTACGTCTAAAAAAATTGTCCTCCCCCGTCCAGCTCCAACGGATTTACAAAAAAAATTCGAGCTCAAATGCAGCAAAGACTACAAGCTCAATGTTATTACCCGGCTGGTCGGAAAAACCTTCTGGATCTACGCGCCGACCGATAAGCCGCTTTTTGATTTTGCGGCTGAAAGCGCCTCTCCGCCGGACCCTCTCAAAAAACCAGCCAAATATGATCTCCTTTATGTCGATGGCTCATTTAAAGACAACTCATTTAATTTTGAATATGACGTCATCCCCAAGATTAAATCTGATATGTCCAACGAAGGGATACGCAACGAAGGCACGGATTATTTTAATAAACTTTATAATAATTTATTTACCGCTGTCACTGAAACCCTGCTGGACCCCCAAACACCTATTTCTTTTGTGGTGATGTCCATCACGGATATCAAAAAAGGCATCGAAGCCCGTTACACTTTCTATTTAGAAGACTACCGCATGGCTTCAGTGGAAGGCATTCCCTACGATGAATTCAGCAAACGCGTCCTGCAGGAATCAAAAGGCAGTACCGATTATATTGGCGATGAGATTGGCCAGCATTTGGAATACAATGATATCTATATGCCTGATTTTCTCACCAAACAAATGATCAATCGTATCCGTTTTAAATTCACCCAAAGTGATTTTCCGCCCCAGGAAAATTATGAAGAAGCTATTATTGGTGTTATTGCCGACACCACCCGTTATTATCATTTTAAAGATTTCAAGGACGTGCGTACCGATGATATCCGCAGCAAAAAGAAAATGATTTTCACTCCTCAACAACTGAGCTTTTTTGGTGATGATAAGCCTAAAGACCAAGACTCAAAACAAAACGGCAAGCTTATCCACATTATCTTTGAAGACGGCAAAACCACCTTCAAAGATCAATAGCTTTCCCATTTCCTATCTCTACATGACCGCGGGCAAAGAGATCAATCACTTCGGGATAAATGCGGTGCTCAAGCTTGTGAATTTTTTCTTCGAGGGATTCCAATGTGTCATGAGGTTCAATGGGCAAGCTCTCCTGCTTAATAATTGGCCCTGCATCCATTTCTTCAACAACAATATGTACCGTGACTCCTGTCACCGCGACGCTATGCTCAAAGGCGTCCTTGATAGCATGGGCGCCTTTAAAATCAGGAAGCAGCGACGGATGGATATTAAGGATTTTATTCGGGTACTGCCCGATAAAATAACCACTAAGCAATCTCATATACCCTGCTAAAACAACAAAATCTATGTTGAATTCGCGTAAACGTTCAACAACAGCACGATCAAATGATTCGCGATCTTGAAAATCTTTGGGGCTAATAAAAACATCAGGTATCCCTGCCTGACGGGCATGCTCGAGGGCATACGCGTCTTTTTTATCGGAAACCACGACTTTAAGATCCGCCTTGATCTTTCCGGCTTTAATAGCTTCAATGATCGCCTGTAAATTACTGCCGCGTCCTGACGCTAAAACCGCGAAATTCATACTGTCTCTCCTCTAAATTTAAATAATCCCACAACACCCACCACCATAAATACACCACCCACCGTAACTAAAATCCAAAGGCGGTCGATATGTTCCGATAAAAATGAGCTTACCATCATCGCGAGCAAAAAAGCCAAATACACGACAAATTCCAAGGCTGCAAAAACTTTTCCTGACATTTCCATAGCGCATATCTTATTGATCACCGTGCTGGGCGCAGACATCACAGGTCCAATCACAACCCCCAAGACAAAAGACAATACCAGTGCCCATAGGCGTTCATGCGTGGCCTGTACAACGCACGTAAACAGGACAACCATGGCGCCTCCCAAAATCAACGATGAAAAAATTATTTTATAGGCAGCGATCCTCTTGCCCCATTTCCCATAAGCCAAATTTCCCAAAAACAGCCCCACCGTCAAGGACACAGCTAAAAAGCCCAAATCCTTGGTAACGCTATGAAAGGCCTGCTGGATAAACACGATAATCACCACATAAATCGCACCCACCGCAGCCAAGAGGATAAACATCATCCAGAATATAAATTTAATTTCCTTTTGGGAACGAATATACTGAATACCATCGACAATTTCATGCCATACGCTTTTTTCTACACTGATCATTTCCTTGGCACCCTTGATAATGGTCTTTTTATCCGGCAATCGACGGCGCAAGGCAGTGATAGAAAAAACCAGGGCTGCGGAGAGCAAATAACACACTGAGTCCCAGCAAAATCCGGCAAAAGAACCGGTACGCTCGACAATCCAAGACCCTAAAAGCACCCCTAATCCTCCGGCAATCATACCCGTAATGGTCGACAGGGAATTGGCAATATGTAAATCATCTTGATGGACTATCTCTGGGATAAAAGACATTTTGGCTGGTATATAAAAACGGCTTAAAGAAGAGATGGCAAATACCACCACATACATAGGCCAAATAAAAGGCAATCGAATCAAATAAAAAGCAGCCGACAAAACAAGAATGCCCTGGATAAAATACGTGATAAAAAGAACGGTCCGTCTGTCCCAACGGTCAATATATACTCCCGCGATCGGCCCCAGGATAAATGCAGGGACAATACCAAAAGAAAACAACTTGGACATTTCCATCACAGACCCTGGATGAAGCGCCGTCATTAAACCTACCAGCGCCATTTGATAGACCCTGTCACCAAACTGAGAGATCAGCTGGGCAAACCAGAACCGGAAAAAATCACGGCTTTTTTTATCACAGATAAAATACCACATATACTTTAACGATTCTCCATAGCAGTTAAGTGCCTTGAAGCAAAATCCCTTTGAAAATCAGTTAAATCATGAAGCGCTAATAATTTCTTATACGCCATCCTGGATGCTGGCCAATTTTGATCTACTTCATATAATGAACCCAAATTAAACCAGGCATCTGTCTGGCTAGGATTTAAACCGACACTTTTGAGAAAGGCGTCAATGGCTTTGCTGTTTTGGCCAAGCTTGGCATAATAAATCCCTATCGCCAACCACCCACGGGCATCAAAAAATTTTCCCTGACTTAACTGCTGACGGATTTGCGTCATAGTCAATTTTTCTTCTCGCTCAACCAGGGCTTTATCTTTACCTGGATCATAAACAACAAGCTGCTCCAGCCCTTCAATCCATTTGCCCTGTTGGCATAAAGCTGTACCTAAAGCGATGTGATAGGTTGGATTTAGAGGTGCTAACTTGATCGCTGTTCGAAAACGCTGCTCGGCATCAGGAATATCCTTCCTGAAAATGCTTAACATCCCCATTTCTGCCTGGACTCGCGGATTATTTGGTTCAAAGCTGAGGGAACGGTTGATCATGCTAAACTCATTCGCAGCATAGATGCTCTGCTCAACAGCAGTTAAAAATAAAAACACCAAAAATCCTCCAGCTAAAAACTTTAATACGAACGGATTTACAAAATTTTTCCTGTCATTATATTCAAACACCCATCGAAAAGCCATCACCATGCCTATAAAAACAGGGATGCAGGCTAAATATAAAAAATGTTCTGCCGTTGATATACGTCCCACACCGACCCCGATACTGGCTACTAATTGTGAGACCGGTAAAAGCTCGAAGGCAAACCACGCGATCAAAAATAAAATAAAAGGTTTAATTTTCCGATAACAAAAAACAAAAATAATCAAAACTGTAACCCAACAAAAACAAGTCCCCAACGCCTGCGGTTCTTTCAACGACTGCATAAATGGCAAGCAGCGGTCATAATGTAAATCCACTGGAAAAATAAACAAACGTAAATCAGTAATGACTGAACGCAAAAATGACACAAAACCTAAAATCAAAATAATTGGCTGGCTAGTCTGATGAACATTCGTAATACCGAAATACTGCCGTAAAAAAAGATATCCGGCGATCCCAATAAAAAAAGGCCAAAGGTATTTAAATTTTTGAGGCCAAGAGCAAGTTTTATCTATTGCCAGATACGCCATAACAACAAATGGAAGCATCCCCGCTGATTCTTTGCATAATAAACCCAAAAAGAATGTGATCAAGGCCAAAAAACCAAAGAACAATCGACGATTTTTATAAAATTCCAAAAACAAGACAAAACTGCTTAACACAAAAAAGGCTCCTAGAAGTATGGACCTCCCAGGGATATTACAGACAGCCTCCCATTGCACCGGATGGATCACAAACAAAAGTCCTGTCCAGAAACCCATTGTATCATTATTTGTCAGCCGCCACACCAGAAGAAACACCAAAAGAGCGTTTAAAATATGCAGAATGAGATTATCTAGATTATAGAAAAAAGAGTTATATCTAAAGGCTTGAAACTCGCCCATGAAACTCAAATTGATCAGGGGCCTGTAATACGATTGGTCATGGAAATACCCCTCTTTAAAAATTTCAGGGATATTCTTAGTGGATTTAATCGCAGGGTTATCGACGATAGAGATACGATCGTCCATGATCCTAAACGGTGCTGGCAGCATGGAACCAAAAGCCAGAAACCCCAAAACAATAATGACGGCAGTACGTGCGAGCATATGGGAAGGCTAGAAAAATAAAAAGCTGGCGAGAGGGATCGAACCCCCGACCTGCGCATTACGAATGCGCTGCTCTACCAACTGAGCTACGCCAGCGATTTAGAGAGTATTATATATCAGATGGATATGAAGTCTACTGATGTATCAATACAAATATACCAATAAGCAAAATCATACCTGAAACGATTTTCTTAAAAAACTTCTCCGGAATCTTTCCCAAAGCAAATACCCCTAGCTCAGTTCCGATCAAAACACCCACCGCAGCAAACACGAGAAAAGGCCAAATGTTTAATATTTCCTTCCACTGTGTTACGAAATAAACCGGCATGCGGGCGCAATCAACAGCCAGCGCAATACCCGTTGCCGTAGCCACAAACTCTTGTGGTTTAAGGTCAAAACCAAACATGGCTGCGGAACGAATCCCGCCCTGATTACCGACCAAGCCGCCAAACAGACCAGACAAGGCTCCAGCCATCCAGGCAACTGGCCCCTTTAAGCGCCATTGTTGTGAAATTCCGGTCAACCCTGTAAAGCCTGCAAAAATTAATAACGAACCAAAAATAATGGTTAAAATGACATTCTGAAAAATATCATGAAACACAGCACCCAGCAATCCACCAACAGCGCTTGTAATACCAAAAGTCAAAAGAACTTGGCGATTGATGTATTGCTTCCATTTCCAAAATCTAAAAGCCGTACCTAAAAAATGAACAATAGAAACCCCAGCAACGGCAATACCCGTACAGGTTTTAAATGCCAACAAAGGTGTCAAAAAACTACCTATTCCAAAACCACATAGGGAAGCTACCCCTCCAGCTAAAATACCAACAAGCAGTAAGCTAATGTTAAACATTAACTAGCCCCGATAAACCAACCTGCCAGGAAAACAAGTAGCCCTCCCACAATGACTTGAAACGCGGCAGATAAAAAAGCTGTATCCATAAAACGCCAACGGATAAAGGAAATGATCGCTAATTCAATAATGACCACCACCATGGCAATGGTCATGGCCAAATGGAAATTAGGAATCAAAAATGGTAAGGTATGCCCCAGTCCGCCTAGCGTCGTCATCAGCCCGCAGACTACCCCTCTAATCCAAGGAGTCCCTCGGCCACTAAGTCGCCCGTCGTCAGACAAAGCTTCGGCAAAACCCATACTAATACCCGCACCTACTGAGGCTGCAAGACCTACTTTAAACGTTTCCACGGTGTTGGCCGTAGCAAATGCGGCTGCGAAAAGCGGGGCCAAGGTTGATACTGACCCATCCATTAAACCTGCTAAACCCGGCTGGACTATACGCAACACAAAAATCCTTCGCGCGACATTTTGTTCAATGTCTAGTTCCCCGTTAGCAGCCTGTCGCTCGTTAATCTGTTCGGCTACCTTTTCATGTCGCCCCTCTTCTTGAGCAAGATCGCCTAACAGTTGCCTCACGGCGGCATCCTTACTCTGCCCAGCTGCGGCCTCATAAAACCTACGCGCACCCACTTCCATTAAAGCTGCTTGCTCACGCGCTTTTTCAGGACGCAGGCTATGCAAGAGCAATGAAGAACGCGGCACCATAAAACCCTTAATATCCTGCCTGCGTACAAGAGGGATATGTTCACCAAATTTCTTTTGATACAGCTCAATCAATCGATGACGATGCCCAGACTCTTCATCAGCCATATGTTCAAAAAGTTCCGCCGTCGCTGGAAAATCTTTACGGAACTCTTGGGCAAAATCACGAAAAATACGTCCATCTTCTTCCTCTGCAGTTATAGCTACTGCTAACAACTGCGATTCATTAAGATCACAAAAACGCATAACCCCTCCTATAACCCTTGAGCATGCAGCAAGAGAATTACAACTGATGCGCCCAAACAATAAAAACCAAATAAATACCAACGGCCACCTTCCAGCCAATTAGACAGCCATTTCAAGGCCAAGATTCCAGAAACAAAACTTAGTACCATACCGATCAAGCTAGGTAAAAATAACCCTATCACGTTTGTTCCATGCGATGCTGACGCGTGCTGGGCTTTTAAAAATCTTACAGCTTCCATCAAAATAACCGGTGGTGTCAAAATAACAGCAAGAGCAAAACTAAAATCCTCTACTTTCTTTTTCTCAATCCCCAAAATCAACCCTGTGGATATCGTCGCTCCTGAACGTGAAAATCCCCGGAAGGGCAAACAAATTCCCTGCACCAATCCGATCACCCATGCTGCCATCAATCCCACCTTTGGTTTTTCATCCAACGAATCTTCCTTCTTAAAACCTGTACAAAGAATCAAGGCACCGACCATTGCCAGCGATGCTGCGATTAACAACAAATTGCCAAAAAGCAACTCGATTTCAGCATGCGGAGCGCCTTTTAAAAAGATTTTCTCGATTATTATTTTTAAGGCAAGTCCTACAAAACCTGTAGCTATTGTTGCAACAATGATTAATTTTACAGATTCCCAAAAGACTTTTTCTGACGAAAAGAAATTTGATTTCCACGAACTCCAGAAAAAAACGATAACAGCCAGCATCGTACCTGTATGCAGCATGACTAAAAGAAGCGTCATCTCAGGCGAGGTTGGATCAAGTCCCATTAATTTCTCGGCAACAATAACATGCGCTGAACTTGAAACCGGTAATAGTTCAGCGGCGCCTTGAATAATGGCAAGAATTAAAATTTTTGGTATGTTGATCATTAGATTAAACTCTTAACGCGTAATAATAACCGTCTTTTCCCGCAATTTCAACGGAAGATTTACTTCTTCATTTTAGAAATAAAGAATACAGTGGTTAGAAGAAAAACGATTTCAGCAACGGCATAGATGATCAAGGATGTCGCAATACCAGAAGTAAAACCATAAGAATGAAGGCCCACACTTAAAAGATTTACCCCAAACCAGGCCCACATCACAACCATCATGCCGATCACAGCACCAACAGCAAGGCCTCGCGGACCGATCATATTCGCGACCTTAGCATGAAAGAGTAAGGCTGTCCAAAGGACGATCATCAAGGCCCCGTTTTCTTTAGGGTCCCATCCCCAAAATCTACCCCAGCTTTGATCAGCCCAAATACCGCCGAGATTGGTACCCAAAAATGTCAAGCACAGGGCCACGCCTAGAATGCCAAGAATGGTTTTGTAGGTTTTATCTAAAATTTGACTGTCCTTTTTAAAGACAGCTTGAAGGAGCCACATATGCCCTAAGAGACCGCCCACACAGGTAGCGGCATAGCCCATGGTGATGGTCGTCACATGTGTCGCTAACCAGAAATTGGAATTAAGTACAGCAACGAGTACTTTAAGAGTATCTCCTTCAGCACTGTATTTATTGGCAATAAATAATAATGCTGTTCCACTAATAGCTGCCGTGACAATTCCCAACCATTGGCGGTTAAAATGCTCAATGGCAAGCCCTAAAAAGACGGCAATAAGTCCGACAAAAATAAAGGTTTCATAAAGACTAGACACCGGCGGGCGACTCATAATGATAATACGCATGAGCAGGCCCAACAAATGCGGGATGAAACCCGCGACGACACTTAATAATCCTAAATTGTACCAAAGGGGTTTCGAAGAAGTAAACGAGACCACAAAGAAAATAAACGCAAAAATATAAAACATGATAGACCACGTGAATGGGCTGCTTTCCTGATAGAACAATTCTAAAGGGAATTTATCTACCCTTTTAAGATCATCTTTAGACAAAGCTTCGCGTACCCAATGATTGTAGGTGTAAGCTGTCCTGTTAAAAGCTTCATCATCGCCTTGCGTATAGCTGATGGCCATATTATTCCAAAGCATGACCAAGCGGCGGCTTTGCTCATCACCAAAATCTGTGCCAAGCGCATCCCAGGGACTTAGCCATTCTTCATCTTGACCCGACGGAATGACCGTAAAAGGCAAGTCTTTATAATCCTGCGCCCAATGAAAAAAATGAGTTATTACCTGGGCAAGCTCAATTTCATCCGTTGTATATTTCGAGGGCGATTTATTACCCAGACTTTTAGCTGCTTTACTTAATTCATTGGCCTTAAGTGCAATATCGATAAAACTGAATTGGTTTTGACTAAGCGGCAATCCCAATTGTGTTTTAGTCGCTCGAGAAATAATTGTAAAATCGCTTTGTGGATAGGCAAATGTAAAGGAATGCGCAAGGTCCGCGTAAAGGCTTATATTATCAAAAACACGCATAATCTCATTTTCAGCGAGGCTGCGCTCTTTATCAGGAATTTTTGATGCTGCTTCCTGTAATTTTATCAGGGACGAATAACTCTGTTGCAGTTGGCTGGGCGTATAGCGTCGGTCTTGCTGCGGCGTAATCCCTAAAGCTACCGCGACATCAGGATTATTAATTAAGAAGATTTTATCGTTGCTGACCGATGCCGGATTAAAAAAAAGTGAGGCAAGCCATACGCTAGCCTCTTGTTTTTCGTAATGATCTTGGCCTGAAAATTGAGTCAGTAAACTTCGAGCAAAAGTATCTAGGGGTTTAAGACGTCCGTTATCAAGCACCGGAATTTTCTTAAAATTACTAAAATCGCTGATGCCCGGCTGGGCAAAAGATGTGCCTCCCAAAAATAAACTTAACACTAGAGTAAAAAATATATTTGTTCTCATGCACGAACCTTATGAATTAACGCTTGAATAAGAAAATGCAAAGCTAACCCAAAGAAAACAACAAAGCATGCGATATACGGTAAAATCCTGACGAAGTTCTTAACCACGGCCAGGGTTGAATGCTGCCTTCCCATACTATCCGTATCATAAGAAGCTTGATAGACGGTGTAATCTTTATAACGTAGGGGATTGTTCATATAAATACGCACCTGACGCTCTAGTGAACCTGTGGTGATCGTGACCATGCTTTGATAACTTTTGGCTACTTCAGTTCCAGGATGGAATGTTGCTTTAAAATTGTCTAGCCTGATTATAAAAGGCAATTGATAACGCTTATGACGCAAAATAAAATAATAATGCTGACCAGCGATATTGACCAAGGTGGCTTGACCTTTAGCACCGTACAAAATCAAAGGATAGGACTTGCCATTAACCTTTAAATCAAAAAACCCGCCCTGGGCATTTTGTTCTTTTTCCTTATCAACGGGCTTCTCAGTTAATCCACTCGCCCAATCGCTGTTTAAATAAAACCTGTTAACAGTGAGAATAAAATTCTTATCTTCAAAAGGAATTTGAAAACCTGGTTTAAAACTTTTAGTATCAAAAGCTGTCACGTGGCGCACGTTGCCATCATCTTTCCAGTAGGCTAATTCCCAATCCTGGTAAGAAGCAGAGACATTCGTCCCTTGGCCTTCTGCTAAATGCACGTTTGATTCCTGGGCAACATGAAAAATCATGAAGGCTGCAAAGAAATATAAAACAAGGCCCAAATGAATAATAAGAAGCCCCACATTTTCCCATTGGGTTAATTTCTTGATGCTAAGGAACATCATGCAGATCAAATTAACAAAAAACACCCAGAGGACCAATTGCGCGCCGGGAAAAGGAATGCATCCCGCGGCCAAAAAGAAAAAGGAATTAAAATAACGCTCCTGGGCCACATATAGACCCTGCTGAACCTGGGCGATCGTGCCCCAAAAAGTCAGGATAAAAAGTAGAAATAAACAGACAACAGTAATGCGTGAAGAACTCAAGAATTTAATCATATCAATTTAGTTACGGACAAAAGAACCTAACAATTTTAAAAAATTAACTTTATTTTTCTCTACCGATTCAACAGAACCCGTCATCTTTACAAAAACAGTCGTTTGATCCAAAACAATCATGGCGGCTATCATGCTTTTATCTGAAGGCAACCCTTGAGTTTGCAGGGTCGTAAAATCAAAAACTTTGATCTCAAGGCCATCCTTGGTTTTTAGAATTTGGACTGATGAAGTTAACTGGTTCAAACTATCATCAGATGCCTGAAGCCCTAATTGTCTAAGCCAACGCTCTAAATTAGCATTGAGCCCTCCCACAGGACCTGCTAAAGAAACAATGGAACAATCAATAGCATCAGGATCGGCGATAAGATAAAAAGTTGCCAGACGCATCCCTTCCCCAGGCTCTTCTTTCCATCCTTGAGGCACTGCCCAGGACAAAATGCCCGTTGCTGCAGGAATATTGGGAGAATTAACTTGCGGGGCTTCAAGAACGATCTCTGTATAATGCCGCTCTTGAGACTTTTGCTCGCAGCTGCTAAAAAACAAAACAAAAATGCAGAGTACCCAAACCATTAATGCCCTTCCATAGTTAAGTACACCTTAATGCCCCAATTCACTGTAAAGTAATCCCCTACTACAATACCGCCTCGGTCAAGCAATCTGTTCCAAACAATATTGAAACGCTTACGGTTGATGCTCCAATTACCTTGAATATCGAGCAATCTCTGTTTGGTTCCTTGATCAATAACAATCCCGACTTTAAAAGGAAAAGTCATTCTTCTTTTTATGCCGTGCATTTCCAAAATACCCTTGACCCTGTACCCATTCTTATCCTGTACAATTTCATCACTTCTAAAAATAATCTTCGGAAACCGTACGGTGTTTAACAATCGTCTTGATCGTGCCAGCCTATCGTACAAAGGATGGTTCGACTTAATACTCTTGGCATCTATTTCCAGATACACCGATTGGATCTGCCGTGTGTCCTCATCCAAAATAATCCTTCCCTTAAAGGAAGTAAACTCTGCTTTATACCTGCCAATGACAGAATACGGGATAGAACCAATGATCTTGGTTTCCTGGGGGCCAAATGTAATGATTTCCTGGGTACTAGCTTGGCTGCCCCCCATTCCCCATGATACGATCAGAATAGATAAAAATATAAATCTCATCATCAAATTGCTCTTTCATTCTCGAATTTTACATTCCCTTCTGATATAATAACTCAAAAATTATACTTGTGGAGATTTCTAATGTACTTTATCAATGAACTACTGATCATTTTTGTCATGATCATTCTCAATGCTGTTTTTTCCGCCTATGAAATGGCCCTGGCCTCTATCTCACGGACTAAACTCACCTATTTAGTACACCACAAAATCGGCGGCGCTGCCGAAGCTTTGTTCATGAAGGACCGCATGGAAGCCAGTTTGGCCGTCGTGCAATTGGGAGTGACCCTCGTCGGATCAATAGCCGCTGCCATTGGCGGTGCCGGTATCACCGAAGCCCTCAATCCGTATTTTCAGACGCATTTGGGTTTATCTAAAAATATGGCCGAAGTCCTAAGCCTGATCACCCTGATCATCCCTTTAAGTTCTTTTACCATCGTATTCGCTGAACTGATCCCTAAAATTTTCGCCATTAAAAATAGTGTCTGGGTCATCTTAAAACTATCAAAAATGATGCTCTATTTTTCCTATATCGCCAATCCCGTCGTTTCCTTGATGGAATTTATCGTTAAATCTGCGATCAAATTCATTGATAAGAAAAAAAAGATCAGCAGTGCAACCGATGATACTCAAAGCAGCATGTATGAGCTTACCGCTGCCCTGTCACTGGCCAGGACATCCCGATTAATTGACGCCCAGCAAGAAAAAATAGTTTTGTCCGCGGCCCAACTTTCTTTAAGGCCGATCAAAGAAATCATGATCCCTACCGCTGAGATATGCATGATCCCGCTCAACAGCACCTTGTCTGATGCCTTGATCCAAGCCCATCTGGATATGCATACGCGCTTTCCTGTTTGTCAGAATATAAACGATCCTCAAACAATCCAAGGCTATATTAATTTTAAAGACATCATTGCAGCCCTTAAAATCAATCCGGATGATCCGACCATTAAAGGCACTCTGCGCCCCATCATGAGATTTGTTGATACAACACCAATTTCAAAAGTATTGGAACGGATGATCCAGGAAAAACTGCACATTGGGTTGGTTGAAAATGCCCAAAAACAAATTGTAGGCATGATCACTCAGGAAGATATCATTGAAGAATTAGTCGGAGAAATTGAGGATGAATTTGACCGCCTTCCCAATCATATCCATCCCTACGGCCAACAATGGTTTGTTGGAGGAGCAGTTCCCATGTCTGCGCTCGCTAAAACACTTGGAATAGATGGGCCCCTTCCAGCTAATGAAGCTGATCTTAAATTAGCTGACTGGTGCCAACGGCACTCTGAAAAACCTTTCAGCGGCGGTGAAATTATAAACGGGAACGGCTTTCAAATTACCGTAAGAAAATTAAGAAGAAAAAAAATCAGCGAAGCATTCGTTGCAAAAAACCCTTAATGATCTGTTCCCGATGCTGCTTTTAACGCTTTTAGAAGAGGCTGAATACGTTCTAAATCAATAGGCGTCCCCATTTCTTGTATTTTACGTACATCTGCCCAAGCTTTATCATATTTTCTCAAATCATAATAAGTTGTAGCCCGCCCCCAATAAGCTCGTGTGTATTCAGGATCATTGTTGATAGCTTTGTTATAATCATCGATAGCATGATTAAAGTCGCCTTGCCTCAAATAACTGGCCGCGCGATTACAATAGGCAAACCCGAAATTAGGATTTAATTCAATAGCTTTATTAAAATCAACCATGGCCTGAGCGAAATCCCCTTGCATGATATAGGCATTACCGAGATTATTATACGGTCTTGCTTTCTGGGAGGATTTTTGAACTACGTCCTTCCATAATGAAACTTCATCCCGCCAAACCTTATTCCTTTGATACGTCAACACTAAAAAAAAATTATCACCACACCCAAGATCACTCCCATGATTTTAAGTGAATTCTTTCCCCATAAATAATACACGCCAGTGACGAGAAATATACTAAACCCAACTAATGGTAAATAAAGCCGATGTTCAAAGATGATGTCATTTTGTGGGATAAAACTTGATTCAGGTAAAAGGGTCAAAAAAAACCAAAAAATAGAGAAAGCGACAATTCTATATTTTGAAAACAGGCATTTCGCCCAAGCAAGAATGGTTATTAAAAATAAAGAACTAAAAAACACGGGCCATTCAAAAATACTCTTAAAAACAGGATAATCATAATCCAGGTTCTGATTGAGCGGCAGAAAAGATAATCTTATATAGGTGACGATCACCCTAAATTGAGTCAAAAAATAATGTATCGGAGAAATGCCTGCTGGAGCTTCTGCAATACGCTGAATTTCCTGAATCCTTCCTGACTGACTCAATAACGTTGTTACGGGAATAATCAGGATGGTCAACAAGAAAGGTGTAAGCTGCTTCCAAAGTAGATTTTCCTTAACCTCAAAAAAACTAAACTCATAAACCAGGATCATCAACGGCAGTGTTACGGCATTCTCCTTGGTAAACATGGCCAAGATGGCCATCATCAAAGAGGAAATATAATAAGACCTCCGCAACACCCGGTGTTGCGGAGGTTGTAGCCGCGATTTTACATACAAACATAATGATGCCAAGTAAAACAAGGCCATCATCGACGCAGCCCTCTGCCAAATATAGGTTACCGCGCCAGTTTGGACTGGGTGACTAACAAATACCAGCCCCACCAGCAAAGCTATGACATTGGCATGCTGGGTGATTTTATTACCTTTCATGGCAGGCGTTGAAAGGGTCAGTAGTGTCAGCCACCAGACAAAACAAGACGAAATCAAATGGACCACCAAATTAAAAAAATGGTAACCAACCACATTGAGCCCGCCACAATGATAATTAAAAGCGAAAGAAAGAAAGATAAAAAAACGGCCAGGATAAAATTGCCAGATGCCTTGCAGATGATGAATATTTCTTATGGCAGGATTATCGACGATAAAACGAATATCATCGTAATGAAAAGCACAATGAAAAGTATTGGAGTAGACAAGAATCCCTAAACAAAAGATAAGAAGTATCGAAATCATGGCTATGCATTACTACAAAATCATTGACGCTTTAGGTAGGCGCCCATCACATCACTGATATCCTCATAAAATGAGTCTTTTCCCATCAACGTGGTAAGTTCATACCTGTCGAACTCTAACCTGACAAGATCAGTAACATTCACCCAGATAAGACGAACTCCCCTATCCTTCAAAATAGCATAGATCTCTCGCAAAGTTTCCGCCGCTGAAAAATCTACATCCGCGATGGCTGAGGCATCAATACAAAACCAGGAAAGGGAAAGATTTGCTTCTTGGGTAAGCCCAATAATCTGGTCGAAAAGCTGTTGTGCATTCGCGTAATAAATGGTGTGTGCAAACCGATACAACAAAAGCCCTGGCTCGACCTGTTGGGGTGACGTTACCGGTAAAAGCTGCCAGGTATTTGTATTTTTATTCATCGTCAATACAACATTCTGCGAGCGGTAAGAGCGCCTTACATGTTCAATCAGGGAAAGCACCATGGCAATGACTATCCCCTGTTCAACACCAACCAGGACAACCACCACCGTGGTGATCAGCGCCACCCAAAATTCAGGTGGACGTTGACGCCAAACCTTGTGCATCCCGCGAATATCAATCAGTTGAAGGCCAATGAAAAAAACCACGGCAGAAAGAACAGCGCTGGGCATATTTGTTAGCAGGCCTGTAAAAAAAAGCAGTACCAAAAAGACAATCAGGCAGGTGATTACCTGAGATAATTGACTGCGTCCGCCGGCACTATCAACCATCTCGGTCTTGGTAGGACTTCCGTTGACGACAAACGTTCCGGATAATGCAGCACCTATATTAGCCAACCCCAGACCGACTAGATCAACATTCTCGTTAAAATCCTCGTCGTATCGCGCAGCATATGCCCTTGAGGTCGCGGCACTTTGGGCTAAAATAACGACGAACATGGCAAAAGCCGTGGGGAGCATTTTTAAAACCAAAGCAAAAGACCATTGAAGATCCGGCAAGCCGATCAGTGGCAATCCCTTGGGAACTGCACCCAGCAGATGAACATTGTAGGCTTTGAGATTAAACACCGAACTAAGAACAATAGCGCCAATTACAACAATAAGGGCGCCAGGAATTTTCTTAGAAATTCTTTTTGATCCCGCAATAACTCCGATGACAATGCATGATATCATCAGGTCGTAAAAATTTACCTGTCCCATCTGTTGCCAATCATGCAGGCCCAGCATGCCAGGGATTTGGCCTAGAGCAATATGAATCCCAACCCCGGTCAAAAATCCAATCAGCACGGTCCTTGACAAGAAATCCGCCATAAAACCCAATCCAATAACGCGCGCAAGGATCAAAAGACAAGCGGACATTAAGGCCAATGCTCCGGCGAGTGCTACATACTCGTGAGATCCTGTGGCCGCAATCCCAACTAAGGCTGATGCAAGAATGGCTGCCGTTGCCGAGTCAGCGGCGACAACCAAATGACGGGACGAACCAAAGATGGCATACAAAAGCATGGGGACAAGTAAGGTATATAACCCCGTGATCACCGGGGTACCGGCAATTTTTGTGTAGCCCATCACTTCAGGAATGGCAAGAGCTGCCAGGGTGATTCCCGCCATCACATCAGTCAATATTTCCGAATCTTTGATTGGAAATATCCCTTGAAATAGGGGAAGCCCTGGGTGGGTTTTCTTATCAATTGTAACCATTGAAACTCATGGTAATTGATAGGCTGGAAAAAGGCAAGTAAAAGCAGGTTAACAAACACCAAGAGTTTACAAAACCAACAGGGCTCAGCTTTGTAATTTAAATCTCACCGGCACTATTACATTGGATTCAACGGATAAATCACCAATCCGTCCTGGTTGAAACTTCCAATGACTGACTGCTTTTAGTGCGGCCTGATCAAGCATCCTATAATTAGAGCTCTGCTCAATTTCAACTTTAATGGGTATTCCATCACGGCTAACATCTACCGCTAATATGACAAGCCCTTCCTGGTGCATTTGCTTTGCCAGTTCAGGATATACAGGCGGTGGATTTTGGATATAATCCGGTTTAGCCTCTACTTTTACCTGTCCGTTAGATCTTATTACCTGCTTTAGTTTTTCTATAGGCTTAACTACCTGTTTTACTATTTTAGGAATTATCTTCTCAACCTGTTTAATAACAGGCCTTGCTTGTTGCTGAACTTGGGATTCCTCTTTAGGTGTATCAATCAAGTTAATATCAATCTCTCTAGTTGGTGCAATGGCAAATTGAGGTGGCTTGATGAACATTTTTCCAGTAAGAAAAAAGAACAAGACGTGGATCAATAATGCCACCGTCCAGGCTATAACGATATCCTGCTTATTGTCATTTCTAGATAAAAAAACATTCATTGGTTGATAGCATCCGCCCCTTTAGTTTGAATGACCACCCTTGTAATTCCGGCTAGCCTTACTTTATCAAGAACTGTAATAGCTCCCTGGAAATAAGCCTGTTTATCACCATCAATAAAAACTTTTAAATTAGGGTTCTGGTCTTTTAATTCTTTAAGACGTTCTGACAAAGAATCCAAACTCATCTTTTCCTGATTAAGATAAACGTCATTGTCCTTAGTAACGGTGATTGTCACTGCAACTTTGCGATCCTGAGAAACAGCGGTTGACGCCGACGGTAAATTAACATTCAACCCCTGATTTTTAATCATGGACAATGAGATCATCAGAAAGGTTGCTAATAAAAAGAATATAACATCGATCAGGGGAATGATCTCTATTCTGGCCTTCCGTCGGCTTGTCGGTGAGGGTATCATCATAAATTTTTATCCTTCAAAAGAAGTTCCAGATGAGTGGTGATGTCCTCAATCTCATGCCTGGCTTCTTCCAGACGGGCGTTGAGATAATTAAACGGGATCAAAGCTATAATGGCCACACCAAGGCCGCAGGCGGTGGCGATCAAGGCCTGAGCAATACCTCCGGTAATAACGGTCGGGGCTTCAAGTTGACTGTTGCCCAACAAACCAAAGGCATGGATCATGCCGGTCACCGTCCCCAAAAGGCCTAGCAAGGGGGCTAAGGTAATGACTGTGTCAAGGACAGGCAGTCCTTGCGCATGCTGTTTCAATTCTAAATTAGCAGCCCGTAACAAGGCATTGGTCAGAGAGGTCTCGCGATGACGCAGACCGTAGGTCAAAATGGTGGCCACACAGTCATTGCTTTTCTCTCCTAAACGTATGGCCTCTTCAATATGACCGGCCTCAACTTCTACAAATATCTTATCAACGATTTCCGGCTGCTTTAACCGGTGTTCGCGCCACAAAAACAAAAAACGTTCGATGACCACCGTCAGTGTAAATACCGACGTAATAAGCAACGGCCACATCACCGGCCCGCCTTTTAAAAATAAACTAAACATTTAATTTCCCTCCCTGTTAGAAATCATATGTTACACCGCCATAAAATCCCCGGCGTGGACCATAGGACGGAGCAAAAACACCGACTCCGGAACCACTCCGTAACTCATAGACCTCATCAGCGACGTTAACAATATCAAAGCGGACCTTAATGTCGCTTTTGTTATTGATCTTAAAGGTATGTTCAATACCCAAATTAACGGGATTATAAGAACCCACGCGTTTACCATTGGGAATGTTGTCGGGTTGACCGGGATCGCTGCTTTGACGCAACCCGCTGCCGAAAAGCAGATCAGCATAAACTTTTGTATTATTCAACGCTGCATATCCAGTATTTTGAAACTCATACGCCACCCCGGAAGAAATAGTCAAGGCCTGGTCATGGTCTAAATATATCCAGTGATTGGCAACATAATTTAAATCAGCTTGAGAAAATTGAAATTGATCAGAAATCCACTGCTCACCAAGCGCATGACTCCAAGCAGCATTAGCGTAGCTCGTAAATCCCCCATTTTTATAATTCATCGTCAATTCAACACCGCTAACCTGGCCATATTTATAATTAAACGGTGTCACAATAGGAGCAGCATTAAACTGTCCATCGTCCAGTTGATCTATCGCGGTTTTAAAATAACCATCCAAACCAGCCTCGAATTCAGGAGAAAATTGATGGGTTACACCTGCATCATAATAATTGGAACGCTCTGATAGGTCAGGTGAATTTGTCGTAATCGCGGTTGCATTGGTTGTATTGTTAAAAATGGCAGGATTAAAATTTTGCTGCTCCTCAAGCGGCGGCGGGGTAAAATAACGGGCATATCCCACGTGAACCTTGGTTGCTGGATCAACTTCATAAACGGCATTAATACGTGGGCTTAACTGATACTCATTGAGATATTGGTAAGATTGATCAAAACGAGCACCGTAATTGATGGTCAAAGGGTCAAAGACCTTCCATTCATCCTGCAAATAAAGGCCATAGGTTTCTCCCTGCTTTTGATTATTGCCATTAATCGATTCTTCAGGCCCGTTGACATTTCCACTACTATCTACAGGGAAAACCAAAGAATTACTCTCGTTGATAGCATCACTGATGGTAAACATTGACCCTGCACGCAGAGTATGCTGCTCATTTAACTCATAACTGCTGTCGAACTCGAGCCCGTTAGTAAAGATACTGTCATTAATGGTCGATGCTACCCCATTGTATTCCAGATCGCCAATAGGATCTGCCAGATAATTAACCTCGCTGAAACGGGTAAAAGCCGAGAGCTGATAATTAAGTTTGTCTTCGGATTTTTGATATGCTACAACTCCATAAAAATTCTGTTCTATTTGACGGTCGTTGACATCCTGAGAAGGAATGAAAGGCAAAGGCAATGTACTGCCATTAGCTGTGAACAGTGTTCCACCTGGAGCATTAGGAATTTGAAAATCACTGTGAGAAGCACCGAGCATGACACTAATACGGCTTTCATCATCGATGATTTTAGAGATATAGGCAAACATCTTGCCCTGCTGGGTCTGGTCATGGATCGCTGATGTACTATTCGTGTTATTATCAATACCAAGATTGTCTTCCAAATAGCTACCGGTGGTAAAATAATTAATTCCTCCCGGTGCAGGTCCTCCGTAACTAAAACTGGGGTTTACCTCTTTATTACTCCCGCCGTACATGGAAATGCTGCCGCCATTTTCAAATACCCCGCTCTTGGTGTGAATATCCACGATACCTGCGGTATGAAAACCGTATTGAGCAGGCAGAGTTCCATCAATTAAAGAAACATTTTCCACAAAACGTGGATCAAGTTCAGCCCCAAAGCCAGTAAGTCCCTCAGGCAGCAAGACATCATTGATCCTGTATTGTAAATTGGCATGTTCGCCGCGAATATGCACTTGTTCCCATTGATCTTCAGCAACCCCTGGAGCTCTTAGAATGACCTGATCAAATGAGGTATTATCCCCCCGACTTTCATCGTCCATTTGGTCACTAGTAATATTAAAATCCGTAGCCCCAAGGCTGGGTTGAATGCTGTTGCGTTCCTGGTCCAATTGCCCGATAACATCAACTTCATTGAGTTGAGTTGATGATGTGTTATCGGCATATCCATTAATAGAGAACAAAGATAAAAAACAAACCAAAAACCATATCCACATAAATTTTCCCTTTCAATATAGATAGAAATAATTTCTATTTACGGATTAAAAAAAATTAGCACAAAATTGGCTAA
>Ga0206863_1001_pt1 | contig 53422 bp, 50 predicted proteins | sample Alteio_BWOrgCont_41_FD_152634 | JGI IMG/M metagenome (GOLD analysis project Ga0206863, IMG submission 152634) | Enriched cells from forest soil in Barre Woods Harvard Forest LTER site, Petersham, Massachusetts, United States -... | ecosystem: Environmental > Terrestrial > Soil > Temperate forest >...
CTTTCTAAGGAAACCGGTTTTGTACTGGTTGGCCTGCTTCCGCTAACGGATTTTCTCCTGCTATCAAAATCAAAAACTTTAAGGGGACGTGTTAAATCAACCGCTGCTGCGGTGTGGCCTTTTATTATTTTGGGGGTGATCTATGTCATCCTGCGAGGTACGGTCCTTAATTTTTCTAACAGCTTTAATTTTTATAACGCCAGCAATGCCTTTACAACCCATCCCAGCATTCGGCTTATGACTTTCTTTAAAGTATTGGTACAGTACACCGGATTTCTCTTTTTCCCCTATCAGCTGCGTGTCGAACGTGACTTTCCATGGGCACAATCTTTTTGGGAATGGGATGTTATTGCCGGTGGACTTTTAGTTGCCTTTATGATTTTTTCGGCATTAAAATATTGGAAAACCAGGCCCCTTATCACTTTTGGCATCGCCTGGTTTTTTATTGCCATTGCCCCGACATCGAATGTCTTGGTCCCCATTAATTCCGTCATCTACGAACATTTTCTTTATATGCCGATGATCGGCATTACCTTAATCGTGGTTTTCTTAAGCCTGGAATGGGCCGAAAAGAATCGCTTTACTCCGACCTTGTTAAAAATAGTGGCAGTGATCGTCATGGTCTTTTGTGCAATCAATATCCACCGCAATCTTGACTGGCGTACATCCATTGGGTTTTATGAACAATTGATCACCTACCGGCCGGATGATTATCGGGTCATCAATAATTTGGGGATGGAATATGCCAATAGCGGCATTCATGACAAGGCCTTGGCTACCTATCTTAAAGCCATTGCTTTGGACCCCAACAATCCTGTGGCGTATCACAATATCGCCGGGACCTACCGCGATACGGGGCATATTCAATTGGCCCTGGAAAATTTTCATAAAGCCATTGAACTTAATCCCAATTTTATTTTTACCTACCGTTCTCTGGCTGATCTCTACTGGCGGCTGGGGCAATATGAACAGTGTAAAGAAAGTTTACTGCAGATCCAGCGCATAGACCCTACGGACGACAATACCCGTCGGGCGCTGCAGATAGTCCAGGAAAAATTAACTCCTTAGGTGGGGCCTCATGGTCGTATTGACCGACACTCGCAGGAGCTCGCCGGACACTCCTAGTTAGTCGAAAAAATCTCTTTAAAAAATTTTTGCATTTCTATCCAGGATGCTTTGTCTGCAGCTTCATTATAAAGCGCTCCTGGAGGAACATTTTGATTGTCCGGATTAGTAAACCCATGCATGGCTCCTGGGTATTTAATCAAACGGTAATTAACTCTAGCATCTGTCATTTCTTTTTCAAAAGCTGCCATTTCATCCGCTTTGACAAAAGGATCTGCAGCGCCATGCAGTGCCAAAACCTTTGCTTTGATATTCTTGGCATCCTGGGGTGTGGGAGAACTCAGTCCTCCGTGAAAGCTGACAATCCCTTTAACATCAGCGCCGCTTCTGCCTAATTCCAAAACAGCAGTCCCGCCGAAACAATACCCGATGGCTGCTAATTGAGACGTGTCCACGTTGGCCTGCGATTTTAAAACATCCAGCCCGGCATTAACACGCGCTCTTAAAAGAGCACGGTCTGCTTTAAATTTTCCGGACATGGCCGCAGCATCTGGGATTGTCTGCGGGCGGATGCCTTTGCCATAAATATCAGCCGCAAAAGCCACGTAGCCTAATTGTGCCAGCATATCCGCACGCCTTTTGGCGTAGGCATTAAGCCCCTTCCATTCATGCACGACCAAAATACCTGGACGCTTGCCACTCAAGGCATCGTCATACGCCAAATAACCTTCCAGGACCGTGTTCCCCTGCTTGTACTCCACTGTCTGTGTTTTTAAAGCGGCCCACCCTGGTGTTGTGAGGATAGTGATCGCAATTATTGATGACAAAAGATAACGCATAAAACACTCCTTTCTCAATTTAAAATCTTTTCCCCGCGTAAAATAGGGTCGACGGGTTTGGCATCGATCCTCAATCCTCCGTCGTGTTCAATATGAATCGTGTACAAGTACCCTGGAATAAAAACAATCCCCGGGGCCTCAATCTGCACACTCTTGATCCCTGCTTGTTGGGCCTTGGTCTCATCAAAAGCGAAACGCCAGAAATCTTTCCAAAACCTATTTTCAAAACCATTTGTTCTTCCTGGAATTTTATAGCCACTTGGGATCTCATCGACCTGGGTAATGGGAAACTCCTGCGTGCGAGACCCATCGAGCATAAACGCTTTCCAAAACAAATAAACACTGCGGCCTTTAAAACGATCTCCTGCAGCTACAAATTTATCCTCGAAACGTACCACCAGGGATTGGAATTGAATTAAATTCCCGCTGAAGGTAAAATACTTCGGTGGCAAGGCTTGGCCCGTACTGTCGTCTTCAACAAATTTGATGGTGGTCATATCACGATGAAGCTTTTCATCATAATTAACCGCGGTCACCAAGACCTGGGCTGCCCGCGACTCCGCTTGAAGGCGATCTAATATTTGCTGATAGGCATGTTCCTGATTAAAACGCCATATCAACCAAAAACCAGCAATGATCAAACAAAAAACAATAAACAAAAAATTCTTCATTTAATCATTCTACTCTAAAATATAAAATTTTTCCAATATTCCCTATTGCTTGCTCGACAGAGCTGGGTTATGATGTGTAAACTTTGCGACAACGAAGGGATTAGGCCTTTTGGAAATTTTACACCATTTTTTAGATTTTTTTATCCACTTAGACCATCACATGGCCTCCATCAGCGCTCATTATGGCGCATGGACCTACCTGATCCTCTTTGTCATTATCTTTTGCGAGACAGGTTTGGTTGTCACTCCTTTTTTACCTGGAGATTCCCTGCTTTTTGTCTTGGGCGCCATGTCTGCAGTGGGGGATTTGCAATTAACCACTTTAATCCTGCTATTATCTCTAGCCGCTATCAGTGGGAATATGCTCAATTATTCCATCGGCGTATTCCTGTCAAACCGGGTTATTAATAATCAGGCCATCCCTTTTGTCAAACAGTCCTATATTAAACGCACGCATGAATTTTTTGAAAAATACGGGGCTAAAACGATTGTCTTAACACGCTTTGTCCCCATTATCCGCACCTTTGCTCCTTTTATGGCAGGGGTAGGCAGCATGCCTTATGTTCAATTTACCATTTACAATATTGTCGGTGGAACTGCGTGGGTTTTGGTTGGAACCTTATGCGGGTTTTTCTTCGGCAATCTGCCTTTTGTACAAAAAAACTTCTCCCTGGTCATACTCGTGATCGTTTTTATTTCTCTTATACCGGCAGTTCTGGGATACCTTAAACACCGGCGATCACACTAAATTCAATTTTGATGCCCTTCTGATTCTTCCTCATGTTCCTCTTTATGTTTATGCATCAGGGTGACAAATTTTAAAAACTGTTCCGGCGTCAAAATCGCTCTGACGGCAAGAATGGAACTTAATTTCTCATCTTCTATTTGGGAAAGCACGGTCTTGATTTCTTCGTGAAGTACCGTGATCTTGGGCATGTCCAACTGGGCTTTCATCAATTCCTGATGAATCGCTTCCTTATCACTCTTTAGTGCCTGTCGCGCCAGCTCCATCTTTGCCCGATGATCTTCTTTGTTGGCTTCCAATTGTTTCTTTTGGTCATCTGTCAAATTAAGCTGATTATAGATTTCCTGAATATGTAGTCCAAAATGTTTTTGAGGAGATCCGTCAGGTCCTGGAACATTTTGTGCCTGCGCTAAGGGCAATACCGCCGCCATGCCTATTCCCAAAATTCCCAGTAAAACCATCCTAATTTTTGTCATAAATTCTTTCCCTTCCTCTCTCGTGTCATTCCCGCGAAAGCGGGAATCTAAAGAAAATAATGCTCAATGGGCGTACTCCCACTGTTGCTGTCCGACGGATTTGACGCATCTGCTGTGCTCAATAGCGAAACCAAATATTCTCCCTGATCTTTGGCCTGAGCCTGCTGAACATGCATTGTTTCGAGCGTGGCTGATCCAGCTAAAAACATCAGCGCAAAGCTGGCAAAAACAGGAACCATCTTGGGAAATACTATCAAGCCTCTCAATCTGTCGATGAGATCTGCAATCGGGTTGGTCCTTTGATTTTCATCTTCTATATTTTTTTTGATCGTATCCCAAATCTCTGCGGGAACTGGCTGGTGCGGCGCTTGTTGAAAAGGCATGGCCACATTATTTTTAAATTCTTTAAAAAAGGCACGGCAATCACTGCAGTCGAGCAAATGATTTTCCAGATTCCCGGCAGAGTCGCGATCAAGCTCTGCGTCTATATAATCCGTCAATATCAAATCCTTAAATTGCTCACACTTTTTCATAATTCACCAACCTTCTTACGCTCAGCAATTTCTCACGGGATCTTTTTAACCGTGAGCGCACCGTATTGATATTAATATTTAACGCCTGGGCAATTTCTTCATAACTTAACCCCTGGATATCACGCAACACCACACAGGCCCTTTGATCAGGGTTAAGCTCCGCCAATAATTTCTCAACAAGTTGATGCTGGTATTCCTGGTCCATTTGCGTCCGGGCCTCATTTAAGACTGCCCCTTCACCAAAAGCTTCTTCGAATGGCACTGTTTTTGTTCTGGAAACTTTTTTAGCAAAATTAATAGCACTATTAGCTGTAATCCTGTAGACCCAAGTTTTGAAAGAGGACTCAAAACGGAACTCTTTTAATTTATGATGGATAATCATAAAGACTTCCTGGGCCACCTCACTGGCATCTTCTCTATTATTGACAACCCTATAAGCAACATTATAAACAAAGCTGCTGCTGGCTTTGTAAACATCCTCAAAGGCTTGAATATCCCCTTGGGAGGCCCTGATCAATATGTCCTTGGCTATATCTTCCATCACTACCTTCCATTACTTAGACAATGGGGCACCCTAAAAAGTTCCCTATAAAAAATTGGCTACCCGTGACCTATTCTTCCTCATCTTTAAGAAGTTTTTTAATGTGATGTTTTTGTATTTTATTTGGAGCGAATTTTCCATTTAACCATCGATTCACCGTAACAAACGTAACCCCTAAGATTTCAGCCAGTTTTGCCTGTGAAATCTTATTTTCCAAACGGTAGTCTTCCAATTTTTTAATTAATTTACTCATAATCTATAAATCATAATATATCACTATATATCATAATATACAATCAAAAAATGGATTTTCATTATAATTTTATATCATCATATATCTTCATATATCCTAAAAATCCCGTTTTCGGCCTTACGCAGGCTCAAAAGATGCTGCGCCCCTGTAGGTTACGTGTATTTTTATGGTGGATTACGGCTGGCCCCAGGCTGATTGAACGATATGCAGGATGTGCAGGGTCACTAAAATAAACAAGGGAATAAAAAATACCCCGATGATTTTTTTAATGGTGGCGTATCTTTCGCATGCCATCAGTCCAACGCCCAAAAAAACCGCAAAAGCAGGCAATGAGATCAACAAATAGCTGGCCTTGATGGCGCTAAACACAGGGTACTTGAGCACAAAAGCAATCACGCATACCAAATTCCATATTAATAGTACCGGAAATATTTGCATTTTGACCATTTCTATACTGCTTGACTTAGTTTCCAGTCCCCATTTTCCAAAAAGAATACGTAAAAACCCCATCACGGAAACCAAGAAAGGAAAAATCCCTAAGGCTATTAACCAAAATCCGGAAAAACGCGTAAAAGAAGAAAATGGGTTGTTTTTACCTGGAAATGGTTCTTCTCCTCTGATCCAACAATAATAGTGATACCACCACTGATTGTCCGGATCAGTAAAATAAAGAAATTTTGGCTCTACATCAAACCACGTTTTGCTATAAAGCAGTGTCCAAAAAGAGTCCAGCAGCTCCGGACACAATATCTGCTTATCCATAGCTACCCATGGTTTAAAAGTAGTGAAGCTTAGGCTTTTTGCATGCGGTTGAGTTAACGCAGGATTAAATGTGGAGGCGTTCGACGGCATGGCTGTATTGTATATACTTATATTGTATATAGTATTCCATCCTAATAAACATACCGGCAATAAAAGAGTTATTGCCATTGAACTCAATACCTTTTTTGCAGGAACAATTACCTTGCATGACAAAATGATTATATAAATAATGATGATCGTTGGAATAAGTGCAAAAGCAAAATATTTTGTAAATAAAGCAGCTGTCACGGCAATGCTGAGCGTCCCGGACCATACCAGGGACAAATTTCGCTCAATAACGATAAGCAATAAATAAATACATATCGCCGCTAATAAATAAGAAAGGGTATCATTGGAATGCATCGCTGATATATAAATATGCTGTGGCAGAAAACAAACAGTCGTAAAAGCAATTGCCTTGGAGAAAGGAGATAATTTTATTTTATTAAGGATTAAATAAATAATACCTAATTGTAATGAGCCGTACAAAAAGCAAAGGAATTGCAGTATCTTGGGCAAATATATTTTATTGATCCCCATCTTTAACACTAACTCTCCGACCATCGCAGAGATCCCATAAAAGATTGGCGGTTGAATGCATTCCAAACATGCATTTTTAGGCGGTATCTTGCCGGATTGCATCATCAAATAAACCGGAGAAAAATGGTCGTCGAAAGAGTTTTCAGGAGGGTTTGATAAGAAAAGAAAAAATCTTAAAGCAATAGCTGCAATAAAAATTACCCATGTAAGAATTTTAAAACCATGACTCATGCCCTGCCTCGCCTGGACTCGTTGGTAATTGTTCCGTACGAATTATACATTTTTATCCCGCCCTTGTCACCCTGAGCTTGATTTTCCAGCTTACAGAAGCTAACATACTAAATAATTATGTCCTTACTTTCAATCATTCTCATTTCCTGCTTAGGGATTCTCGCCTATTCTAATACCTTCTTTTGCTCGTTTCATTTCGATGATTTACGTTTTATAGTCCACAATCCTTTTATTAAAGACATTCATCATTTATCCAACATCTGGCATTTTTGGCACAGCCGTTTTATTACTCTTCTCTCCCTTGCTTTTAATTATCACTTCAACGGACTGAATGTATTTGGTTATCACCTGTTTAACCTGTCCGTCCATTTAGTTGCTGCTTGTTTTATCTGGTGGCTGACTCTTTTGACCTTCTCTGCTCCTGCCATGAAAAAGGATAAAATTGCTCAGCATGCTAATCTCATTGCTTTATTTACAGGACTAGTGTTTGTGGCACATCCTGTTCAGACAGAGGCCGTCACCTATATTTGGCAGCGAGCCGCTTCAATGGCCGCCTTATTTTACCTGGCATCATTATGTTTTTATGTAAAGTCACGGCTACAGCCTCCTCAACACCGGGTGTTACGGAGGATTTATTATATTTCCTCATTGATGATGGTCATTTTAGCCATGTTCACGAAGGAAAATGCCATCACCCTGCCTTTGATGATTCTGATCTATGAATCGATCTTCTTAAAAACGAAAAAGAATCTTGATTGGAAATACCTTGCCCCTTTCCTGCTCACTCTATGCATTATTCCCTTAACATTTTTATTGAGCAAATCCGAAATCTTTCAAGATCATCATGGCAATTTACAAATACCTGGCGGCGTCATTACTCCTCTGCATTATTTTTTAACTGAGTTTAGAGTAATGATTACCTACATCAGATTGTGCCTTTTCCCCTTTAATCAAACCATGGATTACGATTACCCTATCTTCAAGAGCGTATTTGAATTACCTGTATTCTTCAGTATTTTATTTTTAATAAGTATTCTTTATGGCGCAAAACGCCTCTTACCAAAATACCGGCTGATTTCATTTTCTATCTTCTGGTTTTTCCTAACCCTTGCTATCCCTGAATCTAGTTTCTGGGAGATGGGCGATGTCATTTTGGAATACCGGCTTTATTTGCCATTGGCGGGTTTTAGTTTATTCTTGGTAAGCAGCGCGTACTATCTCCTCGAGAAAAATAGTATCAGAACAATGACGATAGTACTCCTGGGTATCCTCGCCGGTTATTCACTCTTGACCTACCAAAGGAATATGGTTTGGAAAGATGAGTTTACTTTATGGGATGACGCTGTCAAAAAATCACCCCATAAAGCAAGGGCCTACAATAATCGGGGCTCTTCTTACTCGCTCCAAGGTAATCTTATGGCAGCCATGTCAGACTATACCAAGGCTATTGAACTCTTTCCCGATGATGCGGACTCCTATTACAATCGCGGCACAACGTATTATAATCTGGGCAATCTTGCCCAAGCCATTGTTGATTATAATAAAGCTATTGAACTATCTCCTAACGACACGGATGCCTATTACAATCGCGGTTTTGCCTATTATAGTCAAGGAAACCTTGCCCAGGCCGTTGCTGATTATAGTAAAGTTATTAACATCAGCCCTTCCGATGCTGATACCTATGCCCGGCGCGGCCTTGTGTATTACCATCAAGGTAAAATTGCTCAAGCCATTGCTGATTATAACAGCGCCCTTGCCATCGACCCCCATGATGCCGATGCCTACGCCAACAGGGGCAATGCCTACGCCTCGCTGGGCAATCTTACTCAAGCCCTCGCTGATTATACAAAAGTTATTGAAATAAATCCTGGACTCACGCAGGTCTACTATAATCGGGCTATTGTTTATTATCAGTTAAAAAATTACGGCAACGCTTGGGGAGATGTGCTTCAAGCAGAAAAATCAGGACTAACTGTCAGCCCTGATTTTATACGCCTACTTAAAATTGCCTCGCATGGACTCGAACCAAAGGATTTTGATCGTTAATACCAAGCCAAAGTCTCAGATTCGTCATTGGTTGGATATTGATAATCACCGGCACAAAGCCTGGAGCATTTTGCAATTGGGCAAGCTGGGCTTGGTCTAAGTGGAACTGAATCCTCTCACCACCATTTTGTGTTTGCAAATGCTTATCAACGGAAGCCAAATCAATACCACCACTATTCATCGCCACATCTGCCTTTGGAATCCGTCTATACTGTTTAGCAATGCTTAACGGAATTTCATCTTCAAAATCAATTATATCTAGTGCCGACAGGGCCACCGTCTCTTCATTGCTTCCAATTCCTGAAAAACCAATTATTCTAAACCTCACACCGGCTGGTGAAATCAGCATATCACCCACACCCCATCCTAAATTATTTCTCTGAATCTCAGTTAATACACCCGATGTTCTGCTTTTTTCTGCAACCGTTTCTTCTCTAACAGCGGGCTTGGAGACAACGGCTCGGACTATACGAACGGGTGGTCGCCCCACTTTACCATCATTCTTATTTTCTTTAGGCATTGGGGGTTTTACTTCTTCAGCAACAGGAATGGGATTCCTTGCTTCTTTTTGTTTCCGTACCCTTACCACTTGCGTTCTTACTGTTTTTTCTCCTCGCTGCCTACCTGCAATCTGCCCATCCTTGGGAAGTTTTTTTGGTTTAATTTTTGCTTTCGAGATCTTTTCTCTCTTAATCCCCAAACATACCAATTGGCCTTCCACATTTAATCCCCATCTTGCTTCTGCCTCGTCTGCCCCTTTTTGAAGCATGAAATTCATACCAACGATTTTCCCATTTCTTTCCTGTACCGCCGCAATCCACACATGATCTGGTCTGGTCATCCCCGCTATCGAAATATATTTTGCTTTCTTACCATCTTTATCTACATTTGCTCTTCTCCCATTTTCAAAAGTAAATGCCACAAGAAATTTTCCTGTCTGATCACAAAATTCCTTAAAACTTATTTTATTATTTAACTGACGCCACCCATACTCATCAATTTCTCCCAAATTAGCACCGCCCTCACCTCTAATACTCTTATAAAGCTGTTTTAATCTATATTTCATTGAATCCAAGTGCGTCAACTGTCCTTCTTCATTCCAACCCCATTGGGATGTTGCGGTCTTTTCTCCTCTTTGCCCTTTGTACTTCATACCTACAATCTTCCCATCCTTGATCTGTACGCCGGTAACCCACACCTCATCCATGTCTCCCATTAGCCCCATCGCGATAATCTCGGGGCTTTGTCCATCTTCAAAAATAAAAGTTTTAAGAAAGTACCCATTAACTTGAAACTTCGCAAAACTTTCCTTTTCTTTTAATTCGCACCAGCCCTTCTCATCGATTTCTCCTAAATTAGCACCACCCTCACCCCTAATATCTTTATACAGCTGTTTTAATCTGTTTTCTGGTGAATCCAAGTGTGTCAATTGACCTTCTTCATTCAAACCCCATTGGGACGCTTCTGTTTCTGCTCCCTCTTTTCCTTCATACTTCATCCCAACGATCTGCGCATCCTTGTTGATCTGTACACCGGTAACCCACACATCATCCATCCCCATCATTAACCCCATTCCAACTTGTCCAGGCCCCTTCCCATTCTCAAATTGAAAACTAGTTTGAAATTTTCCATCCGATAAAAGAACGAATTCTTTAAAACTTATTTTTTTTGTTAATTGCTGCCAGCCATGTTTATCAATCTCTCCCAAATTGGCATTAGCTTCTCCTCTAATATCCTTATAAAGTTGATTTGATTTATTTTCCTGTGAATCCAAATGTGTCAATTGGCCTTCTTCATTCAACCCCCATTGGGATGTTTCTGTCTTTTCTCCTTTTTGCCCTTTGTACTTCATGCCCACGATCTTCCCATCATCCTTGTTGATCTGTACGCTAGTAACCATCACATCATCCATGTCTGCCATTAATCCCATCCAAACACTTTTCGGCCCTTGACCATTCTCAAAAACGAACGCTTGCTTAAAATACCCTCTTTCACAAAATTGCTTAAAACTTTTTTGTTCTTTTAACACGCACCAACCCTGCTTATCAATCTCTCCAAAATTGGTATTATTTTCTCCTCTAATCTCCTTATAAAACTGCTTTAGTTTATTAGCTATGGAATCTAAACGTACAACCTTCCCCTCCTCGTTCAATCCCCATTGAGATCTTTTTCTTTCTTTTCCTCTGTGGCCTCGAAACTTAATACCAACAACCTTCCCCTCCCTGTTGACTTGTACGTTTGTAATCCATACCTGGTCCATGCCCTGCATTAGCCCCATTGCATCCCCTTGAGGTTTCATCCCATTCTCCATGACAAATAAATCTACAAATTGACCTGTTTTACTATAATAAAAACCCTGGAAACTGATTTTTTTCTTTAATTGCTGCCATCCATCTTTGTCAGCTTGTCTCAAATTATCATTCTCTACTCCCTTAACGTCCCTATATAACTGTTTCAATCTATACGCCATGCCATTTAAGTGTGCTAATGTGCCTTCTTGATCTATCCCCCATCTCGCTTCCTTTGCTTCTTCTTGCTCGTCTACCTGCGCGTCAACTTTAGTCCCTTCGCCTGCCTTTCCCTTAAACAGCATCCCCACAATCTTTCCGTCCTTGTTGATTTGCACCGCTTTAATCAGTACGTCCTCTGCGTCTCTTTCTACGCCGATGGCAGCTCCTTTAGGGCCTGAGCCATTTTCAAATACAAAAAAATGATCAAATCTCTTACGGTCACTAAAAAATCCACTAAAACTAATTTCTTCTTTTAAATCAGACCACCCATCCTGATCACTAACTCTCAAATTAGAATTGTGTTCTCCCCGAATAGATTTAAAAAGATACTTCAATTTGTTTTCTTTGGAGTCTAATCGTTCCAACTCCCCTTTCTCATTTAAACCCCATAGCGCTTCTGAAACTTCTTCCCCGTTTAGGCCTTTGAATTTCATACCTGTGATTTGCCCATTGATCATCTGCACTTCAGTAATATGGACACTTTTTGAATTTTGCGCCAAACCTATTCTCATACGTCCGAGTTTTTTCCCATTTTCAAAGGCAAATAAGGTGGAGAATTTTAATTCCCCCTCATAATAAAAACCAATAAAATCTCGTTCGGTTTTGAGCTTATACCAGTTTGCTTTATCACTTCTTTCTAAATTCTCATCTCCCTGACCTCTAATGGATGCATATAATTCATTTAATGATCCTGCCTTCATGGCAGAATCAATGCGAACTTCTTCCTCTATCTGATTTTCCGCTATGGCTGGTACCTCATCAATATTTTTTGTGCTTGTTAACAGAGCCATGTCCATTTTACAGCCGCCAGAAAAATATTTTCGAGGGACAGATGCACCGTTGACGGTAGGTGTTTCTTTAATAAAATTAAAAACACCTTTCTTAAAAGCCCTTAAATACTGTTGATAAATTCTTTCTTTTTCACTCGGATCATCAATATTGACACCCGCTACTTTATTCTTGTCTGCGTACACTTGCGCTAAGATGCTTTCCTTGATTTTATTCTTATACCATGTCGCTAAGATTAGTGAATTGTAAACCTGTCTTAGTTGGACAAAGTTTTTACCTTCGTTGACTTCCTTGGTCAATTCGGGGATGACGATTTCACGGACGATCTGACTACCTAACTGATTAGTATTTATAGCTTGTAGGTGATCCGATTGAATCCCTTCATGCTCGGCTAATGAAAGATAATCCTCTTCAAGCATAACCTTTAGTTTTGATTCGACAATATAAGCTGCGCCTATCTTGGAATTTTCATAAACGACTGCCTTCTCAGGAATGATCCAAACCTTATTAAACGTATTAACAGGGATATTCGTCGTGCCAAATTTCTTTGCTGCTTCTTCGTAAATGCGCTTCCAAAATTTCTTACCAACCTCTTCTTCTGGATAAATCAATGAAGCTGTTATTTGTTTAAGCATATAATCTTCGGCTAATAAATCACGACCCATTTCGGTAAGTCCAAAACTATTAGGAATAATACGACTTTTTTCGTAAGGTGAGAGATTAACCCAAAGATCTTTTTCAGGGATGGTTAAAGAGGCAAGAAAGTATTTAATCAGCTTGTCGGATTCGTCTTTAAGAGAATCATTAGATAATCGGCTGTTGCCTTTATCAAGGATGAAATCAAACCGAAAAGGATTGTCAGGATGGACTTTGATACCTTTTAAAATCGGGGGATTGAATTCTGGGCTCAGGCCTACCATCACACCTGGAGCAGGCAAACGAAAGTCTTGAGCTTGCACTGACGGCACAGGCCCAAACGAATTACCCAAAAAGGCAAAAAGTATCCCTATGGATATAACTTTTCTTATATCTAAAGTCATACCCAAAGTATAGAACATCTATATACTTCGTGCCATTTTTTGTGCTTCTAACACCAAAACAAAAGGGGACACTTTAAAGTGTCCCCTTTTTACATCTTGTTGCCTCGCAAGATTCCCTGTTGCTTGCTCTGCAAAGAGCTTGTGCTTCTGCTCAAGCTCTCTTTGGATGCAGAGCCCAATCAGAAACTTTTAACCCTCCCTTTAAGGGAGGTTTAAAAGTTGCCTCGCATGGACTCGAACCATGATACCGAGATCCAGAATCTCGTGTCCTACCATTAGACGACAAGGCAGTAATTATTTGAATGCTTCTCTTAATCGACGGACGGTCCGTTCTCGACCTAAAAGCACCATGGTATCAAAAAGGCCTGGGCCCACGGCTTTGCCGGTTAATGCCACCCTTACCGGATGCACCAAAACCCCTGCCTCAATACCTAATTCAGCGACTACTGCCCGAAATGTTTCTTCCGCTGCTTTAACGTTAAAATCTCCAATAGTGCTTAAACGATCTGCTAGCAAATCAAATTCTTTACGCATATCCTGTGATAAATGTTTTGACTTAACCTCTTCTTCAAAATTCACCTGATCGTTAAATATAAAATCTGTCCAGTCTAAAAAATCTAATAGGGTATTCATGCGCCCTTTGTACAAAGCTGCCATATGTTCAAGTTCTGGTCGCTGAATCTTTGTTTCAGGATATTGCGCAGCCACTAGAGGGACCAACGCTTCTGCTAATTGTACGGTATCCATCTCTTTAATATATTGACTATTCAGCCATTGAAGTTTTTCTATAGAAAAAGCTGCCCCAGATTTATTGATTTTCTTGACAGAAAATGTTTTGAGAGCAGAGGTCATTGTTACTTTTTCTTGATTGTTACCTGGTGACCAACCCAATAGCATCAGGTAATTGACAATAGCCTCAGGTAAATACCCCTGGGTGCGGTATTCGGTGACCGCCGTGGCTCCAGCCCTTTTGGACATGCGCCCACCTTCAGGATCAAGAATGAGAGGTAGATGCACAAACTTAGGGTATTTAAACCCTAAAGCATTGTATATCCCTATCTGCTTTGGCGTATTGGAAATATGATCTTCCCCTCTGATCACATGGCTTATTTCCATTAACGAGTCATCAATCACGCAGGCAAAACTATATGAAGGCGAACCATCCGTCTTTAACAAAACCTCATCTTTGATGACAGGATTACCATCAGCTCCTAAAACTACATTGTTGTTCTCATCGCGCTTATAAAAAAAGGATATGTCGAAACTGATTCGTCCTCGGATTAAATCATCCACCATAATTTCTTTATCCAGGGACCTTTTCAATAAGACTGCTTCACCTTCTTTATAGGCTTTACCTTCAGCCAAAAGCTGGTCAGCATACTTGCGGTATAAATCAAACCGGTCGCTTTGTTTATAAAACTCATCCCACGTCAGCCCCAGCCATTTCATGCTGTCCATGATCTCATCGAGGTATTCCGGCTTTGAACGGACTAAATCAGTGTCTTCAATGCGCAGGATAAATTGTCCCCCCTGAGCCTTGGCATACATCCAGTTAAAAAGTGCTGTGCGTGCACCGCCAATATGCAAAAATCCTGTGGGGGAAGGGGCAAAACGGACACGGACCATTACGACTTTTCCTTTTTCTCCAACTCAAGGAGTTCGGATATCTTGCCGTCGATAAAAGCAAATTTTAATTCGCTTAAAGGTTCAAACTGAATTCCGATATTATAAAATCTTTCACTCTCTTTAAATGAGCGAACCACCTTTCCTTTGCACCTAAAAGGAGTTGATGGATTTTTAAAATTAAGTTCTATATCAACCTTTGTTCCCAGATCAATCGCATGATTAAGATGCACGGCCAATCCGCCAGCGCCAACATTAGAAGTATTGGCCAGTATTGTTTCATTAGACCCATTGGCCAGCCACACCGTCAAGAAACAGGGGTAATTAGCTCTGGGGTATTTTCTTCGGTTAGAATCAAACATAGCTTAAATATACGGCTTTGAAAGTTGAGTGCCCTTGTCAATTAACATCTGGAGGTTTTCTCGAAGACGATCGTTGTCTTTCTTGGAAATTTCTGTAAACTCAATACCGATATCATAGAACATGGGTTTGATCTTTTCAATGGATTTGCGCCGTACCTTCCAAACAACCTTGCCTTTAGCGATGATGTGCTCGTCAAGATCCAAAAGGTCCACTTCCATCTCAACAGCAGTGAACAAATTAATCTCATTCTTAAGGGTAACGCTAATGCCGCCCATCCCAATATTTTCTGTATGCGCCAGAATAGGCCCTTGAGTGCGGTCGGAAGATACAAGCTTAACCATGCACGGATACATCACTCTGGGAAATTTCCTGCGATCCATTCCTTCCCAAGACATAATTGTCTCCTTTATGGGCTATCCGCCGTGCGGTATTTGAAGGCGGGTGATGCCTTCCGCACGACCGGTTTTAGGATCCACCTGAACAACAACACCATGCACCGTACCTGGTGACTGTGCCACTTCAAATTTATTGGGCATGCTGGTCAAAAAACGGGTAATAATCTTATTTTTATCCTGACCAATCACCGAATCATACGGACCGCTCATTCCAAGATCCGTTATATACGCTGTTCCTTGCGGTAGAATTTTTTCGTCTGCTGTTTGTATATGTGTATGCGTGCCGAATACCAAAGAAACTTTTCCGTCAGAAAAATGGCCCATGGCCACCTTTTCGCTGGTGGTCTCAGCGTGCATATCCACAATGATTACTGCTGTGTGCTCCTTGATTTGAGCAACGATCCCCTCAAGCGCGCGAAATGGACAAGAAACATTATAACGCATAAAGGTACGGCCCAAAAGATTTATTATCCCAACCTTAATGCCATTGGCTGCAGTAACAACTGTCCAGCCGACTCCTGGTGCACCATCAGGAAAGTTAGCTGGACGGATAATTTTTTGCTGATGCTCTTGCAGGTAGGGAAAAATGTCCGGCTTATCCCAAACATGGTCCCCCATGGTCATCACATCAACACCAAAACTTAAAATCTCTTCCGCATTTTTAGGGATCAAACCAGATCCGCCAGAAGCATTCTCAGCATTGGCAATCACAAAATCGATCCGCTGCTCTTTTTTTATCTTAGGCAAAGCATAGGCAACAGCTTCCCGCCCTGGACGACCAACAATATCACCGATACATAATATATTCATGCTTTTACTTTGCATATTCGATAGCACGAATTTCCCGAACTACCATAACCTTGATATGCCCTGGATATTCCATCTCTTCTTCAATTTTCTTTCTGATATCATGTGCCATGGTCACCGCCTCATCATCGCTGACCTTCTCCGGTGTGACCACAACCCTAATTTCACGGCCAGCCTGCAGGGCGTAAGATTTTTCAACACCCTTAAACGAATTGGAAATTTTCTCCAGATTCTCCAGGCGTTTAATGTATGTTTCCATGCTCTCGGCGCGTGCCCCCGGACGTGCGGCACTGATGGCGTCTGCTGCGGAAACTAAAATCCCGTAAACCGTATTCATTTCCACTTCACCGTGATGGCTTTCCACGGCATAGGCCACTTCTTCAGACTCGCCGTATTTACGTGCAAGCCGCGCACCCACAATGGCGTGAGTGCCTTCTTCTACGTCGGAAGAAACCACCTTGCCAATATCATGCAGCAGCCCTGAACGTTTGGCGATCTTAACGTCAACGCCTATCTGATGTGCCATAATGCCCATAAGCTTGGCTACTTCGATCGAATGATTTAAACCATTTTGACCGAAAGACGTACGGTAACGCAGGCGTCCTACTAATTTAATTAATTCCGGATGCATGCCATGAATGCCCAGCTCTATGGTTGCATGTTCTCCGTCTTCTTTAATTTTCTTCTCTAGCTCTGCCTTGGCTTTTTCCACCACCTCTTCGATGCGGCCTGGATGGATACGCCCATCAACAATAAGCTGTTCCAGGGCCATGCGTGCGACTTCGCGACGCGCCATATCGAAACCTGAAATGGTCACTGCTTCTGGTGTATCGTCGATAATAATATCAACCCCGGTGGCCTGTTCCAGGGTACGTATGTTACGGCCCTCACGGCCGATGATGCGGCCTTTCATTTCATCTGAAGGCAGCGGGACAACGGAGATGGTTGTTTCTGCGGTATGATCTGAAGCACAGCGTTGAATAGCAGTGCTGATAATTTCTCGCGCTTTTTTGTCTGCTGTTTCCTTGATCTCTTCATTCATGTGACGCAGGCGCAACGCTTTTTCATTAAGCAATTCTTCCTCGATGCGGCGTAAAAGGATTTGCTTTGCTTCTTCCGAGGTTAAATTGGCAATGGTATGCAAACGTTCTTTTTCCTGAGCTAAAACCTTGGTTAATTCTTCATCCTTCTGCTTAATATTCGCTTCGCCCCGTACCAATGTTTCCAAACGAGATGTCAGGTCCTTTTCCTTTTTCTCCAATAGGTCAACGCGCTTGTCGAGATTTTCTTCACGTTGCAAAACACGCTTTTCCATACTGCTTAATTCATCCCGGCGTTCTTTGGTTTCTTTTTCGAAATCCTGACGCATTTTCAAAAGTAAATCTTTTGCGTGCAGCTCAGCTTCCTTACGGATCGTTTCAGCTTCGCGTTGGGCTAAATCGCGTATCCCGCCGGCGTCCTTATGCGCTTGGTCCGCGCGTTGACGGCCTAAAATACGGTTAAGAAAAAACCCGACAATGACACAAACAATGGCCCCAAAAATAAAAATAAATGCCTGGCCCAATGAATTACTTTCCATGGCTACTCCTTCTGACTAATTATATTTACCCTATGATGACTTGATTAAGGCGCATATCGTGCGCCTCAGTAGGAAGGCTTTCGGTGAGTTGAAAATCAAAGGCAAGACCAACAGTAATTACAGACTTAGGAAGTGTGCTTAAAAAACGGTCATAATAACCTGCCCCACGGCCCAGACGATTATATTGCTTGTCAAAAGCAAGACCCGGAACAACCACTGCGTCAAGATCCTTTACAGCCAACGCTTTGTCAGGATTTGAAAGAGGTTCGTTAATACCGTATGTGCCCTTATGTACATCTTCCATAGATGAAATTACTGTAGGAATTAAATTCCTTTGATTTTGTTCAACAATGGGTAAAGCTACCCGTTTCCCGTAAAAAAAAGCCTTTTCAATCATCAACAAGGTATCCACCTCAAATGAGCTGGATGCATAAAATAGGATGGTCTGCGCCTTTTGAATGGCTGGCAATTGCCAAAATTGCTCTGCAATCAAACGGCTTTTACGTAAACCATCCTCTTGTGTTTGCTCTTTAAGCAGTTTTAAATAATAAATTCTTAAAGAGCCTTTATCCTTCATGTGCCGCGTATATTATCATTTTTTCTTTAACTTGTCCATTCTCTCTTTAATCTTGGCTTCATAACCCTGAAGTGTCGGTTCGTAATACACTGCCTCATGGGGCATATATTCTTGCTCCACATAATGTTGCGGATAATCATGCGCGTATTTATATCCTGCACCATGGCCTAATTTGGCAGCACCCTTATAATGACCGTCTTTAAGATGGATGGGCACGCCATGGGTACGCTGCTCTTTAACATCAGCCAGCGCTCGATCAATCCCCACATAGACCGCATTGGATTTGGGGGCACAGGCAACATAGGTCGCGGCCTGGGCTAAAATAATTCGTGCTTCCGGCAAACCGATCACTTCCATTGCTTGAAACGCAGCATTAGCCAAAATCAAGGCTTGCGGATCAGCATTGCCTACATCTTCCGCAGCACAAATCACAATACGCCTGGCAATAAAACGGGGGTCTTCGCCGGCATAAATCATCTTGGCCATCCAATACAAAGCCGCATCTGCATCAGAGCCGCGCATGGATTTTATAAACGCTGAAATCGTATCATAATGCGCATCGCCGTCAGCATCATAATTCACCTGTTTCTTTTGGATTGATTCTTCAGCAATAGCAACAGTAATATGGATCCGTCCATCCTCAGATTTAGGTGTTGTTAAAACAGCCACTTCCAGGGCATTGAGCGTCTTACGGCCATCCCCGTCGCTGATAGCAGATAAGAATTCAATGGCCTTATCATCAATCTGGATCGGCAATGCTCCCAATCCGCGTTCTTTATCTGCAAGGGCACGACGTATTAATTGTGTCAAATCATCCGGGGATAACGGCTCGAGTTCAAAAACCAATGAACGCGACAGTAACGGGCTGACCAAAGAAAAAAACGGATTGAAAACCGTTGCCCCAATTAAGACAATATTGCCTTCTTCAATGTCCGGCATCAAAACATCTTGTTGGGCTTTATTGAATCGGTGGATCTCATCGATAAAAAGAATGGTCTTACGCCCTGACGTGCTTCTGCGGTTTTGGGCCGCAGCCAAAATCTTGCGCATCTCTTCCACGTTGGACGCAACTGCATTAATCTTTTCAAAGTGGGATTGGGTTTTATGGCTGATGCATAACGCCAAGGTAGTCTTGCCAACTCCCGGCGGGCCGTAGAGAATAAGTGACGAAATCCTATCTGCTTCAATAGCGCGGGTAAGCAATTTGCCTTCGCCCAAAATATGCCTCTGCCCCACGTACTCCTCTAGGGAATGCGGCCGCATGCGGGCACTCAAAGGCGCGTCCGCGGGAGTAACTTTTTCATCGGAAGAAAATAAATTGGTAGGCATAATAAAAAAGCCCCGCCTCTGCCGTTGAATCTGGTGTAAATGAGAACCATCATTCTCAAGTGGGTGCCAGTGTGAGGCCGCCAAAGGCGCGCCAACAGGTTACCGGCTCCCGTGTGTATTGTTTGTGGTTCAATACATCCGAGATCCTGTCGAACAGTGCAGGGTTAAGTTTATTATAGCACTAATGGATTCTTGTGCACTATTTTTTTACCGACGGATAGCAGCTAAATCATGGGTGAGGGCCTGCAGGATACGTTCGTGAACAGCGTTAACTTCATCTTCGCGCAAGGTTCTGGCATTAGATTGATACTGGCAAGAAAATACAAGGCCTTTGGTGCCGGGTTGGATTTTATCGCCTAAATATTGCTCGATAAACTGCACTGATCTTAAAATATCTCCTCCCTGCTGGTGGCAGATCTCTTCAATTTTTTGGTAAGGGATTTCTTTTTTTACAGCCAAAGAAACATCTCGACCAATGGCCGGGAATTCTGAAATAGGCTGATATTTTAAACTGCTGTTGGGAAGCGGGTAAACTTCATCCAAATGAAGCCCGGCATAATAGATGTCCTGATTCTTAATGTCCCAATTGTTCAAAATTTTTCGATCGATCTTGCCTAAGGAGCCCAAATATTTTCCGTTAAGCATAAAGGTTGTTGCACAACTCGTGTCAAGAACGGCGAACTGATTGGCTTCAAAAACAGGATTAATACCTATCGCCTGAAAGATACGCTGCATGAGGCCTTTTAAATCAAAAATCTCAACGGTGTCTTTTTTAGACGTACGCCAATCATGTGCGCGGCGGCCCGATATGAGAATCCCCAACGTTTCTTTCTCGGCATCAACAAAATAACGTTTGCCGAATTCAAAAAAACGAAAATCCTTTTGCCCGCGATTAATGTTGGTAAGAGCCACCTGCAGCATCGATGGCAGCATACTAGGACGCATCAGTTCTTGATCTTGGCTCAATGGATTAAAAACACGCACCACCGGCAGATTAGCCATATTGGTTTTAACCAATGCCTTGCTATTGATCATATTGTGCGTAATAATCTCGTCAATGCTCCCTGCCATTAACACTCGCCGGATCTTTTCTCTGATCTCACGCGGCCTCTTGTCAACGGTAATATTAACTGTCTTAATTGTCGGCAGCTTGGACGGCAGGCGATCAAACCCTATCATACGGGCAACTTCTTCAATCACATCGACATCTTGTTGAACGTCAGCACGATTACCGGGAACGGTCACGATCAAAGTTCCGGCCTTAGCCGTCAGCTTGAACCCCAACTTTTCTAACCATGTTTTAACTTTAAGCGGTTTTATTTCCAGGCCCAACAACGATTCTATATCGGAAATTTTGACTTTTATCTTCGTAGAAACGTTTTTAGTCTTAACTGAAACCTCGCCCCGCCCGGATACATGTCCACCTGTTAACTGCAGCAATAAATCAGTAGCGCGATTAGCGCCTGTTAAAACGTCTTCAAAATTTACGTTGCGTTCAAAACGGTAAGAAGAATCACTGCGCAGCCCTAAGCTGCGTGAAGCCCGTCGGACAAGACCCATCTCAAAATGGGCGCTTTCCAATAAAATATTCTTAGTAGCCGCCGTGATTTGGGTATCTTGACCGCCCATCACGCCTGCGATGGCCACTGGTTTCTCAGCGTCCGCGATCACTAAAATGGACGTGTCTAGTTTTCGCTCAATCCCGTCCAGTGTTACTATCGTTTCTCCGGCACGGGCACGACGCACGGCAATCTTGCCGCCAGCTAGCTTATCAAAATCAAAAGCATGCAAGGGCTGGCCTGTTTCCATCAATACAAAATTCGTTATATCCACCGCATTATTAATGGCATTTATCCCCAAAGAAATTAAGCGCTGTTTCATTGCTTGAGGAACGTCCTTGATTTGTACATCTCTGATCAAGGTACCGATGTAACGGCTACAAGCTTTTTTATCTTCAATATGAATTAAATTTTTAATAACTGTACTCTTGTGGTTTTTGATCTTAGGACTTTTCACCGTCTTGCCTGTGATCGCCCCTATTTCCCGTGCCAGTCCTAGAATGTTCAAACAATCTGGACGATTGGGCGTGATTTCAATCTCCAAGACCGTATCACCATTAACAGATTCAATAGCTTCGACTTCAAGGCCAGCCATGGTCAGCCGTTCAATCAAAGCATCCGTCGATAACTTGGGATCAATATAGTCTTTTAACCAATTTATAGATAATTTCATATGCCTTAAAACTGTTTCAGAAAACGCACATCGTTTTCATAAAATAAACGAATATCATTGATGCCATATTTAAGCATGGCCATACGCTCAACACCCATGCCGAAAGCAAAGCCTTTGTATTTACCTTTAGGATACCCCACTTGCTCGAATACCTTTGGATTAACCATGCCGCAACCTAAAATTTCCAACCACTTCTTGCGTTGAATCCCTAAAATTTCCGCATTGATATCAACTTCTGCCGAGGGTTCGGTAAAAGGAAAAAAGTGCGGGCGAAAACGCATGATGACCTTGGGGCCAAAAAATCGTCTACAAAATTCTGTCAGTAAGCCTTTAAGTTCGGAAAACTGCGCCTTGTCATCAACCAGCAAACCTTCTACCTGATGAAACATAAATGAATGACTGGCGTCCACGGCGTCGGGGCGATAGACGCGGCCCGGCACAATCACAGCCATGGGCGGCTTATGTTGTTTCATGATCCGCACTTGTCCGGGAGAAGTATGGCTGCGTAACAAAAGACGCCGGCCTTTTGAGCTAGGGTCTTCTGCGTCTAAATAAAAAGTGTCAAATGCATCTCTGGAAGGATGGTCGATGGGAATATTAAGACCTGTAAAATTATGGAATTCTGTTTCTACCTCCGGTGTTTCAATCGTCACAAAACCCATGCCCTCAAAAACCGCGATGATCTCCTGCATGGTTTGGGTTAAAATATGCGTATGCCCCAGAGGCTCGCCAGTGCCAGGCAATGAAGTATCTACCTGCTCCCCGAAAATTTTAGGGACGCTGACATTTGAAGATTTTTCGGAAATTAATTGCTCAACAAAACTGCGTAAATCGTTAGCCCCTTTACCAATGGCTGCTTTGTCTGTTGGTAAAGCTCCCCCCAACGAAGCAAAAACAGCAGCGACAACACCTTTCTTGCCTAAATATTTAAGGCGAAAAACTTCCATGGCCTGAGGGCTATCAATCGCTTGGGCCTCAGCTTGAGCTTGAGTATGAATTTCTTGAAAATTCCATTGCATTGTTTATGTGCCTTAGAAATTAAGATGCCCCGCCTTTTAGAGCGGGGCATCTTGAGAACATGTAAAAAATATTCCCGCGCTTACGCCTTTTTAACTACTGCTTTTTTGACAGCAAGTTTTGGCTTTAGAATTTTTGCCTTTTCAACAATCTGAGCAAATACTTCAGGCTGTGTAATAGCTAAATCTGCCAAGACCTTACGATCAAGTGTAATATTCGCGGCCTTAAGCCCACTCACAAAACGGCTATAGGTAATACCGGATTCACGGCAAGCGGCGTTTAAACGGATGATCCAAACGCTTCTATATTCGCTCTTTTTCTTCTTGCGATCAAAATACGCATACTGACGGGAACCGATCAATGACTTGATGGCTTCTTTATAGCGTTTGCTGCGATCACCAAATTGACCTTTGGCTTCTTTGAGAACGCGCTTTTTGCGCTTGTGAGAATAGACGTTTGTTTTAATTCGTACCATACGGCAACACCTTCCTTATACGCTTGGCGTCCGTCGCTGATATGTATCCGCTGTGACGCAATTGTCGTTTATGTTTGCGTGTTTTTTTACCCAAAATATGCTGACGTCCTGCATTGCGCTTCTTTAACAGACCGCTCTTGGTCATGCGCAAGCGCTTGGTCGCCGCTTTCTTGGTTTTTAATTTTAACTTTTTAACCTTTTTAGCCATGCTTCTTCCCTTTCAAATAGACCTTTAAGCTCATTACCTAAAGGAGGATACCGAGCTTGATGCTAGATATCACTTTTCAGACTTAGGCGACAAGACCATGGAAACAATGCGTCCCTCCGCCATGGGTGCCTTTTCAACGGTCGCATACTGGGCGGTCGCCGTTACCACTTTTTCCAAAACAGCTTTCCATTGATCACGGAAGCTCATTTCCCTGCCTTGAAACATCATGTTGATTTTAACTTTATCTTTCTTACTTAAAAAAGAAATGGCCTGGCGCATCTTGGTTTCCAGGTCATGATCGTCGATGTGTGGCTTAATTCTAATTTGTTTCAAATGCGTCACATGCTGATGTTTTTTAACCTTACGCTCTTTTTTCTGCTGATCATATTTATATTTACTGAAATCTATAATCCGGCATACCGGTGGGGCAGCGGTTGGAGCCACCTCAATTAAATCAAGACCATACTCAACAGCCAACTCCAAAGCTCTGTTTATATTCACCACTCCTAATTGTTCAGAATTAGGCCCAATCACCCTGACTTCTTTGGAACGAATTTGATTGTTGATCCGAATGTTCTTTAAAATAAATAATCCTCCTAAATTTATGCTGCCCTTAAATAACGAGTGTTCTATTATCCCTAAATTCTATTTCTTGTCAATAATCTGCTGCTTTAGCCGCCCCATCAATGCTTCCACGCTCATAGTACCTAAATCACCGCCATTTTGCAAGCGCACGGATACTTGGGAGGCTTGGGCTTCCTTGTCTCCTATGATGATCTGATACGGGATCTTTTTAACCGAGGCCTCACGGATCCGTTTGGATAATGATTCATTGCGATCATCGACGACAATCCTCATGCCTGCTTGCTGTAGTGTTGTTTTGACTTGTGTGGCATACGCATTGTGCTCCTCTTTGATAGGAATAATCGCCACTTGATTCGGTGACAGCCACAGAGGGAAATTTCCTGCATAATGCTCAATCAAGGTGCCAATAAATCTTTCCAAGCTTCCCATGATCGCACGATGCACCATCACCGGTTGAGCCTGGTTTCCGTTTTCATCTATATAATTAAGTTCAAACCGTTCAGGTAAAAAGAAATCGCATTGGATCGTTCCGCATTGCCACTGACGGCCGATAGCATCTTTTAATTTAATATCTATTTTAGGGCCGTAAAAAGCACCGTCACCTTCATTAATATCATATTTTAATTCTTTGGTATCCAGTGCATCTTTCAGGGCTGCGGTGGCCTTGTCCCAATTGGCGATAGTGCCCATGAATTTCTCAGGCCGCGTGGAAAGCTCAATATGTAAATCGTTAAACCCAAAATCTTTCATCGTTTCAAAAATAAAATCAATGACATCAATGACTTCATTTTTGATTTGCTCGGGACGCAAAAAGATATGCGCATCGTCCTGAGTAAATCCACGCACACGCAAAAGCCCGTGCAGAACACCTGCTTTTTCCTGACGGTAAACTGTCCCTAATTCAAAATAACGCACCGGTAAATCACGGTAAGAGCGCGTCTGCGACTTATAGATTAACATGTGCCCTGGACAGTTCATGGGCTTGACAGCATAATCTTCGCCGTCTACTTTAAAATAATACATGTTCTCACGGTAATTCTCCGCGTGTCCTGAAATATCCCAAAGCTTGCCTTTTAAAATATTAGGCGTCATCACTAATTGGTAGCCGCGCTTTAAATGCTGTTCCTTGGTGTAATCTTCAATAATTTTTCGAAGCATAGCACCATTGGGATGGTAAAAAATTAAGCCCGCCCCGGCGGTATCGTGGTAAATATGGAAAAGATCGAGCTGTGTCGCTATTTTTCGATGGTCGCGGCGGCCTGCCTCCTCGAGCATCTTTAAATATTCATCCAGCTCTTTTTCTGTAAAAAAGGCAGTGCCGTAAATGCGCTGAAGCATGGGACGCTTTTCATCCCCGCGCCAATAGGCTCCGGCCACGGAAAGCAATTTAAAGCCTTTGATCAAACCCGTTGAGGCCACGTGCGGCCCTTTACACAAATCAACAAATGCATCGCCTGTCTTAAAAATAGATACTTCAGCGTCCTTAATCCCATCGATCAATTCAACCTTATATGTTTCATTGGCCGCGGCAAAAAATTTCTTGGCTTCCTCGCGAGGCATGAACGATTGGGTCAGCGGTAAATTCTTGTTTACAATGCGATGCATTGCCTTTTCTATCTTTTTCAAATCCTCGTCAGAGAATGGTTCTTTTTTATCAAAATCATAATAAAAGCCATTGTCAATGGCCGGCCCTATGGTGACCTTGGTTTCCGGCCAAAGTTCCTGGACTGCCTGCGCCATGACATGCGCGCAGGTGTGCCTTAATTTATCTATGTCTCTGCTATATTCCATAAATTTAAAATCTGGTGGACCCGACAAGACTCGAACTTGTGACCTTTTCCATGTCAAGGAAACGCTCTAACCAACTGAGCTACGGGTCCTTAAAGTGGGCGGGGAGGGACTTGAACCCTCACAACCTTACGGTCATAGGATTTTAAGTCCTACGTGTATACCAATTCCACCACCCGCCCAAAAAGCACATTCCGGATACTGCCCAACAAAAATCTGGAGGCGTGGAGCGGAATCGAACCGCTGAATAGAGGTTTTGCAGACCTCTGCCTTACCACTTGGCTACCACGCCAATGCATTCTTTTCAATCAGTTCTTTAAGACCGCTTTAACGATGTCTTCGACTTCCGCCAAATGACCAACGCCGACGGTGCCACAGGCTAATTTGCCTTTGACAGGCTCAATGAATTTAAAACCGTGTTTCTTAAGTTTACCGCAATTCTCTTGAACAATCGCGTTGGCATACATCTCATCGTTCATCGCCGGTGCAATAAAAATTGGTGCCCGGGAGGTAATGGCAAAAGTTGTCAGCAGATCATCCGCCAAACCATTGGCTAGCTTCCCTATGACATTGGCCGTCGCTGGTGCGATAAGAATAGCGTCGGCACTTTTCGCAAGCTCAATATGCGCCATGCGCCATGCGTCTTGATCAAACATATCGCTGTAGACACTCTTGCCCGACAAGGCAGACAATGTCATGGGCGTTATAAATTGCGCCGCTTCCCTGGTCATAATCACCGTTACCTCACAGTGATTACCCTGAAGGCGACGAATAATATCCCCTGCCTTGTAGGCTGCAATGCTGCCGCAAACCCCCAAGACAATTTGTCGGATCCTAGGATTTGCCATTCTTTTTATTCTTCTTATCGTGGTATGCGGTAAAGATATCTCCGCCTTTTTCAACGACCTTCCCTGCACGGATTTCATCTAATGCTGTCGTCGCTAATTTTTGGTCAGCAGGCACATTGACTAACCTGACGCCTGTTGCTGCCAATTCCGTGGCACGCATTGATGCTAAACGTACCAAACGATAAACACTCATGCTTGCCTTAGGCAATAATTCTTCGAGCGGCTGATAAGCCATACGCATAGACCCTCCATTATTATTAAAAGATTTTGGGAGAATTTCCCCCATTAAATTCTAATAGAAATCCCTCGACCCGCAATCAGGGGCAGGCACAGCTCCCCCATGTTGCGAGAAATCCATTTTTATAACATATTCGAGGGGTATTGTCAATCAATCCCTAGCTCGTGGCAAACAATTTGCTGCAGCATTCCCAAGGCTTTATTTAAGTCCGCATTGATGATCACGTGATCATAATATTTGGCTTCTTTCAATTCCCTTCGAGCTACTTTTAACCGCAGTTCTAAGCTCTCCTTGCTTTCAGAGCCTCTTGCTTTGAGACGGCTTTCCAAAACCTTCATACTCGGTGCTTTAATAAATACTTTTAACGCCTTAGGAAACTCTTGGGCCACGGTCCGAGCGCCCTTGACATCAATGCATAAAAGAACATTAATGCCTTTTTTAAGCAAATTCAACGCCTGCTTTTTAGGCGTTCCGTAATAATTGTCGAAAACCCTCTCCCATTCCAAAAAATAACCCTTTTTAATCCTCTCTTCAAATACTTCAGTACTTAAAAACAAATAATCTTTTCCCTGGCGTTCCCCTGGCCTTTTGCTTCTGGTAGTCGCAGAGATAGATTTGACTAACCTGCCCTTTAATAAAGGACTTATCAATAACGCTTTGTGCAGAGTTGTCTTGCCGCAACCAGAAGGGCCGGAAATAATGACTATTCGAGCCTTGGGGAGGACGGATGCTTTATTCGACATTGTTGGATTGTTCGCGGATTTTTTCAACCTTACTCTTAATGGCGATCACAGCAGCAGCAACCACTTTATCCTGGACCTTGGAGCCGATGGTATTCGTCTCTCTCTGCATTTCCTGGGCGATAAAATCCAGTTTCTTGCCTGCCCCCTCAGCTTGTTTTAAAAGTGTTTTGGCTTCATCAATATAGTGCGCCAAGCGGGAGAGCTCTTCGTTAATATCATTACTTTTTTGAAAAGAGGAAAATTCCTCCGACGTCATTCGACCTTTAGCTTCTTTTAAAAGAGCGCTGGTGCGGCTTTTAATAAGACTGATCTGCAGGAGCATCCGCTTAAGCTGGCCATTGATGTCGACACTCAAGGCCTTGCCTTCCCGACGGCGCATGATGACAACCCCTGTCGCTGCTTTTTGCAAAGATTTTTCTAAAGCAGGCCAGAGCTCCCCTGCCTGCACAAAAACTTCCTTGGCTTCGACCACTCCGGGTAAACGCATGATGTCAGCAACCGTAATATCATTCTTTATATGATGCTTTGCCCCCAGGCTTTTGGCAAAATCCAAATAACGTTTAACGGCGTCCTGATTCAAGACGATATTCGTGTGCGGCCTTTCGGTAATTTTGACCGATACCGTAACCCTGCCGCGCTTCATCTGGTTGGCGATAATCTTCTGTATCTTGTCTTCCAGCGACGAGAAACCTACGGGAAGATAAAAAGCTACGTCCAAGTAGCGATGATTGACTGTTTTAATTTCAACAATGCCTTTAATCTTGCCGAACGTGACTTCGCTGGCCCCAAACCCTGTCATTCCTGTAATCATAGTCCCTCTTCCTTCTCAGATTGTTTCTTCCTTCTTAAACCACAATGCTATTTCCCGACGAGCTTCCGTGATGTCTGAAGACACATGCACTAAATTTTCAAAAACACCCTTGGTGGTCACACGCCCAAATTTACCACGCACAGACCTAGGGTCAGCTTCTTCAGGATTAGTGGCACCTGCCATGCGGCGCGCTTTTGCCACCGCGTCCGTCCCTGTAAACACCATCGCCACGACGGGGTTTTTGCCATGCAGATCTCCCATCAGATAGCTGACTATTTCTTTAAAAAAGAACTTGCCGCGCAAATGCCCGTAATGGGATTGTGCCAGCTTCAAGGAAACTTGGACTAATTTCATGCCCGTCAATTTTAAATCACTATTTAAAAATTGACTGATCACCTCGCCGGCAATGGCTTTTTGCATTCCGTCGGGCTTAATCAAAACCAATACGGACTCAGCCTTCATTTCCTTAAAACTCCTAAAATACGATCCAGATCATCTAGGGTATAGTATTCGATCACCATCTTGCCCTTGCCCTTTTTATCCTCAATAAAAACCTTGGTGCCCAAAATCTTTCGAAGCTCTTCTTCCAAAATTTCAATATCACGATTTTTAGGTTTTCCAATTACCTCGCGGGTCGCATGCTGCCCTTGATGGGCTTTTTTAACCAAATCTTCCACTTGGCGAACTGAAAGACCTTGATCAATAATCGCCTTCGCCATTTTCTTCTGGATATCAGCGCCCTCAAGGCTCAATAAGGCACGGGCATGGCCCATGGAAAGCTTGGTATCAGCCACTTGTTTTTGAATTTCTTCAGGGAGACGTAAAAGGCGCAATAAATTGGTAACTGTTGAACGGTCTTTGCCAATAGCCTCAGCGATTGCTTCTTGGGTAAATTGGAACTCCTCCATTAAACGCTTAAACCCAAGAGCCTCTTCAATAGCATTTAATTCTTCACGTTGTATGTTCTCCACTAAAGCTAATACTAACGCTTCTCGATCAGTAACATTCTTGATTATTACTGGAACTTGCTCCAATCCAATGGCTTTTGCCGCTCTTAAACGCCGTTCTCCCGCCACTACCTCAAAGCCATCTCCATGTTTACGCACCAAAATTGGCTGCAAAACACCTTTTTCTTTAATTGAAACCTTTAAATCTTCTAGTTTAGACTCATCATAATTTTGTCTAGGTTGAAACCTATTGCCCAGAATGGAAATTGTTTTAACATGAGCAACGCTTCCAGATGAATTATTATTCAGAATGGAAATTTCTTTGCTGGAATCACTTTCGAAAGTCTTTTTTGATATTAGAGCTGATAAGCCTTTTCCTAATACTTTATTTTCCATTCTAAATTCCCTTCGGGGCTCCGGCTCGTAAGGCCGGAGTCTCCACATCAATTAAATTATTTATTAGCTAATAAAAACTCTTCAGCTAATTCTTTATACTTCAAAGAACCTGCTGAAGCGCTGTCATAAAAATTGATCGGTTTTCCAAAACTTGGCGCTTCACTAAGACGTATGTTCCTGGGGATAATAGATTTATACACTTTTTCATTAAAATAATTCTTGATTTCATTAATAACTTCATTAGTTAAATTGGTTCTAAAATCAGCCATCGTCATCAAAACGCCTTCAATGTGCAGATCTGGGTTAAGTCCATCCTTAACCAAGGTTATCGTATTTAACAGTTGCGACACACCTTCCAAAGCATAAAATTCACATTGTATTGGAACTAAGATAGAATCTGCTGCTACTAAAGAATTTAGGGTTAAAAGGCCTAGCGATGGCGGGGAGTCAATAAATACAAAATCGTAACTACTTTTGATAGATTCAAGGGATTTTTTAAGTCTTGTTTCTCTAGATAGAACACCAACAAGCTCTATCTCTGCTCCAGTCAAATTAATATTGCAAGGAATGATGTCTAAACCATTAAATCCTGTTTTGATCAGCGCCTGGGTAACTGTGGTACGGTGAATGAGTACTTCATACAAAGAGTCTTTAATTTCATTCTTATTGACTCCTACCCCGCTACTTGCATTGCCTTGGGGGTCCATGTCTACAATAAGGATTTTCTTGCCTAGAACGGCCAGTGCTGAAGCCAAATTAATGGTTGTAGTGGTCTTTCCCGTACCGCCCTTTTGATTGCAGACAGCGATAGTTTTTGCCATTTATGCCCCGTTTCACGTGAAACACAGCTATCTAATCGTCACCTTGATTTTAGCAGTTTTTGCTCCCCGCATACCAAAAAGGCCACGTTTTTCTTCACAGACAATTTTAATATTTAGTTTATTTTTAGGAACACCTAGCTTTACGACAGCTTTGTTAATCGCCTCATCTAAGGTATTTCCTTCAAATTCACTAGCCTCTGACTTAATAACCATGTTCATTTCTTACCTGATAATTTAGCAATTCTCCATTGCGTTGCTGTTGAAAGGATATAAAAAATTAAAAAATATATGGCCCAAGAACTAGCAAATTTATAAAACATAAAGGTCATCATCACTGGCAAAACATACATCATCATTTTCTGCTGCATAGCCTGTTGCTCATCTGTTACGATCATATTTTTACTTGTTATTTTCTGTTGTAAAAACATGATCCCGCCTGTGAGTATTGGTAATATATTAATATCATGTCCGATTAAAGGCAAGTCATAAGAAAAAGTTATTAAACGATCCGGTTGGGACAAATCTTTAATCCATAAGAATCCCTGACCTTGAAAGTATTGAGCACGCCACAATATTTGGTATAAAGCCATAAAAAACGGCATTTGAATTAAAAATGGCAGACAGCCACCGAAAGGATTGATCTTTTCTCGACGATAAATCTCCACCATTTCCTTATTTAGTTTTTCTGGATCATTTTTATATCTTTCTCTAAGCGCTGCAATCTTTGGCTGAACTTCCTGCATTTTGCGCATGGACATCATGCTTTTCATTGTCAATGGATAAGTAATACCATAGATAATGATGCTCATTAACATAATAGCCAATCCCCAAGATCTAAAAATTTGATGGAAAAATGGTATTGTGTAATAAATGGCTTGCCCTATCCATTCAATAATGGGAAAATTACTAAATGCAACAATTCGCTCAAATCCTTTTCCGTATTTCTTCATTAACCATGGACTTTGCGGCCCAGCGTAAATACTAAAGTTGTAGGTCACCATCTCCCCTGGAGCTATATTTTTTTCCTGCGGTTTAATAGAAATGTTTAGTTGTTTTTCGCTATCTGTTTTAATTTCATAGCTTTTTGTTTCAAATTCAGGCTTTAAAATGAATGCGTGATAGTGATCTCTAAATCCAACCCATCCTACTGTTGCGAGTTCAATTTTATTGTTTTTATCGTTAAATTTGGTTGCATTCCCTTTACGAAATATTTTATTGTTAGCCAAAACTGAATATTCATAGAGGGCGCTTTCTCTGTTGTTTTGATTATTTTCTACATTTGATTCATCAATTTCAAAAGCAGTAAAACTAAAATTATTTAGAATGGAAATTCCTGACACGTTTTTAATTTCCATTCTGACGTTTATCATGTTCTGATCTTTTGTTTCAAATATTTTTGTGATTTGCAAGTCTTTATCCCTATATACTAAGGAAACTGTTTCATTATTCAATTTTTGACCTGTGTACTGAGCATCTTCCAAGCCAGTTATACTTAACACATCAGTTATAAGAAAAGGATTGTTCTTTAAGAAATCTACATTGTGGAGCGATCCACCCACATTTGTATATGAAATATCCATATCTGGGGTTGTTGTATAATAATCTGTGGTCTTATTTACTGCATTTGTGGATATATTGTCACTATTTGAGGATACTGCTGTTGTAGAGCTTTTTATTGAGCTAACATTTTGCGCTGCAATGCTTTGAGAATTTTTTAACGGTTCCGTTTGTTTTGGAGGAGGGAAAATTGATTGGTAACTGAATAAAACTAATACAGATAAAACTATCGCTAAAATGGTATTACGTTCCATAAAATTTACCTTACTGGGTCATGCCCGCCGTCAGTCGCTGGAGAACAACGCAAAATACGCCACGTTGCCTTTGATACTCCACGAACGATACCGAAACGTTCAATAGCCTCGATGGCGTATTGCGAACAAGAGGGATAGAACCGACAATTTCTTAAAAGTAACGCGCGGCTTAAACACTGATAGGCTTTTATGCCTTTAACCAGAAGTTTTTTGACCATTGAATAAGCCTGCGGGCTTTTAGGGGATAAGTTTAGCGCGGCCTTTGGCGCGTCGACGGCTGAGTACCTTTTGGCCGTCGGAAGTCGCCATGCGCTTACGAAATCCGTGTCTTTTTTTCCCAACAATATTGGTTGGTGTCTTTAAATGCTTCTTCATAGTGGGGGAATTATAGCACAGCTTCGAACGAAGTCAACAAGGAATCTGTTTTTTGAGGATAAAAACTCTAAGAATCACTAGTGTTTAACAAAAAACCGTTGCAATCAAACAAAGCTTTGTTATAATGACCCATCGTTACTTAATAAAACCCTAACACAGCCACGAGATTAGGCTGTATTTAGCCGATTTTTTAATCCACAGCTGTTAATAACTTGTGATCTCGTCTGAAATGACCCTAGTTGACGTCTGGCAAAAAGCTCAAAATCCCATCAAAGCCTCCATTGGCGAGACTTCTTACGACACATGGTTTTCTCACCTGAAAATCTGTGAAACCACCCCTGGCATTTTGACAATCCAGGCACCTGACGAATACTTCAAAAACTGGATCGATGAGCGCTACCGTACCATCATCGAGCGCTGCCTGCGCACCGAAGCAGGGCAGGGGATTGACATTGAATTCGCTGTTAATTCAGAATTACTCAATAAAAATACCCAGCAAAAACTTAACCAAATTGAAAAATCTTTTGCTCCCACTGATAAAAACATCCATTTAAACCCGCGTTTTCTTTTTGAAAACTTTGTCGTGGGGGCAGGTAATCGATTTGCTTTTGCCGCCGCCCAGGCTGTGGCGGAAAATCCTGCCAAATCTTATAATCCATTTTTTATTTACGGGCCCGTAGGTTTGGGGAAAACACATTTATTGCAAGCGATCACCCACGAAGCTAAACGGAAAAATCCCGCTCTTAAAATTTGCTATTTATCATCTGAACAGTTCACCAATGAACTCATTAACTCAATACGCCATCATTCCTCCGAGGCTTTCCGCCAAAAGTACCGCCACGTCGACATTCTCTTGATCGATGATATCCATTTCATCGCCGGAAAAGTCTCCACCCAGGAAGAATTCTTTCATACCTTTAACACGCTTCATGATCATCACAAGCAAATTATCATCTGCTCGGACAGGCCTCCTAAAGAAATTGCTAACTTAGAAGAGCGCCTGGTTTCCCGTTTTGCCTGGGGATTAATTACTGACATCCAGCCCCCGGATTATGAAACAAGGGTCGCTATTTTACGAAAAAAATTAGAATTAGAATCTGTTGTCGTTCCAGATGATGTGGTATTATTTATTGCCCAAGAAATTAAAACTAATATCCGCGAATTAGAAGGGGCTCTCATTAGGGTGGTTGCTTACGCATTGTTGGAAGATAAGATGATTTCTTTGGGGGTGGCCAAGCAAGTCCTTAAAGATATGGTCAAAGAAACCATGAAAACCATCAGTGTTGACATGGTTCAAAAAGAGGTGGCTGCCTACTATAGTGTAACCTTGGCAGATTTAAAAAATAAAAAACGTAATAAAAATGTGGTTTTGCCTAGACAAATAGCTATGTACCTAACCCGTAAATTAACAACTCACTCTTTGCCAGAAATTGGGGCGGCCTTTGGTGGTAAAGATCACACTACCGTTTTGCACGCTTATAAAAAAGTAGAAAAAGACTTTATTACTAATTTGGAAGTGAAAAAAAGCATTGACCATTTAAATTCAATTCTTTTAGAATGAATAAATGTGGATAAGAAATTCTTATTGTCCCAAGCTTGTCCACAGGTGTTAATAGCTGTAACTCATTGATAAATATACTGTATTTGTTTCTGATGCAACTTATCCACAAGTACTAATACGATTACTGCTGTTTTTGAAGGTTAACCATTAAGCACTAAAAGCAGAGGGTTGTGAATATGAAAATAAAGACTAATAAAGAAGAAATCCAAGCCGCGATTGCAACGGTTAGTAATATTGTTTCACCAAAAGCAACATTACCAATCTTGTCTAATATGCTTTTGGAAACAAAAGATAGTTCATTAAGATTAAACACCACTGATTTGGATATTGGTATATCCTGTGAATTGCCTGTGCATGTATATGAGCAAGGGGCAATAACCATACCTGCCAAACGTTTTAGCGATATTGTTCGGGAATTACCTAGTGGAGAAGTGGTGATTGTGGCCCGTAAAAACAATCAGATTGATATTGAAGGATTAAATTGCAGGTTTAAGCTTAATGGTTTGCCTCGCGAAGAATTTCCAAAATTTCCGGAATTTAAAGAGAAAGATGCTGTTTTAATTAAACAGGTGGATTTAAAAGAAATGATCCGTTTGACAAATTTCGCGGTTTCTTATGAAGAGTCACGGTATGTGCTAAATGGTCTTTTATTAGAAATTGCTGGTGATGTGGTGCGTATGGTAGCCACTGATGGCAGGCGCTTGGCTAAAATTGAAAAAAAATTAGTTCACCTCAGTCATAAAGATTTTCATATTATCATTCCCGTTAAGGCAATTAATGAAATTAACCGTAATTTAAAAGAAGAGGGACAGGTTAGTATCATTCATGGAGGAACCCAAGTTTTATTTAATATTGACGGAGTTTTGATTGCCACGCGTATTATAGAAGGTGAATTTCCTAATTATAAGCAAGTTATCCCTAAGGAAGGTAATAATAAGGCTAAGGTCCGGACCCAGGATCTTTTGGCGGCCATCCGTCGGGCGAATTTACTCGCCACTCCGGATTTTCAAGCGATCAAATTTGAACTCTTTAAAGATAAGCTGGTGATCTCTAAAACTACCCCTGATGTAGGAGAATCCCGGGAAGAAGTGGCCATTGAATATGGACAGCAGGAATTGATTGTGGGCTTTAACCCGCAGTTTTTTATTGATGTACTTAAAAATATCAATGAAGAATATGTGCCTATGGAATTCTTAGGACCAGACAAACCCTGTGTGCTGCGGCTCAAAGAGTATTTGTACTTGGCCCTTCCCATGAGATTGTAAGAATGGATTCAATCAAAAATATTATTTCGGGCGTTATAGGACGGATGTCCTCGGGTTCTGGCGGATCTCTTCAAGATATCCAGGCCGTTTGGGAAAGGATATCTAAAGATAAGGCAAGTAAAATAACAGATTTTAAGGATGGATGTGTTACCATCAGCGCGGATTCTTCGATGCGCTTAGTCAGGCTTAATTTAAATAGGGAAAGTCTTTTAAAAGAACTACAGCAAGAATTTCCGTTGATTGTGAAAATTAGTTTTAAGGTAGGAACAACAGGCTAAGGGAGAGTATGAAAACAGAAGAAAAACAAGTGAAGGCAAAAGGCAGCTATGACGCCAGCAACATTACGGTTTTAGAAGGATTAAAAGCGGTACGCATGCGCCCGGCTATGTATATCGGGGACACCGCGAGCCGCGGGCTGCACCATCTGGTTTATGAAGCAGTGGACAATTCCATCGATGAAGCATTGGCAGGGTATTGCACCGCTATCGAAACACTGATCAATCACGATGAATCCATTTCAGTTATTGACAATGGCCGCGGCATCCCGGTCGACATTCACAAGACCGAAAAGAAACCAGCAGTAGAAGTGGTTTTGACCACCTTGCACGCCGGCGGGAAATTTGATAAAGATACCTATAAGGTTTCCGGTGGTTTGCATGGGGTGGGCATCAGTTGCGTCAATGCTCTTTCAGAATGGTTTGAAGTTGAAGTCAAGCGCGATGGGAATATTTATCATCAACGTTATGAGGAAGGCAATACGGTCTCAAAGCTCACCACCATCGGGAAAACAAAATCGACCGGCACCAAGGTAACATTCAAGCCGGACAAAACAATTTTCAAGGAAACATTAAAATTTTCGTTTGATATTTTAGCCAAACGACTGCGCGAACTGGCATTCTTAAATAAAGGCATCTCCATCAAGCTTACTGATAATCGGGGAGAGAAACCCAAGGAATCCCTGTTCTTATTTAAAGGCGGGATCATTTCTTTCGTTGAACATCTTTCAGAGAATAAAACACCGCTGCACAACAAGGTTTTTTATTTTGAAAAAGAAAAAGACGGCATCAGTGCAGAGGTGGCCCTTCAATATAACGACACCTATAATGAAACAGTTTTTTCGTATGCTAATAGTATCAATACGATCGAGGGCGGCACACATTTATCGGGGTTTCGCTCCGCGTTAACAAGGGCCATTAATAATTATGCCAAAGCCAAGAATTTGCTCAAAGAAAAAGATGGTATTGGAATCTCCGGTGACGATACCCGTGAAGGGCTCATCGCCGTCATCTCCGTCAAGATCCCTGAGCCCCAGTTTGAAGGCCAGACGAAAACTAAATTGGGAAATTCCGAGGTCGATGGTTTAGTGGCGTCCATGACCTTGGAGGCGCTGACCCTTTTTTTTGAAGAAAACCCGTCGGTAGCCAACAAGATCATTGATAAGGTCATTATGGCAGCCCGCGCACGGGAAGCAGCGCGTAAGGCGCGTGAGTTGACCCGTCGTAAAGGCGCGCTTGATTCCGGCGGCCTGCCAGGGAAACTCGCGGACTGCTCGGAGAAAGATCCCACCATGTGTGAACTATACCTGGTGGAAGGGGATTCAGCCGGTGGTTCTGCCAAGCAGGGACGGGACCGTTCTTTCCAGGCGATATTACCCCTGAAAGGCAAAATTTTAAATGTTGAAAAATCCCGTCTTGATAAAATTTTAAGCAATGACGAAATTCGTACCATGATCACAGCATTAGGGACTGGTATTAGTGAAGATTTTAACGTCGAGAAATTACGTTACCATAAAATTATCCTGATGTGCGACGCGGATGTTGACGGTTCGCATATCCGCACCTTGATATTGACCTTTCTTTATAGGCAAATGCCGCAGCTGGTGGAAGGCGGGTATATCTATATCGCCCAACCTCCTTTGTACAAGGTGACCCGAGGTAAACGGGAAGAATATATTCAGACTGAAAAAGAAATGAATGATCTGATTTTGGAATTGGGCACCGATGGTATCCGATTGACCAAGATCGAAGGCAAAAAAACATATACACCCGCACAGGTCAAAGAAATCCTTCAAGCCCTTGTTGAATTGGAGCATGTTGTTGAGCGCCTGAAGCGCCGGGGGGTTGATTTTAATGCCTACGTCGAGAAATATGATGCTAAAAGAAAGAAAATGCCCCGCTATCTTGTTAAGGTGGGGATTCAAGAAGAATATGTTTTCGATGATAAAGAATTAGCAGAAATAACAAAGAACGATACCGAAACGCAGTATATCGAAATTTTTGAGTCCGAAGAGATCGAGCCTTTGCAGGAAAGGCTTGATAAGCTGGACATTTTCTTACAGGACTATAAGCGCAGCATTGAAGAGCAGGTGCTTTTGGCTAAAGATAAAAAGGAAAAAGTAAAATTAAAAATAGATTTAAAGCCCTTGTTTGTCATCGAGGATGAAAAAACGAAAACAGAATTGATGTCGGTCGTGGACATTCTTTATTATGTGCGCGAATCCGCCAAAAAAGGCATGCATACACAGCGTTACAAAGGTTTGGGGGAAATGAACCCTCAACAGCTTTGGGACACCACCATGGACCCTGAGCGGCGCACGATCCTTAAGGTAGTGCTCGAAGATGCGGTGGAGGTGGATAAAACTTTTGCCATGCTCATGGGCGATGAGGTTGAGCCTCGCCGCAAGTTCATCGAAAGCTATGCACATGAAGTCAAGAATTTGGATATTTAAAAGAAAGGTAGATTCATGTCACGTGATTTAAACAAAAAAGAACGCATTATCCCGGTTTATATCGAAGAGGAGATGAAGAATTCGTACCTCTCCTATTCCATGTCTGTTATTGTTGGCCGTGCCCTGCCGGACGTGCGCGATGGCCTCAAGCCCGTGCACCGGCGCATTCTTTACGCCATGAAAGAACTTAATCTCGAGCACAATAAGCCCTACAAGAAAAGCGCCCGTATCGTCGGGGAAGTCTTGGGTAAATACCATCCGCACGGGGACTCTGCGGTCTATGACACCATGGTGCGCATGGTCCAGGAGTTTTCGTTACGTTATCCTCTTATCGATGGGCAAGGTAACTTTGGTTCCATCGATGGCGACACCGCTGCAGCGATGCGTTATACCGAGGCGCGCATGGCCTCCGTTGCCGAAGTGATGCTCAATGATATTGAAAAACAAACTGTTGATTTTAGTCCTAATTTTGACGGATCTCTGGAAGAGCCGGATATCTTGCCCGGCATGATCCCGAATCTTTTAGTGAATGGTTCCTCAGGTATTGCCGTTGGGATGGCTACAAATATGGCTCCGCACAATTTGGGAGAGATCATCGACGGGATTGTGCACTTACTCGACAATCCTGAGGCTGTTATTAAAGATTTGATGAAATTTGTCAAGGGCCCAGATTTCCCCACCGCTGGAATTATCTGCGGCAGGGAAGGTTTCGTAGATGCCTATAACACCGGCCGCGGCAAGGTGACGATCCGTGCCCGTGCCAGCATTGAACAGCAAAAGAGTAATAAAGAAGCCATTATCATCACGGAACTTCCTTATCAGGTCAACAAGGCTAACCTGATTTTAAACATTGCAGATTTGGTGCAGAACAAGCAAATCGACGGGATCACAGACATCCGAGATGAAAGCGACAAGGACGGCATCAGGGTCGTTATTGAATTACGCCGTGACGTGGATGCTAACATTGTACTGAACTATCTTTATAAACACACCCAAATGGAAGTAACTTTTGGGATCATCAATTTAGCCCTGGTCAATAAATCGCCCAAGGTTTTGAATTTGAAACAGTTGATGAGCCATTACATTGCCCATCGACGTGTCGTTATTCGTCGCCGCACACAATTTGATTTAGACAAAGCTGTTCGCCGGGCGCATATTTTAGAAGGCTTATTGATCGCTTTTAAGCATTTGGATGAGATTATTAAAACGATCCGTGCATCCAAGACAACGGCAGATGCCAAGGCCGCCTTGATTAAGAAATTTGATCTTTCAGAAGCCCAGTCCCAGGCTATTTTGGAAATGCAATTACAACGCCTGGCAGCTCTTGAGCGGGATAAGATAGAAGCTGAATACCAGCAGCTTTTAAAAGACATTGATAATTATCGTGCGATCCTGGCTTCGGATAAGAGGGTGGATGCCATTATTAAAGAAGAGCTAGCTGAATTGAAAAAGAGATATGCTGATGAGCGCCGTACGGAAATTGCGGGACGGGCGGAAGATATTGAAATTGAGGACATGATTGCCGATGAAGACATGGCCATTACCATCAGCAATAAAGGATATATCAAGCGTTTGTCCGTGGACGGGTACCGTTCTCAAAAGCGCGGCGGCAAAGGTGTCACGGCCATGACCACGTCTGATGAGGATTTTGTGGAGCGTATGTTTGTGGCGTCTTCGAAAGATTTTTTACTGATCTTTTCTAATCTGGGCGCGGTGCGCTGGCTTAAGGTATATGAGATCCCAGTGGCTTCACGTACGGCCCGCGGCAAGGCCATTGTGAACTTGTTATCCTTCAAGCCCGAGGAGAAAATCAGCGCCATTGTGGCGGTCAAAGAGTTTAGAGAAGATCAATTCCTGGTGTTTGCGACCAAAATGGGACTGGTTAAAAAGACCAAGGTCTCAGCCTATAATAATCCACGCAAAGGCGGCATCGTCGGCATTGGTTTAGAAAAGGGCGATGAGTTGATCGGCGTTGGATTAAGCAATGGCAAGGAAGATGTCCTTTTGGCAACGCGCCAGGGCATCTCATTGAGATTCCCTGAGAAACAATTACGCGACATGGGACGATCTGCCAGGGGTGTACGCGGTATAAATTTGGAAAAGGGAGATTTTGTCGTGGGCATGCTGGTCTTTGCCCCGGATGTTGACAAGACTACCGCCAAATTATTATCGGTCTGTGAATTAGGCTACGCCAAGCGTTCGGATTTTGCAGATTACCGCACGCAATCACGCGGGGGCAAGGGCATTATTAACGTGAAAATTACGGACAAGAACGGTGCGGTGGTGGGGGTCATGACAGTTTCCGACGGTGATGAGATCATGGCGGTAACCAAGAAGGGCATGGTGGTGCGTTCTTCCCCGTCAGAGATCCGTGAAACCGGTCGCAGCGCGGTGGGTGTGCGCCTGATCTCCATGGAAGCAGGGGATAGATTATCTTCCATTGCGCATGTGGTGCTAGCCCAGGAAGAGGAATAGTAAGAGATAAATTTGTTGACGAATAATCTCGGCGCAATATAATAACGGATTCTAAGTCGAATTCTTTTCGACCCCATCGTCTAGCCTGGTCAGGACACAAGCTTTTCAAGCTTGCAGCGCGGGTTCAAATCCCGCTGGGGTCGCTTTCAATACCTGCACGGCCTATCTTCAAGGAGGACAAATGTTAACTATCTACGGTTCAGATTTATCAGGTCCAGCGATCAAATGCCGGCTGACGGCCAGTATTTTGGGAATAGAGTATAAATGGCATCTTGTCAATTTGCGTGAGGGCGAGCAAAAAAAGGAATGGTTTTTGAAGATCAATCCAGTGGGCAAGGTGCCTGCCATCGACGATGACGGGTTTTGTCTATTTGAAAGCAATGCCATCTGCAAATACCTTTGCGATAAACAGAATTCGCCGTTATACCCCAAAGATGTTAAAAAACGTGCGACCATTGAGCAATGGATCGATTATGCCACCGTGCACATCGGAGCTAATTTCATACCGGTTGTTTATAATCGTCTATTTGCTCCACTTAGGGGGATGCCGGTCAATGAGAAAGCCATTACTGACGGGCTCGAATTCCTTAAACAATATTTTCCTTTAATTGAAAAACAATTGACCAACCATAAATATATTGTTAGCCAGGAAATATCCTTGGCAGATATTATTTTGTTGTCGCTTCTGGAACCGGCTGAAATGGCACACATTGATTTGAATATTTACCCTCAATTAACAGCATGGCGTAGTGAATTAAAGAAACAGTTTTTTTATACAAGCTGCTATAAGGAATACGGGGAAATGCTAAAGGCGTCAGCGTCTAGATGAAGGCAGCTCTTTTACAATATTGCGCGGGATCAGACAAGGTAGCAAATCTCTCAAAGGCCTTGAACCTGTCCCAGGAGGCGCTTGAAGGTGGAGCCCAATTTATATTGTTGCCGGAAGTTTTTAATTTTCGTGGCGACGGAAAGAATAAAGAATTGTTTGCCAAGGCCATGGAAAAAGTACCAGGCCCCTCAAGCAACGTATTTATCCCGTTAGCAAGAAAATACAAAGCCTCAATCCTATTGGGGTCTATTATAGAGAAGGCAAGCAGCACTCACGCCTACAATACATCTGTTTTCATTGATCCTAGCGGGGAGATTACCGCTAAATATCGTAAAATTCATTTATTCGATGCCCGTATCGGTGATAGGATAGTCAAGGAAAGTGATTGTTTCCGGGCAGGCCGAGTCCCCCAGACGGTCAAGGTAGGGGAATTTAGGATGGGGCTTTCTATTTGTTATGATTTGCGTTTTCCTGGCCTGTACCAAAAGTATGCCCGTCGGGGTGTGGAAATTTTGAGCGTTCCGTCGTGTTTTACCAGAAAGACAGGAGAAGCTCACTGGGAAGCATTGCTTCGAGCCAGGGCGATTGAAAATTTATCGTATGTATTGGCACCCAATCAAGTCGGCACAGATGCTCGAGGCATGCAAGCCCATGGGCATAGCATGATCATCTCTCCGTGGGGACAGGTTCTCGCCAGGGGAAGCGAGGGAGAAGAAGAAATTATTTTTGCGGATATTAATATGGAAGAAGTAAGAAAGGCAAGACAGGTCTTGCCTGGGATTATTGCCAATGATTTAGGGGGACATAATGACTAAACGTATAAAGGTTGCGGTGACGGGTGCGGCAGGTCAAATCGGGTACGCCTTATTGTTCCGTATCGCCGCTGGGGAAATGTTTGGGCCTGAGGTGGAAGTTGACTTAAGTTTATTAGAGCTGGAGAAGGCCTTGCCCGCGTTACAGGGAGTGGTTATGGAACTGGAAGACTGTGCCTTTCCGTTATTACGTGGAGTGTCCACATCAGCTGACCCTAATGTTGCATTTAAAGATATAGATTGGGCCTTACTCGTCGGCAGCGTACCGCGTAAAGAAGGCATGGAGCGCGGCGATCTTTTAAAGATCAATGGCGGTGTTTTTACAGTACAAGGACAGGCGTTGTCGAATAATGCCAAGCCGGACTGCAAGGTTCTCGTCGTTGGAAATCCTTGCAACACCAATGCCTTTATCGCCAAGAGTGTCTGCAAAAATATTCCCGCAAAGAATTTTTTTGCCATGACCATGCTGGACGAAAACAGGGCGCTGACACAGTTGGCCCAAAAAGCCGGGGTAGCGGTCGATGCTGTCAAGAATGTGGCGATCTGGGGGAATCACTCGGCGACACAGTATCCTGATTTTTATAATGCGACGATCAACGCGCGTCCTGTCCCTGAAATTATTAAAGATGAGGCATGGCTTAAAGGGGCTTTTATTGAAACCGTACAAAAGAGGGGTGCCGCCATCATCAAGGCCCGCGGACTATCTTCGGCCGCTTCGGCTGCCAATGCGGTGATCGATACAGTGCGTAATATCACAACCCCGACACCTGCGGGTGAATTTTTTTCAGCGGCAGTATCGTCAGATGGTAGCTATGGGGTTGAACCTGGAATTATGTTTGGTTTTCCTTTGCGTTCGGAAGGGCAGGGATATAGCATCGTTCAGGGATTAAAACATAATGAATTCGCTCAAGGGAAAATTAAGGCCACCTTGGATGAACTGCTGGCAGAAAAAGAGGCTGTCAAAGAGTTAATTTAGCATATTTATTTTGGTTTTTTATTGACCCTAATAAAATCTTAATATATGATTTTATTTGCTGGAAGAGAATGGGTTACATTAAAAAGATCTATAGGCAATCGAAGCATTTGAAATCACTGACTTGCTTTTTTGAATAAGATCAGGTATACTTAAGAGATTTTATTTTTGGGGGATCTAAAATGAGAAAACCCGGAGCTACAACTTACGGGGCATTATGTTTAACTTTGGGACTTGCCTTTTTGACCGGTTGTGATTTATTGGGTCTTGGGCCTAAGAAACAAAGTAGTTCTCAAAATCAGCCAGAAGTAACAGCAGCGCCTGCGGCTTCGGAAGTGCCGGTTTCTCCAGGTTCACCCGTCGTATCAGGCCCGCTACCTAGCGACGCTCTAGTACGTATAGGTAATTGGACATTGACATCAGAAGATTTTAATACCCGCCTCAATCTTTTAAAACAACAGCTTCCCGATTTTAAAGAAAACGATCCTGCTTCCAAAAGCGCCGTTTTGGATGAACTTGTCCGTCAACAGCTTTTAGTTAAAGAAGCAGAAGACTCAGATGTTGGCAATACCAAAGAAATTAAAGATGCTATTGAGGATTTTCGCAAAACATTGTTAGTTCAGGAAATTGCCAGCCGCCTGACCAAGGATGTCGTGGCAACCGAAGACGATGCGCGTGCATATTATGATGCGAATAAAGATAAATTTACTGATCCAATCACCTGGCATGTCAGCCAAATCGTGGCCGGGGATGAGTCCACGGCCAACGGCATCTTGGTGCAGATTTTACAGGGCGGTAATTTTGCTCAGATCGCCCAGGCCCAATCAAAAGCGTCGGACGCTGCCGCAGGTGGTAAGCTAAAGGCATTCATCACAGGCAAAGCTCCTTTTGATGCCATGCAGATCGCCATTTCTAATTTAGACACAGGAGGCGTTAGCGGTGTATTTAAGGGCCCGGAAGGTTTTTATATTGTTAAAGTTGATTCTAAAACAGGCGGTACGCTTAAGTCCTTTGCGGATCTTAAAAAAGACTTAATCTATGGACTGACGATGCAAAAACAGCAAATGGTAATTTTAAATCATCTAAAAGAACTTTCGGAAAAAGAAAAACCAGAGTATAATAAAGATCTCATAGAACAAGTTGTTGGAAAGTTAAACCCGTAGTTGAAGACTGAACACTGGAGGGAAAATTGCCCTTTGAAAATAAAAAACAACTTTTGATTATCGTCGGTGCTGTGTTTGCTGGGATTGTGGCCGTGTTTTTGACCAGTAATTATGTCAAAACCGCGATCCAGGGCCAGACCGCGGCCTTGGCAGAACAGTATGATCTTAAACAAAAGGACATGGTGGCCCAGATCCAACAGCGCAGCGACCAGCAGATGGCAGCCCTGGCGCAGGAATTAGAACGCGTTAAAGCTGAGCAGGCGCAGACTTCTCAAAGACAGATGGCTGCTATGCAAGAGGCTATGCAACAGCAGGCGCGCATGCAACAACAGCAAGCGCCCCAAGTTCAGCAAGTGATCCGTAAACCATCATTAGCGTTAAAAACACCTGTTGGCAAACGCGCCGTGACAGTACGGATTGATTCATTAGCAGCGGTAGGCGGGTTGCTTAATGCCGGAGATTTTGTGGATGTGATCGCAGAGCTTAATGTTCCTTCCCAGGATTCAGATAAGAAAACCGTGACCGCGATGATTTTTCAGGGCCTGCAGGTCTTGGCGATTAACACTAACGAGGATGACCCTGGTGCTTATGTTGAACAACAGGCAGCAGGGTATTTGAAAATTACCTTTGCGGTTGACCCTCAAGAAGCAGGGCTTTTATCTTTTGCTAATAAAAATGGAAACTTAGAATTGGCCTTGCGTTCCCCAGATGACACGGATCACCAAAAGCTTAAAGCAAACACATGGAAAACCTTGGCAGATTATGTCTTGAAGAATCAGGGACTTGATATCCAAGATCCAGACGGAGAGAATGCAGCCAGTATTAAGCCAGAGGAAAATAAACCAAGTATCCAAATTTTTAGAGGCGGCAAGGAACTTTAATTAATGAAACATACTGTGTTAAAGAAAATTTTTGTCATTATCTTGGGGTTTGTGTTATCAGCATTTTATATGCCTCGATTGTCTGCTGATGAAAGTGCAGCAGATACGAGCGATGCCATTGATATGATTGTTGGGGATATTCAAACGATCGCGGTCAATAACCTGACACGTGTTTCAGTGACTGACCCGGATGTAGCGGATATTTCAGATGCTCAAAGTGATAAGATCACGATTTTAGCTAAAAAAGGCGGACAGACGGCTTTGTTTTTATGGGACGCGGATGGCAAGCGCAACGTTAAAGTGTGCGTGGCCAACCAGGATCTAACTGCGCTTAAGGGCCGTGTACAAAAGATTTTAGATGAAGCGAATATTACCGGTGTTACTTTAGAAGAGAATTTTGATATAGGCAAGGTGGTTCTCTCCGGGGAATTACCTAGGGAAGATAGAGACCGGATGACGGATATTTTATCGCCATATAGCGATGATTTGATGAATTTGACCAAGGCAGAAAAACATGAAGAGTTGATTCAGGTGGATATGCAGATTGTGGAGATAAGCACCTCGCTGGATCAAAATCTGGGGATATTGTGGGGGACAGGTTCTGGGGGCACCAACAGCGGTGCGATAGGGCTTAATTATGCTGAAACACTTCCGCCTAGCGATGGGCATATTAAAGATTTTTTTAAGATAGGAAATTTTTTCCGTACGAATTCATTAGAGGCTACGGTGAATGCCTTGGTGCAAGAAGGCAAGGCGAAACTTATTTCTAAACCCCGCTTAGTGGTTGTTAGCGGTAAGCAAGCGAGTTTCTTGGTGGGTGGGGAAATCCCCGTTGAAAGCACAACTACTTCCGCCTCAGGAGGGTCAACCACTTCAAACACAACCTATGCAGAATATGGGGTTAATATGTCGGTTACCCCGACCATTCGTGAAGGAAAAATAGATGTACTGCTCAATGTGGATATACGTGATATTGATTCATCGAATTCGTCTAACGGCAACACTGCTTTTATTACGCGCACAGCAACGACAAATTTATTTATGGATAACAAGCAGACCATTGCCCTGGCAGGTTTGATTAAGTATGCCGTCAGCGCTCAAGTAACAGGTATCCCGATATTATATAAGATACCCATTATAGGGGCATTATTTAGAAATAGCAGCACCCCCTCACCAGAGTCTAATACAGAGATGGTGATTATTTTGACACCAACGGTGCTGACAGATAAGAAATTTGCGAATAATCAGATAGTTATGCCGACACCATCGGAGCGTGAGGAATGGAACAAGATTGATGCGAAGTATGAACATGAACCGCTGCCAGCGTGGCCGATTGCGAAAGAGAAAGTCGTTGAGCCCAGCAGCAATGATTCACCAACCATATTTCCGGAAATGACAGCGTATGCGCGCATGGTGCAGGAGAGGATTTCTAAAGCCATATCCTACCCCCAGGCTGCAGGAGGTGTCGCTTTGGCAGGGACTGTTAAGTTGAAGCTACACATCCTTAGAAGCGGGGTATTGGATTCAGAAGAAGTGGTAGAATCTTCAGGGAATGATATTTTAGATCAAGACGCTATGCAAGCCGCCAAATCAGCTGCTCCGTATGATGTTTTTACAACGGGAATGGATCAGGAAGATTTGATTTTTACGATCCCTATTGTATATAACAGGCTCATTTCAGGGGACCAGGCGCCCACGGGGAAAGTCATTGCTTCGTACTAACGGTTAGTATCCCGCCAATAATAAAATCATCAGCGACAAAACAAAAAAATGTGGTAGAATATAAGACTTATGAGCTGTAAAGTCATTACAATATTCAGTAATAAGGGTGGAGTAGGCAAAACCTTTATCGGGGTTAATATTGCCTGCGCGCTCGCCGTAAAAGGCAAACGGGTGCTGATTGTGGATTTAAATTTGCAGGCGAGCCAGGACATGGCGCGCATGCTTAATCTGCCGCCGACGAATTGCCTGGTTGACATTTTGGCTGACTTGGAAAGTTCAGCGGATGTCATTAGGAAAAATATAATCACGCATTCCAGTGGCCTGCATTTTTTGCCTGGCATCAAATCTCCCCGACAAATCGGACACATCACGTCGGATAATTTGCGTTTATTTTTCAAAAAAGCAAGCAGTCAATATGAATATATCATTGTTGATGGTGGGAGCACTTTTAGTGAGACCTTTATCAGCATCCTGGACTCATCCAACCTGATTTTGTTAGTGGGTACGCCCGACATCTTGGCGGTGTACCAGGTCAAGACAAGTCTTGAAATCCTTCAAAGCCTACATTTTCCCGTAAAGATGGTACGATTGATCTTAAACCGTGCTGAAAGCCGGGGCGGTGTCGCCTGGCAAGAAGTCAAGAATGCCTTGGCCTGCGAAGTTTTTTCATTGATACCGTCGGATGGCAAGACAGTCGGGGTTGCCCTAAATAGCGGCGTACCCTGTGTCATCGACAGCCCTAGGGCAAAGGTGTCAGAATGCTTCTTTGAGATCGCCAACAGCTTGAATGATGAAAGCATTTATGTTCAAGCTTCTGATGTTATCAAGGTGCGCGCCACCGACGAAACTTCTAAAAAGAGCAATGCGTTTTGGGAAAAATTTGGCATTACGCCCAATGTGGCTGAAGCAGCGATGAATTTTAAAAAAGAGGAAGATGAGGTTATTAAAGTAAAGCGGGCCGTGCATAATCTTTTAGTTGAGCGCATGAATTTGCAGAAGATGTCGCAGGAAGTTTTAAATGATCCCACTCAAGCCGCCAATTTGCGCAAGGCCGCGGAAAAAGTAGTTACAGAACTTTTGGCAGAAACATCGGGGACCTTTCTTTCCAGCCACGAGGAACGCTCCCGTCTGGTCAAGGAAATTGTCAATGAAGCCTTGGGGCTAGGTCCTTTGGAAGATTTTTTGGCTGATGAGACGATCACCGATATCATGGTTAATAATAAAGATGAAATTTTCGTAGAAAAGAATGGAAAAATCCTTTTGACCAACAAGCGGTTTATTTCCAATGATCAGGTCCGGGCTACCATTGACCGCATCATTGCTCCTTTAGGCCGCCGGGTGGATGAATCGACACCCATGGTGGACGCCCGTCTTCCCGACGGGTCACGTATCAATGCGATCATACCGCCTTTGTCTTTGAACGGTCCCATGATCACGGTGCGCAAATTTTCCCAGGACCGCTATACCATTGATGATTTGCTGACCCGTTTTAAAACCATCTCACAGCCCATGGCGGATTTTTTAAATGCCTGTGTTATCGGACGCAAGAACATGATTGTCTCCGGAGGGACAGGTGCTGGAAAAACAACCTTGCTTAATATTATTTCCCAATTTATCCCGGATAATGAGCGTATTATTACCATCGAAGACGCGGCGGAATTACGGTTGGTTAAAACACATTGGGCCCGTCTGGAAAGCCGTCCACCCAATATCGAAGGCCGCGGCAAGGTGACGATCAGGGATCTTTTTGTGAATACCTTGCGTATGCGTCCGGACAGGATCATCATCGGTGAGTGCCGTGGACCGGAAGTACTGGACATGTTACAGGCCATGAATACCGGCCACGATGGGTCTTTGACCACCCTGCATGCCAACACGACACGGGATACACTTTCGCGTATGTCGTCCATGGTTTTGCTCTCAGGAATTGAATTACCGTTGCGCGCCATTTACGAAATGGCTGCTTCAGCCATTAACGTCATTGTACAGATCAACCGTTTTTCCGACGGTACGCGTAAGATCACGGCGATTTCTGAATTGACCGGTAAAATGGTGGATGGTTTACCGGAGATCATTGACGTGTTTACATTTGTCCATAAGGGTTTAAACGCCGAAGGGCAAATCATGGGAGAATACGCCGCTACCGGGTATATCCCTAAGTGTTTCGATGATTTAAGTACGCGAGGCATACCCCTTAGTAAAACTGTTTTTGAGAGTCATGTCAGCATATAGATCCTAATGATCGCTAATCTTACCCGCGGCACCACCATTGCTTCCCGTGTTAAAATTGCCAACAACTCTTGGACTCGCATGAAGGGTTTGCTGGGGGGCGCTGATTTTCCCCCAGGCGAGGCTTTGATCATTACGCATTGCCAATCCATCCATATGTTTTTTATGAAATTCTCTATTGATGTGATTTTTTGCGACAGTCAAAATAAGGTAGTCGGACTCTGTCAGGACATCAAGCCATTTTATCTGTCTCCTGTATTTTTTAAAGCCTCCTTTGCCATCGAATTACCGTCGGGAACCATCGCCGCATCTAAAACACAATTAGGGGACCAGGTGCAGTATTGACGCACCATTGCCCGGTGTTATAATAGAATGTCCAGAGTGGACATTCTATGGGTGTTATCTATAAATTAAAGGATGAAGTTGTTCGTTTTATAATCAGCCAAAGGCAAAGTAATCCGCTTTTTTCCTGCCGTCAACTGGCTGAATCAGCATCCCAACAATTTGGTCTCCATCTTTCCAAATCATCAGTCCATGATGTACTTAAAGAGTCCGGCATTGTAACGCCCCGGGGCAGAAAGCCCAGCCCTAAGTTCGAAATCCCTCAAGAAAAAAAGAAGCAAATTCAAACCAGTCTCTCGCAGGTTAAGTTATTGCCATCCCCTGATTCCACCGTCATCCTGAGCGAAACGAAGGATCCTAAGATGTCTTTAGATTCTTCGCCCACAGGGCGCAGAATGACGATAGAAAAAAAAGAAGACACGGAGATTTCAGCTGAATATGAAGGCGCTGGAAGGATTTTTTTGAAGGCAGTGCTTTGGGACCTGGGGATTTTTTCAGAGGAGAACATTAAAGAGTCAGATTGGGAATATTATTTGACCTATAGCAAAGGAATTAAGGTTTTTTTGGAAAACAACAAAGATTTTTTTATTGACTTGGGTCTACCCATTGAGCGCTGTATTAAGGAAATTGCAGATGGACTAGTGAATAGTATAAGGCCGCTGATGGTGCATAAAATTTCAGACGAAATACTTTTTAAAGCCTGCATGGAGGCTAAACTTGGATTTAAAATACAAAAAGTATCAATAGTGGATGAAAATGACCATATTCTATTAGAATTTAACAACATAATGGAGTTAAATAGAGATTTTATTGTAAATAATATTATTTTTGTGGAGAATCATGAAAAAGACCTTGTGAAAAGATCAAAATCTATATTTTTTCCACAATGCATTGATAATAATATAGTTATAGAAGAAATATTAAATTTTAAAGGATTTGATGTCACTAATAAAGACGAAAACGCTGTAAATTTATTAGTTGATGACAATTTCAGTGATAAAATGATGCTTCAGGCAGCGGTTGAAAAGTTAAATGGGATGTATTTGAGGGATGAACAAAATAGGCTGGTAAGGGTTAAAATTTGTTGATAAATTTCTGACCTGTCGGTTTGACAAGCCTTATTATATATGGCATACTTTCAACGTGAGTATCTATACATCGTATCAACAGCCCTTAAGGGGCTTTTACATAAATGGAAGACCCGTACTATTTGTTCCTCGCTCCTGTATTTTGAAGGGGGAAGGGTTTAATTATTCTTCTGGCACGGAAGGTGAAGGGCGATGATCCAAAAACTAGGAAATAGAACCACGCAAAATCTAATTGAATATGCGATCGTCGTCGATAATCTCAGCAGGGTTGCTTTAAGCGCCTACGCGCAGAAGATGGTTACTGAGGATTCTTCTAACTATAACATTCCCTGGTCATTCAAAGGAATTGGGATGACGAAGGGTTTTTGGAGGGAATTATGCGTATAAAGAATAAAAGAGGTCAAAGCACGATAGAGTATATCCTGCTTGTGACCGCGGTTATTGCAATTATGATTATATTCTCAACGAGTAACAGTACGGGTATACGATCAGCGTTAAATGGTGTCTGGGGGACAGCGACCTCCGATATGGGCACTGGGATGACTGCACTGTCAGCATCACATGCGCCAGGCAACGCAGTTGCTGGGCCGCCAGAGAATTCAGTTTATGTTAATGTTGACGGAAATTTACCAGGTTCTGGTAACTAAAAGTATAACTTTTATGAATCTAATTTAGGAGGAACACATGTTAAGAAACTTCCTTAAAAATAAAAAAGCTCAAAATGTTGCGGAGTACGCACTTTTGATAGCCTTGGTCGTCGCTGGAGTCATTGCTATGCAGACCTATGCTCAGCGTGCATTGCAAGCCCGTATTCATAATGCGGCGCAATATATGGCGTCCGCGACAGGTGTTAACGGAATAGGGAATGATACACAATACGAGCCGTATTACATGTCAAGTTCGTACAATGTGGATTCCAATAGTGTGGAAAACAAACGTTTGGGATCTGGGTTGGTTGAATATGATGATACCAATAACCGGACACGGACAGGTAGTCAGACGACCAGTTATGATAATACAGCAGACTCGAGTCTATAAGGCATGACTTTAACGAAATATTAAAGGAGGAATCCTATGTTGCAATATCTTAATCAAAAACGAGGGCAAAGCACCATTGAGTACGCGATACTGATAGTTATCATTATCGGTGCTTTGCTGACCATCCAGGTCTACATCAAACGCGGTATTCAGGGACGTTTGAAAAGTTCCGCGGATGATATCGGTGATCAGTATTCCGATGGTAATATGAATGAAATTAAAACAACCTCCAGGTACAGCAATACTGATGAGTCATTTACAGCTGGAGTTTCTTCATCTAACTTGGTGAATCCGGAGCTGACCAATACTAGCGAAAATGCAGTTATCCTTAACACTTCGCAAGAGTACTGGGGATCTAACGCAACGTAAGGGCGTATTTCAAAGGTAGACATAAAACTCCCCCTTTCTCTCTTTTAGTACAAAGAGGGGAAGGGGGAGTCTGCTAGGGTTGACAAGCCTTATTATATATGGCATACTTTTAATGTGAGTATCTATACATCGTATCAACAGCCCTTAGGGGGCTTTTACATAAATGGAAGACCCGTACTATTTGTTCCTCGCTCCTGTATTTTGAAGGGGGAAGGGTCTAATTATTCTTCTGGCACGGAAGGTAAAGGGCGATGATCCAAAAATTAAGAAATAGGACCGCGCAAAATCTAATTGAATACGCGATCGTCGTTTCTTTGATCTCAGCAGCAGTGGCTGCTTTGAGCACCTACGTGTTCCGTTCTGTACAAGCAGAGCAGAAGTTAGTTACTGAGGACTCATCTAACTAAAAACATTCCCTGGTCATTCAAAGGAATTGGGATGACGAAGGGTTTTTGGAGGGAATTATGCGTATAAAGAATAAAAGAGGTCAAAGCACGATAGAGTATATCCTGCTTGTGACCGCGGTTATTGCAATTATGATTATATTCTCAACGAGTAACAGTACGGGTATACGATCAGCGTTAAATGGTGTCTGGGGGACAGCGACCTCCGATATGGGCACTGGGATGACTGCACTGTCAGCATCACATGCGCCAGGCAACGCAGTTGCTGGGCCGCCAGAGAATTCAGTTTATGTTAATGTTGACGGAAATTTACCAGGTTCTGGTAACTAAAAGTATAACTTTTATGAATCTAATTTAGGAGGAACACATGTTAAGAAACTTCCTTAAAAATAAAAAAGCTCAAAATGTTGCGGAGTACGCACTTTTGATAGCCTTGGTCGTCGCTGGAGTCATTGCTATGCAGACCTATGCTCAGCGTGCATTGCAAGCCCGTAT
>Ga0206863_1028_pt1 | contig 53248 bp, 29 predicted proteins | sample Alteio_BWOrgCont_41_FD_152634 | JGI IMG/M metagenome (GOLD analysis project Ga0206863, IMG submission 152634) | Enriched cells from forest soil in Barre Woods Harvard Forest LTER site, Petersham, Massachusetts, United States -... | ecosystem: Environmental > Terrestrial > Soil > Temperate forest >...
AAGATTGATTTGTTCTCCGGTGACGGGGTGGTGGAATTTCAGAAATTGGGCGTGCAGGAAATATCCTCCATCGCCCGGGAGGCCGGGGAGATTTTCAAGAGGCTGGCCGGTTAAGCCGTACAGAGGATCGCCTACCAGAGGATGGCCGATGGATGCCAGATGGATTCTGATTTGATGAGGGCGGCCCGAATTTAGGCTCACCTCAAATGTTGTGGTGCTTGTGGTGCGTGAGATCACCTTCGCCAATGACTTTGACGGCTTGCCACTTGGGTTGGCGGCCCACACGGAACCGATGAGCGGGTGCGGTACAAGGCCGATGGGTGTGAGAATTTCGTAGGCGTCGTGCTGTGCAATGTTCTGAGCCAGCGCCAGGTAGATTTTTTGAATTCTGGGTGTGTTCCAATTTGCGGATAGTTTAGAGGCCGCCTGCGGTGTTTTGGCGAAGAGGACGATGCCGGTAGTGGCTCGGCCCAACCGGTGGACAGGATTTGCGTTGGGGGTGTGCTTTTGCACCAAGCGCAGGAGGGTGTTCTCCATGAAGCCCCCGCCGGGAAGAGTGGGCAGCCCGCCGGGTTTGTTGACGGCCAACAGATGGGGGTCATTAAACAGGACTTCGAAGTGCTGAGGAGAGTCTGGTTCGATCCAGGGTGGACGAGCCCAGACAAGGGTTTGGCCTAAAGTGACCGATTCGCTTCCGGCAGCGGTGATGCCGTTGAGGGTGACTTCGCCGTTGTCCAGATTTTGTTGCCAGGCTTGTAGGGTTGAGTGGGGGTAAAGGCTTGCCAAGTGGGAGAGCAGGGTTTGTCCATGGTATTTGCTGCTGATGATTGTCGTGTAGGCATAGCCCCGGTTGAGCATGTAGTTTGAGTCTATGCTATGGCATCTGCGGCAGGAGTTGCTGGGGTTCGAGCGACACTGGAGTTCGGCGGCAAGAGCTCTAAATGTGTCCAGTGCGGGGAGCCGGATTCCGCGCGGATCACGGGCAATCCGGAAGCTATGCCTTTGGATCAGTATCGAGAACAACGTTTCTGCAACGCGGTGAATGATCGGATCGGGCTGGAACAAGAGCCGCCGAGACCTTCATAGATTCCACCCCGCTAGCCGACTTCCCGGGAGGAATCAACTCAAGCCAACCTCCCGGGCATCGACATGCAGGGGCGATAGAAGGAGTCGTCCCCGGTTGGGCTGCCACTAAACATTAAATGCTGAGGCTTAGGGTTATGGATCGCGGTACTCACGGCGCTTGAGTTCGCGGACTGCCTGTTCGTGGCCTAGGAGGGCGGCCTGACGAATCCAGTAGCGGGACTGGACATAGTCGTGCTCGACACCCTGGCCGATAGCGTAGAGGTGGCCAAGCTGGAACTGGGCCTCGGCATTGCCTAGATCGGCGGCCTTGCGATACCACGCGGCGGCCGTCGCGTAGCTGAGTGGAACGCCTTGGCCAAAGTAGTAGAGGTCAGCTAACTTTTGCTGGGCTTCGGGAAAGTTCTGCGTAGCAGCCAGACGATACCAGTGAGCAGCTTCTGTATTGTTTTGCGCGACTCCTTCCCCTTTCCGACACATGAGGCCGAGGTTGTATTGCGCCCAGGCGAGTTGACTATGAGCAGCGCGCTGACACCATGCGAAAGCCTCAGCGAAGTCGTTTGCTGTGTAGTAGCGGAAGCTGAGGTTTGCCTGCGCGTAGGCGTGGCCCTGGTCGGCGGCCTTGCGCTCCCAGTAGGAAGCTTGGGTGTCGTCCTGCGGTAGGCCCTGCCCCGCGTCATACATCATGCTGAGGAGGTACTGCGACTCGGCATGGCCTTGCTCGGCGGAGAGTCGAAAGCTGGCCGCCGCTTCGGTGAAGTTACCGGCGTTGTAGTCGGTGACGGCCTGCTGGTAGTAAGGATTGGAGGCTGCACTGGCGGCCTCACGACGTCCGCGGCCGATAATACTGGAGCGCGTGGAATGGAGTGACAGCCCAGCACGAATCGGGATGTGCAGCAGTTCAGCTTTGGATCTATCTTCCATGGGCACTGATCTGGCGGTCGACGAATGCAAGGCGGTACCGGGCATCGGCAATCTGCTCGCGGAGACTGGTGGCAAGCTCGGTAAGGAGGTCGCGGTGTTCGCGGGCGGCGGCTTCGGCGTCGAGGTGCAGTTGGGCGATTTCACTGGAGAGCAGCGTGTGCCGCTCAGCATCCAGCGCAGCGATATCGCGTTCGGCGTGCTGGATCTGGCGCGCGATGCGGAGAAGTTCGGCAGCGGCGTCTTCGCCAGCAATGGAGGCGTTGATGTCACGATGATCATCAAGGAGACGCTGCAGGGTTTCGGTGTCGCCACGGCGATAGGCCTGATTGGCGCGGGCCATCAGCAGCGTGAAGTGTTTCTGCTCGCCATCGTCGCGCGCAAAGTCGGGATGGATGCGTTTGGCAACGTCACGGAAGAGGGCTTTCAGGCTGGGCGGTGGATCGAACTCCTCGATTTCGTGGGCATCACCGAATGCAGCATCATGGGTTTCCTGCGCCCGTTGACGGGCTTCATCGGCTCGGTGGCGGGCGGAGTCGGAGTCGTAGAGGTCGACTTCGCGCTCGGCAATGCGTGCTTCGATGTCGTCAAGCTCGGCGTAGAGAACACCGACCTGGCGGAAGTAGCGGTCTTCGAAGGCCTTGAGCTGAGCGCGCAGTTGAGTCAGCTCAGATTCGCAATCGGCGAGCTTGGCACGAACGCCAGCAAGCTGCTCGCGTTTGTCGAGGAGGGCAACAGCGTCCGGGGTTTGCTGGAGGATGATTTCGGCTGGCATGCGGCTTCTGCGAGTGTAAGTTCTAGTTTAGCGGACTAGAGTTGCGCTTTTGCACATGAGTGCGCGCTTGCGGTAGCAATTCAGTCATTGGGACTTGGCCTGCACTAAGGCCTTCGGTACATGCCAACGCGCATAACCTTCAGCAATCGATCAGTGATGAGATGCCGACATTTCGGTACTGATCGAGTGTCGGTAAGCGCATTGGCGATTTGGCACTCGTCGAGATTGAACAATTGCTTGACTCGCTTGAATATCGCCCTGACGGCAGTCACGTTAACAAGAAAAAAGTCGTAGGCGACCTCAACCGGCATCCGACGAAAGCCGATGCAAAGCTGGCTATCGCGAACTTTCGTGCGGAAATCAACGCTCAGCAAGAACGCCTCTTCGACAGCAAGATGACCGTTGCCGAGGCATGGAGACACTTTCAGGTTCACGAATTGCGTGATCCAGAGGTTGGTCGCTCTCTGAGCACAATCCAGGGCTATCTGAACTACTTCAAATGTCAAATCCTGCCAAAATGGAAGAACGTGCCACTCGATGACGTAAAGTCGGTAGCCATGGAGAAATGGCTGCGTAGTCTCGACCTTGCGCCAGGCTCGAAAGCGAAAATTCGGAATCATCTTTCGGCCCTGTTTTCGCATGCCATAAGACACGAGCTTTATGGGCAGATCAACCCCATCAAGGCGGTGCGACAGAGTGCCGTTCGCCTACGCGACCCGGATGTTTTGACTCTCGATGAAATGAAATCCATTCTGAGCCGAATCGAATCAACGGCGATTCGCCTGATGGTCGTTATCGCCGCTACGACCGGACTCAGGCGGTCCGAGATCAGAGGACTTCGATGGAGCGATCTCGATTTTGAACAGCGCTGGATCAAGCTCCAGCGAGGATTTGTGCGAGAGGGGGAAACAACGCTGAAAACGAAGGCTTCGCGAAAAGGTGTCCCGCTGACGGATGAGCTTGCCGTTGCATTCCAGAAATGGCGTGCGGAAACCCCGTACCCCACTGGTGGCGACTGGATTTTTGCCTCGCCATTCACCGATGGAAAGCGGCCTTACTGGTGCGATGCCGCGCTTCAGGATCACATCAAGCCAGCTGTGGCCGCCGCCAAAATAGAGAAACGTGTTGGCTGGCATACGTTTCGACATTCGCTGGCCACACTGCTCGGGAATCAGGGCGAGAGCGTAAAAGTCGTACAAGAACTTCTGCGGCATGCGAACAGCCGGATCACTTTGGACGTTTACCAGCAGGCCGATGCCGGAGACAAGCGTTCGGCCCTCGAACATGTCAAAGGACTGTTTCTGGTGGAAGAGCAAAAGGCCAGTTGAAGCATAAACAGAAAGGCTCCCGGTTTCGGGAGCCTCTTCTCAAAAACTGTTTACATAAGACACGGGACCAGTTATTTTAACTGTGTCTTTTCTGTGTCCTTAAACTCGATGTCACCCATGATTCTAAGTCTTTTAGAATCTATGGCGGGGACGACGGGGCTCGAACCCGCGACCTCTGCCGTGACAGGGCAGCGCTCTAACCAACTGAGCTACGTCCCCCAACGCAATACGCGTGAAAAAACTCTTTATGCCACACGAAATGATTGATTTCGAACAAGCATTCATTTCGTGTTTCTAACTTCGAATGTCTCGAAGATTCGGCTTCATGTTCTCCTGAAACTGAATCTCCACGACAACAATATGAGTTTACCAGAAGAGAGTCGTTTTTGGTGGCGCAACGCCCTCCTTCTTTCTTTATCTTCTCAGATATTTAGCGCATATTTTTTCACGACATCAGAAAGCGTCTATTACTGAAGCCCACGCAGCGCTTGAGAAAATTTGGGCATGGTCACGCTTGCTTCAACTTCCTCGTCTTCCGGTTGGATTGCATCATCGCCCTCACCGGCGGCAAGGAAGAGATTGCTTTCCACTGCGTATTGCCGGGTGTAGAGGTTGCAATAAAGCCCGCGGCCATGCATCAGCTCAGCATGCGTACCTCGCTCCGGGATCATGCCGTTTTCAAAGAAGAGAATCTGGTCCGCCTGACGGATTGTCGATAACCTATGGGCAATCACCAGCGTGGTGCGGCCCTTCATGAGATAAGAGAGTCCTTCCTGAATCAAAGCTTCGGATTCTGAATCGAGGCTGGATGTGGCCTCGTCGAGAATCAGGATGCGTGGGTTCGCGAGAATGGCTCTCGCAATGGAAATACGCTGCCGTTGGCCTCCCGAGAGCTTTATGCCGCGCTCTCCAATAAGCGTCTTGTAACCCTCCGGAAAACGCTCCACAAATTCGTCAACGCGAGCGATGCGAGCAGCTTCAAATACTTCTTCATCCGTCGCCTCCGGACGCGAAAATGCAATGTTGTCACGGATTGTGCCATCGAACAGAAACGATTCCTGCAACACGACACCGAGATGGACCCGGTAACTTCCGAGATCCGCTGTTGTCAGATCGATACCATCGACAAGAATCTGCCCGTTCGTAGGCGAGTGAAATGCGCTTACGAGACTGATTGTGGTTGATTTTCCCGATCCGGACGGACCCACCAGGGCGGTGACCGTTCCGGGCTCTGCTACAAACGAAACGCGCTGCAACACGGGCTTGCCGGCCTCGTAGGAAAAGTCCACGTTGTCGAAAACAATTCCACCTGCGAGTTTTCGGTCGAATCGATAGGTACGTCTCGGATCATCGTCCTCTTCTTTCTCCGAGAGGATCTCCTGAGTACGGTCTAAGCCAGCGATGGCTTCAGAAATTTGCGTCCCTATAGAAACCACCTGAAACAGCGGAGCAATCATATAAGCGAGAAAAACATTATAGGTAACGTAGCTGCCAAGAGTAATTCTCCCGCCCAGAATCTGGCGCGCCCCAAAAAACATGACGATCGCGCCCACCAAGCCAATCACCACTGTGGAGGAGAGACTCATGAACGAATTTGCCGTGATTCCCTTCATGATGTTCGCGAGTAAGACTCTCGCGCCTTTGGCGAAGACCGCGGATTCGCGGTCTTCAGCGCGGTAAGATTTGACCACCCGAACACCGCCCAGGGATTCTGTGAGTCGGCCAGTAATTTCTGCCTGAATTTTTATGCGCTCTTTGAAAAGGGGGCGAATGATCCCGAAAACTTTTTTGAGAACAAATATAAACAACGCCATGACAGCAAAAATCAACAGGGTCAATTTTGCGCTGATCCACAATAGGGCGATGAATGTCATGATGGCTGTAAGCACGCCGCCAATGAACTCCACCAAGCCAGTTCCCATCAAATTGCGGATTCCTTCAACATCGGCCATGACTCGCGATACCAGCGTGCCTGTACGGTTTGCGTCATAAAAAGAAACAGGTAAGCGGCTGATGTGCTTTTGCAGTTGGATTCTGAGATCTGTGATAAGGTGCCATGCGGCCCGCGATAGTGATTGCGCCAGTGCGAATGAGGTAACCGCTTGTACAAGAGTAGCCAAAAGCAATATCCCGACCAGCGGAGCCAGCAAATATCCGTTGTGTTTTCCGATAACACGGTCGATTAAAACCTTCGTGGATAGAGGTAAGGCAAAACCGGCAAGTCGATTGATAATAATAAGGAGCAGCCCCACAAGAAGAAGCCCTTGCCTGGGACGTAATAATTTCCAGATTTCTGGAAGTACCTTTCGCATCGATGCCACTTGCATCACTGACTTATCTCCCACAGCTTTGAACCCCTCGTCGACTCAAATTCGCGACACGTGACGTTTGGCCACATGCACAATTATTCAGCGTTTTTATTCGATTAGCCTCAGCATAATCGTTAATCAATTGCCTAAAGACACTGGCCTGACTTGATTTCGACCTGAAGCTTCCAACTGGATGCTGATAGCAGTTGTAGCACCCAAAATCATCCACACAAAGGCGATCACCATAAATCCACCGACTTCGTGATAGAGAACAGCGTCAATTTCGTGCAGAGAGACAAGTTCAACACACCATATTGTCAAAGCTAACAAAGCACTCCATGCCGCTACGACCGCACCCGGCCTGCTGCGCAATCTGCGGGTTATGATCGCCGCTCCAAACAATAAAATGGCAAACAGAATCGTGAGTCCTGCTATTTGTATGCCGTGTCTCTGTGCGTAAAAGCCTCGATGAAGAGCAAAGTGCATCACGTTTCCGTGCAATGCCCACCGCCCATCCATAGCCATGTCAAGCAGAAGCAAACTCTCGAGAGCTGCTATCCAGGCAGTTGGCCATGCAAATGCCGGCACATTTCTTAGCCGAAACAAGGCGATGCCGCTGGAAAGCGCTGCTATGCCAAAACTTAGCAATCCCGCCACGCTCGTTCGTGTGTAAATAGGTAATAGAATCATGGTGTTCTTGGGATATATTGGCGTGGTGATGTATGTCGATAGGATGAATGGATGATTGTTTTACCTGCGGCCGTCCTTTTGGGATGGATACCGATCAGTCTCTATTTTTTTTTCCGATATCCAATTCGCATAGCGATTTTGCTGGTTTTCATCGGCGGCTGGGCTTTGCTGCCCAATGCCAACTATATTCCTACAAGTGATCCATTTCCTTATTGGTTTCTCGGCGCAGGGATTGCCACCAACTATTTTCTGACAAAAGCAACCATTACTGGTTTCTGCGGCCTTCTCGGCCTGCTTCTATTTGATCGTCGGTCCATCCGAAACATTAAGCTGACATTCTGGGACATTCCCATGATCATATGGTGCATTGTCCCACTGCTCTCGACGATCGCCAACCCGATTCCGCTCACCGACGGGCTTCGTGGTGAAATCTATCAAGTGCTGGCCTGGGGTATTCCTTATCTGCTCGGGCGTATCTACTTTTCAGACACAAACTCACTTCGTCTCGCGGCAGAAGCATTTGTCATTGCTGGCCTCTTCTATATTCCGATCTGCCTGATCGAAATCAAAACTGGCCCCAAACTTTATGCTCATGTATATGGCTATCTACCCTACCAATGGATTGGAGCAAAAAGGTACATTGGTTATCGTCCGATCGGGTTCCTCGAAGGAGGCAATCAGCTTGGCATATGGATGGGTACGGCGGCCTTAATCGCGGTCTGGCTGTGGGCAAAGCGAATTGTGACCCATATTCTGAAGATTCCGATCGCGTGGGTCGCACTCTCTCTTTTTCTCACCACGCTCCTCTGCCAATCCGGGGGAAGCATCCTGCTCTTACTGGGGCTGCTGCCATTTGTCTTCATGAGCCACAAGGCTTTTCCGAGAATCCTGGCCGTTGTATTGATTATCGGCATCCTCTCTTTTGCCGGAGCGCGACTGGCGAATGTCATCTCTATCCGCGCACTAGTAAACCACAATGCAACTGCCCATTTTGCGGCAAGTTTTCTAAAAAAAATCGGCCGCGGATCCTTTGGCTGGCGCCTTTGGCAGGACGAGCTTCATGTGAACATCGCACTGCATAAGCCCCTGCTCGGGTATGGTGAATGGGATTGGTGGCAGCGAGGAAATTTGCGCCCCTGGGGGCTATGGTTACTCGCATTCGGCATGTATGGCGTGTTCGGCTTGCTAGCACTGGAGGCATTTCAACTTGCGCCGGTTGTTCGTGTGGTATGGTTCTCGCTCGCCCGCTCAGATATTGAATACCTCAATCTGCGTCACGCTCTTGCCGCGGCCATTCTAATGACCGCTGTCGATAATCTGCTTAACAGCTCCATGATTCTTCCCCTGCTCCTGATCATTGGCGGCATGAGTACATGGGAGTCTGCCGGAAAACAAGTCCAGGTCGATATCGAACGACCTCACAGCACATGGCACGAGCAAAGTACAAAGCTAGACGTTAGAATGAGCCCTGTAGCGGGATTGTCTTCTGCAATATTGACGGAGTATCGAGCTAAAATCCCTAGAGGTTTTAGTCAAAAAAAGAGTACCTTGCCGCATGCCGCAAGATACTCTTGAATTTTATTGATTGTGGCTGTGCCCATCGATCGAAGCGCGGGAACCGATTCCGTTAAGAACCAGTTCCTCTCATGACCACTTCGGCCGTTCGTATCAAAATCTTCATGTCCAACCAGGGGCTCCAATTCTCTACGTAAGCCAAATCCAGCGCTACATAACGCTCAAACGAGGGATCCTGGCGGGCGCGCACCTGCCATAGTCCGGTCAAGCCTGGCGATACTTCGAGCCTGCGAAGATGCTCCAGTTCATACTGCTTTACTTCACTTGCAATCGGCGGCCTGGGACCAACCAGGCTCATCTCCCCTCGCAACACATTGAGGAGCTGCGGCAGCTCATCTAAACTGTACTTTCTCAGAATGCCGCCCGCGCGGGTAATCCGCGGATCATTTTTTATTTTGAAGAGAATTCCCTTGCGTTCATTCTGATCCGCCAGCGAATCTTTCAACCGTTCAGCATTGATCACCATCGTGCGAAATTTGAAGCAGCGGAAGACGCGTCCTTTTTTCCCGATCCTTTCGGAAACATAGAATATTGGACCTGGTGAATCTACTTTGACCCACAGAGCGATCATGATTGATATGGGTAGAAGGAATAGCACAGCCATGCCTGCCAACAAGACATCGGTAGTTCGCTTTATCAAGGAGGCGATTGCCCGTTCATTGCGACGATGAATTGAAACCACGGGAAACTCTCCCAGGTATGCGATTGGGGACTCTGGTGTCACTTCGTCATAAAATCCGGGAATTACAAGTACTTCAATGCAGCATTCACGAGCAATATCTACGAGGCCGAGAATCATGGACGCGGGGCAGCATTCGGCGATAATGATTTCATCGATAAAGTGCAGCCGTGCAAGATAACGAAGTTGATCAATCGAGCCAATGACACTTTCGGGAGGCGCCTGCGAAACCGCATTGCTACCCGGTATCTCCACGAAGCCCTTGAATACACGGCCAAGATGGCGGTTTCTCTCGATTTGCTTACAGAGTGCCAAGCCCATGCCACTGACACCAACAACGATTACATTTCTGGAATCAACCCCTCGCTCATAGCGTCGAAAGGCAAGATATCGCCATCCTATCCGGGAGGCACAAAAGAGAAGGGTTGTAAGGCAGACCAGATACGCCACAACAGCGCGAGAGATAGCAACGTTGTGCATCATGTACATCGCGCCGCATAGAAGCAGGCCTGCAGCAAAACATGATTGTATTGTTTTACGTTGCTCATTCCATGTGCTGTACGTGAGAGTATGCCCATACAGCCCGTAATGATGTGTAATCATCAAGAGGCTTACGATAAACCAAGCTAGATAGCCCAACTGCCATGGCAAGGGCGTTCCAGAAACGACAACGTCTTTTAACGTCTCCCCCGGCCCCATCCATCGATCCAACCCAAGCGTCAAAGCCAAGGCAAGTGCCACGCAGACAGACAATATATCTGCGGCCATCATCATAACCATCGTTACGCCGGCACTGGATGCTGGCCTCCTCCTCAATGTAGACAAGCCACTGATCTTTGAGGAGAAAATAGATTGCTTCAGAAGCGTATCGAAGCTAATAGTTGCCATGTGATTAGAAATGCCCTCCGAACACCAAAGACAGAAACAGGTAAAACTCATGAACAGCCCGATTGCCAGAGGTCTTATTGAGTGAAGATGGATTTATCGCCTGAGGGAGGGTTGATAAGCTGGATGAGGCGGGTATACTAACACTCTGGATTTAGCGTGGGCTTCGCCCATGTGACCCACAGAATGAGATCACCAGAAACACATGCGTTTAACTCTCGACGTCCACTCGATCAGGAACTGCAAGACCAAGCTCAACTCACATCTTCGACATTAAACGCCTGCTGGTTCCCTTTGTGTAGTCAATCCCAGTACAATCTAGTCGTTCGAGAACCAGCCTTGCAGATAAAGAATACCGATAGGAATGCATGTACAGTATTCCCAATTGGTAATGATGCCCTTCTTATTTAGTAACCCATACGAACAACAGGGCTTTCGGGCGAACGAGATGAAAACGATACCCGAAGAATTACCTTCAATTACTATTATGTGCGAATAGTTATCTTGTCGGCTTCATCTGCCTGTCCTATTGTTTGTCTGTCTCGCTTTTCAAGCGAGAATAACGCATGTGAAAGCTGTCATGCGGCGCGACAATTGGATACATTTACTTGCACGTATTGCAACGAGACACATTCGTAGCTCTGCCAGCAGGTTTTTACTTTTTTCACCTAAAAAAGATGAAGCTTTCTTAGCGAGATTGTTCCCCGATCCATTGCGCGGTAATTACTGGGCCCAGGTAATTTGATCATGCCGAGGATTTTCCAATGGATATTGCCGCACCTTCTGTCTTAGCGAATGACTCTCAAACCGCGATCTTATTTGAAAAAAAGTTTGACAATGCAGCATTCTCTTTTTCTCACACACTTCACCATTCACCTTACTTCTCCTATGACGCTCTTATCGACCTTGCAAATCGCATACAAGCAAGACCTAATCGATATCACCTAGAAGAAGGCGACACGACTCCGGGCAAAGGTTGGAGCATTCGACAAGCCCGCAAATCACTTCAAGAAAACCTAAAAGAGATTGCTGATACACATTCGTTTGTCATGCTGAAAAGAGTGCATGAAGAGCCTGAATATGCTCAGATATTAAAAGAATGTGTGATTGAATTGTCCGACCTGACGAAGACTGATATACGAAGACATTACAGGGACGGCCTAATGACGATCCTCGTAACCTCACCGCACCGGGTCACTCCATATCACATCGATTCTGAAGCAAATCTACTCATGCAGATACAGGGCTATAAGTTCGTCTATATTTTTGATGGCAATGACCGAGAGATATTGCCGGCAACAGAACTGGAACGATTTTGGACGGGAGATATTAAGGCGGCCACCTACAGGGAACATCTCCAAGATCGTGCGTTACAGTTCCGACTTACGCCAGGAGCAGGCGTTCACAATCCAGTTATATTCCCGCACTGGGTACAGAATGGGCCGGAAGTCTCTATTTCCTTGAGCATTAACTTTAAGCGTATAGCGGACGACATGGCTGACGCATTTCGGATCAATTCACGCCTGCGTAGGGTAGGACTTCATCCTAAGGAACCTGGAAAGCTGCAAATGATCGACCACACGAAAGGCGTAGTTTATCGGACATTTCGCAATGTCAAGCATACGGTAGATAGCTGGAGGGACAGCACTCACTAGCAAGAATTTGAGATCCCCCACCATTGTTTCTACCTTTCCCACATCTTGACTAGACTGCCATAGTGCACCCTTTTGAAGGGTAAGCGTGTGGCGACTCCATCTGGTCAGCTGGCGCACGCTTACGACCGAGACCAGGACCGGACGGTTGTGGATCAGACCGATACATCCAAAGCGCCTGACCTATTCTGACATGAAGTGTCCGCTTTATCCTGGAGTCTCTGCAAGAAGAGGTCGAGAGGAGGACACTGCTAGATGGAAGCAGAAGCCAACCGTCATGCTTTTGGCGAGCGCGCCTACGGTATAAAAAAGCATCATGCAACACGCCTCCACTACGATCTCAGACTGGAGTGGAATGGAGTGTTGTTGAGCTGGGCTCTTCCAGAAGGGCCCAGCAACCGCGCCGGAGAGATTCGTAAAGCCATCGAGATGGAGGATCACAGCACAGCGAATCTACTATTCGAAGGTGTGCATGAGACGGGCCCTATCATGCTCTGGGATCGCGGAACATGGGAACCACAACCGGAATCCGATGACATCGCGAGCAGCCTGCGTAGAGGGGTCTTGCGATTTACGCTACATGGAGAAAGGCTGAAAGGCGGCTGGACGCTCACCAGGATAAAAAGCGGGAGAAATGCACAGCGGCCTATCTGGACACTCTGTAAGCAAGCCGACTCGTTCGCCGCAAGTCGCGACGACAAGTGCGTTTTGGAAAAATGGCCGAACAGTGTCAGCACGGGAAGGACTATGGAAGAGATCGTTCACGATTGGGCAGAGCGCAAAGATAAACACGAGCGTCAAAGAAAGCTTTTCGATGAGACATGAGAACTATTTCTTCGCGGAATCGAACACTGACGTCTGCCGAGCCGGTGCAACTGCAAGGAGGGACGGCGTTGCGACGTACATGCGGACACATCACTGCGCAGAGCAATCGAAACCGTATTGGCACGTATCTGGAAAGAACTGCTCCCGAAGGTTGGAACTCCGAATCTAAATTCCCGAACACTTATAGCTTCGGAGAGGAAATTGATACAGTATCCGGGGCCTTCCAAGACTCAAAATACACTTCAGGAAATAAGTGTGTTGTTCCTGCAAGAAGAGGTTGTTGGGTTCCATTTAGGGTGTGAGAAAAAAATGCCAATGTATACCGATTAATGATTTCATAAGCTCGTAGTGGTTGAATCGGCCCAGCTTCTGTCCAGGACCGCAATGGGGAATAGAGAGCTCTATCACTAAAATTCCAATGGCTTGTACCATTAATGTACAAGCGGTATCCGCCGAAGCGTTGTAAGTCAGCCTCAATCGCGGCATCATCTTCTTCATTCGTCTTCCAGTACCGCCGGACAAATTTGGGCGTTTTCGCCAGTTCCGCAGGTGAAGGTTGAACTTCGGTGCCCTTTTCATAGATCAGCATCAAGGGTTTTGAAAGTCCATGCGCTAATACTTGCCCGAACATCCAGCCATCCATGTTGAGAGCAGCCTTGATACGCGGGTCCAGATAGCAGGCCTCGGCGGCAGCTGCACCTCCTAGAGAATGTCCGAATGCTCCTACCCGCGTCAGATCGATCATCCCATGCAAAAAACTGGCTTTATCCAGATCCATAAGTTGCAATTGATCGAGCACGAATATGTCGTCACGTGCCTCAATTTCGGTATATTTTGTGCCTAATGCGAACTCCTCATCAACCGTAGTATTCTTCAGGTCCCCCAGATCAGGCGCGCCCTTCGAATCAATCACCCGTCCATCTGGAAATGCAACTTTTCCTGAATAATATGTGTGATCCATGCTGGCGACGACGAAGCCATGGCTCGCCAATTCCTGCATGAGAAAAGTGTCTTGTGTCCGCTGTCCCGTCCACGCATGGTTGAATATGAGCACAGGATATGGCGCACCGCTGTGGTCAGGGGCTGCGTTCCAGTAGGAGTTAGTTTTTAGCACAGCCTGATAAGAAGAGATCAGGGTGGTTTCAGGGTACCTGCGGTATGTGGCCAATTTATTTCCAGCCGGTCTCGCCGGATACCAAATCTGGACCATAAGCTCCCGTTTTCCCGGTTGGACGTTAGTTCCCATTGGATCGCGGCTTCGGTCGACCATGTAAAGGATGCGGGTGCCCACCGCATATGGTCCAGATGGTGTTGGGAAGCGGAACATTGGTAGAAGATATGAAAGTAGCGCAGAGAAGCTAACCAAAAATCCGCAGAATAACCCGAGCCAGAGATGACGTTTCCCCTCTGCGGGCATAGGGTTCAAACCCACACAGAAAATCAGCAGAATGGAAAGGTATAGGGGCGCCAGCTGCCAGTGTGCTCCCTCAAATGCCAGATGGAACGCTAGGGCCGAAATCAGCAAAAGACAGAGCAAGCGTATGTAGAGAACACCGCGCTTTATCTTAAAAAGCAGGGATAATGAGGCCAAGACAGTAAGGCAGCAGAGAAGAATTTCAAAAGGCCGCATCATTCCTCTGAAGAGGCAACATTGGTTATGACTGTGTCTTTTTGAGCTGCAATCTTAGATGTTTCCCTTATATTCGATCAGGCTCTTCCTTTTGCCTTGTCTCTGACTGCGCTCATACTGAAGCTGGCCAACACAAATCGGGATTTGCTGAAAATGAGAATGCATTCCATAAATGAAAAGCGCTAGGGCGTCACGTGATTTCCATCTGGCACTTAAGGAAGAACGCAAGGAAAATCCAATAAAGAGAGCGCACCATAGAATCATCGGCAACACGGATTGCAATAGAACGGATGCAATCAGGGCAAAGATAGGCGACAAGGCCCAGAATATTCCTCGTTTCAGGTTATTGATCCGCTCAGAACTCCAGAAGGGATTTTCAGTATGCCGATAACGCCGTGAAACCTCGGCATAGGCATAGCCTGTTCGAATGGAGCGTTTCCAATACTGACGAAACCGCGTCATCGCCAGATCATGGCCCACCATTGGAGCATCTATGTTAGCAATACGATAGCCGTGAGATCTGATTCTGCAACATAGTTCTGGTTCTTCGCCGGCAATCAGGGTGACATCATAGCCTCCCGCCAGTTCCAGGGCGCGCCGGCGCATGAGAACATTCCCCCCGCATAGGTCGACCTCGCCCACGGGGTATATCCAGTCCAGATCAAGAATTCGGTTGTAAATGGAGGCTTTCGGGTGAATTTCGCGCAAGTGGCCCCAAACAGCGGCTAGTGTAGGATCCGCAGTAATGATCTTAAGTGCTCTCGAAGGAAAATCAGGATCAAGGATCGTATCGCCGTCCAGGAACAGAACGAAGTCGGAGGATGCATTCCTCCAGCCTGTATCTCTTCCGAGAGCCGCTGTGGGCCGATCCGTCTTGAGCACAATTACTTTTGCCCCGAAGGATTCTGCGACCTCGGGGCTGCCGTCAGTTGACCCGGAGTCAACATAGATGGTCTCAACCTTCGTCCCAGAAGTATGTATGCCCTGAATCGACTGGAAGCAGCGCATTAAGCGCGATCCTTCATTTCGGCCAATTACCACAATGGAGAGCCCTAAAGCAGTCATTCTTCCCTTCTATTTACTGCATGATTGACCCGGCTATTCGTCACGTTGCAACCCACTGCAGGTCAGTGATTCGACACGGGCACGTATTGCGCGGGCTTTTTCTGATGCAACCGGCTCGCGCCTAGGAGCCATATTCTGCTTCGGATTTTTCTCGTTTATCGGCTATCCCATACTTCTGCAATTTGTAGAGAAAAGCTCTGTATTCCAGATTGAGCCGGACTGCGGCCTGACGGCGATTCCACCGAGTAGCTTCCAGGGCTTCCAATAGCAATTTGGATTCTGCCTGGCGCGATTTTTCAGCAAGACGGTCTATCGACGAACTGTTGTCTCCGTCCATGTGGCGATAGTGGTTTGATGTCGCAACGGGCTTTGGCGCGGAACAAGGCACGGTATTCATTAGTTCCTCGATCAACATCGAAGAACTCTGATAGACAAGAAAGCGGCGCATAATATTTTCCAACTCGCGCACGTTGCCCGGCCAGTGATACTCCATCATTGCCTGCTGCAGTTCGGTCGTAATTTCAGGCATGACTGCGCCCGGCCGCAAATGTCTGCCCAAGAGCACTTCCGCCAAGGGCAGAATTTCGCTTTTGCGATCACGCAAAGGTGGAATGACGATATTGATAACGTTCAGACGATAATACAAATCTTCCCGGAAGGTGCCCTGCTCAATCGCTCGTCGCAAATCACGATGGGTGGCAGCCAGCACGCGTACATTTACCTTCACAGTGCGATTGCCGCCCAACGGCTGTATTTCGCCATCTTGTAGCACCTGAAGCAGCTTTGCCTGAAGGCGAATATCCATGTCGCCAATTTCGTCTAGAAGAATCGTTCCACCTTGAGCAATCTCAAATTTACCTGGCTTGTCAATGACGGCTCCGGTGAACGCCCCCTTTTCATAGCCGAATAGCTCACTCTCGACCAGCTCTGACGGCAATGCCGCACAGTTCAACTTGAGGAATGGCTTGTGTGCGCGCGGAGAATATGCACATAGCCGCCGAGCCATCACTTCTTTTCCTACCCCTGTTTCGCCATGAAGGAGGACCGGCACATCAGCCATTCCTACTCGTGTAAGAAACGCGGTGGAAAACAAAGGCAGAGTGCCGCCTATGGATTCCTCAGATTCGCTATCTTTCTCATTCTGCTTGGCTTTTTCAGTTAAAATCGCAGCGGTGCTCACCGAATTCTGAACTGTTTCTACCAAATCGTCCATAGAAGCAGGCTTAGAAAGCATGCGGATGTTGCCATTTCGGACAGGCAGATCGATTGGCAGGCTTCTCGAGTTTTCTGGAAGCAGGAGAATCTGGAGATGCGGATGAATCGCAGAGATTTCAGACAATACATTGAAATCCTGTTCGCGCCGCATGGTTACATTGCAAAAGAGAGCGACCGACGCAGTGCACGCCGGGTCGCGAAGATACAGAACGGCCTCAGGAATGTCTTTCAAAGAAAGAAGGCTGTAATCCCTCTCCCCAAACCCCTGGTTCAGGCAGGCATGCACATCCCGATGTTCACCAACCACCACAATCTCGCCTAACATATTTTTTTAACCTATACGCGCTGGAAAAGATTCGACCGAATAACTTTGCTGCCCACTCGGCATATCGCCAACCACCGGCTCACCGCTGTCCTGTATTGGATCAAGGCCAGCCGATTCAACAGCTTTTCGGCCGCCTGGCCGACAACAACTTTTTGTATTTACATGGACAAGAGTAAGCACGTCCTTCATCTTGTTACATTCTGGGTGCGACAACAACCATTCTTTTGCATTTGTTACCATTGATTTTCCACCGTGACACTCTTCAATGCCGAAAGTAAGTTACTCAACCCCTGCAAAGCAAAGATGAGATACGTTTTATCGCCTTTTCAGGCCGTTTCCAGTCAAAAGCCTCACTAATTACAGGAATTCTTCTTAGCTGTCCCATTCGAATGCGAGAATTTCTGGCGACATCGCAAGACCCCTTCGACTTTCCGCCCCCTGTTATTCGGAACAATCGCGCATATAGCAAATACGAATCAACTTTTTAGAAACTTTCCGTCTTTTTGGGAACTATGAAAAAAGATCGGAAGCCCATAGTGTGCCTCATTTACGCGAAGTGCAACAAAATGTTGACACTCCCTCGATCTAAAACTTTGGCACCATGATTGCTTTAAGGGAAAGCAGCAAGGATGCCGTTCATGACCTGTACGGCTCTCCATGCAAAACAAAGATTGGGTTATATACAGTGCCAATTCATCGTGACATCTATCCAAACTTGAAGCTGAGGATCTACACCAGTGGCCTGCGCCAGAACAGAATGGCGAAGATCCTGGGGATTGACGAAGCACACCTCAGCAAGATCGTCAATGGCTTTCGTGAACCCAGCGATGACCTGCGAACACAGATTGCAGAAATACTGCACTGTGATCCGGAGTGGTTATTTCACAAGGTTTTTGTAACCGAGGAAAACCCGATCATTGATGGCGAAACAATGCAGCCGAACAAATAAAGATTCGGCGCATTTAACTTTTACCTTTATTTCTCTACGTTGTGTTTTTCCGATCAGCACCTGTGCATTGTTGAAATCAGTTATGTGACTGATATGGGCGAAGCCCGGCTGAAACACAAAGGATTGCGATAGGAACATGGAATTCAATACATTACTGCCTGATAATGCGAATTGGTTTGCTCTTCAAACTCGCTATCGATACGAAGAGCGTATAGCAGCTGAGCTGCAGACAAAGGGCTTTGAGAGCTATCTCCCAACCCTGCGTGAAACCCACGCATGGAAAGACCGTAAGAAGGTGATGGATGTCCCCGCATTCGGCGGCTATCTGTTCGCCCGCTTTGAGCCTTCTCTGCATAATCGTGTCCGCATTCTGGAAACTGCCGGAGTGGTGAAACTGCTCGGCAACCATGGAATGCCGGAGCCGATTTCCTCTACGCAAATCGAATCGCTGAGGCTCGCGCTTCAGAGTGGAGTACCGTGCTCCAGGCAGCCATTCGTAGAAGTCGGTACGCCAGTGCGAGTGTGTCGCGGTCCTTTGTCCGGACTGGAAGGACAAGTGCTTCGCATGGGCAACAAACTGACGGTCTTCGTGAACGTTGCGTCTGTATGCCAATCGATCGCGGTCGAAGTACCCATTGACGATCTCGATTCGATCGATGGAACGCGGATCCCCCTTTTACTGAACTAGTGGCCAGTAACCCCGGGCGTTTGCCTATAGAGCTCCCCCAGAGAGCGACTGATACATGGCAACAACACTTCCATACACCACAGCTGTACTAGGTGTGCCTTTTCATAGCGTAACTATCAATGAAGCGATTGACTTTATTGAGGAAAAGATTGATGAAGGCGGCTTTCACCAGATTGCCACAGCGAATGTCGATTTCCTCATGCATTCCATGCGCGACAAGAAGTTGCAGGAGATTCTCTGTTCTTGTGACCTGGTGGTACCTGATGGAATGCCTATTCTTTGGGCAGCAAAAATACTTGGTAGCTCACTAAAGGAACGTGTCTGTGGAGTCGATCTAGTTCCACAGTTAGCTAAGCTTTGCGTGAAACGCCGCTTCAGCATCTTTCTTCTTGGTGCGTCTGAGACGGTTTCAGCACGCGCGGCGGAGAAATTGAACGAGAGTTTCCCTGGGCTCAAGATCGCCGGGCGCTACTCACCGCCTGCCTGCCCACTGGAACAGATGAATCACGAAGAAATTCTGAAAAGGATTGCACAAGCAAAGCCGGATATTCTGCTCGTTGCTTTCGGCAATCCTAAGCAGGAGAAGTGGATCGCCATGCATCGTGACCGGCTCAACGTGCCGGTATGTATTGGCGTAGGCGGTTCACTTGATTTTGTTGCTGGCACCGTATCACGCGCACCTCGCTGGATGCAGAGTAGTGGATTGGAATGGCTCTATCGTGTATCGCAAGAGCCGAAACGCCTCGTACAACGTTATTTCAGCGACGCAATCGGCTTCGCTTTACATATGCCGTCTCAATTCTTTACGACCGCGCTGCAGCCACGAAATAAGACGAAAGCGGGCGTCTTCCTAGATCACACGGGGACAACAGATGTCATTTCTGTCTATGGCGACTTTACCGGCCCCATGGTGAAAGAGTTTCAGTCTCTCACTCGGGCATCAATCGCAAACGGAATGAATATGGTCATGAATCTCGCACAAACAACCTATTTGGGAACAGATGCGCTCGGATCCATGATTCAGATTTCTTCGGCCCTGCGGCAGTCGAATCGGGAGTTGTGGCTAGCGGAACTGCGTCCTCACCTGCTGCGGATGCTGCAAAGCGCGCACCTCAACATGTATTTCATGGCTACAAGCAGCGTGGATGACGCCATTTACAGAGCAGAGCGGACAGAACAGCGTCATCATCTGCGCTCCGCAGCGCCACGGCGAACAAACCGCATGGCTCCTGCAACGGTACAGATCAGATTTGAAATGTTGCAGGACATTTGCCAGAAAATCGCCGTCAACAGTCCCGCTATGTCCTCTTCGCCTCATAACGCAGCAGCGGGTTATGTGCTTCACACATAGAAATCGAAATAGACAAAGCCACTGGCAGCTAAAGACTGAAATAAATAGCGATATCGACACTTCCAAATGACTATCTTACTTTCCATCATCGGTTTGTTTCTGGCGGCAATCACGGCACCGCTGATTGTCGAACTATTTATGGTTACTGTAGCCAGCTTCCTGCCCAGAAGAAGAACACGAAACACCGTCGATCTTGCCAGCCGTCGTTTGGCAGTCGTAGTACCAGCGCATAACGAACAAACTTCTATTGGCTCTTGTGTCGAGAGCTTGCTTGCTTCATCCGACAAGAACGTCAGAATTTACGTTGTCGCCCACAACTGCACCGACTCCACAGTCCAGCTTGCAGAGTCGGCAGGCGCCGAAGTTCTTGTATATAACGATCCGGATGCCAATGGAAAAGGACACGTACTCCGCTTTGGTTTTGAACACGCAATTCAATGCGGCGCTGATGCTATTTTGGTCGTTGACGCGGACTCCACAGTCTCAGGGAACCTCATCCCGAAGGTGCAACATGCATTCTCCAGAAATGCTGAAGCTGTCCAGTGCCGTTATGAGATGGAAGGTGCACGAAAGCATCTCAAGACCGAACTGATATCACTCGCTCTTCGAGGATTTAACTTCATTCGTCCACGGGGACGTCAACGGCTAGGGTTGTCAGTCGGGATTCTGGGCAACGGATTTGCGCTTTCTACGGATGTTCTCAAGGCCGTACCTTATGACGCGTTATCAGTTGTCGAGGATCTTGAATATCATCTTCATCTGGTCCTGGCGGGCCGGCGCGTCCACTTCCTCGAAGATGCAGTCGTCTCCTCCGAGCTTCCTGTTTCAGCTAAAGGTGAAACCATCCAACATTCACGCTGGGAGGGAGGCCGCCTGCGGGTTGCCCGCACATGGCTACCTAGGCTGTTCAAGGAACTTTTGCGCGGCAAGCTGACTGTGCTTGAGCCAATGCTCGATCTAGCTGGACTACCAATCGCCTTTGGGATGATCGCTTTGCTCGTGGCAGCCTGCTTGCCCTTGTTCTGGATGCGTCTATATGTGGCGGTGGCAATGGCAATCTTATTGACGCACGTGCTAACGGCAATCGGGGAAGGTCCAAGACGCTTTCATACTCTTTGTCTGTTATTGCTGGTTCCCTTTTACCTTCTTTGGAAACTCCGGCTCATTCCGAATGTCTTGCGTGCTTCCAGCGCAAAAGCGGCATGGGTCAGGACCGAACGTAAGGCGGCGAGGAGCACGATATGAGCACCTGCCTACTACAGAACATTTTTCGCATCGATGTATCGCTAACAAACGGCGCCAAGAGGTTTACTCTCATGAAACGTTCATACATCACTTTTATTACGTCTGCACTTGCATTGACCGTGCTGCTGTTTCCGGCAACTGGCAATTCCCAACAGGCTGCCGTGAACAATGCTCAACCGGACACACCCCTGCTAAAAATCAGCCCATTGAAGGCCATGCAAAACTTTGAGCCGGCGACGGATGAAGAATATGAGATTGGTCCCGGGGATGAAATCAACATTGATGTTGCCGGTTACCCCGAGCTGACTGGGAAACGCACAGTGGGTCCGGACGGAAGAATTACACTACCGGTTACCGGCTCGATCCAGATTGCAAATCAGACACGCGAGAAGGCTGCAAAGACCATCCAGGATGCGCTCGCCGCTTATTATAAGAACCCGTCAGTAACGATTGGCATCGACAAATACGGCTCAAACCGCATCTTGATCCTCGGTAATGTGCAACACCCCGGTGTTCTGTATTACGACAGCACACCGACACTTCTGGATGCAATCGCCCGAGGCGGCTTGATGGCCAATTCGACTACCAGAGACGGCATCCCAGAAAAGTGCGTCATCTACCGCGGTAACGACCAGGCTTTGACTGTCGAGCTGAAGCAGCTTTTACAGAGCGGAAGCTCGATGGCCGATATTCGCCTCCGCCGCAACGACATTATTTTTGTCCCTGTGCAGCAACAAGATTTTGTGTCCATTCTTGGAGAAGTTCAACATCCCGGCGCTCAACCTCTTACACCCGAGTTGAACCTGCGATTGGCAATCACCCAGGCAGGCGGACCCACTGACGGCGCAGGAGGATCCCCCACGATTCACATTGTCCAATCGTCAACCAACAAAACCATCACTCTTTCATGGAAAGAACTGATGACGCCGAATGGCGGAAATGAAGTAACACTGCATGCAGGCGACATGGTCTTCATTCCCAAGAGTGGTTTTCAAAAGTTCGCCGCGGTCGTTTCAAAGATCAGCCCTCTGGCTACGCTTGCGGTGTTTGCTGCGCCCTAGAATGGACGCGCCACCTATCACGGTATTGCTTTCCCAACACTATACGAATAACGATAACGGTCAGAAATCTTAAGGATCATCACAATGTACATGACCCCGGTCAATCCACAGGCAGCGCGCGGCGCCTCAACAGCTCCTCAACTGCCGCTTCGTCCTTCATCAACGGGACCTGCGTTGAGGATCAATGTGCTCAAAAGTCTGCGGCTGCATGCAGTCTCCGCCGTTCTTGTCGCACTTGTCATTCTAGGTCTCGGTCTTGCTGTCCTCTTGCGGCGAGGCGTTGTCTACGTTGCCGAAAGCACGATTTATGTGTCGCCAACCTTCCCGAAGACGCTCATCGAGGACCGCGAGCAAGAGTACCCTTACGACTCTTATGTGCAGCAGCAGGTGCATTCCATCACTCGTTATGACGTGATGGAGGATGCTCTTCATCAGCTCCCGCAAGGAGCGTGGAAGCGTCCGGGGGAATCAGATCGTGCCGCGATTGAACGCTTGCAGAAGGATCTGGATATCAAGCGAGTCGGTTTGACATACCAGGTTTCAATCACGCTCCATCGCTCTACGCCAGATCATCTCGCCGACATCGTAAACGCGGTCACGCAATCTTATTTAGCCAAAGCAAAGGATGAGGAATTCTACGGGCGCGATGACCGTCTCTCAACACTGCGCGACACACGTGATGATCTTCGCAAAGAACTCGACACGCGCATCGAAGAGCTGTCTGGAATTACAAAGGCGTTGGGTGTAGCCAAGGTCGGAACTGAGGGCTCCAACCCTTTTGACGATCAACTCTCCAAGATGCGTACGGACCTGACCACCGCTCACGAACAGCGTGTTCAGGCGGAAGCCGAACTGTCGTCATTGAAAAACAGTGATCCGTCAGTTCCTAACGCAGCCTTGAATGCCGCGGCAGATGATCTGGTAGCGGGTGACCCCGGACTGCTGGCAATGAAAGCGGACTTGGCGAAGAAGCGGAGTGCTGTGGTGGACCAGCTCAGTACCCTTACCCCCAATCATCCGTTGCGCAAACAGACCGAAGGTGAGCTGGCTCAAATTAATCAAACGCTGCAAGACATGCAGATGGATCTGCGCCGCAAGGCGGCCGCGCGTCTTGAAGCCAAGAATCGCGCTGAGCTTAATCGGACTTCGACGATCGAGGCAAAGCTGGCCGGTGACTTGCAGAGAGAGACGGACGCTGCAACGTCAGCCGCTCCAAAGTTGCAGCGCGCTGAAGAGCTGAAAGCGGAGATCACACGTCTTCAGGCACGCTACGCTGAAGTGGACGATCGCATCAGCAATCTGGAATTGGAAAGCAGCTCTCCTGGCTCCATCCATCTGTTCGCTGCGGCTTTGCCTCCAGTAGGACCGGAATCAAGCAAATTACGTTTGCTGATTGTCGCGCTCTTCCCGATTTCCATTTTGTTTGGAATCGCGGTCGCTGTGGCTTTCGATATCTTTGACCCGCACGTTCACACGGCAAGCGACATGGAGTCGCTCCTAGGATTCGCACCTATTGGAGTGTTGCTCGATGATCGCGACATCACGCAGCGCGTCTTCGACGAGTGCTCTCTCCGGCTCGCAGCTGGAATCGACCACGCTGTCCGTAGCGTAGGTGCACGCACATTTGTTGTGACTAGCGCTGCATCCGGTGGGGGAACAACATCGATTGTTCAGACGATGGGCAGCACATTGGCACGACTCGGTCACAAAACCCTGACAATCGACGCTTCCGGCAATACGGACCCGGTCGCCTACGTAACGCTCGGAATGAATGACAGGACGACTGAGGCGAACCAGGAATCTCGCTTCGAAAGTACAGATCATTTACAGGCGATATCGTCTGTACAACTACAATCGTCCACAGTTTCCCCTCAACCCCGACCCGCGAACATTGCACCGTTCTACAGTTTTGCGGCAAAAACATTTCAGAAGCTAACCACCGAATACGATGTTATTTTAATGGATACTGCTCCATTGCTTATTTCGGCTGAAACGGAGTATCTTGCGCGGGCGGCGGACGTCACGATTCTCGTGGCAGAAGCAGGCAAAACCACCAAGCGTAAGTTGACCCGCTGTGCCCGTCTGCTTGAACGGCTCGATGTAGCCGGTGTGGCCTCTGTCATCAACAAAGTTCGTCTGCTCCGCGTGGAAACCGACCTTCAACACGATTTACGGGAATCAGAAGCCCGATTGAACGAGATGAATCTCAGATGGCATCCGCACCGCAGTTCCAATCAAACCCCGGTATCATCGTTCGACCCGGAGCCGGAGGACTCGATGGAAAGCGAAACAATTGGTTTTGCAACAAACAGAAGATAATTAAAAAAAAAGAAGTATTGTAACTAACGCAGCTCTTGTATCACTATTAGGATATTAAAACCATCCTTACTCAGACAACGGAACACTTGCTGAAAGTCTGCCTGCCATGGACGAAGAAAATAGATCTAACTCGAATACTGCCCGATCATTCAATGCCAAGCCGTACAGCACTTCTAAGTCAGAGCTGGAAGTATCGATAGCTAAGCTTTGGCAAGAAGTTCTCGGCCTGCCGGCTGTTGGGCTCGAAGACAATTTTTTTGAGATGGGTGGCACCTCCTTAATTGCCACGGCACTACTCACAAAGCTGAACCAAACGCTGAATCTGAGCCTCCCTATCGCAGCTATCTTTGAATATCCGACCGTGCGTTCCATGGCCGAATTCCTGAGCGAGAGGGACAGCGCTGACGTCGATGAAGTGGCTCCTCCAATTCAATACAGGCCGATTGAGAAATCGAACCCATCCACGGCCATTGCCATCATCGGAATGACCGGGCGCTTTCCGGGAGCAGATTCCGTCGAAGACTTCTGGGCAAACCTCTGCGATGGCGTTGAGTCTATCTCTTTCTTCGATCGCGAAGAGTTGGATTCCCAAGAACGGGTGACCGGGTTGCCGCCTAACTATGTTGCGGCCCGCCCCATACTTAAGAACACTCCGATGTTTGATGCCGATTTCTTTGGAATTTACCCCAAGGAAGCAGAGCAGATGGATCCGCAACACCGCGTATTCCTCGAATGTGCATGGGAGGTCCTTGAGCGCGCAGGATATGATCCGGCGCATACCAAAGACGCAGTCGGAGTCTTCGCCGGATGCAGCATGAATACCTACTTCATGCACAACCTGGCCACGGATAGAAGCTTTCTTGAAAACTTCACCGGTGGATATCAGGTTGGCTCGTATGTAACGATGCTTGGCAACGATAAGGATTTTCTGCCGACGCGCGTCTCATATAAATTGAATCTGCGTGGCCCCAGCATCAACGTCCAAACCGCCTGCTCAACATCACTGGTCGCTGTTTGCCAGGCATGCCAGAGCTTGTTGACCAATGGCTGTGATATGGCGCTTGCAGGCGCTGTATCGATTACTTTTCCCGAGCGGCGCGGCTATGTTCCACAGGAAGGCGGGATCGTCTCTGAAGACGGACACTGCCGTCCCTTCGATCATCGCGCAACCGGAACGGTCTTCGGATCGGGTGCTGCGATTCTATTGTTGAAGCGACTGGATGATGCCGTCGCTGATGGCGATCAGGTACTTGCCGTCATCCGCGGCTTTGCATTGAATAACGACGGCTCCAACAAAGTTGGATATACCGCACCGAGCGTCGAAGGGCAATCGCAGGTAATTCTGCGGGCTCAGCAGATGGCGGGAGTTACAGCTGATTCCATCTCCTACATTGAGGCGCATGGAACGGCTACGCCGCTCGGCGATCCTATCGAAGTCGCGGCGCTCGCAAAAGCCTTCGGCAAGTCTACGCATGCACGGCAATTCTGCTCGATCGGCACTGCCAAGGCGAATGTTGGCCATCTGGATGTTGCCTCTGGAGCTACGGGGCTGATCAAAACCGTACTACAAATTGAAAATCGCACCATTCCTAAGCTGCTTCATTTCGAGAAACCAAATCCCCATCTTGACTTGCACAACACTCCGTTTAAAGTTGCCCAGGAGACTCAACCCTGGAAGGTCGACAATCTACCGCTGCGTGCAGGCGTGAGTGCTTTTGGCATGGGCGGAACAAACGCTCACGTGATCGTCGAAGAAGCTCCAGCTTTATCACCATCCGATCGTGGACGGGCGCACCAACTGTTTCTTTGGTCGGCGAAGACTCCCACCGCTCTTGATGTGATGACCAATGACCTTGCGCATTTCTTCACAACGCAAGCCAGTGTCAATCTCGCCGACGCAGCATACACGCTCCAGGTAGGACGCAGCCGCCAGAAGCATCGCAGTGCGTTTGTCGCATGCAGTGCAGCCGAGGCATCGGAAGCGATCAAGAGACAAAGCAGTGAGATTTTGTGCGAAGACGATCCTTTAGAGAATCCCTCCATCGTCTTTTGCTTTCCCGGCCAGGGCGTGCAAACCGCGAATATGGGCCGCAAATTATACGAATCCGAGCTGGTTTTCCGCCAAGCTATGGATGAGTGCAACGCTATTCTGCGGCCGCTCCTTGGCGAGAATCTTCTCGATCTTCTCTATTCTTCTGAAGCCGAAACAAACGCCCGCTTGACTGAAACAGCGTATGCTCAGCCGGCGATCTTCGCATTTGAATATGCATTGGCACAGCTCTGGCTCTCGTGGGGCATCCGCCCGGATGCCATGGTTGGCCATAGCGTCGGCGAGTATGTGGCGATGTGCATCGCCGGGGTCTTCTCACTCGAAGATGCGCTGCGACTCATCGCTGTACGTGGACGACTCATGCAGAAGATGCCGCGCGGTTCTATGTTGAGTGTGCGGGCCAGTCAGGAAAAGGTTGTCGCACTGCTCGGCGATGATCTCGATCTTGCGGCGGTCAATGGACCACAACTCTGCGTAGTCTCGGGCCCGGATGATGCCATCGCGAAATTTGCTGCGAAGCTAGACGCACAAGGACTCGTTCATCGCAAGCTGGCCACTTCTCATGCCTTTCATAGCCATATGGTAGACCCCGCACTCGTTCCCTTTGCGGAGTTTGTGCGGGGCATAGCTTTCAGAGCGCCCGCAATTCCATGCGTCTCCACCCTGACGGGAAAATGGATCACCGCACAGGAGGTTGCGCAGCCGGAATACTGGACCCGTCAGCTCAGAAGCACCGTACGATTTGCTGATGCAATTCGCGAATTGGCGCGCACGCCGGAGCGAATCTTTCTCGAAGTCGGCCCCGCTGAAACCCTCGTGCAGCTCATTCGTCAGACGATGAAGGAGAAAAGCGCCGTGAAAGCAAATACGCACGTCGCGTTTGCTTCATTGCCATCGCTACGCGACGGAGTTCCCGAGGATAAGGCTATTCTGAACGCGCTTGGGCGTCTGTGGTTATCGGGCGCTACTCCCGATTGGAGCAGGTTTCATGCAGGCTTCACGCGCAAGCGCATGCTTCTCCCCACATACCCCTTCGAACGCAAGAAATTCTGGGTTGCACCTCCGCAAAAGAATAAAACAGACATTGTGCAGGCACTATCCACTCCAACTTTGCCCCCGACAACTCATGCAGTGCCAGCTCCGATAGAAATAGAAAAGGACCAACACGCAATGACCACGCCGATTGCCAATGGCTCTACAATGCTGAACGAACTTCAATTACTTATCACGGATTTATCGGGGATCGAACTTACTGACGCCGATCCGGAATCGTCTTTTCTTGAACTTGGATTTGACTCACTCTTCCTCACGCAGCTGACGCAGGCAATTCAGGGAAAATATCACCTGAAGCTTACCTTTCGGCAGATCATGGAAAGCTACCCCACACTGCGTTCTTTGGCCTCACACCTTGAGGCGAACGTGGCGCATGAGCTGCGTGCTCCGGCACCAAGCGAAATCGTATCCACAGCGTCGATTCCGGTGGCAGCAACTGCTCCGGCTGCGGTAGCACCAACCGCACCCCTCCCCGTACAAACCACTATTCTGCCCAGTGCTCTCTCAGGTTCCATCGAGGCGCTCTTTACGGCCCAGGTACAGGCCTTGTCTGGTCTCTTCCAGCAACAACTGGCAGCGCTCGGCGTACCCCAGGGGGCCTCAGCCCCAGCAGTACCTTCGCTATCTGCTAATACGCAACAAGTTGTTCCTGCTCAGACGCTTACCCCGGTTCCAGCGGCGGTATCAGCCTCGCCCTCAGTCACCGAGAGCAAGCCAACGAAACCAGCCTTTACGCCATTCAAACCCTTGCAACGTGGCGACGAAAACAAGCTGAACGCTGTGCAAGAGAAATATCTAAGCGACTTCATTCATAACTACAACAAGCGCAGCTCTCTTTCAAAAAAGTTTACGCAGGAACACCGCAAGGTGTTCGCCGATGGCCGCGTCGTGTCTGGGTTCAACGCACAGATCAAAGATTTGATTTATCCGCTGGTCGTAGATCGCGCTAAAGGCTCTTCTTTGTGGGACAAAGACGGCAATCGCTACATTGATATTTTGAATGGCTACGGAGCCATTCTCTTTGGCCATTCGCCCGATTTCCTCGTTGAGGCGGTGCACAAGCAGCTGGATCTCGGTTTTGCTATTGGACCGCAAACGGAGCTTGCCGGCGAATGCGCGGAATTAGTTCGCGATCTTACTGGCATGGAACGCGTCACCTTCTGCAACACAGGCTCGGAAGCCGTTATGGGAGCCATGCGTCTGGCGCGTACAGTAACAGGTCGCAACCTGATCGTACTCTTCTCCGGGGACTATCACGGTAGTTTCGACGAAGTGCTGGTAAAAGCTGTTGGCAATCATAGGTCTATGCCAGTTGCGCCGGGCATTCCCAGGGAAAGTGTTGCGAACATCCTTGTGCTCGACTACGGCTCGCCTGAGAGCCTGGAGATCATCCGTCAGCGCGCCCATGAACTCGCTGCAGTTCTCGTCGAACCTGTGCAGAGCCGTCACCCCGATCTCCGCCCGGCAGAGTTTCTGAAAGAAGTCCGGCGCATCACGGAGCAAAACGGCACCGCGCTTATCTTCGACGAAGTAGTCACCGGCTTCCGCACTCATTCGGGAGGTATGCAAGCTGTCTACGGCATTCGGGCGGACCTGGCAACATATGGCAAAGTTGTAGCAGGCGGCTTGCCCGTAGGCGTGCTCGCCGGAAGCTCGGCCTTCATGGACGCTCTTGACGGAGGCATGTGGCAATACGGCGATCAGTCTTTCCCTGAAGCGGGAGTGACTTTCTACGCCGGAACTTTCATGAGGCATCCACTGGCACTTGCCGGAGTGCGCGCATGCCTGCAGCATATCAAGGAAGAAGGCCATGGGCTGCAGGAGAGGCTTGCTGCCAAGACTGCAAGTCTCGCGCATGACATTCAGCGCATGCTGAACGATTTCTCTCACCCTTCTTCACTCGAGACGTACGCATCTTGGTTCTACCTGCCTGTGGCAACCGATCCCTTCCTCACTCGCATGTTGCATTTCCATCTGCGCGAGCAGGGCGTGCATGTCCAAGAAGGATTCCCTTGCTTCCTGACGACTGCCCATTCGGATGCCGACTTCGACTTTATCCGTGAGGCATTCCACAATAGCCTGAAGGCGATGCGCGCCGGGCAGGCTCTCCCGCAACCGACGGGCGCCACGGCCACAGTAGAGGAGCTAGCCGTACTAGAAACTGCTCCATTGGAAGCCGTTGCTCATACGATTCCAATTACGGAACCGCAACGCGAAATCCTGCTCGGAACGCAACTCGGAGACGACGCAAATTGCAGCTTCAACGAATCTACCTCGCTTACACTCAAAGGCAAGTTGAATGAACAGGCCTTGATAAGCAGTCTTGAACAACTCGTTCAGCGCCATGACTCTTTGCGTCTTACCTTTGACATGGATAGCGAAACCGCCATTGTCGCGCCATCAGCCGCACTCCGGGTCGAACGCTATGATTTGAGCCAGCTTTCAGCGAATGAAAGAGCGGAACAGCATCAAACTATCGTCGAGCAAGAAGGCTCAACGCCTTTTGATCTGGTAAACGGGCCCTTATTCCGGATTCATTTGATCCGTCTCAATTCTGATGAACATGTCGTGATTTTTACAGCCCATCACATCATTTTTGACGGCTGGTCAACAAATGTCTTTTTTAACGAACTAAGTGACCTCTATAATGCAGCGGTAGGCGGGCGCAAGGCCAGTCTCCCCACTCCGCTTACTTTCACCCGATACGCCATCGATCAGCGTGAGCACGCAGCAAGTGCGGATCGCCGCACCACGGAGTCATTCTGGATGGAGCAATTCAACACCATACCCTCGCCTTTGCAAATCCCAACTGACAGACCACGGACCGCCGTGCGCAGTCATGAAGGCGCAACCAACCGCTATGTTTTTGACAGCACTCTGTTCCAGGCCATTCGCAAAGCAGGAGCACGCCAGGGCAGTACGTTATTCGCAACATTGCTTGCGGCCTTCGCTCAGCTTGTCCATCGGCTCTCAGAGCAGGACGATGTTGTTATCGGCATCCCGATGGCAGGACAGTCGAAGATAGAGAGCGGATCGACGCTCGTTGGCCACTGTGTAAATTTTCTGCCGATTCGCAGCCGACTACTGGCGGATCAAACGCTCGTCGATTTTCTAAAACAAACGCGCAAGATGCTGCTTGATGCCTATGATCATCAGGACTACACATACGGCACTCTGCTGCACAATCTCAAACTAACGCGCGATCCTTCGCGCTTAGGGCTGATCGAAATTCAGGCAAATGTGGAACAAGTCGGAGCGAATCTTTCATTCGATGGGCTGTCTGCCGATCTCCGCTCCAATGGTAAGAAGCATGCCAACATGGATCTATTCTTCAACTTCATTGATCGCGGGACAGAGCTCTGGTTGGAGTGCGATTACAACGCAGGTCTCTTTGATAGTGCGACGATTGACCGCTGGTTCGGGCATCTCAATGCCATCTTGCAGGCATTCGCTCAGGATCTGACGCAATCCTGCACTGGAGTGTCGCTGTTGACACCCGAGCAGCAACAGGAGATTCTCGTTGACTGGAATCAGACAGCAACAAACTATCCGCGCAACCATTCCGTCCATCGCATCTTTGAACAGCAGGCAGCGCAAACACCTGACTCGATCGCTCTGATCGCAGGCGAGCACCGGCTCACGTATGCGGAAATCAACGAAAAAGCCAACCAGCTCGCACACTATCTCATGCGCTCAGGGATTCGTATGGGATCACGCGTAGCCCTCTGTGCCGATCGCTCGGCGGAGGTCATTGTAAGCGTGCTCGCGATCCTTAAAACCGGGGCTGCCTACATCCCCATCGACCCAAGTTATCCGGCGCAGCGCCTTACATATCTCGTCAGCGATTCGTCAGCAGAGATACTGCTCACGCGCAGCACAATCGTCTCCAAGTTGCCGCAGATGGATACAAACATCCTTTTGCTGGATCAGGAATGGCCCACCATTGCTCTTGAGAACAGCTCCAATCTCTCTCATAATGGCCATGCAGAAGATCTTGCCTATGTCATGTACACCTCCGGTTCCACGGGAAATCCAAAGGGTGTGCTGGTGCCACATCGCGCAATAGCACGTCTGGTCAAAAACAATGCTTTCGCCAGCTTCAGCGCAGATGAAGTGTTTCTCCAACTTGCTCCTCTATCATTCGACGCGGCCACCTTTGAAATCTGGGGAGCGTTCCTCAATGGTGGACGCCTCGTATTGGCCACCGGCGAACGGATAACGCCGGAAGACATTGGTTTCCTTATAAAGGAACACGGCGTTACGACGCTCTGGCTTACCGCTGCACTCTTTCATCTGATTGCCACCGAACATATCGAGATATTGCGCCCGCTGCGCCAGCTGCTGGCCGGCGGCGACGTACTGTCGCTTACTCACGTGCGCCGTGTCTGTGAGCACCTGCCTCATCTAAAGCTCATTAACGGATATGGGCCGACAGAAAATACCACGTTCACTTGCTGCCATCCCATTACCCTGGAAAGTACCGCTGCGGGCACTGTGCCGATTGGAAGGCCGATTGCAAACACTCGCATCTATATTCTCGATTCGAATATGCGGCCGGTACCTCCAGGCGTTACGGGCGAACTGTATGCTGGGGGTGATGGGCTGGCCATGGGTTATCTGAATGCTCCTGAGTTAACTGCGGCAAAATTCATCGATCACACATTCGCCAATGGCCGTCCGGAGCGTCTGTATCGCACCGGAGACCTTGCGCGATATCGTGCAGACAGCACAGTCGAATTTCTTGGCCGCATCGATACGCAGGTTAAGATTCGCGGCTATCGTATCGAACTGGCAGAAATCGAATATGCGCTGGAACAGTCTCCCAAGGTACGTTCTGCGGTAGTCGCGGTGCGTACAGACTGGGTCACACCGAATGACACCCCAGGCGACAAGAGGCTAGTTGCATACGTCATACCAGAACAGCAAGAAGACAACGCTTCCCTGACGCAGGAACTCCGGCAATATCTACAAGAACGCCTGCCGGAATACATGCGCCCCGCGGCAATCATGATTCTGGAAAGCTTTCCGCGGACAGTGAACGGCAAGATCGACAGGCGTGCACTACCTGCTCCAATTCCTGAACAATTGTTGCGTAAACGCACCATCGTGTACCCACGCAATCAGAATGAGGAAACCCTAGCGGGCATTTGGACAAAAGTGCTTGGATTAAAAGATGTTAGCGTAGAAGATAGTATTTTTGAGTTGGGAGGAGATTCCTTACTTATCTTCCGCATCACTACACTTGCCAATCAGGCAGGATTAAGGGTGAATGCACGACACTTCTTCCAGCATCGGACAATCGCCAGCATCTGCTTACAGTTAGAAGAAGCGAGCGCAGCTTCGACTAAGGCAAATACCGTTGCGCCAATACAAGCAATCCCACGTTCGCAGTACCGCCAGAAACTTCAAACACTTAAGTAAGCCGCATGGACAGACAATTGATGCCCGCTGATAATGAAGAACTCCTCCCGAAGGCTGAACCCATGAACCTACCTGTGCAAGATGTTTCGACAGAAATGTCTCAAAAGACCGAGGATGTCTATCTTTTTCCGGCCAGCCTCGAGCAGCATCGCTACTGGATTCTAGATCAGGTAGACCAGGCCTCTACTGCTTCCAACATGGCCATTACTTTTCGTCTCGTTGGAAGATTAGATGACATGCTGGCGGAAAAAAGTATTTGTGCGCTTACGTTGCGTCACGAGGCACTACGCACAACGTTCCGAATGATTGATGGAGATCTCAACCAAGTCATCTCCGAAACACCACTCTACCATTTTGCCGTAACGGATCTCAGGACTTTGACTGAAGATGAACGAGCGGAACAGGCAGAGAAGGTCATTCGCGAGCATAGTCATGTCTCGATGAATCTCGCTACGGGACCACTCTTCTTCGCGCGTCTCGTTCACGTAACGGATGAGGAGCATTTTCTCTCCTGCACGATGCATCACATTGTGTGTGACGGATGGTCGAATGGAATTCTTGTACGTGATTTTGCGGAATTCTACTCTGCATACTCACAAGATCGTTCACCTAATCTGGCTGAACTGCCCTTCCAATTTGCCGACTTTACTATCTGGCAAAAAGAATGGCTTGCCAGCGAAGCGGCCGAAGACGCACTGAATTTCTGGAGAGAACAAATACGGCGTGGAATACCCGCTGTCGATTTGCCTACGGATTATCCGAGAAGCGCCCGCAAAGACGGCCCGGGCGACATCGCGTCTCAATTGATGCCTCAATCTTTGAACGAAAGATTGAAAAAGTTTTGCCGTGAGCATGAGGCAACGAATCATCAGGTTCTCTTAGCTGTCTTTCAGGGCCTTATTTCACGATATACGGGACAAGAGCAATTTCTACTCGGCTCAAGCATCGCAAATCGTACCCAGGCGGGGATGGATGATGTAGTTGGCCGCTTTGCGAATCCCCAGGTTATCCTCGCGGATGTTTCAAACGATCCAGACTTCAATGAGCTGCTTCATCGCGTAGTTGAGTGGAGCACCTTGGCTTATGCACATCAGGATTTGCCTTTTTCGCGTCTGATGGAGGAGTTCCAACTCGACCAGAGCGGAGCAACATCGCAGTTTTTACAAATCTATTTTGTTTATCAAAAAGCGTTCATGCAGCCTCAGAGTGCTGGAGAGTTGCAAATCATTCCACGTCCTTCTGTAAGCGGCGGTGTCAATTTTGATCTCTTAGTCAGTATCGTAGAACGCGCTGAAGGCCCCAGGCTTCAGATTGAGTACAACACTGATCTCTTTGAGAGAGATCGGGTAAGTAAATTTATACAGCTCTACGTTCGCGTGCTCGATGCTATTCTGAGCGATCCCGCACTGAAGGTTTCTCAATTGCCTCTTCTTTCGCCCGATGAGGAATTGGCTCTGTATCGAGCCGGTCGCGGCCCTTCGCTGTCTCGCACTTTCGCTCCTTCTCTTGTCGAAGCATTTGACCGGCATGCGGACTCTCTCGGAGCAACTACTGCGATGATTGCCGGAGATGAGCGCATTTCATGGAAATCGCTCGCAGACAAAAGCATTCAATTCGCAAATGCACTCCGGGAACTGAACATTGAGCAGGGCCACATTGTCGCCCTTCGCATGGAACCCAACTCTGATGCTGCGGCAGCAGCTCTCGCCATTTTGCGTGTTGGTGCAGTCGTTTTACCTATTCCGGACTCGACAAGTGTTGCTGAGTGGGAACGCATGCTTGCCCAACTAAAACCAGCCGCAGCTTTGGCTGGCTCTGAATTCTCCAGCAGTCTTCCGTCTCTCACTAACTTTGAAAAACTAAGTAAATCGACTCACTCGCATGACGATCTGCCATCTGTTGCTGCTGAGTTTCCCGCATGGTGCGGGCTGACAATCAACAAGGCTAACCAATACCAGACATATACCGCGACCCACGAGCAAACCGCGTCATCTCTGGCTGCGGCTTCCCAGGTGCTTCATCTTAGTTCAGGCGATGCCGTCGCAATTAGACCTGCCCCTGCGTCGACCGACGGGTGGATTGATTTACTACTTCCGTTAACCAACGGAGCGAGCATCCTGTATCTGCCGAATACGGTCGGTAATCAACTGCAGACCATTCTTGACCGCGAACAGATCAGCTTTGTATTTGCTACTCCCGGAGAGTGGTTGACATTACTTGACAATGGCTGGAGTGGCGACCGGCGTTTGCAAATGGTTTGCCGAGGAGACCGTCTCCCCTCGACCCTCACCAAACGTCTTTTGTACGCAGGACATGCCTGGTCACTCATCTCATCGGCCTCGGCTGGAGGTCCCATAAGCGTGACATTGCTTAACAAAGAACGGCCGAGTGAAAATCCGGCTGGCGCATTGCCTGGGCAAGGCCTCACTGTTCTTGATTCTTGGGGCAACCCCACTCCTGCAGGCGTTGTAGGCGAATTAACGCTATCGAGCGATGAGAAATCGACAAGAACAGGCATTCTGGCGCAACACCATCTCAACGATAGATTTGAAGTCATGGATCATGTACAGAATCTGGTGCGTCTACATGGATACCGTTTACGGCTGGGAGAGCTTGAGGACCGTCTTGTTTCGCATCCCGGAGTGACATTTGCGAAAGCTGCGATTCGGAATGATTCCAATCATGGCCCTGTACTCATTGCTTATATAGCTGGCATGAATGGCACGTCTCCGACAGCAAGTGATGTGACCCAGTTCCTTCGCGCTTCCGCCCCAGGACACCTTGCATGTGCAGAACTCTTGTCTGTGGACAGAATTGTTGTATATCCAGACGGATCTCCTGACATGGATGCACTTGCCAAATTCAGTGTGCCCCAACTAGCTCAGGCAAGTAATGTGGATTATGTACCACCCAAAGATGAAATTGAATCCAGACTCGTCAAGATCTGGGAAGACGTTCTCAGTGTCAATGGTATAGGTGTACGCACCAGCTTTTTCTCGCTCGGTGGCTATTCATTGATGATCGTGCGTCTGTTTGCTCGAATCAATAAGTCAATGAACACTTCTCTGCCTATTACGACTATTTTCAACGCTCCTACTATCGAGCAATTGGCAGATATTTTAAGGGGCCATCGTGCCTATTCCTCGCTTGTTCCCGTGAGAACAGAGGGCGCCAAACCGCCGTTTTTCATGATCCTTTCGTATCTTCTCTATGGATCGTTGCCCGATGCAATTGGAACCGACTATCCATTTTATGGATTGAGAGAGTTGGATAGCGAGGAAACCATGACGCCAGAGGAACGAGCGGCTTCATACGTCGAAGCAATTCGTTCCATTCAACCGCATGGTCCCTATTACCTTGGCGGATGGTGTGCGGCAGGACCGCTGACGATCGAAGTGGGCCGTCAGCTTATGGAGAGTGGGCAACAGGTAGGTCTCGTCACGCTGTTTGACTCATGGCATCCGGGCTATGCGGAGAGCCTGAAGCATGAGCAAAAAATATCAGGATTCTCTACGCTCAATGCGAAACTGCGCCTCAGGTATAACTATCATCGCGAGAAAATGAGGGATCAGACCAGTGCGAACAGACTCAGTTATCTTCGCACGGCAGCGTTGAACAAACTCCGTTCGATGCGCGATGCAATCTACCTAAAGCATTGGGCCGCCACAACAAGCGTCTTTAAGACTCTTGGATTGCCGGCTCCGGACTTTATGCAGAACCTCACGCAAACGACACTGATGTCACTTCAGCAGTACGAACCTCATCCCTTTTCTGGCAATATCATGCTAATGCGTGCGATGAAGGCCCCAAACCTTCCGGGAGCCGATCCTACGTGTGGATGGAATCAAGTCGTTAAGGGAAATATTGACGTTCAATGGGTGCCTGGGGATCACGAAACGATGTTCCTTGAGCCTAACTTAAAAGTCGTCGGCAAAACGCTCCGGGAGGGCCTCGAAAAGGCACATCAGGGCTCTGAAACACTAATTTTTCAATAGAACTGTCCCTAGTGAAAACACACCTTGAATATCACATGAAGACGATGCAGCGCAGCAAGGAGCAGAATTTGGAGGAGTCATTCGTTCCGTTACTTCCTGCATCCTTCCGACCTGCCCCCGCACTATCTGAAGGGCATATTCACATCTGGACAATTTCCCAGAGACCCCGGACGTCTTCAGATTACGTACCTCTTTTGAGCAAAGATGAGCTCAGTCGTGCCTCAGGCATGCGTTCTCCGCAACTTTTCAATCGATTTATTGCCGACCACGGCGCACTTCGTCTGCTTCTGAGTGCCTACCTCGACACAGACCCACGAAAGCTTCCAATTGTAGCTAACAATTATGGAAAACCTGCTCTCGACATTCCACACTGCCGTCTGCGCTTTAATATGTCGCATTCCGGCGAACTTACAATGATCGCGCTTTGCCTCGACTCTGAGCTAGGAGTCGACGTTGAGGCAATGCGTCCGATTGCTGAATGGGAGGAGATTGCCGCTTCGCATTTTTCACATCATGAGAGCGAGTCGCTTCGAGGCGAAGAGCCAAAAGCGCGAATAAGCGCATTTTTTCGTTGCTGGACGCGGAAAGAGGCTTTGATAAAAGCTATTGGAATGGGACTTTCCATACCTCTTGACAGCTTTACCGTCAGCACATCCCTGACTGAACCGGCAATGCTTTTGCACTGTGCCTGGGACCCGGGGGCTGTTCGGCACTGGACCTTAGTTCATCTGGAGCCTGGACCAGGCCATGTCGGCGCACTCGCCATCGAGGACGCAGATTGGTCGATACAGCAATTCGAATGGCCATAAACATGCGCCGAGACCTTTTAATTGTGGTACATCGCCCTCCTGCTCTGCGACAACGGATATCACTAGGAACCCTTGTAGTTAGTTTTAGCAGCGGTGATTTACGGGTAACAACACAGACCGGCTTATACAAGCTGTCTCTATCATGAAGAGTCCGCTCAGCATCATATTATTACTGCCTGCCCTTCTCTCTATCTACTATGTGATCCGTGGATTAACAAGAAAGGCATTCTTGCAGCTCTATTTGCCAGCTCTTTTGGGGCTTCCATACTACTATGAGTGCCGCCTGCCACATTTGCCGCCGATCTCCACAGCGGAAGCAATCCTGATTCCAATCGCTATAGGAGCTCTCATTCAATCGCTTCACAAATGGCGGTTTTGCCGTGTAGATTTATGGGTTATTTTGTTCATGTGCAGCCTGACTGCAAGCGAGATTTTCCGTGAACGCATTCTTAATGATGCAATTTTTATAGTGGTAGGCGGAATCACATCCATGCTGCTCCCCTATCTCGTCGGGCGACTATTGATTGAGCCTGATTTACGTCTTGCAACCACCAAGCGCTTTGTTTCGATTATTCTGTGCCTCACCATATTCGGCCTGTACGAATTGAAAATGGGACTTAATCCCTACGCAATTCTCAGTGAGAAAATTTTTGGGTTCAGCGCCTGGAGCGTTCAGCTGAGAGGCGGCTGGGCACGAGTCGCAACCTCATTTAGCGATGCAGAATTGGCAGGAATTGTCTTTGCGATCACTTTGATACTCAACTGGTGGCTGGTTCAGGTCAATAAATTAGATCAAAGTAGCGGGAATCGCCTTGGTAGCCGATTTGCCAAGTTTGAACGTTGGCATATTTTTGGCTTGATTCTATTTGCATTGCTCCTGGCAACTCAATCTCGTGGACCTTTGTTAGGCGCGGGGCTGGCCTTTACCATTCTGCAGACACCGAGATTTAAAAATACAAAACGAGCAAGTATCATCGTAGCCATTTTATTGGTGGGCGGCGGTCTGCTTCTCTATTCCTACTTCGACCGTTATACTTCGGCTACTAGCGACGGCGCAACCAGCGAGCAACAGGCTAGCGCAGCATATCGTCGTCAATTACTTGAGAACTACAAACCAATCGTCGAAGAAGGGGGCTGGCTGGGATGGGGGACGCTTAGCCGTCCAATGGTCAAAGGACAGGAATCGATTGATAATCAATTTCTCCTGACTCGGCTCGTTCAAGGTCGACTCGGCTTGATTTTGTTCGTCTTAATTGGTGCCGATACGATTTTGCGATTGATTCAATTTACCTGGCGCTTCAAAAGAAAAGAGGACCTTTTTTTTGCATTCTGCCTCCTGGCGGCTATGGCTGCACTGTGGTCTACAATCGTTACCGTTTATCTCGGAGAACAATTGCCGCAAGTCGCATTCCTGTTGATCGGATGGAGTCAATCGCTGCAGGAAGGTAAAGATGACCCCAATGGTGATCTCTTAACATCCGAGATGGGGAAATTCAGATTTAAACGAGTACTCGTTTAGTTGTGGCGCGATCTGCGTCAGCATTTGAAACTCTTTTCCTACATCAGGTTTGGCAAAACAATATGCCAGTACAAATAACATTTCATAAAAGGAAGTAAATGAGCACTAACGTTGTGTCTTCCGAGATTGCGGGACAAAAGACAGACCAGCATAAGCACCTTGAAAGGCGTGCGCTGAAAGGGACAAGCTATGTAGTTGTTGCTTATGGTCTTGCCATGGGTCTTCGCCTGATAAGCAGCATGGTCTTGAGCCGTCTGTTTGCTCCGGCATATTTCGGCTTAATGGCGCTGACAACAACCATTATTGTGGGCCTTTATCTGGTATCGCATCTTGGACTCGAGGATGGCGTAATCCAAAGCACAAGAGGGGAGGAGCCCAACTTTCTCTTTACAGCCTGGACACTTCAGGTTATCCGCGGTGCGGCGCTGTTCCTGATTACGATTCCGCTAGCCTTCCCAGTTGCCGCTTTTTATCATGAGCGCCTGCTGCTTCCATTGCTCCCACTATTAGGTCTTACTTGTGTCGTTGGCGCGTTTTCATCCCCGTCTTTATTAGTACTAGCCCGACAGATGGGGGTAGCCAGGGTCTCCTTTCTCGAGTTACTAACTGCAGTCGTTCAGTTCGCGGTGACGGCCATCTGGGCGCTGATCCACGCCGATATTTGGGCGTTGGTTGGTGGGAAATTCGCCTCCGAAGTCGTGCGGACAGGAGTGAGCTACTACATAGCTCCTTCCAGACGCCCCAAATTCATCCTCGAACCGGAAGCACTTAAATATCTTGTCCGTTTCGGCCGTTGGATTCTTTTAAGCACCGCCTTAACCTTTTTTGCTCTACAGTCTGATCGACTGATTTTAGGAAAACTTATTTCCTGGAAAATGCTGGGGATATATGGGATAGCTTACACACTATCCGATGTACCCAGGCAGATCATCAGCCAATTTTCCAGCCGTGTTGGATATCCCTTTATTGCTCGATTTTCCAGTCTGCCGCGGGCGGAATTTCGAACAGTCTTGATGCGCTATCGCGGCTATGTTCTGGCACTCGGGGCGCTTGCGCTCACGATTGTTATTACAACTGGAGACAGGTTCATCTATCTCGTTTACGATAAGCGATACCATCAGGCGGCTTGGATGGTCGTCATTCTGGGGTGCGGACTCTGGCATACGCTGATGACGGCTACCATGACACCCGTGCTCCTATCCATTCAGAAGGCCTATTACCACACGATCGCCATGGTTCTTTATTGCCTGACTCTCTTCATTTGCCTTCCACTCGGATTTCATCTGTTTGGGATGTTGGGGGCGGTTACGGCAGTTGCCATTAGCGATTTTCCGGTCTACGTTGTAAGCAGCATTGCGCTGATTCGGGAAAAGATTTCATTAGTCTGGCAAGACTCAAAACTGACGTTATTATTTCTAATTTTGCTCGGTATTGCATTACTGCTGAGGCACAGTTTCGGCTTACCCAGTCCCTTCAGTGATGTGCCATGAATCTAATTCTAGCGCCGTTGACCATTCAGTATGATTCAAATACCGACTATGGCAATTATTCTATAAAGTACAGAAGATAAGGATGCGATAGCTGATATCTCAAGAATGACCTATCGTTTTTGCATTGTCTTTTCGAATGACTTCTCGATTTCTTCTGCCGTTAAGTAAAGCTAGTGGACTCCTCAGACATGAAAATTGTTTTTATTCTTCCGCAAGAAGGAACTCAGCCCATCGGGGGATTCAAAGTTGTCTATGAATATGCCAATCACCTGGCGAAGCGTGGGCACAAGGTTCATATTGCGCATATGGCATCGGCGTTTCCTAAAGGAGTGCACAAACGTCCTAAATATCTGCTTCATGGATTTCGCTACTTCTCCTTTGCGCTCAAAGGAAACTGGAAGCCTGATAAGTGGTTTACCTTGGATCCCTCCGTCGACATTTCATGGCTCCCACGACTCTCAAAGATATTCCTGCCAAAAGCAGATGCCTATATCGCAACCTGGTGGGTCACAGCGGAACACCTAAATGCAATCTCTCACCTTCCGGGGAAAAAGTTCTATTTAATCCAACATCTGGAGACGTGGAGTGGCCCGAAAGAGCAGATCATGGCGACCTGGAAGATGCCCTTCGAGAAAATTGTCATCGCCAGATGGCTTGAAAAGATCGGAACGTCCATAGGGGAATCCTGCCACTACATCCCAAACGGACTCGACTTTGCGAAATTTGGATGTGACGTGCCTCCGGAGGCACGCGAGCCGGCACGGATTGCAATGCTATTTAACAACCAGATAGGGTGGAAGGGATCAGCCGATGGTCTCGCAGCTGTCTGTCAGCTTAAGTGTACCTACCCACAACTTCAGGTGGAATTTTTTGGCGTACATGCGCGGCCTGTAGATATGCCCTCCTGGATTACCTACCACCAGGAACCAGCGCAAGATGAGTTGCGCCGCATTTATAACCGCGCGGCGATCTTCCTCGCTCCGAGCCACAGTGAAGGCTGGGGGTTGCCTCCATCAGAAGCGATGATGTGCGGTGCTGCTGTTGTAGCTACGGATATCGGTGGGCATCAGGAATTCTGCAAACATGAGGAAACGGCTATGCTCGTGCCAGCGAAAAGCCCCGAGCAACTGGCTGACGCAGCTGGTAAACTCATCGACAATCATCTGGTCCGGGTTCGACTGGCCAGACAGGGCCACAGCAATATACGCAAGTTCACATGGGATGCTGCTACAGACACCTTTGAAGGTGTTTTAGATCGCTCTTGTAAAACGAGACTAACTCCCACCGAAAGCGCCCTTTGCCAGATTCCAGGGACAAAGCTGCCCCATTCATAATGGGGCAGCTTTTACAACGACTATTGATTGGAAAATGTCCAGTTCAACACTTGATGAGTTGTTGACGCGACTCCCGTCCCTCCGGTAAATCCGACATAAGCCGTATTACTGCCTACTACCGCGGGTATATTTATTGGTACTTTGTGAATGTAGCTAGCTCCAGTTTTTGTATTTGTCAGTGTAAGAGATAACGTATTGCCGTCGTATGCAATATGAGCATGAAATACGTCACCGCTTTCTAACTTGATCCTCTCTGAATTCAGGTTAAAAATCATTTCATCTGGTTCAACCCCATTTATGTACATTCCGGCAGTACTCGATGCTTGGCTAACACCTTTATCGAAGTTAAAGTGCAGTGCAAAACTATTACCAATTCCGGCATACCCAAGTTTGTCTCCGGTGTGGCCAAGTGCCCAGATGCCGCTGTTGTCGTTTTGAAGCGTGAACGTCAGCCCATTCTCGGCGGCATTCAGCATACGAAAGTTGAAGTCTGTACTGAAATGATCCACTGGAACTTTCACGGTGTACCAGGCGCTTCCCACCTGCATTGACTTGCCGCTGGTTAACTGAATGGCCCCGCTTGCAGCGACCGCTGTGCCGTTGGTGGACAGCATCGCAGAGCTAATCCCAGAGGAACCAAGGGGTAAATTGGGCGATGCTGTTGAAGTCCCGCTCTTAGCCGCTGCCGAAGTTATATCGTTGCCGTATCTATGACCGGCAACCATAGCCATCGCGCTGCTGGCCGACGCACTATCTGTAATCGATAGAGCTTTTGCCTGATCGCCAGTTGTAAGACTGGAAGCGTTCGCGGCTACAGTTGTTTTCCCAACCACGTTAGAGAAAGTCCAGTTGAGAATTTCCTGAGCGGCTGCGTAGCCGCCTGTACTTCCGGTGAATCCGACATACGCGGAATTTCCTCCCACAGCGTTCGGAATGTTTACCGTGAACCTCTGTGTAGCTATCGCTCCCGTCTTCGTATCGGTCAGGGTTAGAGCCAAAGTAGTGCCGTCATATACAACCTGTGCGTGAAATACATCGCCGCTATGCAGGTCGACGTGCTTAGAGCTAAGGTCGCTGGCTGGTACAGTGGGTGTGGCGCCATTTAGATAAATGCCTGTAGAGTCCGGTCCTTCACCGGCATTATTAAAAAGATCGAATTTCAATCCGACACTCTTGCCAATAGCGGCATAGCCAAGCCCATCGCCATTGGCTCCAAGCGTCGCCGTCCCAGCGCTACAGCCCTGGATGGTAAAGGTAAAACCGTCTGCAATTGGGCTCAGCAACTGAAAGCTGAAATCTGAGCTAAAGGTAGTGATTGGAACCTTTGCCGAATACCATGCGCTACCAGTCTGCAGCAAACCGCCGGAGGTGAGCCAGAGGCTCCCATTGTCCACGACAGCGCTACCGTTCAGTGCCAGCATGCTCGAACTCATTCCCAAAGGATAGCTGGGCACATTATTGGAAGATCCGATTGCATAGGCAACTGAAGCTATATCGCTGTTCGTGTATCCGGATGTCACGGCAATCGCGCGTATCGTCTCTGTTGAAGAGACACTGATAGCTTTTTGGTACACAGCTGAAGAGTTCGTCGGCGTACTACCATCCGTCGTGTAGTAGATTTTTGCTCCTTGAATCGAATCGGCGATTGAAACCGACTGCGTGCTCGCATAGGTTCCACTTGCGGGAGTAAACGTTGGTGTCGCAACAATAGGGTTCGTCGTGTTGTTGTAGGTCCATGTCAAAATCTGCTGCGTGGAGGCATACCCACCTGTGCTTCCGGTAAATCCAACATAAGCTGTATTCGCACCCACAGTAGCCGGAATGTTGATACCGAATTGCCGGGTAGCCGTAGCTCCGGTATTGGTGTCAGTTAAAGACAACGTCAAGGTATTACCGTCATACACAACGTGCGCGTGAAAGATATCACCGGTATGTAGATCAATACCCGCTGAACTCAAATCCGTTGCTGGCATCGTAGGCGTGGCGCCATTCAGATATGTACCCGTAGAGTCCGCTCCTTCTCCAGCGTTGTTATACAGATCGAATTTCAATGCGACGCTCTTACCAATTCCGCCATATCCCAGATCTAATCGATCACCTCCCACTGCAGCAGTACCATTTACAGCATTCTGAATCGTAAAGGTAAAGCCGTCCGCAACTGCGTTCAGGAGTTGAAAAGTAAAGTCAGAGGTGAAAGAGCCGATCGGAACTTTGACGGCGTACCAGGCACTTCCCACTTGATTCAACTCTCCGGCGGTTAATTGGAGCGCTCCTTTCGTCACCGTCGTCGAACCATTGCTTGCAAGCATTGTCGAGGTAAACCCGGAGGAGAAATTAGGTAATCCTGCCGACGAGGAACCAATGGTATATGTAGCCGAAGCGACCTTGCTGTTGGTATAACCAGCGAGCACTGCTATCGTCTGCAAAGTCTCACTGGAAGAAACGGTAACTGCCTTAGTGTATTTCGTTGAAGAGGTAGTAGGCGCGGTGCCATTCGTTGTGTAGTAGATGGTTGCGCCTTTGGTGGCATCGTTGATGGAGACCGATTGAGCACCGGTATAGCTTCCTCCAGCCGGGCTAAAGGCAGGCGTGGAAACTACAGGTGTGATCGTGTATGTTGCACTGGCGACGGCACCGCTGGTGCTACTGCCTGCAACGGCAATCGCTCGCACTGTCGCCGTTGCTGAAACGGTGATTGGACCAACATATCTCTGCGAAGAAGTCGTTGGCGTTCCACCGTTAGTGGTGTAATAGATCGAGACTCCACTGGTGGAATCAGAGATAGTCACTGTTACCGGCGCCGTGTAGCTTCCACCGGCAGGCGAGATGGAAGGCGTTGCCGGTTCAGCGCTTTGTGAAGACCCGTTTGTCGTGTAGTCCAGTGCCGTGACCGAATACGGTGGAAGTGTCAAAGAAGCTGGATTGGAAAGTGTCGTCGTCGTAAGAGAAACAGTTGCTTTTGTAGTGTTGGTTAATGTTCCCGTATGGCTCTCGTTCATATTATTCAGGCCACCGGGAGCATATTGTCTCTGAACGACCGTTCCCGTAGGTATGTGTGTACCCGAGAATGCGAGGTTATGGCTATTCGTCAGATCGGTATTGATCAGGACGAGTGACCGATTATTTCCATTCTGGAAGCAAAATGCATAGAGATACGGAACATTGTTTAGTTCAGGTATACCTGGGGGGACGCTCGTCCCGTTACTACTATTGCCTGCAAAGTTGTAAAGAGAGTTATTAGAAATTGGACAGGAATACATAGGGCCGATCACGGACTGATTGAGCAGTGAGAGTGCCAGAAACTGAGGACGCTTATTGTTGGTCGCCCCTCCCATGTCTACTGTGTTCCCCCATAGCTTGGCCGTGGTGCCATTCGAAGTACCGTTGTTGAATTCAGCTAATGCAAAATATGAGTTATTCAGAATTCCGAAGTATTGAAGATTCAGCAACGGTTCAAGCACGGCAACTACACCTTCCCCGGCTCCAGCATTTATGTAGTCGATATGTGTTTGATCAATGGTACCGTTGACGGTGCCTTGTCCCCATTCATAGATATTCACCTTGCAAGTCGCCGCGCCTGATGCTCCGCAGGCTTTTTGCCCCTGATAATCCTTCACCGATGTGTAAAAATTCGACGGATCATTTGGGTCGACCACCTTGTCATACGGCTCCACCATCGCGGGGCCCCACAATGCGGTGTCAGTTAAAAACTCGTTCACATTCCCGTAGGTGTAGTCTTCAATCTCAATGGAATCCGGACGGGCTCTGGCGATCTCGTTATCCATGGCCCAATTCACTGCCGTTTGCGCGTTCATAACAAGATCGAATGCAGATGCATTGTAGGAACTGCTCGCACGCATGGCCGAGAATATGTCACGGGCACGGATACTGTAGTCGTAAAGAAGCTCATTTGCCGGCTGATTATTGCGCCAGCCCAGGCTTTGTCCCGGAAATGTGCCTGCATTCCAGCATTCATTGCAGAATGAGAGATGGATTTGCTTAAAGACACTCGTCCATGGATTTGTCTGCCCTAGAGCCGCGCGTCGCGCACCATATGTCGTTGTAGTCGCACCACCCAGAAACTCTATGAGAGAAGTAGCGTCACTCGTAGAGAAGGTTGCTGGAACCTCCAGATATGGCTCTGCATGCAATAGCTGGCAGATAACAAGATAATCTTCCAGCGAGAGCTGAAGGGAGCCGCTTCCGTTTGGCCCGTCGAAATAAAGCGCTCCGCCTACGGTAGGCCTGTGCGCGTAATTCGGCTGTGTCCAGTTATCGATTGTCTCGCCATTCTGATTCAGCCAGTCGCGAAGCATGCCCCCATTTCCACCCGACGACATGCTGTAGTAAGTCGTGAGAGCATTGATAACTTCATCGCGAAAGACCGTTGTGTTCGTTGGGTTGCCACCGGTCTTCTCAAAATCAACGTTATCGAGATCTACGGCACCGCCCGAGGCGTTGAAACTAAGCTGAGCACTTCCTGGCGTCGTAGTTCCCTGCGCTTCAGACGCTTTGCACGTATATGTATATTGCGTCCAAGTTGAGGTCAGGGCAGGCGTATATGTGCCGCAATTGAATCCTCCAGCCGACAAACGCGTGGCGCTGACTGAGAGCGTCGGCGAACCTGCTGCCGCCTTTGCCCAGAAAGATATTTGATAGGTACCGTCCATGAGAACGAAAAGGTTCTGAGTATTTGCCGAATCGTAGTATCCATTTACGGTGGCTGATGATCCGGTCGCGGTAGCGTTCATTTGCACCGCTTGGGTGCCGCACTTCGAGCAAAGGTCTGTAGTGTCGGAGAGCAGCTTACCTCCACCAGACACAGACATCCAGAAACCTGCCTGACTGTTTTCCCACCAGGACTCCGGCGTCGGAGAGAACGTCTTATTGAAGATTACGATGTCGCCGATACTGAAGGGCGCAGAACAGCCCTTCGACATCGTGAATACCGGGCTCGTATTATTTTCATTCGGGTAATTTGGACCCGTGTTCGATGCGATGGTTCCGGTGCAACCGAGTTCAGCGCCTCCCGATTGCGACTCGACTACAGTAAACGTGCCGCCAGCCCAATAATTCGCAGGAACGGTGTCATATATATCGGGATCGGTAAACGTAGTAGTTGTTCCCGCCGCTCCCACAGCCCAGATCTGCTGACTGATAACCGGCTCAAACCCTGGATTCATCGAGCCAACCAGATTTTTCAGCATCTGCCCGGTGTCATAATAGTTAATTGAGCCCAGATTGATCCCTGCGCGTTTTGCTGTCTGCTGAATAATCTTGGAATCGTTCAGCGCCACGGTCGGCGTTGACGTGGTTGCGGCCGACGCCGTCGTCGACGGGGTAGTCGAGGCCTCTGGCGTCAACGCAGTCTGACCACACCCTACCCCAGAACTGACAATAAGCCCCCCCACAAAAAAGAGGAGAATGATGAATCGCAAAAATCGAAACATCTCATGAACAACCGACATACAGGCACTCCTTCAAACGAGCACAGGAGGGGGAATCCTTGCTTTCTCTTTGACTGTTTCTAGCAACGACGATAATCAAAAATCTGGTTGTATTGTGGAGCCCATGCGAGCGATATGAGCAGAAAGGAATGGGACCGCTCGAATCTACTGCTGATTCATTGAGAGCTCTGTTTATGGGTATGCGATACGCCCGATTATATTGTTAAGTGCTTCCTATAAAATGAAATTGCAATAAAGACTGACACCTTTAGTCTAAGTACTTTCGTCATATACAACCGTTTGCGAATGTATACAAAAGTAAATATTCCCTAATTGCATGCAAGAAGTACATACACATCAAGTGATCCTGAAAAACCTTCCACCCCGCTTGCAATCGCAAAGACCGCGAATTGCTTACTTGCTGAGCCAGTACCCGGCGGTCTCGCACACTTTTTTCCTGAAGGAGATACTCGGACTTAAGCAATTAGGGTTCCAAGTTGAAACAGCATCGATCAACGCCCCTGACCGGCCGATGAATTCACTTCCACCTGCAGAAGAACTAGAAGCGCGGGGAACTTATTACATCAAGACACTCGGTTTTGGAAACATTCTGTGGACTGTCGCATTAGTTCTATTTTGCGACACGCGGGTTTGCCTCCGTGGACTGAGCGCTGCTGCAGAACTCTTTCGGTGGGATATAAGAGGTGGTCTGTATGCGCTGTTTTATCTGCTTGAAGCACTACTGGTTGGCAAATGGATGCGGCAACGCAATCTGCAGCACCTGCATGTTCACTTTGGCGGTGCCGTTGCCACGGTAGGCATGCTGGCCTCGCGCGCCTGGGGCTTCTCCTATTCGCTGACGATCCATGGCCCTGAAGAGTTTTATGACGTAGAGCAGTTCTATCTGCCGCAGAAGATTCATCATGCCAGTTTCATCTTCTGCATCAGTAACTTTTGCCGCAGCCAATTGATGAAATACAGCCATCCCTCGCACTGGGACAAGCTACATGTACTTCGCCTGGGCGTTGACCCAGAAGAATTCGCCCCTGTATCTCCCCGTTCTCCCGGCACCATTAGAATCGTTTCCGTTGGTCGCCTGGTTCCGGCAAAGGGGCAACTTATCCTGTTACAGGCTTTTCATAGGGTGCTCGATCAAGGTCGAGACATCCAGCTTGTACTGGTCGGAGACGGGCCGGACAGGAAACACCTGCAACAATTTGTTGGCGAGCACAAGCTGGCCGGACATGTTACATTTTGTGGCGCTCTCAATCATGGCCAGACACGGCAGGAGCTGGCAGAAGCAGATATCTTTGCTCTAGCCAGTTTCGCCGAAGGCGTCCCGATAGCGCTTATGGAGGCTATGGCGATGGAAATTCCCTGCGTAAGTACCTCAATCGCCGGTATCCCCGAGTTGATACGCGATAATGTGGATGGGCTCCTCGTGCCAGCCTCTTCTGTTGAAGCACTCGCTGCGGCAATCGATCAGCTCGTCACCGATGCCGAGCTTCGCCGAAATTTAGGCGCTTCGGCTCGCGCGCGTGTAATCGACTGCTACAACCTATCCCACAATCTTCAACTGCTTGCCTCTGCTTTTGACGAATGCCTCGCACAAAGGACCTCGCAGAATATATGACGTCTGCTTCACCTCAGCCTGATGTCTCAATCGTGATTGTTTCCTTCAATACCCTCAACGTCCTTCGGGAGTGCCTCCAATCGATTGAGCGCGAATCGGATGGACTCAACGTGGAGATCTGGGTCGTTGATAACAACTCGTCCGATGGCTCCCCGGAGATGATCGATCGGGAGTTTCCCTATGTTCATTTAGTGCGCAGCCCAACGAATCTCGGATTTGGTGGCGCCAATAATCTCGCGCTGGAGAAAGCACGCGGGCGCTATATCGTTCTACTTAATTCAGACGCCTTTTTTTGCCCGAATGCTCTCCGCCTTGCCGTCAAGCATATGGATGAACATCCGCAGGCCGGCCTTGGCGGCGCGCAGCTCGTCGGACGCGATCAGTCATGGCAGCCTTCTGGACGGATGTTTCCGACCGTCCTGAACGATGCTTTCGTCTACTTTGGCCTGGCGTCCCGCTATCCGGGCTCACGCATTTTCGGGAGATTGGATCGCACCTGGGCCGATCAATCCCTGGCTGCAGAAGTCGACTGGGTGGTAGGCGCATTTTCCATCATCCGCCAAGAAGCGCTTGCCAAAGTAGGATTTTTCGATCTCGCATTTTTTCTTTATTCCGAAGAGGTTGACCTTTGCCGCCGGATCAGGGCTGCCGGCTATCAAATCTGGTACTGGCCGGACATCGTCGTCATTCATATTGGAGGAGAATCTTCGCGTCAAGTAAAGACGCTGGAAATGTCCTCGACGGGCGCTCAGCTCATCCGCTGGAGGATGCGCAGTACCCTGCTCTACTATCGGAAACACCACGGTTTCGCAGCATGGTGGTCCAAGACTCTTGAGTTGACGCTCTACAAACTGATTGTCTGGCGCAATTCCTTCAGCCGTGATCCTCGCCGCAAAGCGCGAGCGCAGGAACATCGTAATCTCGCTATCCTGATGCGGCAGGCGTGGCAGGATACTGCGGGAGGAAGGGTTTCTCCGCCTCGTCCCTGGTAGTAGCGGCGTGGTTCTTTTCTATGAAGCGACTTCTTAAGATCATTATCGGCACTCCGCTTAAGTTTGTTTTGCAGGTCGTGCGACCGGCTCGCGAAAACCTTCGGCGCCTGCAAGCGCATGCCAGGCTCGCAGCGGATATCTCCACTTCGCTGCCGTCATCCGCTGTCATTGAGGGCAAAGTCGACATCTACGGCACGCGAAATGTTCATATCGGCGAAGACGTTCTCTTTTTCCCGGATATTCACCTGGAGACGCGTGAAGAAGCCTCTATCCGGATAGCGGATGGCGTCGTGCTCTCACGCGGTGTTCATATTGTTGCTTTTTCCAACGTAACCATCGGACGCGGAAGTATGATCGGCGAATATTCGAGCATTCGCGATGCAAACCATAACCGCTCCGAGGCAATCACGATTCGCGACGCAGGTCATACCGCCCGGTCTATTGTTATTGGTTCCGAGGTCTGGATCGGCCGCGGAGTGACTGTACTCGGTGGCATCACGATCGGTGACAAGGCCACAATCGGGGCAAACGCCGTCGTAACAAGGGACGTGCCGGCTGACGCCGTGGTGGCAGGGGTGCCGGCGGTCCCCATTGCACCCCGCAGAAACACGCCGTAAGCGGTTCATAATAAAAGCAGATAACGATTCCATCCATGATCCACCGAAAGGTGGAGGATAAAACCGGCCATTGTGCTCAAGACGAAGAGTGCACCATTCCGTACTCTGACAATGTCTCTTGAAACACAAAACCTCCTGACCCCAATCTTCCGCAGAGATTGGGGCTTTCTTTTTGTGTTTCAATGCTTCCACATATTGCCAATCTGCTGCCCCATCAATATCAGCGACAACACCGTCACCGTGATTGCTGTAACCCAGGCCGCAGCATTGAACCAGTGCGAATTCACATGCTTCCCCATCAGGTCTTTGCGATTGATCAACAACAGCATGAAGACAATCACGATGGGCAGCAGAATTCCATTGAGCATCTGCGAAAAAATGGAAAACTGCACGAGCGGAAAATTCGGAATCAGCACGACCGCTGTGCCGCCCGCAATCAACAGGGTATAAAGCCAGTAAAAGACCGGCGCTTGGCGGAAACTCTTGTCGATGCCCGACTCCAAACCCAGGCCTTCGCAAACGGTATACGCCGTGGAGAGAGGCAGCACCGAAGCCGCAAAAAACGAGGCATTGAATAGCCCGAAGGCAAAGAGCAGAAACGCATACGACCCTGCCAGGGGCTTCATTGCCTCGGCGGCGTCGGACGGCACGGCTATGTTCCCCATGCCATGCGCCCACAGGGTAGCGGCACAGGCAACGATAATGAACCACGCGACAACGTCCGTAAAAATCGAGCCAACGATTACGTCTAAGCGCGTTGCCGCGTATTTCTTGATGCTGACGCCTTTTTCTACAATCGACGATTGCAGATAAAACTGCATCCACGGAGCGATCGTCGTTCCAATTACGCTCACTACCATGAACACATAGCCATTCTGGTTCCAAGCGGCCCGTGGAGGGAGTTTCACAGTTGCAATTGCAGCCGTACGCCAGCTTGGTCCGGCCAGCACGCCGGTAATGATGTAGGCGATATAGAAAACTGACGCGGTGAGAAAAATCTTTTCGACGCTCTTGTAGTCGCCCTTAACAGCCAGGAGCCACACAAGCACGGCACAGATTGGCACAGAGATGTATTTCGAGAGATGGAAGAGTTGCAAGCTGCCTGCAATGCCCGCAAATTCTCCGATCACATTTCCGAAATTCACGATCACCAGCAGCACCATAACGATGAACGTCATGCGCAAGCCAAACTCTTCGCGGATGAGATCGCTCAGGCCCTTGCCTGTGACCACCCCCATGCGCGCGCACATCTCCTGTACCACAATCAGCGCCAGCGTGATGGGAATGATGGTCCAGAGCAGCGAATAACCGAACTGCGCACCCGCCTGAGAGTAGGTAAGGATCCCGTTCGGATCGTTATCTACATTGGCTGTGATGAATCCCGGCCCAAGCACTGCAAGGAACAGCACAATCCGGGTTCTCCAACGTTTCAGCATGCTGGGTCTTTGGTCTCTTTCTGTCTACATTTCTGGGTCGGGGAGAGTTCTATGGCGAACATATCATGCGCACATAGGTCGATCGAAATTCATCGGAAGGCGACAATAACCGGGTCTAGTCTCTGGCCCTCAAGAATGCAATTACGTGGTCTGCCTCCACCACGCCTACCAGTCGCCCTTCTTCGTTTAGTACCGGCAGCGCTCGCAAATTATATTTGTCGAAGAGTTCCGCAACCTGCTTCTGATGCGCGTCTGCAAAGCATGAGATAAAGCGCGGCTCAGCCAGGACCGCCAACCGCGTCTCCGGCTTGGCTAATATCATTCGTCCCAGCGGCACAACGCCTTTCAATATGTCTTTGTCATCGACCAGATACATCTCGGTCACGGTTTCTGGATCTCCCTCAAAGTTGCGCAACGCTTCGACTCCGTCTGCCACCGTTGCCTCGACTGGCACCTGTACAAAATCAGTAGTCATGCGCCCTGCGGCAGAATCTTCGCGGAATTCGAGCAAATCTTCCACTTCCTGCCGCTCTGCCGGGTCCATTTCTTCCAGAATGGCTTCCGAACGTTCATCCGGCAGCTCAGCCAGCAGATCGGCGGCGGCGCCCGGGTCCATTTCCTCTACGATTCCGGCTACAACCTCTGAGTCCAGAGACTCGAGCATCGCCTTTTGCAGCCTTGGCTCCACTTCCTCCAAGGTCTCAGCCGCGACCTCCTCGTCCAGCGTAGTGAGGATTGCCTCACGCTCAGCCGGAGCCAGTTCCTCAAGAATGTCGGCAATATCAGATGGATGGAGCTGAGCCAGACGCTCGTGTTCGATCTTCAGCTTCACCCGCCGCGCAGGGTCCACCTCGATCACGTCCACAAACTCCCAGGGAATCA
>Ga0206863_1030_pt1 | contig 52970 bp, 45 predicted proteins | sample Alteio_BWOrgCont_41_FD_152634 | JGI IMG/M metagenome (GOLD analysis project Ga0206863, IMG submission 152634) | Enriched cells from forest soil in Barre Woods Harvard Forest LTER site, Petersham, Massachusetts, United States -... | ecosystem: Environmental > Terrestrial > Soil > Temperate forest >...
GCAGATGAGTCTTTGGAGGAGCAAGAGTTCGCGAGGGTCGCCGCGCTCAGTTGGAATCCGCCCAGAGTACAGCGAGTCTGGTCGGCCCCCGAGCGCCAGACGCAACAGACTGCCCAGGCTCTTGGTCTATCAGCTGCGATTGCGCTTGAGTTGCGCGACTGTGATTACGGACCGTGGCGCGGCCGGGAGCTCGACGAACTTCAGTCAGAAGAACCTGAGGGTGTTATCGCGTGGCTGACGGATGCGGCCGCCTCACCTCATGGAGGCGAATCCATTGTTGATCTGATAAATCGCGTTGGACGTTGGTTGGATGAGCAGAGAGATGCTGGGCACACACTTGCGGTAACGCATCCAGCCGTGATCCGCGGAGCAATCGTGCATGCTTTGCAGGCACCGGCCCGGGCATTCTGGCGCATCGACATTGCGCCGCTCTCCCTGACAGATCTCCGCTTCAACGGCATGGCCTGGACAGTGCGCTCCACTGCCTGCCCGCTGCGAAGGACTGAAGGCAGAGACTAAGCTCGATAGCTCCCAGTCTTCGACAGCGATATATCCCGGAGCTTCGCGAGCACTTGCCAGACTGCCTGAACAAGGTGTGCATTTTCCTGATCGTTACGGACGGCAACGCGAAGGTGTTCGCCAGAGAGAGCCTCATAGTTGAGACAGGAGCGAAGGACAATGTGGTGCTCGACGATCATGCGTTCCCAAAAATCGACGGGGTCGACAAAGGACGGCAGGCGAAGAAGGAGGAAATTCGCCGCAGAGGGGTAGGTGTGGATGCCGAGGGCCTCGATCTGGGTTTGTAGATGACCTCTGCGCTGCAGATTGAGCAGTCTGGTGCGGTTCGCATACGGCTCATCTTCAAGAGCAGCGATGACAGCGCGCGAAGCCAGTGTGGTAATCGGCCATGGCGGCAGATTTTCATGAAGCGACGAGGCAATGTCTGGATTGGCGACTGCGTAAGCTAGGCGGAGGCCGGGAACGCCATAGAACTTTGTGAGGGAGCGGAAGATGATGAGGTTTGGAAAGCGGTCGATATCCGGCACAAGGGAGTGCTCAGGAAGATAGTCGATGAAGGCTTCGTCAAGGAGGACACACACGTCTCGCTCTGCGGCTCTTGCGACGAGGCGGAGGAGAGCTTCGCGGCAGCAGACGACTCCGGATGGGTTTTGTGGATTGGCGAAGAGGAGAGCGTCTTGTTGGCCGGTGACCATCGCTTCCGCATCGTAATGGAAGTCGGATTCGGCCATAAGGGCATGAGGAATGATCTCGACCTGAGAGCGCGTGAGAGCTCGACGGTATTCGACAAATGCGGGGACAGGGAGAAGACAGCGGCGGATCGGCAGAGAGCGAAGTGCGGCTTCGAGCAGAGGGACGAAGCCATTGGCCACCGCGATGTTCTGAGGAAGAACCCCAGCATGCCGGGCGATCGATTGTCTCAGTTCAGTCTGCTGGAGATCGGGATAGTTGGTAAGAACCGAGAGATCGTCGAGACTTGCGTGTAGCGTCGCTAAAACCGTCTCTGGCGGGCCTTCAGGATTGATATTAGCGCTGAAGTCGAGCAATTGTGACACAGGGATCGCGAAGCGCTCGGCGAGATGGCGAAGCTGGCCACCATGGATAGGGAACGATTCGATCATCCGGCTCTCCGAGCTTGTCTCAAAGCAGTCAGCAACACTCCGAAACCCACGCCCAGTAAAGCAACTACGGAGACAAGACGGATGGCCCGTCCGGCATGCTCACGCGCTGGCGCAGGAAACTCCCGACCGAGAAGCTGCGTAAGAATGGGCTCACCTGCATAGGTGTTATCCCCGCCAAGCCGGACGCGCAATGCTCCTGCCATAGCACTCTCCGGCTGTCCGGCATTGGGGCTCTTGTGTTTGGCTCCGTCGCGCCGCCATATCTGCCGGGAGCTCAGTGGGTCGGCTTCATCAAGCACGTGTGAGGCTGCGACGATGCCGGCCGCAGTAAGGCGAGCAGGCAGGTAGTTTGCCACGTCATCGAGACGCGCTGCTGCCTTACCGAAGTAGAAGTAGCGCGAATCGGCGTGGCCGATCATGGAGTCAAGTGTGTTGACAGCCTTATAGGCCATGGCGAGCGGGATGCCGCCGAGCGCCATATAGAAGAGTGGTGCGACAAAGCCGTCGCTGGCGCTTTCGGAGACCGTTTCGATGACTGCCCGGCTGATCTCGTGGACGTCAAGGTGCTCGGTATCCCGGCCAACAATGCGCGCAAGCCGACGACGGGCAAGGTGGATATCACCGGAAGTAAGCGCGTCCGTCACTGCAGTTGCTTCGCGTTGAAGATCGCGAGCCGCCAGGCAGGTCCAGCCAAGAAGGATTTCGGTAAAGTGGCCAAGGGCTTCCGAGCGTCGATACGCTTGCCGGATGGTAAGCCTGGTCCCATAGTAGGTTGAGGCAACCAGAGCGACCGTGAGAGCAGCGCCGGAGGCCAGTTCAACCGCATCACTTTGGTGCGGTCTACGAAGGGCAGCTTCGCCGCGTGCAATAGCCATGCCGATGAGCCGTACCGGATGCGGAAACCACTCGGGATCTCCCGCGATTTGATCGAGAAGATAGGATGCCGGAAGCAGAACACTGCGATTCAATGGCATTTCTCCTCGCTCTCAACTGAAGATGGAGTCCTGTAAACCAAACCATTCCAGGAAAAGATCCTCGACATATCGAGAGACTGGCGGACTGTTTCTGCCAGTCGGTTAAGGGATGATTCACGCTTCTGCTTCCATTGCTCCAGCACAACTGCAGGAGCCAGATGATAGAAGTTCCGAGCGGCTGCGATGAAGGCATGCCGAAAATCATCTTCATCGAAGAGACCGTGGAGATAGGTGCCGAAGATGCGTGTGTCGGGAGTCATGCAGCCATCGAGATGCGGGGATTGTTTCGAATCAGGCTGGCGAACCAGTTGGGCAAAGGGTTCTGCATTCTTGAGGTAGAGCGTTTCTCCGATGTGAATCTCATAACCCTTGAGATGGACCTGCGGGACGGGTTGGCCGAAGAGTGAATGTGCAACGAGTTGGCCCGTTGCCATGCTCGTGGTCTTGCAAGGCTGCATGGTGGTGTGTATGGCAAGCAGGCCGAGGCCCGGGATACTGCCTGCCGTCTCCATGCCATGGGGATCGAGAATTTGTTCGCCAAGCATCTGCATGCCGCCGCAGATGCCTGCGATCAGGCCGGTGCGGGCGTAGTCGAGCAGCACGCGGTCCAGACCCTCATTTCGCATCCAGAGAAGATCGTCGACGGTTTGCTTGCTGCCAGGCAGGATCACGATGTCGGCCTGCCGCAGTTGTGCGGCGCTCCGGCAAAAACGGAGAGTCACGGAAGGCTCCGCGCGCAGAGCGTCGAAATCAGTGAAATTCGAGAATGAGGGCAGGGCAACGACAGCCACCCGCAGGGCCCTGTCTGGAGTCCTAGAGAGCCATGCTGTGTTGTCAGTCGAGTCGATGACAGGAAGACCGAGAGTGTCCTCTTCTTCAAGCATGAGTTGATTGAGGTATGGGATCACGCCGAGACAAGGCTTCTGAATGCGGCCTTCCATCATGCGGATGCCCGGCTCAAGGAGTGCAAGGTCGCCGCGAAATTTATTAACGAGGAAGCCTCGGATGCGGGCCTGTTCTTCATGATCGAGCAGTTCGATCGTTCCCAGCAATGAAGCGAAGACACCGCCGCGATCAATGTCGCCGACCAGCATGCATGCCGCATCGGCCAGCTCCGCCATGCGCATGTTGACGATGTCGTGGTGTTTCAGATTGATCTCCGCAGGCGAGCCGGCGCCTTCTAACACGATGACTTCATGCCGTGCTGCGAGTGCTTCATAGCTTTCACAGACGACCGGCATGAGCTCTTCGACGCGCCGCTGGTGGTAGTCCGATGCGCTGAGCTTCCCCCATATCCTTCCGCGCACGACGACCTGCGAAGTCATGCCACCTGCTGGCTTGAGCAGGATCGGATTCATGTCCACGGAAGGAGCGACGCCGGCAGCTTCGGCCTGCAGCGCCTGAGCGCGGCCAATCTCCAGGCCTTCAACTGTAGCCGCGGAATTGAGGGACATGTTCTGGGATTTGAAAGGGGCGACGCGATACCCTTGCTGTGCGAAGATACGGCAAAGCGCTGCAGTGATCAGAGACTTGCCAACGTGCGAGTTGGTGCCGAGGACCATGATGGCGCGAGCTCTCACGGCGTGCCTGCTTCCGAGTAGCGATCGTAGGAGATGACGGATTCGAGTGAGATGCGCTTCTCCCAGCCATAGCGTTCAAGGTCCGGCGCGGAGGCAAAGTGGTCGCAGTAGCCGATGCAGAGATAAGCCACCAGAACGAGGTGCGCAGGGATATTGAGAACTTCGTGGAGACGCTCAGGATCAAGGATGCTGACCCAGCCGACGCCCACACCCTCCGCTCGCGCCGCCAGCCAAAGGTTCTGAATCGCGCAAACGGTCGAGTAGAGAGCCGTCTCAGGCATTGTCTGGCGTCCGAGCTTGTGACCGCGCTCGCTGTGTGGATCGCAAACCACGCAGAGGTTCTGTGGCGCCTCGAGAATGCCTTCGAGCTTGAGGCTCGTGTACTGTTCGCGCTGATTGCCTGTATAACTGGCGGCAGCCTGTGCATTCGCGCTCTCAAAGAGACCGTGGATGGTTTTGCGAATGACAGGATCGCGAATGACGATGAAGCGCGATGGCTGCATCAGCCCTACCGAGGGTGCGCAATGTGCCGCCGCGAGCAGACGGTGCAGCAATGCTTCCGGCAACGGCTGGTCGATATACCCCCTGCGCACGTCGCGCCGCTCGGCGATAACGCGATAGACTGCTTCGCGCTCCGGATCGCTAAAGGCAAGAGATTGGGTCATACGGTTTCACCATGCTCTCGACCACTTCGGGCCTGCTTTATTTTCGTCGCGCAGGCGCGTGTTGATGCCGGCATTGAGCTCGATAAGACGTCCGAAGAGCCAGATGACGTCGGAAAGACGATTTAGATAAGCTAGGACCTCTGCCTGGACGCTGCCGCCATTTTCGACAAAGCGCACGACATTGCGTTCTGCCCGGCGACAGACCGTGCGTGCAACTTCATAGGCTGCGGACTCGGTGTGGGCTCCCGGCAGCGACCAGTCAGCCAGGATGCCTTCCGTAGCTTCGATTTTATGGACCAGATCCGTCAGCTTATCAACATCCTCGGTGGAGATAACCGGCGCCTTCTTCTTACTCTCAGGCGGCGTGGCGAGCGCGGAGCCAACGCGAAATAGCGTTCGCTGGACATCTTCGGTCCACTCTGCGATCTCCTTGTTCTGGCAGATACTGCGAGCAAAGCCGAGGCAAGTGTTGAGCTCATCGACCGAGCCGTAGGACTCAACGCGAAGATCTGACTTGGAGACGCGGATGCCGCCAGCCAGACCGGTCTGGCCGCCATCGCCGCGCTTGGTTGCAATACTCATCTATTTTTCTCCTGAAGAAACTGCGGAAACAAATGCTTCCTCTACCGTGACACGAAGTGTCTTGATAAGTGGGATGCGATCGTATTCGAGAACGAGCTTGTCATCGAGAAAATCCGTGACGCGCGGCGGCGTGTGCGAGAAGAGTACCTCCTCCGGAAAAAACCATGGACGCGTTGCGCCAAGTTCTTCGAGTGTTCTAGCCTGCACAATCACCGCGGGCAGCCGGAATACTCCGGCCCGAAGAAGAGAGTAGGCGCGATGATAGCCGTCGCGGAGAAACCATCGCTCACGATATTGCGCAACTTCGAAGAAGGGACTGCCCGCATGAACAGTGATCGGACTCGATGTGTCATCGGAAATCCGGAGCTGCAGATTCGGATTCCCGGATCGGAGCAGGACTGCCGATTCACAACGAACCACATCGCAGACAACCTCTTTAGGGGAAGCAAAAGAAACATCCATCAACGCGGCCCCGTCATCTGCGGAAGGTACAGAAAAACGAGGTGCATTCGGATTCAGGACAAGCCTGCGCTGAAAGGCCAGCAGAAGACGGAGATCGACGACGCCGAGTGACCAGTTAAGGCCGGCCATTTCTGCTTGAAGATCGGGTCGAGACATTTGGCGAACGAGGCTGTCGTGCAGGCATGCAGCTGTATCGAGCAATGCGCTCTCTGGCTGAAATGGCGGCCGCGCGGCGACCAGTCTACGCGCACGAGAGTGCTGGTCTCGGTCGAAGACATCAGGCCGGTACTCATCTTTGTCGAAATCCCACCCAGCCAATTCTCGTATCCGGACACTCGGATATGTCATCGGCTCATCCCGTCCGTATACTTGAAAAAGCCGCAATACAATTTGGTCCGCTCCCAGGCCTCTTTCTCGTCGAGACCGCATAATGCGCGAAGAACAACACGCATCACACCAGCATGCGTAACCACAGCAAAGTATCCATCGAGAGTGAGGAGATGCTGCACTTCGGCCAGAACTCTGACCTGAAAGGCATCGAAGGATTCGCCGCCAGGTGCGGGCAGATTGGGATAAGCGTTGCTCCATTCGTTGGCGTAGGCTGCATCCTTCGTTTCAATCTCGGACCAGGTGAGTCCTTCCCATTCGCCGAAGTTGATTTCGCGCAGCGCTGATGTAACGGTCGATGAGCACGCAAAAGCTTTTGCGAGTTCGTCTGCCGTGGTGACAGCACGTTGCAGGTCGCTAGTGTAAACGACATCGATTGACCCGGCGTTGAGGGTTTTTAAGAGCACATGGATCTGCTCATGTCCGCGCGCGTTAACGGGCGGATTCGATTGCCCGCAGAACGTACCCGCCATATCAGTTTCGGCGTGGCGGATAAAGAGCAGGGTGCTCATACGGTCCATACCCCGCTGAGGTAAACGGCAATCTCTGTGACCTGATTGGCCGCGCCGAAGCAATCGCCGGTCACACCGCCAATCCTGCGTTTGAAGTACGCGCCGCTGACAAGCGTAAAGGCAATCGAAATGAGGATGGGAGCGACTGCATGCATTCGCAAGACGGCGACGACGATTGCGAAGCTGAAGATTGTGCCCACGATAAGTGTTCCCCGGCTCGTGAGTTGAGCTACGCGCGCGCCCTGGCCGTCGATTTGATCCTCACTTTGGGTGCGCGCTGGTGGAAGGTAATAGCTCAGTGGGAGGGTCGTCCATCGGCACAGCACATGCGCGGCAACAAGGTATTGCCCAACATGCGCGAGTGGAAGAGCGGATATCAGCAGCAGGCGGGCACCCAGGCTTAGCGTCAAAGCTGCCGCGCCATAGCTGCCGATGCGGCTATCGTGCATGATGATGAGAATCTGCTCACGGCTCCATCCGCCTCCGAAGCCGTCTGCTGCATCGGCCAGACCGTCTTCATGAAGGCAGCCGGTGATACAGACGAAGTAGCTGAGGATCAGCACCGCGACGATGAGACTTGGGAGATGAGGCGCGAGTAGAAAATGCAGCAGTGCGCCGCTCGCGCCGATCAGCAGTCCCACGAGAGGGAAAAACTTGACCGCCCGTGACAGGGCGTCCGTCTCGTACGGTTGAGATGGAACGGGTACGCGGGTGAGGAACTGGATCGCGCAGAGGAACTCCGTCCAGGTCCTGCGTAGATTTGCCGATGAGCTCATTGAGAGGCTTCACTCACGCCGGCTGAAGAGAAGGTCGCCATCTGAGTGTAGAGACAGATGGCTGACTCAACAATGGGCATGGCGAGCACAGCGCCTGTTCCCTCGCCGAGACGCATAGCAAGCGTGAGCACGGGTGCGAGCTTGAGGTGGTTAAGCAGAAGAGTGTGACCGGGCTCTTCCGAGCGGTGGCCAGCAATGAGATAGCCATGTACTTTCGGCTCCATGGCAACCGCTAGGGCCGCAGCGGCGGTAGAGATGAATCCATCCACGATGATGGCAAGCCTGTGACGTGCAGCTGCGAGGACCATGCCTGCCATGGCGGCTATCTCAAGGCCGCCGACGCAGCGGAGAATTTCGAGCGGAGATGAGCCAGCGGCAGAACCAAAGTGTCTGGCGACAACTGCTTCCACAATGCGGGTCTTGTGAGCATGTACTCCGGGCTGGATGCCGGTACCGCTGCCTGTTGCGAGAGTCGCCGAAGCGCCGGTGAGCGCGCAGGTAATGGCGCTCGCAGCGGTGGTGTTGCCGATCCCCATCTCGCCGATAGCAACGAGTGCATAGCCTGCAGCGGCAGCATCGTCTCCAATCTTCACGCCGACTGCCGTGGCTTCTCGAACTTCCTCCTCGCTCATCGCCGCTTCATGCAGCATGTTGCGCGTGCCCACGCGGACTTTGTGATGCAGCAGACCGGGAGCATCATGAAGATCTGCATCCACCCCAACATCAACGACGCGCAGGGCAACGTTATGCAGACGTGCGAGCACATTGATGGCCGCTCCCTCCGCCAGGAAGTTGAGAACCATCTGGTGTGTTACCTCGCGCGGATAAGCGCTGACTCCCTCAACAGTGATGCCATGGTCCGCGGCGAAGACATAAACAGCTTTGCTGACAGGCTCGGCGAACTTCTCCTGGCGAATGGCGGCCATCTGTGCCGCGAGGTCTTCCAGTCGTCCCAGGCTGCCGATCGGCTTAGTAAGTGTGTCGAGATGCAGGCGAGCCTTCTGTCGCCAGGCTTCGCTGGGTGGTACGATATCGCGAATCAGATACTCGATCGCCGGTGCATCCATAGTCGTCATAACGATTCCTGTTCTTGTGCCACTAACGGGTGATGCTGAGGCATTCACATTCCTGTGGATACTGTGTGGGCGCCTTGCATCTTGCGCGCGGCTTCCACAAAATGGAGAGCCGCTGCCGGCGCGGCGCGGAAGTGAAGGTGGATATAGCTAGCGAGCACGTTGCCGACGCCGTAACCTTCGTTCTCCTGCTTGTCTGAGAGAGAATAATGAACGCGGTAGTGGGTGTCGGTTTCCGAAATGTTCACCATGCGCGAATAGTGAAAACTGTGGCCGCGGATAACCGTGCCTCGTGCGCCGAGGAGACAGTCATCCGTCAGTTCAATCGTGACGTAACCGAATTGTTGCAGCTTACCAGTCATCTCCATAACAAATGGAAAAACGCCTGCCATTGAATATGCGATGCCATTGGTCATTGTGAGCTGCCGGGAAAGATAAATCATGCCACCGCATTCGGCATAAATGGGGCGGCCTGACGCGGTGAATGCTCGTATAGAAGCACACATGGCCGCATTCGCGCTGAGTTGCTCGGCGTAGAGCTCCGGATAACCGCCGCCGAGATAAAGCGCGTCGATGTTTTCTGGAACCGAGAGATCGTGCAGCGGACTGAAAGGGACAATGACCGCGCCGTGCTGCCGGAGGAGATCGAAATTGTCCTCATAATAAAAAGAGAAGGCACGATCTCGGGCTACTCCGATGCGAACGCTGCCTGCACCTTCACTTTGCCTGAGCACCGGCTTGGATTGCAGATCGAGTCCGCATTCGAAGGAGAGGATGCGATCGACGTCCAGATACTTTTCGGCAAGCTCGCCGAGAGCTTCAATCTGCCTCTCAGTTATCTCAGCCTGGTCTTCGCGCTCATCCAGTTCTTCTGCCGTCTGTAGGCCGAGATGCCGCTCCGGGATCGCGATAGCGGGATCGCGCGGCAGCCAGCCGAGGACAGGTGTCTTGCAGACGGAGAGGATCGCCGCTTCGAGCATGCGGAAATGACGATCGCCAGCGACACGATTCAGGATGACTCCAGCGAGAGGCAGTTGCGAGTCGAAGAGTTCGAAGCCGAGCACGACCGCGGCGATGCTCCGAGCGCTCTTGCTGGCGTCAGCTACGAGTATCACCGGAAGCTCAAGAAGTTTTGCGATTTCTGCGCTGCTGCCCGATTCTGTGGCGCCATCTTTGCCGTCAAAGAGTCCCATCATGCCTTCAGCGAGAACCGCGTCCGCGCCTTGAGCGGCTTGGCGGAGGACGTCTTTGTTTGCTTCGAGGCCGAGCATCCAGGTATCGAGGTTGCGTGCGGGCCGTCCCGAGAGTCGGGTGTGGTGGCCGGTGTCAAGGAAGTCGGGGCCGCTTTTCAAGGCCTGTACGATCAGCCCCCGGCGGCGCATCGCTGCAAGAAGTGCAAGCGTAACGGTGGTTTTGCCGACTCCACTTGCCGTGCCCGCAATGAGAACACCCGTCATAGCTGTACCTCGGTGTTCACAGAGCCTTTGAGCGCAAGCGGAAGACCTGCGACCATGAGCAGCACGTTATCGGCGAGTGCGGCGACACGCTGGTTGATCTCACCCACCAGATCTCGAAAGCGACGACCGAGAGGGTAGGCCGGAACAACCCCGCTGCCGACCTCATTCGAAACAAGTACGATCGCACACGGGACAGACTTCAGCGCAGTACAGAAAGTGTCAATACGCGACTCGAGACGCTCGGCGTCTTCACCGTCGGCTTCGAGAATATTTGCCGCGAAGAGCGTAAGACAATCGATAAGGAGAAGATCACAGTCACCCGCGGCAGACTGTATGGCCCCGGCCAGGTCCAGCGGCTCCTCGATGGTAGCCCAATGCCTGGGCCGCTCGGCACGGTGCAATTCGATTTTACGGAGCATCTCTTTATCGTCGCGATGCTCGGCTGTTGCGATGAAGGTCACGCGGCTTGCGCGCCGGGCTAGTTCTTGCGCATATCGGCTTTTGCCGCTGCGAACACCACCCAGCACAAGAGTCACGGGCCTGATTTGGATCTGCTGCATATATCGCTCCAGGCATCCGGGCACAAAAATGTGCTGACGACAGAGCGGGAATGGATTCGTAGGCAGCCGCCACAGCACCCAGAAGACGAATGCGTGTGGATATGCTCTTCAACTCTCCCATCGAAGTTGAATGAAGCCCGATTCATCTGGCCGGTCTCCTGACTTGCGCTTCATCGAGATTGAGCTGCCTTCCCAGAACCTTCGTCCCAGTGGCTTGACGCGAAGTGCCAATCTCTCTGCGCTTACAGTTACGGGGTAGTGACGGAATCTCACCGTCTTCCCGAACACCAGATGATTGAAAGATACCCCGGAGCTTGGAGCAAGGTCAACGTGCCGCGATATTCCCCGCGATATTCTTTGTGTCGAGAGTTACGCCCTGCAAGCCACTGGATAGCCTAATCTGTATGCATGATCGATAGGACGATTCGTGTTGGATTAATCGGTTACGGCTTTGCCGGAAAGACTTTTCATGCTCCACTTATCCACTCGGTGCCGGGCCTTGCTCTGAGTTTAGTAGGGTCGAGCAAACGCGAGGCCCTACAGGCAAAATATCCCGGGGTCATTGTCTGCTCCGCTACGGAAGTGCCCACACACCCGGACGTCGATCTCGTCGTGATCGCCAGCCCGAATGAGAGCCATTTTCCTCTTGCCGCCGCTGCCTTGCGCGCAGGGAAAGATGTTGTCATTGATAAACCTTTTACCGTGACGCTTGCTGAGGCTCGATCGCTCGCAGAGATTGCAAGACAGCATAACCGGCTCCTTTCGGTCTTCCACAACCGGCGATGGGATAGCGAAATTCTTGCTACGAAGGCCATTCTGCAAACCGGTGTGCTCGGCGAAGTATCCCACTATGAGTCCCATCTGGATCGCTTTCGTCCGGTCGTGCGCCAGCGCTGGCGCGAAGACCCAGGTCCGGGCGCGGGATTGTGGTTTGATCTTGGACCTCATCTCATCGATCAGGCATTGCACCTGTTCGGACTTCCGCATTCAGTGAATGCCAGCTTCGGAATCCTGCGCGAAGGTGGATTGACGGATGATTGGGCCCACGTGCAGCTTAACTACGATCGCCTTCGTGTCATCCTTCATGCCTCGTTGCTGGTATCGGGCGGTGGTCCTCGTTCCGTGCTTCACGGCACGCGTGGCAGCTGGGCAAAGTTCGGTGCAGACGTACAAGAGCGGCAGCTTATGAGCGGAATGCTTCCTGATGATCCAAATTTCGGCTATGACCCGAATCCTGGCATTGTGTACGACGGGGCGACTGGCGAGCAGACCGAAGTGCCGTCACCGGTAGGGAACCAGAGCGGGTACTATGCTGGAATCAGAGACGCAATCCTTGCTAAATGCCCGATTCCCGTGCCAGTAAAGAATGCCATTGCCGGTATGGCCATTCTCGAGACATCATTTGAATCAGGAGCCAGAGGTCAGGTGCTGCCCTTGCCGCTGACGTCAGAAGAGCGTGCTCAATGGGAATAGCCAGTCGTAACCGTCCGAAATGCTCCCGAAAGCTCTGAGGTAAGGCGAATGCCTGACTTTGGATTTTTGACGATATAAACTCCTGTGCCCGGCGCTAACCGCCTTCCTTGTAACACTTTGGCTTGCGGTCGTGACTCATAGGCAACAAAACACTTGCAATCCCACATCTCACCGGAATTACGATATTTCAGTCTGCCTGACGAGTTACACCCCTCCCCCACGTATGTATGCAGAGACGAGGATTTCCCGTATGGAATCGTGCGCGAAATGTTCAATTTTTCGAGCAAGATGGTTTGAGGCAAAGGAGAACACAGCGAAAGCTATGGAACAATATGGCAGCTTGGCAGTTGAGACATCGCTTGCGCTGACAGCGGAAATCAAAGCCCGTCAAAAGTGGGTGGCTCACTGTGCCGGATGCGACGATGGAACTGCCGAACTTCTGCAACTGCTCTCGGCCGACAGGCACAAATCTGAGAACAAGGTGCTTGGCCTCTGAACGATATTGCATACAACGGCTGCGCTCAACCTTCCATCTGAATGCAAAGACCTATGAAATCATTGGCCGATCCAACTAGATTGAAGCCGATCAGCAAGAAAGATGGATTTCTCCAGGTAATCATTGAGACGCCTGCCGGAAGTCGAAACAAGTTTGCATTCGATCCGGACCAGGGGATCTTTTCTCTCAAGAAGGTCCTTCCAGCCGGCATGGTATTTCCGTATGACTTCGGCTTCCTGCCGCAAACTCTTGCGCCTGATGGCGACCCAATCGACGTTTTATTGCTCATGGACGAGCCTGCGTTCCCTGGCTGTGCAGTTCTTGCCCGTCTCATCGGAGTCATCGAAGGTGAGCAGCTCGATGGCAAGGAAAAGATCAGGAACGACAGGCTGGTCGCCGTTGCCGAAGCGAACCACATGTATGCCAACATTCGAAAGCTGAAGGATCTTCCGGACAAATGGGTGAAAGAACTACAAGACTTTTTCGTGAACTATCACAGTCTTGAGGGCAAGAAGTATCGCCTTCTGGGATGTAAGGGAGCGGATGCCGCTCTGCGCCTTATCAAAAAAGCCCAAAAAGCCGCTTAAAACACCTCATTTTGGCAGGTAGCCTGTCTGTTTACTTGTAAGCAGCCGTGAGAAAACGTGCGCCAATTGCCCTTTTCCTGAAATAACAGCGGCTTTCGAAGGCATCGAGATATACCTTGCAGAGATTGTCGGCGTCGTGGTGCGAGCACAACCGGTTTACACAGGAGGAATCGAGCAAGCCCGATATTAGAATAGCTGCACGGCATCAGAGGGAGCAGAATACCAACGGCGGAGAGCGTAAAACGAATGGAGAAGCAAGCTTTTAAGGAGCGCGTCGATCGGTTCTGGCAACGCGTGACCGAGGGCATGCAGCTCAGCCAGCTTTGGGCGCAGTTTCGCAAGGATGCTCATTCCAGCTACCGCCTCTATTCCCAGGAGGTCGATGCCACCCGCGTTGCTGGCGTGCCCCACAGCAAACACGTCTTTAGCGTGGCCAGGCAGTTCTTCTGGGCAATTTTAGAAAAGCTCACGCCAGCCCGCCGTGTTTTGCTGCTCATCGCTTTGGTGCTGATTATCGTTCCCGGCGGTGAATGGAGCTGGACTGCTGGCTCAGGCCAAGTGAAAGTGTTCGCTCTGGATTTCCACTTCTATGGCGGCCTGTTGATGTTCGCGCTGCTGATTCTGGAAGTCGCCGACCGGGTCGTGATGAAGCGCGACCTTCAAATCGCGAAAGAGATTCAGGTATGGCTGCTCCCGGCAAATCCTCCACAAGTGCCCGGCCTGGAGATCGCATTTGCCACGCGTCCCGCCAATACCGTAGCCGGAGATTATTATGATGTTTTTGCCCGGCCACGTCTCGATGCAGGCAGCACCACATTTCTGATTGCTATAGCGGATGTTGCAGGGAAGAGCATCCCCGCGGCTCTACTGATGGCGACATTCCAGGCGAGCTTAAAGACTCTTAGCGGCACGTCCGGGCCGCTGACGGAATTAGTAGACCGGATGAACCGCTACGCCTGCAGCAACAGCCAGAACGGCCGCCGTTTTACCACCGCCTTTATTGCCGAGTTCGATCCTGTGTCGCGTCGCTTGACCTATGTCAATGCCGGACACAACAACCCGATTCTCCGCCGCCGGTCAGGTTCTATTGAGCGGCTCGATATTGGAGGAATGCCGCTTGGCATTATGGAAGATGCTCACTACCAATCAGGCGAAGTGATGATGGAGAGCGGCGATTGGCTGGTGGCCTTCACCGATGGAGTGGTCGAGGCGGAGAACAGTCTTCAACAAGAATATGGCGAAGAGCGCTTCATTACGATGCTGCATTCCGGCGTGATGCTGGCTCCGGCTATGCTGTTGAATAGCATCCTCGTCGATCTTGACCGGTTCGTCGGGAACGCGCCGCAACATGACGATGTCACCTGCATGCTGCTGCACATGCCCTAGCAGTTTGCCTGTCTGCATCACATGGAAATCGTGCTGTCCCAGGATTGTTCCAGCGCTGGGGTCACATCGTGTGTTTTCTCTATACTCTTTCGGTGGAAGCGATGGAGATAGAGATAGATGACCGGTGTGACATAAAGCGTCAGCGATTGCGAAAGAAGGAGCCCTCCAACCACTGCGATGCCGAGGGGGCGACGTGCCTCGCCGCCTACCCCGCTTCCGAACGCGATCGGAAGCGCTCCCAGGAGGGCAGCCATCGTGGTCATCATAATCGGACGAAAGCGTTGGAGACAGCCTTGATAGATTGCATCCTTCGGATTCAAATCTTCCTTACGTTCCGCGTCGAGTGCGAAATCGACAATCATGATGGCATTCTTCTTCACGATGCCGATCAACAAAATGATCCCAAGGAAAGAATAGAGATTAAGATCCTGGCCAAACAACAGCAGCGTAAGCAGTGCGCCGATAGCGGCCGGTGGCAGCCCGGAGAGAATTGTAATCGGATGAATGAAACTCTCGTAAAGCATTCCGAGAACGAGATAGATCACCATCACCGCGATAACAAGCAAAAGACCCAAACCTTTCAACGAACTCTGGAATTGAGCGGCAGTCCCTTGGAAAGCGAAGTTCATAGTCGCCGGCATGCCGATCTCTCCCGCTGCTTGCCGGACAATCTTCGTTGCAGTATCGAGAGAGACCCTGGGCTTGAGATCGAACTGAAACGTTACAGCAGGGAATTGCCCCACATGATTCACTCTCAATGGCGCTACTGTCTGTGTCAGTGTAGTGACTGCGGAGAGTGGAACGAGTTGGCCTGTATTTGATCGTATGTACAAGCCTCCTATTGCTTCAGGATCACGCTGGTATTGGTTCGCAACTTCCAGGATGACGTCGTACTGCTCGGACGCAACCGTGATCGTGTTTGCGCGCCTGTTTCCGTAGGCATCGTAAAGAGTGTTGGCGATCTTCTCCGGATCGACATTCAGCGACATGGCCAGATCGCGCCGTATATCCACATTTACACGTGGCGCATCCATTTCGAGATCACTGGATACGTTCGCTAACTCAGGCAGGGATTGCAGCTTCGCTTTCAGCTTAGGCGCCCATCGATACAATTCTTCGGCATCCGGCCCTTCCAGCGCAGCAGAATATTGAGAGCGCCCTTCATTCTGCCCCAGGCTCAAAAAATTCCCCTGCCGGAGATATACATTGAGGCCGGGAATCTTATTGAGCTGCTTCTGCAGATCAGCGATGATGATCTGCACATTCGGCCTGCGCCTGTCAGCCACGAGGTTGACATGGAACCAGCCCGAGTTCTGGGATTCAACGCCGGATAGATTGCTTTCCATCCATGGAAGCGTCGCGAGAATCTTATTCACCTCGTGACCGTAAGCGATCATTCGGTCGAAAGAGTTGTCCTGGGAGGCTTCGAGACGCCCGGAGAAGTAGCCGACGTCTACCGCAGGCATGAAACCTTTCGGCATTACGACGAAAAGGTAGACGGTGAGTGCAGTCATCGCAATGCTGGCGAGCATCGTCGCGCGCTGGTGCCGCAACACAATGTCCAGGGATCGCCGATAGACGTTTTCCATCGCTGCATAGAGCCGTTCCGAATGCTTTTGGAACCAGTTATCAGCCTGCTCTCGTGAGCTTAGAAAGCGGCTGCAAAGCATGGGAGTCAGCGTCAGCGCAGTCAGGCCCGAGAGGAGGATAGACACGGAGATCGTAACTGCGAATTCGCGAAGCAGCCGTCCCAGCACTCCATTGAGAAAGACGATCGGCAGAAAGACAGCCACGAGGGAAATGGTCATCGAAATGATTGTGAAGCCTACCTCATTCGCGCCATCTAAGGCGGACTGTAATGGCGTTTTACCCATCTCACGATGACGTACGATGTTCTCGATCATGACGATTGCATCGTCCACGATAAACCCCACAGAGAGCGTGATCGCCATCATGGAAAACATGTCGACGGAATAGTTAAGCAGACGCATGACGACGAACGTGCCAAGGATCGATATGGGAATCGTCGCACTTGCGATGATGGTCGAAGACGCCGTGCCAAGAAATACAAAAATCACCAGCACGACCAGGCAGATCGTCAGGATGAGAGTTCTATTGACCTCTGCAATAGAATCGCGGACCATGTCAGCGTCGTCGGCAACCTTCCCGAAGGAGACGCCTGGAGGCATGGAGTCTCTCAGCGTGAGAATCACAGCTTTCACGTGATCAGCCACTTCCACGGTGTTTGCGCCAGGCTGTTTCCGGATGGCAAGAATGACGCTGCGCTGTCCGTTAATCCAGAATGTGCGTTTGACATTGTTTGAGCTGTTGAAGACAGTAGCAACCTGATCCAGCCGGAGAGGAACGCCATCCCTGTAAGCTACGACTAATTGTGAAAACTGCGATGCAGTATTGAGTTGGCTATTCGCCTGAAGCGAATAATCCCTGGCGTCGCCATACAACGTACCGGTAGGGAGATTGGCGCTGTTCGTGGTGAGCGCCGTACGAACCTGCTCGAGATCCAGGCCATATGCGGCCAGCCTTGCTGGATCAGCCTGCACGCGGATCGCAGGTTGTTCGGGACCATACACCTGTACCTGTGAAACTCCGTTCACCATGGAGACTCGCTTGGCAAATATCTGGCTGGCATATTTTGCAAAATCGTCGAACGCCATGGTCTTCGAAGACATCTCCAGCCACAAAATCGGATCTTCCGCTGGATTTACCTTGGAATAAGAAGGCGGCGAGGGCATGTTTACTGGCAGCGAGCCAGCCGCGCGAGAGATCGCAGCCTGCACATCCTGCGCGGCTGCATCCACACTGCGATTCAGATCGAACTGAAGCGTAACGTCAGTCTCTCCGACGGAACTTGAGGACGTCATATTTTCGATGCCCGGGATCATCGAGAACTCGCTTTCCAGCGGAGTCGCGACCGTCGCTGCCATGGCATCAGGATTTGCACCGGGCAATACAGCCTGCACCCGAATGGTCGGGTACTCGACTTCCGGAAGATTGCTGACGGGAAGCGAAAAGTAGCTTAAAAAACCAAACCCGGCGATCGCCGCGATCCATAGCGTCGTGGTGGTAGGGCGATGGATGAAGAAGCCTGTAAATCGCATAGCAGCTACCCTCGCATAACCTGAAATTGAGCGCGCTTTATTGCGCGGTCTTGTCTTTGTTGGCCTGAGAATGCAACCGCGGCGCGTCCAGAAGTGAAACTCTCACGCCAGGCGTGAGTCTAAGCTGCCCTTCAGTAACGATCATGTCTCCGGGATTGATGCCGCTTCCAATCACCGACTGCTCAGGACCATTCTCCGGCTTATAAGTCCGCAGCACGGTTACAGACACCATCGTTGCGACGCCTGACTTAACGAGCCACGCATACTTTCCATCCAATCCATCTTGAATGGAAGATTCCGGGATAAGTATTTGTCCCTTGTCCACTCGTAATCGCAGACGCAGGTTGATGAATTCGCCGGGCCACAGTGCGCCATCTGCATTGGGAAATGCTGCCTTGAGTCTGATCGTCCCTGTGGTCGCATCCACGGTGTTGTCAATAAATACGAGGTGCCCTTCGTATGCGGTTCCGTCGCCATGACTCTCTTCTACGCTTAAGTGCCCGCCCGCATTCAGGCGCTGCACTTCAGACAGACTTTGTTCGGGAATACCAAATGTGACATTGATTGGAGCCAGCTGAAGGATACTGACAAGTGTTGTGTCGTTGTCTCTCACCACATTGCCGGCCTTCACCATTGCCGCACCGGCGCGGCCTGCAATGGGAGCGACAACTTGTGTGAAGCTAAGCTGCAACTGGGTCTGAGCAAGGCGTGCTCTGTCGGCCTTCGTTGCACCAACTGCAGCCTCTACCGCCGCCTGATCTGACTCAAGTGCAGCATGGGCCGTGTCTCGCGTCGTCATGAGTTGGTTTGCGCGCTGGCCGGAGATGACGCCAAGCATCTCGAGTTTCATAGCAACATCGGCTTCCGACTGGCTCTGTTTTTGTGACGCGACATCTCGCGCCACCACTGCGCGAGCCTGTTGCTCCACGGCGGCATCGCGTTGCAACTCAGCCTGTTGTTCCACTGCCTGCCGTTCGAGCACATCTCGATCGATCGTGAACAGCAGCTGGCCCTTGCTTACGCTCTGTCCTTCCTCGAATGCGACGCGATTGATTTGTCCGACAATGCGTGACTTCACGGCCACGCTTTCCATCGCTTCCACATTGCCGACAGCCGGGATCTCCAGAGGAACATCCTGGGACACAGCTCGGACCGTCCTTACCGGTACAGCTTCGATTGCCGCAACATCAGCCGTCACTCGGGAACATGATGTGAGCGGGAGACACATCAGTAGCCCCAGATAAGTCAGATAAGCCAGTTTGTCGTGACGACGGCTCAAGCTCGCACTACCTCGGCTTCCAGCATCTGTGGCTCTCGTGAAGGGAGCCATCCATATGCAGCCGGGGATGGAACAATTGCAGGCAATCGTACGAATTACGCGGCGAGATATGGCCGCGCTAGCTGGGGACACCTCACGAGACGGAAATTTATGTGCGCTAAGGCGCGTCGAAGCCGTTTCTGGGTATTCGGATGGGTCGGAAGAGGCACGCCTAGCCTTCGCAGATCATCCGCGAAGCGATACGATTTGTTCATCAAGACGCAAAGAGAGATGAAAGTCTCATTGATGTACAAATTGCGGCATGCTGAACCTGATTGATGAATATAGCCGGGAATGCCTGGCGATTCGAGTAGCGCGGCGGCTGAACAGTAATGATGTGATCAATACGCTCAGCGACGCCATGATTCTGCATGGCGTTCCTGAACATATACGTTCAGACAACGGCCCCGAACTCGTAGCCAGGAATCTACGCCAGTGGCTTCAAGCCACTGGTGCAAAGACGTTATACATCGAGCCAGGATCCCCGTGGGAAAATGGCTATTTCGAATCGTTCAACAGCAAACTGCGGGATGAGCTGCTGAACGGAGAGATTTTCTATTCCCTGAAAGAGGCACAGATTTTATGTGAAAGGTGGCGAGTGCACGACAACACGATCAGGCCACACTCCTCGCTGGGATATAGGCCACCGGCGCCGGAAGCATGGCTGATCAACAAGAACAAGGGGCATGGAGAAGTGGAAAGCAAAGTACGCTTTCCACTTCTCCACACCCCCGACTGCGACGGGAAAATAAACAAACCCGTTGCGTTACACTAACTATCTACTTGGAACATTCCATCGGGCAGTCCAGCTATGTGCTTTCAGGCGATGCACGATTGTCTGAAGGCTCTCTCGAAACCATTCAGGTGATGGCTCGTTAGGGAGGTGCTTCGAGATTCGGAAGAAAAGCCGAACTTTCTTCGAAACTACTGCAAGAACTTCATTCCCGCCGACCCAGACCACGATTCTTTCCGGACGGCAGGCGAGCACGATGGGCAGACGTTGGAGTGCGTTATAGGCGAAATCTCCGCCGACTCCAAAATTCCGAAAACATAAGCGCTTGTTGCATTCCCTCCGCTCCAGCTCGCTGATCCAATTGAAGGCTTGCCCTTTGCCCGCAGTGCTGCTCGACCCTAGGCACGCCACAATCGCTGTATTGGCTGTAGATTCCTGTGCTGGCCTTCCTTGATCGGTCATTGGACTCTGCACTCTTCTTGAGGTTCATCTTTTGCCGCTGCTAGTATACTTTAACTAACTGGTTAATCAATGATGACCAAACCTTCAAAACCCAACCATCGAGACCGTGCCGACCGGACACGGGTGACCATTCTTCGTGCGGCCATTCGCGAGTTCAGTGCGCACGGCCTGGCAGGGGCTCGTACCGATGCGATTGCGGAATCAGCCAAAGTCAACAAGGCGCTCCTCTACTACTATTTCAAGAGTAAGAGGGGCCTCTACGCCGCAGCGCTCGAAGAGGCCTCTGGAATCGTTGTTGAGCGCACGCTTGCAGCTCTCGATTCCGGATATAGTCCGGGAGAACGCCTACTGCGCACGGCGCTAAACCACTTCGACCGGATTCTCACGCAGCGCGAATTCCAAAGTCTCATGCAACAGGAGATGGTCCGCGTTCGACTGGGCGAGAGCGAAGCGATGCCGCTGCTCATGGAGAAGCTATTCAAGCCTTTGATCGAGAAGCTACAGAACACCGTGCGCGAAGGCGTCAAGGCAGGCGAGTTATGCGAGATGGATTGGCTTCAGGTGATGTATTCCATGTTCGGCGCAAATGTCTTTTACTTTCTCAGTGCACCCATGATGCGCCTCGCAATGCCGTTCGATCCATTTGATATCAAAGCGATAGAGTCGCGGCGCAAGGCATCCGTGCGCTTCCTCGGTAATGCCCTATTCGTTGATCGTGCCCACGGCACAAGGCTTGCGAAGCGTACCCTCGCCGATATGCCCATGCCTCAAATTAAAAATTTTCGGCTTTGGAGAAAGTGCTTATGAATGCACGCAACAAGATATTTATCTTGATCGGAGTGCTGCTGGTGGTCGCGCTCTGCTGGTACTTCTTTACGACGCCGCGCTCGGACGATCTCCAGCTCATTGGCACGGTAGACGCCAATGAAGTAGTCATCAGCTCGCGCATTGCGGGACGCATACAGACCCTTGCCGTCGATGAAGGCGACGACGTCCAGACAGGGCAACTGATCGCCACCATCGAGAGTGACGATCTGGCAGCGGCGCGCAAGGCTGCAGAGGCGACAGCAAGCAGTCAGCAATACAAGCTGCTGGAAGCAAGCGACACCGAACGCCAGACACGAGGCGGCACATCAAGCCAGGTAACGAATGCCGAGGCGCAATTGCGGGCAGCGAGGGCCGCTCTCACGCAAGCGCAGGCGCAATACGAGCATCAAGAGGCCGATACCTCGCGCACTGTCGCATTGGCGGAACAGGGAGTCATGAGCCAGCAGGCGCGGGACGAAGCGGCCACCTCCCTCCGCGCTGCGCACGCCGCTGTCGATTCGGCAAAAGAGAACGTTGCCGCCGCGGAAGCGTCGCTCAAGTTCGCGCAAGCGAATACTATCCAGGCTCAGGCGGCAGCCAAAACAGTGGCCGCAACGCGTGGTGAAGTCCAAAATGCACAAGCTCTGCTGAGTCAGGCACAGGTCCAATTAGATTATGCCCGCGTTGTCTCACCGATTGCAGGCAAGGTCAATGTAAGGGCAGCACGGGAGGGTGAAGTGGTTTCGCCAGGGACGCCGATCGTGACCATCACGGACCTGACCCAGACATGGATCTATGCGCCACTGCCTGAGACTGAGGCCGACGCCGTACAGATAGGGGATAGCTTGCGCGTAGTGATGCCGAGCGGTGCGACTATCCAGGGCAAGGTGATTGTTAAATCGGCAGAAGCGGACTTTGCCACACAACGCGACGTGAGCCGGCGCAAGCGGGACATCAAAACCATCCGCGTGAAGCTGCTGATCGACAACCCGGGCATGCGATTTGTGCCTGGAATGATCGCTGAAGTCTATATCCCTAAGAACCAACTGGTGATGCGATGAACGCCGGGAAACCAGTCGCGGCAATCGCCGTCGAAAACATCGTGAAGCGCTATGGAGATTTTGAAGCCGTCGGTGGCATCACCTTTGAAGTCGCCGAGGGAGAGATTTTCGGCCTGCTTGGACCGAATGGTGCTGGCAAAAGCACACTCATCCGCATGATGACGACGCTGATTCCAGTCACAGGCGGGAAGGCCATCATTGCCGGGTATGATGTCTCGCGCGAACCCGATGCTGTAAGGCGAACGATTGGTGTCATTCCCCAGGCGCTCACCAGCGATGTCGATCTGACCGTGGAAGAAAATCTCTCCATCTATGCCAAGCTCTACGAGGTCCCGAAAGCCGAGCGCCAACGCAGTATCGAAGAGCTGTTGGAAGCAGTGGATTTATTGAAGTGGCGCGGCGCACAAACAAAAACGCTCTCCGGCGGAATGCGCCGTCGGCTTGAGATCGCGCGCGGCCTAATTCACAATCCGCGAATCTTCTTCCTCGACGAGCCGACTACGGGACTCGATCCGGTCTCGCGCGTGGCAGTGTGGGAAATGCTGAATCACCTGAAAAATACCCGCCATCTGACTATGCTGATTACCACACACTACATGGACGAAGCCGATCGCCTGTGCGACCGCATCGCCATCGTCGATCATGGGAAGCTGGTAGCGCTCGATACTCCAATGGCGCTCAAGGCCAGTGTTCCTGGAACCAATGTTGTGGAAGCGCAATTCACTCATGCATCCGCCGAGTGGCCTGCGCGATTGAAGCAGCTTTCCGGCGTGACCGCAGTGGAATCACAGAGTGCGGGAATGTACAGGCTGCTCACCTCTAATGGCTCTCTTACTACAACACAGCTGGTGGAGATGGCGGTAAACAGCGGCGAAACGATCAAATCATTGAGCGTTCAGAACACCACGCTTGATGACGTCTTCGTTCACTACACGGGACGTCAGCTTCGTGACGAACAGGTCAAGGCGCTTGGATTTGTCATGCCGCCGCGTCCAGGGGTGCAACCATGAAACGAATGATGGCGATTGTGGAACGGGAGATGCGCAAGTTTTTCCGCTCACCGGCTTTGATGATGGTCTCGATGATGCTTCCACTCGTCCAACTGATTATTCTCGGCAATGCTTTCGGCGGTAAGATTCGCGGCGCGCGGATGGGTGTAGTCGACTACGATCGGGGTTCCCAGGCGCTTAGAATCCACGAGGCATTTGATTCCATAGCGGTGAACATCCGTACCTTTACCACTGTTGCGTATGACGATGAGCAAAAGGCACGCGAAGATGTCCGTACCGGCAAACTCGATGGGGCAGTGATCATCCCGGCGCAGTATTCGCGGCGTGTACTCGCAGGCGATTCTCCAGCAATCGGCCTGGTGGTTGACAACAGTGATCAGACCATGAGCAACAGCCTCGAAGCAGAGATGCAATCTCTGGTCGAGGCCCTGAATGCTCCCGTCATTCAGCAGAAAGTGGTACAGCAGATCGCGCTCGAAATCGTCGAACTTTATCCTTATGTCGAATATATGAAGTATCTGCTCTCAGGCTCCATAGCGCTCGCCATGTATGTGGCCGTCATGATCGGCGGAGGCATGCTGTATATCGACGACAAAGCGCGGGGCGTTCATGAAGGCTATCTGGTAACTCCCATCACGAAACTAGAACTGGTCCTGGGACTGAACCTCGCAGGCGCTATCAAGGCAGTGCTCTCGGGCGTCTGCCTTACGGTGATCGGCTCACTACTCGCAGGGCTGGGCGTTATCTTTCACCCGATAACAGCTATGCTCCTCTTCCTGCTCATCCTCTCGACCTCGATAGCCTTCAACGGCATGATGTTTCTGATGATGGTGCGCGTCGAAGATCCTCTCGTGCCGCGCGCCATATTTGGAGTCCTAAACACGCTGCTGTTCTTTCCCAGCGGAGCCATCTCTCCCGTCTCCGGGTTCCCAAAGTGGCTGCGCGCCATTGCCGTCGCCGATCCCTTTACCTATGCCGTTCACGGCTTCAAGGCCATCCTTCTCAAGGACGGCGGACTTGCCGCGATCCGCATGGACCTGCTCTTCTTGTTTGGGTTTGGGATCGTAACGCTTTTGATCGCAACACCTCTGTTTAAACGCACTCTATAGCTGGTTGCACGGCGTTGGTAATGGCCAATTTGGAAAGGAGTGTTACATTCGTTTTTTTGTTTATTCGCTATATTTGAATAAATGAGACTATAGCTATCTCGTTCCCTAGCGCATCACACTGCATCGCCGATCTTCCTGCTGAGGTACCTCCGCGTCTGCTACTTCCGCCCTGTGACAATCTCAGCATCAATCGCAATCCTCGGAGCGCCTGAAAAGTGACACTTGCGGTAGCTTGCGACCGAAGTGGGCAGCCGCCAACGGAGTTGCTCAAAACCCCGTTTTTTAAGCACGACGGCTCCGAAGTTGAGATTGCTGCTGCGGGTAACGTCCGGATGGGCGACAATCCTATCGGAACTCGGACCAACGACGCTCGACGAGCGCTTTGCCCTGAAGGCAACAGTTGAGCCAAGGGTCACTTGTCGGGAAAGCGGACGGCATACTCGCCAGCGACCATACGCTCGTTCCAGGCCCCCTTCCGCACAGCCTGATCGAAGTGCGGCAGGTGTCTTGGATAGCTCATCTCAAGAGTCTACCAATCAACAAGATTATTGAGTGATGGCAAAGTAGTCGTTTGACGGGCTGTCCGGAAGTGATTCAGATGGACCTATAACCGCCTATTGTCCAAGAAGGCGACTACTCGCCCAAGTCAATCTTTGATCTCCAGATCCGGAGACACTAGAGCGTCTCACGATATCAGTCACGAGATACTGCGAACTGGCGGACAGTGTTTAGCACTCAGGTCTTCCACTCCAAAAATTCACTCGCAGCACTGAAGTCTTTTGCGCGTGCATGCGGTTCCACATGCATCTAAGAGTTCGAGGCAATAGGGATAGGAAATTGCGATGGCAATTTGGCTGAGCTAGCCTCTCCCATCTCACAAAGTCCACTAACCGTTCCAATCCAGGAGGGAATCCATGTCAACACAGTCGGAAACAACAGCTAAAGTAACTAATAAGGACGTTCAAGATACGTTGCATTCTGTCATCGAGAGTCTCATCGATGGACAGGAAGGCTTTCAAGCAATCGGCGAGCATTTAAAGGATGAAACGCTCAGACGCTACTTTGCAGCTGAGTCCCTCAAACGAGCTTCGTTCCGCGGTGAGCTAGAGACGATGCTCCACACCGAAGGCGATCACGACCCCAAGCAGAGCGGTAGTGTGAGCGGCACCTTGAGGCGAACCTGGGGAGACCTCAAAGCTCGTCTCGGTGGAGGAGACCATACGCTGCTTGAGACGGCGGAAGCAGCTGAGGATGCCGCCAAGAAGGCCTATAAGGACGCGCTGGATAAAGAACTACCACTCCCAGCTCATCAACTTTTGTCTACACAGTATGCGCACATTCAGGAGTCACACGATTACGTGAAAGCGGCGCGAGATAGTCATAAGTAAGACCGCGCCGAACGAGTCGCGGTCGCATGGTCCTTTCCTTAAACGAGAGAGGGCCATGCGTTTTGTCTATGTGTTACAGCTTTTTCTTCAGATCGTATGCCATATTTTTGTGTGCAGCTACCATCGTCTTACCCTTCAGCACAGCGGTGCGAAATTTTGCATCCTTCGTGTCCTTCGCTTCGGTCGTGAAGGCATCCAGAGCTTTTGCATGATCGCTCACCATTTGGTCGGTGTACGCCTTGTCGAAATCAGCACCAGATAGTCCATTTAGCTTGTCGTATTCTTTCTGATGATCAGCGTCCATATCGGTCGGTGGCGTGACCCCCCAAAATACGGCAAATGGCTGCATGCTCATACTCATTTTGTTGTGCTCGGCTACCATCTTTTGCGCGAAAGCCTTCGCGGCTGGGTTTGTCGCCTTCTGCTCCCCCAGTTGGCTCAGCTTAATTTCGTTTACATCAGATTGAGCGGCATTCGCGAGAAATTTCTTATCATCATCAGATTGAGCGCCAGCTTTGGCAGTCATTGATAGGACAACGATGCTGAGAATCGAACAGCATATTATTTTTCCTAAAGATTTCATTGTGGGTAACTCCAGGGCGGGGAACCTGCCGCGAGATACGTGCATAGTTCATAAGGTGGGAGTTCTACCACATGTAGGAGGTTGTACGCGATCAATCGGATCTTTCTGTTGTGATCCGTCAGATCGTAACTGCTCTCGCGCGGCCACGAACTGAAATCATGCATCCCAATAGTGCCTCCCTTTCTTCTGCTCGGCGAACAATGGTCTGTATGATTAACGATCTCTGGTATAAAAACGCCGTCATTTACTGCCTCTCAGTCGCTACGTACATGGATGCGAATGGAGATGGCATCGGTGACTTTCAAGGTCTTACGCGCCGCCTTGATTATTTGCAGGGCATCGGTGTGACCGCACTGTGGCTAATGCCATTTCAGCCATCACCCTTTAAAGATGACGGATACGACGTTGCCGATTACTACGGCGTGGACCCAAGATATGGCACTCTTGGAGACTTTGTAGAGTTTGCACACGGATGCTGGCAGCGAGGGATGCGCTTGCTCATTGATCTGGTTGTGAACCATACATCGAATGAACATCCTTGGTTCAAGGGTGCCTGTCGTGATCCGCAGTCGAAATATCGCGAATGGTATGTCTGGTCAAAAAAGAAACCCCGGAATGCTGCCTCCGGAATCGTCTTTCCCGGGGTGCAGAAATCCACATGGACCTATGATCAAACCGCCAAGGCGTATTACTTCCATCGGTTCTACGATTTTCAGCCTGACCTGAACACTGCGAATCCCGAAGTTCAGGCGGAGATCCTCAAGATCATGGGCTTCTGGCTGCAGCTGGGAGTCTCAGGCTTTCGTATGGACGCCGTGCCTTTTGTCATCGCGGAAAAGGGCCCTAAGATTACGAAGCCCAAAGAGCAATATGAAATGCTTCGGGGTTTCACTCAGTTCCTTAACTGGCGAGAGGGACAGGCGATCATCCTGGGCGAAGCAAATGTCCTGCCGGATACCGACATGGATTACTTTGGCGCCGCCGGCGAACGGTTGCAGATGATGTTCAATTTTGAAGTCAATCAAAATCTTTTTCTCGCGCTGGCAACTAGCGATTCTCGGCCACTGGTAAAAGCTATGCGTGCCACAAAGAGCCGCCCTGCGACCGCGCAATGGGGACAATTTCTCCGCAATCACGACGAGCTGGACCTCGGACGCCTCAAAGAAGCAGAACGTGAAACCGTCTTCGCTGCATTCGGCCCGGATTCGGATATGCAGTTGTATGGGCGAGGGATTCGCCGCCGGCTGGCACCTATGCTGCAGGGCGATCGGAGGAGACTAGAACTGGCATATAGCCTCATGATGACGCTGCCCGGCACACCGGTAATCCGCTATGGCGACGAAATCGGGATGGGCGATGATCTGCATCTTCCCGAACGAAACTGTGCTCGGACACCGATGCAATGGTCAACGGAACCTCATGCCGGATTTACCAAGAACGACAAGCCAATTCTACCGACAATCAGCGTGGGCCCGTATGGCTTTCAACATATCAACGTAGCTGCACAACGCCGCGATCCCAATTCGCTGCTTAACTGGATGGAACGCACCATTCGCATGCGCAAGGAGGTTCCCGAGATCGGGTGGGGTGACTTTTCATTTATATCCACGGGAACACCACAAGTTTTGGCAATGCGGTATAACTGGCGGAACAATTCGGTATTGTTCGTGCATAATCTCAGTTCTGAGCCGCGAGAGGTGCGCCTCACATTGAAGGGAGATGATGAAGAAGACTGCATGCTGGCCAATCTTCTGTCCGATGATCACAGCCGCTCTGAGAAAGGTGGCCTCCACTACATCCTGCTCGAGCCTTATGGCTATCGGTGGTATAGGGTCTGCGGCTTAGATTATCTGCTAAAACGCAGCGATGCCTGAAAGGACCATTGGCAAAAGACCAATCGCGAACTCTGCAGCTATGTGACTTAGCAAAGCGCAACCGTGCTAATGACAGACGGGCTCCCGAGTGAGATGCCTATGGATTATAGATGTGAACGTTTCGCAGAAATGGCCATAGGTCCACTATTCGCAATTGCTATTTCACGCCAATCTGCGCTCGAATGTTGTTGTATTGAACTTTCGAAAGGATATGCCTTTTCACCAATTGCGAAGTATTATCATACGGTCTCCCTGCAATAATGGCTTGCGCTTTTGCAGCAGTCACGCCCGGCAGCTTTTCCAGATCCTGAGCAGAAGCAGTGTTGATATCAGTCGGCCCTTTTCGGGTTAGTCCCTCAACCACGCCTCTCGCAATCGCTCCTGCATCGCGTTTAGCCGCGGCAGTCGCATCGGCAGTGTGCTGCTGAAGTGAACGCGTATTGTTCGAATCAAAGCACCCAGAGAGCAAGAGAGTGCACGATGACAAAATCAAGCCTACCTTGATGTGCTTTGGATACATACTTCGTCAACAGGGCCTCAGAAATCGCGGTTTGAGGGTGACGATGCCCGCACCTTCCACCCACGCGGTCACGTCAGACTCGGACGTACTGGCAGGAATCTCCTTTGCAAGCCATATCACTCTGCCTTCATGGCAGACGCCCTGGCCCGCGTGAGTGCCCTTTGCGGAGGGGTCGGGAGTTTGATATGGCACATCCTGGACCGCTACATACTCTATCTTGTATTCGTTCGGCCTTTCCATGGGGCCTCCAGATCGAAGCTCGTAGTTGCATGTTGGATTGCCTAAATAGGAATGTGGTTATCTAATGTGCCTCTATTAAGACTGGCCGTTAGTTGGGTGTCGATTATCGTCCACTTCGTAATACTTCAAAACGAATATGAGAAATCAAAGAGATACACGCATCCAAGGCTAGACGCCTTCTTCGAGCGGCACGGCTGAGACAAGGTGACAGTGATTTTTATTCGTGCGCAGATCTGATGAAAGGGACTGGAAGTGGATCTCAGCATCGCCGAAGGAAATCACCTTGGAAGTCCACATAGGTAACAAAGTAAAGAGGATGATACAGAGTGTTTAACGGCAGTTAAAGTTCAATCATTGAATAGCACTGTGGCGCCCCTGAACATACAGTTCAGGGGCGTTTCGCATGAGGCACGCTTCCATCTTCTCCAGGGGGAAGCCGATATTTTCTCTCATTGCAGAATCTAGCGCTGGCTAGGGATGGTCATCATTGCCGGCCGGCGCGAAGCCTCAGTTCACAGCGCAGAACTTCCGCGACGCTCCAGGCCTGAGCGATGCAGCCACGAGGAGTGAACGGAGACTCGGCATCGAAGATCTCGCTGACACTACCGATACCTGCCTCACTCACTTCCATATCAAAGCTCGCGAGTAACGCCTCTGCGGTCTCCCAATCGCCGGGATAAGCGCGGAGCCATGCATCGAAAAAGGGGCCGATCATCCACGCCCAAACCGTACCCTGGTGATAGGCAGCATCACGTGCGCGAAGGTCCCCATCATAACGAGGTTTGAAATTGGGATCGCTCGGTGCGAGCGAGCGCAGTCCAAATGGAGTGAGCAATTGCTCGCGAACGACACTCAGGACGGGCTTCCACTTGTCCTCTGCGAGCACGGCATGGGGAAGCGAGATGCTGAGCACCTGATTGGGACGAAGAGAAGAGTCATTTCCTCCGCCCTCCTTATCCACAACGTCATAACAATAACCGAGCTGAGATGACCAGAAACGGGTATTGAAGCTTGCATAGACCTTGGCAGCGGTGGTCGAGAGCTGTTTGGCGCGATCCGCATCGCCTACCATCTCAAGCCAGCGTGCAGTGACGCATAGAGCGTTATACCAGAGGGCATTGATCTCGACAGCCTTGCCTCGGCGTGGGGTTACGACCCAGTCGTCGACCTTCGCATCCATCCATGTAAGCTGGAAACCCTCTGCCCCCTGCCGGAGCAGGCCGTCGTCATCTACTCCTATACCGAAGGATGTTCCTTTCTGGTGCCACTCGATGATGTCTAGAAGTCTCGGTAGAAGAACCTCCAGGGTCTCACTGTCGTCGGTTGCACGAATATAGCGGTCGGCGGCATGGAAGAACCAAAGGCTCGCGTCGGCGGTGTTGTAAAGGCCGGAAGTCTTTCCTTCGGGAAACATATTGGGAATCAAGCCATCACGTATGTACTTGGCAAAGCTGCGGAGAATGTATTCGCCTTCATGGGTGCGTCCTGTGGCGAGGGTGAGGCCTTCGAGCGAGATCATTGTGTCACGGCCCCAGTCGGTGAACCAATGGTATCCAGCAATGACCGTGCGGACTTCATCGCCGATGCTGCGGGCCTGAACCGTGTCCGCTGTACGACCGACGGGGCTGATTAGGAACTGATCTGCTGCGAGGACAAGTTCCGCCGCCAAGCCAGAGCGCGCTTCCTTCGGCGCAGTACGAAGCAAGCGCCGGCGCCGTTCGGTTTCTGCAGCAAACGCATCCTCTGAACTAAGAGCGTTGACATGGTCCCATTTTTCCGTGGAAATCACCAACGAAGCGCTGGAACTCTCCGCAAGGTTGACAGAAAAACATCCCGGGCTCCATAAATTTCCCTTCCAGTCGTAGCCGCGGCTTTGCTCTATGCGATAGCGGAGTTCGGTAACCTGTTCGAGCATGAGACGAAAAGACGTACCTTCACCCCGGCATGCGAGACAGAGGGGTGGTAGATCACTGGCCACCGAGAGCTCATAACCTCCCGAGACAGCGCTGAAACGGTAGTCCTCGTGTCTTGGACCGGCGAGTGATCCTTCGTGAGGACGGATGTCAATAGCGGGACACAATTCCAACTGCGCGGCTTTGCCTTTCAACAAGTGATAGGTGATGTATGTTGTGTTCTGCGCGTGCACCATGCAGAGACGCTTTTCCAGAGTGAACTCGTCCGAAGCGTAGGTAAACACGGGCAAGCCAATTTCCAGACGGAAACTCTTCAAAAACGGACTGACGGTATCCGTCTGCGTTGCGAGGCTAAGATTGTCTGCGGTCAGTTCGTAAGTGCGATCGTCGATGCGAAGTGTCTCAGCGATCTGATTCATCATCATCATGCGTCCATGTGGCGCTGGCAACGCTGCAATTAGCCAACCGTGGAAGCGCCGCGTATTCAGACCTGCAATCGTTCCAGACGCGTAACCCCCCAGGCCATTTGTCACAATCCACTCACGGTCGAGTTCGGCGGAAGTTTGATCGACTTCGATATGTCGGACAAGTTGTGGCGTGCGGAAGATATCCATTTTTCTCCTCTAATCATTCCTTGGGTACAGGGCGCGACCCATATGCGATCTGTTCTTAGTTGGAATCTAAATCCGTAAAGCCGGACTTCGGAGACTCAGGACTAAATGGGATGCTGGCTTTCACAGGCACGAGAAGTTGGGTGCTTTCGCCGGTAACGTGCCATGGTCCAAAACGATCCGGAGCATACGATCCACAGCCTCCGTATAGGGGCCATTCGCTGGACCATTGAACTCGCCATTCACAGCCAGCGGGCGGGGCAGTCAAAGGTTCTGGAAGGTGTGGCAAGTCGAGGCCGACTCCAAAGTTGACGAGCAAGAGACGATCTTCGCGACTGGAAGTGAGATAGCGAAGAACGAAACAGCTTTGCCCAAGGACGGCCCCATCGACACGGCAATCTCTGCGGCTAAGTATGGGATCAGTACGACGCAAAGCAAGCAGATCTGTGTGAAGCTGCACGATCTCAGGATGCCGTTCTTGCTCGGACGGATCGAGCTGTGATTGTCGGAATGTTTCAGGATCTTCAGGATTCGCACCGCAGATCTTCATCTCGGGTGTGTCCTGAGTTGCAAACTGAAGCATGAAACTCCCGCGTCCTCGAGTGACCGCGGCTGCAAGTTCGCCAGTATGGCCGGCAAAGTAATGAAACGGCGTCTGCGCACCATACTCCTGCCCCTGAAAAAACATTGGCGTACCAGGACTAAGCAACCAGAGTGCCGTCATAGCTCGATAGCGCGAAGGGCTCGAAAGAAGCCGAAGGCGTTGTGATCTACCTAAGTTAGCTATCTGATCATGGTTTTCCAGGAAGGTGATAAAGGCTTTGCCCCCGATATCGAGGCTCGACGTGCCACGTGGGTGCTGCTGCCAAGAATAGTACTGGCCCTGATACAGATAGCCGTATTTGGCAGCTGAGATAAACTCCTGAGGATGCCCGAGATGGTCGCTGAAATAAGCCTCACGACGACCAGTGACCGCGACGACAGCACTGTGATGAAAGTCATCGTTCCACACGGCGTCAAGGCCGTAGCCGTTCTGCTCGACGCTGCGGATGAGGAATGAATCCTGTGGCTCGTTTTCTGCAAGGACAACGGTCTTGCGTCCATTGGCCGATGCACGGACACAGTCGCCAATCTCAGCAATGATGTGAACCCCGTGCGATCCCGTGTCATGAATCGATTGTGTCGCGTCCAGACGGAGGCCATCAAAGTGATATTCATCGATCCAATGAGCAACATTGGCCAAGAAAAAGTCGCGCACCGGTTTGCTGTTTTCTCCATCAAAGTTGATGGCGTTTCCCCACTCAGTATTCTTGTCTGAGAAGTAATGATTGGAAAACTTGCCCAGGTAATTGCCGTCCGGGCCCAGATGGTTATACACCACGTCGAGGATGACGCCGAGTCCGAGCTGATGAGCAGCGTCTATCATTCGACGGAGATCGTCGGGATGGCCGTAACGGTGAAAGGGAGCGAACAAATCGACGCCATCATAGCCCCACCCGACGTTGCCGGGAAACTCAGCCAAGGGCATACATTCGAGAAGTGTAATTCCAAGGTCTCGCAGGCGTGAAAACTCATGAATCGCTGAAAGAAAAGTGCCTTGGGGAGTGAAGGTGCCAATATGCAGCTCGTAAAGCACTTGTCCTTCGATAGATACTCCAGGCCAGTGCGTTTCTGCTTCGCTCCAACTATATGAACTTGGATCGATGATTTGCGACGGTCCGTGGGGCCCTTCGGGCTGGTAACGTGAGGCAGGATCAGGGAATGCCTCTCCACCATCGAGGCTAAATCTATAAAGGCTGCCGATGCGAGGTTCTTGCAGAAGACCGGAGAAGTAGCCATCTTCTTCTGCTCCAAGTTGATACCGGAGATCTTTGCCCTCGACTACAACTTCAACTTTGTTGGCAACCGGCGCCCAAATGCGAAATTGTGTGCCCTGTGCGTATGGGATAGCTCCTATCGAACAATTCTTTCCAACGAGACCCCCATCGCCCAACCCTCGCATCTCTCCCTCACCTCGTGGATAGATTAGATGCGTTCTGGCGAATGATTCAGGCATCGGGAGAGTGTTAGTTTGCATAAGCGAAAAGGAACCTATTGCTTTCCGCTAACCCTTCCAACCAAGGACTTAATACTCATTGAGCCGGAAGTCACTGCGCCCCCGCATGACAGAGTTGAGGGGTTGAGCTTCTAATTCGCTCAGTGGCCAAAGCCGGTTGCTTTCTAAAGCCTCTCTGCAAAGCGTCTACTTCCGGTGCAGCAGGTTCTGCTTCACGTCATAATTGTCGGGCGAGCCGGTGACCACAATCGAACCAGTGCGCCGGCATTGTTCTTTCTGAAAAACGGCACCAGCGGCTTCAGCAGCAGCGACTTGAAACCCGTCGTTACATGCGAAACATCGGAATCCATCCTCAGTTTCCCTATCAGACGCACTTTACCGTCGCCGAGATCGTACCAGCCATTCAGCTCTGCTTCCGCTCCCGGCACCTCAAACGTAAGGCGCTGTGACGATACCACGCCGTGTCGTATCGTCACTCGTCCTTCGAGCGAAGATAGAACATCTCCCGCCGGATCACCATTGGTTTCCTTCGCATTCCTCAATCCCTGCGCGCGTTTGCTGAAGCCTGTCAGCGCCTTCTCCGTCGCTCGGTTGGTCGCTCGCTCCCGCGGCAGAACGAAGCTGCCGTCGACTCGTAGCCGCTCGAGGAACTTCACTTGGTCGCTGGCGGGTGCAAGGTGCGCATGAGCATTGAGGGATACGACTCCAGTGATCGGCGACCGATCTTTGAGAAATGGGTGCAGTAGGTCCTCCGCGCGGCCACTCTTTACGGCAAAATCTAGGTCCGTCGCCTTGGGCGCATTGGCCGAGCCCATAACATTCCCTCGCACGTCAATCGCGGTCGCCCCGGTTTGCACCTCGATTCTGTGCAAGACCACATCGGCGTTCAGACCGTTCACCGTGCACCGCAGCCATCCATTCACTGCTACCGGACGGCCCAGGTGGACAGCGAAATCGTCACTCTCAGCGGTGGCATAAACCTCAATCGCAGACAGCGCGCCGGAGAGCTGCCCCTTCGCGGAAAGCGCCCCGCGCAGTTCTCCGATCTCTCGCAGATTCACATCCGTGAATGTGAACTTGCCCGAGACGGGCGTAGCTCCCAGGTTTTTCGGGACCAATGGGCCGAAGCTCCCTCTCGCCTGGATCCGCCCGGTCGGGCTGGCGTTCTGCATATCCACGAAGTAGGAAAGCGCTTGGCCCTGCCGCAGATTGCGCATGGTCAGCTGCCGAATCGGATAGGTATACTTGCCACCGTTTACGCGCAGTAGGTCGAGCACGGCGTCATGGATAGAAAGCTGTTCGACCGGCATCGCGGGTCCGGCAAAATCCATGCTACTACCTGTAGGAAAATCCTCCTGATTCGCGCGGCTCCTGACCGGAGGAATAACGATATGTAGGCCCTTCACATCCACTAGCCGCACACGGCGGCGAAACAGCAACAGATCCGACCAGCGTCCCTCGACGATCAGGTCCTGGGTCGAGCCGATCGGTGGAACATCTGGTGCCGCGCTGCGGCGCAGAGTAAGCCCTTTGGCCACAAAGCCAGGATGGGGAAAGTAAATGCGATGATAGGCGCTGACGGTGATCCTGCTTGCAAAGACCTGCTCAAGCAGTGGTTGCACCTTCCGATACCGGTACGGCCAGTGTTGATTGACCAGGTAAATACACGTCGCCATTAGAATCGCTGCCGCCGCGCCAAGCCAAAACTTCCAATTGAACATTCCAGGCCGCCCGTGACCAAAGGCCGCAGCCCCGGAATTTCCCGATCGCGCGGTAATCGAAGTTTCGGTCACAAAGTGGCCCACCCGGCTGAGCTATCCCTTCCTTGGGATGCATGTTCCTGAATACGTGACGAGAAGTACCTATCCTTCTACGGAAAGTGTTCCAAGAATCTCCGCGCAAAGCGCATCTCATGAACAGTCGGATGATTCGACGCGTACGGGGAGATACTTATGCAAACTCCAAATCATCTTCAAGATCACGTTGAAACGATCGCGAAACATGAGCAGGAGTTTCAGTCCAGTCGATCAAGGGGAGAGCGGGTCGGCGACCGCGTGGCTGCCTTTGCCGGCAGCTTTCCGTTCGTCGCGATTCACGTCACTTTCTTTCTTGCATGGGTGGTCATCAACACGCTGTCCGTTGGTGGCATACGTCACTTCGATCCAATTCCCTTTCCGCTTTTGGATACGGGTGTCGCCCTTGAAGCCATCCTCCTTGCAAGTTTCATTCTCATGCGTCAATCGGGACTGGCGAAGCGAGCAGACGAACGAGAACATCTCATGCTGCAAATCCTTCTCCTTACAGAGAAAGAGGTGTCGGCCGTGGTTCGCATGAATCAGCAGATTGCCGAACATCTGGGTCTGCTGAGCATTTCGAAGGATGAGGAGATTAGAGAATTGGGGCGCCCGACTTCGGTGGACGCCGTGGCAGCGACTATCCAAGAAAACTTATCTGGCGAATAGCCATCGGCTTCGCGTGTTCTTTGTGTCAGGCTTCGCGTAGGCTGCTCACCCGAGTTGGAGCAGTAGTGCCGAGGTTTCAGAATGTGGAGATTGGGAATGAATAAATCACCCCTGGAAATACAGACACGGACTTCAAACGACTGGTTTGGGCAGTTTGCAGCCTCGGCATCTGGATGGTTGGGATCCAAGTGGGCATTTGCTGGAGCAGGATTGGTCATCGTGATCTGGGCCATACTCGGTCCGATCTTCTACTTCTCCGATACCTGGCAGCTCGTAATTAACACAGGAACAACGATCGTAACCATTCTTAATGGTCTTTCTCATTCAAAATACCCAGAATCGAGATGCCCGGGCAATCAATCTCAAGCTCAACGAGTTGATACGTTCCATTGATAAAGCACGTGACCAGATGATCGATATCGAAAACCTGAGCGATCTGGAACTCGATGAACTTCACGCGAAGTACGAAAAGATCAAGGGAATGCAATCAGCGACAAAGTCGAGCTCGTTCCGGCAAGATGGCAGATGTTAACGACTGAGGAATTGCTGTAGAGCCTGGACCGCGACGTATCTCTTGTGTATCCGATTGTAGAGACGAACCTCGAGTTGACCTCTCCGCAATTTCGACAATCTACTGGATTTCAGATGTACATGTAAGGCCAGGATGGCTTCCGTTTCTCTTGAGACGCTCGCTTCGATTTGCAATCTGTTCATCACGAGAAAAATCTCCTTAAATAGGATGCAGAACCTCGTGAGAGCGTGAGAGTGCAATCTGAGATTCGATCGATCATGCTCTGTTCGGCAAGTGCTATTAGGTCACCCTTTTTGCTGCCTTGATCAAGCGAAATGCCGTGTCTTCGCCTTTGCAACTAAGTAATCGATATTTCTTGCCCTCGAGGTTGTGATAGTTCACGAAATGTCTTTCAACTTACAGGTAGATTCTCTGACTAGCGACAATAAGTCGCATCTCACTACTGAGGGTGTTATGAAAACAACTACAGTAGTCGGAATTCTTCTCGTCGTCCTGGCAATCGTCGGTTTTGCCGTGGGTGGAATCAGTTTCACGCATCAGAAGAAAGACGTGGATGTGGGCCCTATTCAGCTTTCGCATAACGAGACCAGTACCGTACCCATCTCGCCAATCTTGAGTACCATCTCCTTGATCGCCGGAGTCGGATTAGTCGTTGCTGGTGTTCGCGCTAAGGCATAGGTTTATATCTCATAACTCTTCGCTTATCTTCCCTGGATCGTGGTCATTCGATCGCGTCGTTCGGTTCCTTGCAGAGAACTCCTCGACTTCCCCCAGCGTCTGCCGAGTCTTGGAGGCTCTCTATGTATCACCACGTCAAGAAGCTTATGTACACCGTCACCATTGGTGACCCCGACCCGAAGTTTGGGAAGATGCTGCTGGAGCAGTTCGGAGGCGCGAACGGAGAGTTGGCGGCTGCGATGCAGTACTCAATCCAAGGGTTCAACTGTGAAGATGCAGCTCGCAAAGATCTGCTCATGGACATTGGCACCGAAGAACTGAGTCACCTGGAAGTCGTCGGAGCTCTCATTCGCATGCACCTGAAGCCAATGAAGGACGGGCGAGAAGCAGCCGAGGCCGATCCTTTAGTCGCGATTGCTGGCGGCGGTGGCGTGGCTCTCTTTGATTCGATGGGCAACGCCTGGACGGCTGACTATCTAAAAGTGACAGGAGATTTGGCTGTCGACCTACGCAGTAATATCGCTGCTGAGGCCCGCGCAAAGATTGTGTATGAAAGGCTGATCAGCTTCACGCAGGATCAGGGTTCGAAGCAAGCCCTGCAGTTCCTGATGACTCGTGAGATCACCCACATGCGGGCGTTCACTGCAGCTCTGGACAGTATGGAGAAGCCGCAGTTCTCGGTCGGTATTATCCAACCCACACCAGGCTTGGTAGACCAGTTCTTCAATGGCTCTACCGGCGAAAGCCAGTATGGGGAGACGGATTTCAAAGGTCCGTGGAATAGTGGAAGTGGTCTGCACACAGTGCAATCCGAGATCAAGGATGGCGAAGGTTTGGATGTCACCCCGTACGATCCGAAGCCGGGGACCGAAACAACCTCTCCTGTAGATTCAACTCCGGTTGGCGAATGGACGAATGGGGTTGGCAAGAAGCAGAAGGCACTCCATGAAGCGAAGGAGAAAGACGCAGCGAGGCATGCGACTGTCGAAGTCTGATTCGCAAATTGGCTGCTTGTCACGATGGAAAGACCCGCGGAAGCGGGTCTTTTCTATCAGGCCGTCATCTTCGCCTGCTCCGGCCTGCTCACTGACGTCAGTGGAAGAGTGATACGGAATGTAGTCCCGTTTCGCCCTGGTTTCTGGGAAGTCCGGAAACGCAACGTGCCACTGTGTTTGACAATGATTCGTTGCGATAGCCACAGACCAAGACCAGTTCCTTGAGCTTTGGTCGTCATATAGGGTTCGAAGAGCCGCTTTGTTACATGCGCAGGCATGCCACTTCCATTGTCCGAGACTGTTATATGAATCGCTTCTCCATGAGTCTTCACACGGAAAGAAAGTCTACCGCTCTCTCGCGGCAGGGCATCTAGCGCGTTCAAAATAAGATTCGAGACTACCTGCAAAATCTCTGTCCCAAAAGCTCGCGTCACGGCAGGCCGTTGAAATCTGGAGTCGACGGTTACTCCGTGTCGCGTAATCTTGTCAGCGTGCAGTTTCAAGGCTGATTCTGCGATGGCCACCAGATCCCAATCCTGTGCCTCCGCCTGCGTGCGATGAAATGTCAAAGCCTGACTTGTCACCTTGCTGAGGATGGCAAGCTGCTGCTCGATAATCCCCATGTTTTCCGAGACCAAAGCCGAATCGTCCTTGTGGGTCTTCGTTATATATACAAGATTGGTGATGGCTTCGAGCGGATTATTGACCTCGTGCATCACCGCCCCAGCGAAGCGGCTCGCCAAAGCCATCCTCTGGCACTGCTCGAGAGTCTCTTCCACCTGCCGAAGTCTCTGCTTAAGGTCCGTCTGGCTCGCCTTATACATGAAGGGCTCATTTCTAGTGTGGCGTGCCTGCTGCATTTACAAGTCTGTCTAGTCTGAGTACGAATTAGGACTTTCGGTTGGATTGATGTCGAAATCAGGTGTGATTGGAGACGATGAATGTATACGATGCAGACCGACAAAGGATTCTGGGCGATCGCGAGGGCAGCCCATTTTTCAGGAGGACCCCGACGTCCTGATTCAGCACCTCGATCCCAGCCATCACAGCCTGTTGGCAGAGATCCTTTCCAAAGCGACCAAACTGCCGGTCGGTGAGGTCAAGTCGGGGATCAGGATAAAACCAAATCATGTGTATGTGATTCCGCCGGACGCGTTCATGGCAATTACCGCTGCCACCTTCAAACTGACACCACGAAACAAGGGTTCAGGCCAGCATCTATCGGTCAATTTCTTCATGCGCTCGCTGGCGGAAGAGCGCATGAGCGGGGCGATTGGAGTCATCCTTTCGGGCACGGGGGCCGACGCCACTCTCGGCTTAGAGCGCATCAAGGTGGAAGGAGGCATTACCTTCGCCCAGGACCCCGCAACGGCCAAGTACGATGGCATGCCACGCAGCGCCATCGATTCCGGGGGTGTGGACTTCGTTTTGCCTCCCAAAGAGATCGCGAAGGAGCTGCAAAGGATTCAACGACATCCGTATATACGCCAGGAGGAACGAGGTGCAGAAGAGCAACGCAAAGAATTGGAAGATTCCGTGGCCCCTCCTCCGCAAGAGGAGGCTTTCGCAGCCATGCTCGACCAGCTGCGAAAGGCGAGCGGGATCATAAGCCGGCTTGGGGGCTCAATTCGTGTGCGCAGCAGCGTGCGATCTGCCAAGAGCGGAACTTGTTTTTCGATTTTTCTTCCCACACAATTGCCTGGCAGAGCATAGCCCTTCTTGCCGAGACGGGGGCTTGCGCGTCGAACCGCCTGGAAATGCTCACCGGGCGAGCCGTTTCCGCTGAGTGTCTCCGCGCGTGCTCTGACCTTCGCTTCAACTAGATGGTCTATACTGAACGGCCTACATCAGATGACTGCGCGGAGGGGCAGTAGTCACGCTCTCAGGTGCAGCCTTGAGAAAGACAGCGGCCGTCTCAGCTGCGGCCATCGTATGCGCGAGTGCCGATCTCTTCCGTGTTCCCTTGTGCTCGAAAGCGACGGTCTCGATCCCACCCCCGAAAGTAATATTCAGCACGACATACCTGTGGAACTTACACGATGGAGAAGGGCCAACGCCTTCGCTGTGGCCAAATCTATGGGACACGTTGACATAAAATCGATGGAGCCTTATCAACACCATGAACTGGAGCCGTTGCGCGAGATCATCAATCAGCGGAACCAGCGGAAAAAATGGTGAGGTTTTTGGTCAAGTTTGGGAAAATGAAGCAAAAGGAGCAGACGACATTCAATCGACATCTACTTGATGGAATGAGGTTTTCTTGGTGGACGCGGGTGGAATCGAACCACCAACCTGTCGATTAAGAGTCGAATGCTCTGCCAGTTGAGCTACGCGTCCACTTTGCGCAGGAGGGAAAAACTCTGCGGGACTGAAGATGAGAAGCGTTCTAAACACAAACGCTCTTCTAAAAATATAACACAGAATTTTCAGGCGATTTCAGGCAAAGAACAGTGTCGCCAGCCAATCAGAATGAGAAGGAAAGTCCGCCTTGAACACTACGCTCGGCCTGCGCAAAGTAGAGTGTGCTGCCGTCCTGTGTAACAAATGGACGATAACCTTGCGCGAGCAGATTGCGGACGTCAATCAGTGCTTCGACGCGGTAAGGCAGGATATGGCAGTGGATTGGCTGCCGCACATAGAAACTTAAATAGGGGTCCGGCAATTCTCCATTAAATGGATCGACAGCCGTGACCGTGTCTGTCGGTTGCCAGCGGTAGGAGGCGCGCCATTGCGTGCCGGCATGCTTCAATTTGCCGTTCATGCTGGCTGAAAGCATCGCGGCGCGGCGCGGATGCAGGCTGTTAATTCCTTCCTCCAGCGTTACAGGGCCAGCTAAATTATCCATCGTCAACGCGTCGCCCATGGCATAGGCCACACTGAACCAGGTATCGTCATTGATCTTGTCGCGCATCTCGGCAAGCAGGCCGTTGCTGAAGAAATTCTGCCCTGTCGCTTTGAGCAGGTCTGTGTTCGGATCGTAAAGCAGATTGCCGCTATTCCAGTCGGCGAGAGATAACGTGCCGCCGCCGCTGACCACGGGATTTTTGATGTGGTCCTGATAGAAGGTCATGCGCCAGCGCACATTGCCTTCGCGCCGCTCATAAGAGACTTCCTGATGCAAGCCATCTTCGAGCAGGAGCTGACCGTCTTTTTCCGTCAATGCAGGAGCAAGCGTTCCCTCGCGATCAATTTCATTCGCATGCTGAGCTCCCGGAGAAGTGGACACATGGTAGGAGACCTCATTGTCACCCTCACGCACGCTTACACCGGCAAACGGGTGATTCGCAAACTGATTTTCGCCGAGGTGAATGGCCTCAACTTCGCTGCCGTATTCGGCGGAGATCCCATCCATCAGGTCCATCGTTTCCGAAGAACGCAGGACCACGGCCTGCAGGCCCTGGTCCTGCACCCCGCCTTGAATGTCCGGACGGTCTTCAAAGGCGGCTACGGTGCGGAACGTACGGCCCGGCCCAAGCTGCCTCGCGTAGCCCACAACTGTATTCAATGAGGGGTTTTCGGCCTGACTTAAATCTGCCCGTAGGATCAGCTGTTGGCCATCGCCATTCGAGCGCTCCATCTCGAAGTCATGATGCAGCCCGCCATCTCCGAACTGGCTGGCTCCTCCACGAATGGTGATCCGGGCTTTGAGTGCCGGGACGGTTCCATCGCCGTCGGATACAACGACGAGCGGCCCATCTTCCAGCATGCGCAGCAGCGGGCGATTGGCGGAGAGGCGCAGCGTCCACGTCCAGTCATCCTGCGGCTCATCGGCCTGGCGAGGTTTGGCGGGCAGCCAGCGAAATGCCTCGTACAGTGTATTCAGCGTAAGGTTGACGACCAGCTTGGAACTGGCGAGGACGCGAAGGTTTTCCCGCAAGGTGGGCAGGAAAAACGACCCTGACGCCTTAACGTTGTAGGTGCCGGCAGTCAGCCTGGGCAGAGAATATCGGCCGTGATCGTCGGTGAAGGTATTCGCGATGACAGCGAGGTCCGGTCCCAGCAACTCCACCAGCGCGCCTACCTGCGGTGCGCCCTTGGCGTCGCGTACGACACCGGAGATGGCAGCAGCGGCCGCGGGACTTTCTGCGTACGCCGGCATCGCCAGCAGGGCAACCAGCAGCGCAAGCGCTGGGCCGATCTTGATTCGCAGATTTGGAACTATCATCGTCACCGATTTTCGTTCGTCACCAGGATCGGTCGACAATTTCCCGGACTTCATTTCGATTGTCCGGGAAACGTCAAGCGACCCTCATACTCCTGGCCGTTTGCCCCAAAATTATGATTCTTTACGACTCGCAGCTCTGACGGCTGCTGAGCCTGTCCTGCACTACTCCACGGTAAATGGCGCCGACTGAGCAATCGCCTGGTTGGAGACGCTGTCATTTACCTTGATATTGATTTGATACTTGCCCGGTTGAAGATTGGCAAGGGGGACGCTCCGTTCCAGTGTGACCTGATCCGAACCGGCGCTCAATTTCTTTGAGTCTTCCTGCATGTCGAGGACGGCTTTGTTTGAGCCCAAATCGATAATTTGATATTGAATGGTCGCGGAATTCTGCTTGCTTTTCTCGTCAATTCCTAAGTTATACACCTGCATCCAGAAATTCAGCTTTTGCGACCGCTGGAACGATGCCGGAATTGTAGGATTCGACGTGACCGCTGGCAAGAGTTTTGTATTGCCGATCACGAAATTTCCTGCACCAATTTCTTTCGACGGCACCAGCTCCATGCGGCTGGCAAGAATCAGCGAAGAAACCGCCAATTTGTCGTCATCATACTTGGGGACATTCACGGCCTGCGCCCAGACACCGAGGTGATCCGGGTTGTTTACATCCTTTACCCCGACGTCGACACGATAGCGGCCGGGGCGCAGCGGAAGCGCCTTCCAATAGAGCTGTTTATTGTCGAGCGTCTTTGTCAGCAGTTCGGCCGGTACTTCCACCTGTACTGTCTCTTCGAAGCTCTGCACAACCTTGCCGGTGATCGTCGAGACACGGCCGATGATGTGGACTTCGCCCGTAGATACGCCATCTTTAGTGTTGAAAGTGATGTCACGATTCTTGATCTGCAGCGTAACCGGCACGAGCACTGTGTCTTCCGTCACCTTGACGTAGTCCGTGCGAACGTCGAAGGGGAAGAATGGGCCGTTCATCAGCTTGTGGTTTGTCATGAACGACTCAAGCTGGAGGTCCTTGAACTTGATGACCGGAGGAGCCTGCAGTTTCGCGTATTGCTCAAGGCGGTCAAACTGCTTGCTCTGCTGCATGCTGGACATCGGACCGGTGCCCAGCGACTCCAGGCCGCCATGGAAGCGGTCTGCCTGCTTGGCCATGCCCATCTGCTCGTATAGTGTCTGACCCGCGCCGGGAACGTGCAGCAGCGCGTCTTTCTCCGAGCGGTCGATGGTCATGTGGTAGTCGCCGCACATGCAGGTGTCGACGAATTCGATGTCGATGTTTTCGCCGATGCCTTCGAGATAGCGATAATGCCAGGTCTCGAACGGATAGGTCGAGGTCGTGCCGCCGCCTTCATCCATGGGGCGATCATAGGTGCCGCCGCTCGGATGCGAATCGATGCTGTCCGGCTTGCCATAGGAGATATACATGTGGCCGCGGTCTGTCTTCCAGCCTGGCTTGCCGGCAGCGAAATGTTCGTTCGAATACTCGATGCGGCGATAGTGCTCTTCGCGGAACTCATTTTCCGGAGAATCGGGATTAGGGTTGCGGCGCTGCCAGAAGGCTTCGATGAAAGCATCGCGCTCTTCATCGTTGCTGAGGCTCTTGAATGCCTTCAGTTCCTGATCGGTGATGATCCAGTGCACGTCCTGATCGACCCACTTTTTGTAGGGGCCTTTCAACTCCTGCTTCAGCTCTTTCTGTTGCTTGAAGCGCTCCTTATCAGGAAGCTGGCGCTTGAGCGGATCGTCCGTGGAAGCATCCGGTGTCGAAGAGTTCTGGCCGCTAGCTTGCGAGGACGATGGCCGGGTCTGTAACTGAGGATCGCTTTGCGTCGTCGACTGTGCCTGCGAAATCGCGAAAGCTCCGAGGGAGATCGCGAGAAATAATGGAATACGGCCCTTCAACATACTCTTTTTTGGTTACCCCTCTACCGCTCCGTTAATTTTACGGATTCATGAAGACGGATTACAAGCGCCGATACACAATGTTTAGACGGAGGCGGTAGCGCTTGGGTGCTGGCCGCTTAAAAATAAGGCCTGTTATCATGGTGGCCACCTGAGGGGTCGGGGATCCGGAGCATGGGAAAGCCGGAATTTTTGCGGAACCTGGCTGGCTGAACTTGCGTAGTTCTAAAGCGAGTGGTCGGGGAAGACCGGGCAGGCACTGCAAATACAGGAAGATTTGTTTTGAAAAAAATCATTATCTCAGTTGCTGTACTTCTCGTTGTGGCGGGTATCGTTGTCCTCACTGTGGTGCGCGCGCAATCGGGGTATACCAAGGTCCTCACGGGCAAAGTGGTTCAGGGAACGCTGGTTTCCGTGGTGAGCGGAACGGGCCAGATCAAGCCGAAAACCTATGTGAACGTGGGCGCTACCGCCTTCGGCCGCATTACGCACCTCTATGTGAAAGAGGGCGACCATGTAAAAAGAGGGCAGACCCTGGCGACCGTCGAAAGCATCCAGCCGGAAGCGAACGTGGATGCGCAAAAGGCGTCGATTTCCGCGGCTCAAACCGACATAGCGTCCTACATTGCGGCGGAAAAGACCGCCGAAGCCAATGTAGAGCACGCAAAGGCCGATTTGGAGCAAAAAAAGCTCGATTATGACCGCTATACCGCTCTTTATGCTGAAAAACTGGTCTCAAAGGCCGATTTTGATGCCAAAAAGGCTGCTTATGACACAGATGTAGCCACTCTCAACCAGAGCAACGCCGCCCTGGTGCAGGCCAAGGCGCAGACGGATTCCGCTCGCGGCCACCTGGGAACGCAGGTTGCCACGCTGCGTTTTAACGAAGACGCACTGAACAAGACCGTCAGCGTTGCCCCTTTCGATGGCCTGGTGACCAATCTGCCCGTGCGCGAAGGGGAGACGGTCGTGGTCGGCATTCAGAATGCCGAAGGGTCAACGCTCATGACGCTGGCCGATATGTCGATCATCACCGCCGAAGTCAAAGTGGACGAAACCGATATTGTGAACGTCGCACTCGGTCAGGAAGCGGATGTGAGCGTGGATGCGCTGCCGGGCAAGGTCTTCAAGGGACATGTGACGGAAGTAGGCGATCAGGCGCTGTTGCGTTCCACGGGCGTGGCGACCAGCCAATCGACCAGCGGGACGGAAGAGGCGAAGGATTTCAAGGTGGTCGTGACCGTCGATCAGGCCTCAGACGACCTGAAGCCTGGCCTCTCGGCGACGGCAAAAATCACCACCGCGCGCCGGGCAAATACGCTGTCGATTCCGATTCAGGCGCTCACCATGCACGCTCCAGACGATCCAAAAGAGAAGCCCCATGTGCAGACTGCATCCACTGCCGCCGCGCCTGCCGCAGCCGATGCGCAGAAGGTACAGGGGGTGTTTGTCCTGCGTCCGGATAAAAACGGCAAGATGCGGGCGCATTTTGTTCCAGTTACGACCGGCATTACCGGCGCCACGGACATCGAAGTCACCAGCGGGCTGAAGGAGGGTGACGAAATCGTTACCGGCACCTATCGCGTCTTGCGTACATTAAAAGACAAGGCGCTCGTCAAAAAAGACACGACGCCCGTGACCGTCAACAAGGATGACAGCGATTCTTCTTCGTCCTCGTAGTGAGAAAGAGTCGGGAAAATCAGGAGCAGGTAAATGACGACCCAGACAACCAGCGAAGCAGAAGCGCGGATTACCACAGGTCCAGGAATCGGCAGCCCCAATGGCCCGGGTCCTGGCGACATCATCGTGGTTCACGACCTCTGGAAGACCTACGATATGGGGTCGGAGCAGCAGGTGCACGCCCTGCAGGGGATATCGCTTCGCATCAAGCAAAACGAATATGTGGCCATCATGGGGCCGTCGGGGTCAGGTAAATCGACGCTGATGAACCTCATTGGCTGCCTCGATACGCCCAGCAAAGGGGAGTACTGGCTGAACGGGCATCTGGTCAGCGACCTGAATGACGACGAGTTGGCCCGCATCCGGAACAAGGAAATCGGCTTCGTCTTCCAGACCTTCAACCTGCTGGCGCGCGCCACGGCCCTGCACAATGTGGAACTGCCCTTGATCTACAACGGAACCCATGCTGCTGAGCGCCTGGAACGCGCTGAGGCGGCCCTGCGTGCCGTCAACCTGGGCGACCGCATGAGCCACAAGCCGAATGAGCTGTCAGGCGGCCAGAGGCAGCGTGTGGCCATCGCCCGCGCCCTCATCAACCGTCCATCGATCATCCTGGCGGATGAGCCGACCGGCAACCTCGATTCGAAGACCGGCGACGAAATCATGGCTCTCTTCGACGAACTACAGGCGAAAGGCAACACCATTGTCCTGGTCACGCATGAGCCGGACATTGCCGAATATGCCCATCGTGTCGTTCACATCCGCGATGGGCGGATCTTCTCCGACCAGCCCTCGTCCCGTATACGGAAGCCGGCGGAAGCATCTCATTCCTAAAGACTTGTTAGCTTCCATTTAAGCGAAAAGGGCGCCGGAAGAGGCGCTCTTTTTTGCGCTGGACACTCATCTCTTCTTCGTTTCTCGCCGATAGACTCACTAGGCTGCCGAGTCCGCAAGGCAGTCTGAAGGCCTTTCAGCGAGGAGTAGTGGTGGGAGTCTTTACGCATTGGAGTGAGGAATCGATCGCGGAACCGTCTTCCGCGATACAAACCGACAGCGAGATGACACAGCTGGGCGATATGGTGGCGCGCAGTCTGGTGATGCAGCGGCTTTTCTCGCGCCTGCGGCAGTCCGCTCCGCATTTGCGCATTGTTGCGCTCGAAGGGGAGGCGGGAACCGGCAAGGCTCTGACGGCGCGAACGCTCCACTCGCTCGGTCCTGCTGCAAGCCATGCCTTTGTTGCCTGCTCCGCGTCGCGTTTTATCTCCGCTGAGACGCAAGCTCTGCTGGAAGAGGCTCGCGGAGGTGCGCTGTTTCTTACGCGGTTAAACGACCTGAATATGGAACAGCAGTCGCGCTTCTTCGATTTCCTCGAATGGTGGGAGCACCGGGGCGGCCGCGACGGCGGCAGCCTCCTTCCTCGCCAGCTTTTTGTCAGCTCACGGCAGTCGCTACGGCATCTCTCGGCTGGTGGCGGAATGCGTGCCGATCTCTGCTATCGGCTCACTGCGATCCGTTTTGTTTTGCCGCCTCTGCGCGAGCGTCGGGAAGACATAGCGATGCTGGCAGATTGGCTCGCCACCCGCCACGGAGCCGTGCATGGCAAATCGATACGGGGACTTGGCCCGGGATCGCTCTCACGCCTGCTGGCGCATAGCTGGCCGGGAAACGTGCGAGAACTGGAAACCGTCATCACGAATGCCGCCATGGAATGCGCAGGGCAATGGATTCGCCCGATCGACATCCCGCCGCTTCTGAGTGCCGGGGAGTCACAAAACAAGGCGGTAGCACAAGCGCCAGATTCCAATGCAGACTATGATCCTAACCTTGACCGCATGATCCTTCGCCACATCATGCAGGTGCTGGCCAAAACAGGCGGCAACAAGTTGAAGGCGGCACAACTGCTCGGCATCAGCCGCTCAACCCTGTATCGTTTGTTGGATTCAGGCAGCAGTCTTTCAGCGCAGCAGGTATAACGTTCCTTACAGCGTGTTTCATAAATATTTTTTTGTCACCGCGGCGGTTTGTCATGCCATTCAAAACCTGATGAACACGCTGTAAGTCAGTCTTCCGACAGACTGTATCTACAGATAACAGGCCACTATTCATAAATTTCAAGTGAACGAAGCAAAGGGGGAGGAGCTGGTTCGCTCTATCTTAGCCAGACCTCTTTTGGGGAAAATCAGTCGACTGCTTTCTTCCTGGTCACTAGTGCCGCAAGCAGAAAAAGCAGATCCTTCGCTTCGCTCAGGATGACAGCTCTTTTTTTAATCAAGAAATCGGCGATCGGCTCTACTTAACATGGCGCCGAAGGCGCGTACGCCTGGACGGCCACTCCCCCTGATACACTGCGCACTAAGCCATGAAAAAGTTTTTTTCTCTCGCGCTTGCGATTTCTTTCCTGCTCGTTTCCGCTTTTCAGTCACACGCGCAGGCTGCGCAGAGTGCCGCCGACCGCAGCAATGCGCTCAATGCGCTTTTTGCTGATATATGGCAAGACCGACTCGAGCACTCGCCCGAGTTTGCCTCTTCGATTGGCGATAAGCGCTGGAACGACCAGCTCAGCAACTACACTGTTGCCGCTTACAACGACAAACTGTCGCGGGAGCGTGACTACTTGCTCCGCTTAGCCCAAATTGACACGACGGGTCTGAGCGATCAGGAGCAGCTGAGCAAAGACCTGATGGCCCGCCAGCTCGCCGAGGATCAGGAAGCCGCAAACTTCAAGCCCTGGGAGATGCCGGTCGACCAGTTCAATGGGCTGCAGTCTGAGCTGCCACAGCTGGTCTCCGTCCTCAGCTTCGATACGGTCAAGGACTACGACGATTACATCGCGCGGCTCAAGAAAGTCCCCACGGCCTTTCAGCAGATCAGCGATAACATGATGACCGGCATGGACGATCATCGCGTGCCGCCGAAATATCTGCTCGAAAAAGTGCTGGTGCAGGTCAACACCATCGCTCAGGAGAAGCCCGAAGACACGCCTTTCGCGCGTCCGCTGAAAAAGTTTCCGGCAAGCATCTCAGCGGCCGATCAGGAACGCATCAAGGCCGAATTGCTCGATGCAATCCAGAAACAGGTTCTGCCTGCCTACACGCGCTTTGCAAGGTACCTGCAAGGCCAGTACATCCCTGCCGGACGAACCGAGTTTGGCGTGTGGTCGCTGCCTGATGGCGACAAATATTACGCGTTTCGCGTGCACCAGAGTACGACAACCGATCTGACTCCGGACCAGATTCATCAGATTGGCCTGGACGAAGTAAAGCGCGACGAGGCCGAGATGCTGGTAATTGCGCAGAAGCTTGGCTTCAAAGATCTTGCCTCTCTGCGCGCCTCGATTGCCAGCAACCCGAAACTGCATGCGCAGACGAAAGACCAGTTGCTCGATCTCTATCGCCACGACATCGATCAGATGAAGGCCAAGCTGCCCGATCTCGTGGGCCGTCTGCCCAAGGCGCCGCTTGTTGTGGAGGCGGTTCCTGCTTTCATTGAAAAAGACCAGGCGCCCGCGTACTACCAGCACGGTACGCCTGATGGAAAGCGACCGGGCACGGTGTATGTGAACACCTATGACTTTGAGCACCGCTCTCTGGCGAACGTCGAGTCGATTGCCTATCACGAAGGCTTGCCGGGCCATCATCTGCAAATTTCCATCTCGCAGGAGCTGACAGGACTCCCAGAGTTCCGGAAGTACATGCACTACACGGCCTACACCGAAGGCTGGGGCCTCTATGCCGAACATCTCGGCAAAGATGTCGGCTTTTATCAGGACCCTTATTCTGACTATGGCCGTCTGGAGGCTGACATTTTCCGCGCCATTCGGCTTGTCGTCGATACGGGCGTTCACTCCAAGCACTGGTCGCGCGACCAAATGGTCGAGTATTTCAAAGCTCATTCCGGACTCGATGACGCGACCATTAATGCGGAGGTCGACCGCTACATTGCATGGCCGGCGCAGGCATTGGGCTACAAGATGGGCCAACTGAAGATTCTGGAATTGCGCGCGAAAGCGCAAAAAGAGCTTGGCAGCAAGTTTGATCTGCGGGCCTTCCACGATCAGGTGCTCGACTCAGGCGCTCTGCCGCTCGATGTGCTGGACGAGCGCATCAACACATGGATTACGCAGCAAAAAGGGAAGTAGTGTCATTTAGTCTAGGAGCAAGATGAACGAGAACCTTTCTCAAATACGCGTCGCAGTTTTGGGCGCAGGCAAAATGGGCGGTATTCTGCTGCAGGCATTTTTGAAGCAGCAACTTTTCACGCAAGAGCAGCTTGTCGCTACGGTGGCTCATGAAGAGCGCGCACAGGTGCTCTCCGCGCAGTGGGGCGTCGAAGTGACGACGGACAACGTAGCGGCGGCTAAACAGGCCGATCTGATTTTGCTGGGCGTCAAGCCGTTTCAGATTGGTGATCTGGTCAGGCAGATCAAGCCTGCACTTACCGCAGACAAGATGCTGATTTCCTTTGCGACCGGCGTGAAGACAAGCACGATGGAAGAGGCGGCAGGCCTCGAAATTCCGGTGATTCGCTCCATGCCGAACACGCCATCCATGCTGGGCGTCGGCATGACGGCGCTTTGCCACGGCAAGTACGTCAACGATTCTCAGATGCTGTTGGCCTCACGGATCTATGAGACGATTGGCCGCACTGTCATCGTCGATGAGAAGCACATGGACGCCGTCACCGCACTTTCGGCATCGGGTCCGGCGTATATCTACATCATTCTCGAATCGCTGGCTGAAGCTGGAGTGAAAGTCGGCCTGCCGCGCGACACGGCCACACTGCTGGCAGCGCAGATGACTTTCGGCGCTGCGAAGATGGTCCTCGACACGGGCTATCACCCAGCGCTGCTCAAAGACGCAGTGACCACACCCGCGGGATGCACCATTGATGGCATTCTCGAATTAGAAGAGGGCGGCCTGCGCGTCACGCTAATCAAAGCCGTGATGCGCGCTGCGCAAAGGGCCAAAGAACTGGCTACCAGCTAGAAGAAGCCGTAGTTTGCTGCTCCTTTTAATCACTTTTCAATAGCTATCGACCGGCTGTCATTCTGACGAACATCGCTGAGATTCTTCGCTCCGCTCAGAATGACGGGTTCTAATTTTGGCCTAACCCTACAGCAAACAGCGTTAGCGTTGGAAGTCTTCCGGCTTGTCCTTTCGCCAATCAGCAAATGACTCTTCCATTGTGTACTGGTAGGCATATCCGAGTTCCTGCAGCCTACGGGGCTCGATATTGGTAGAGCGGTACAACTTGCGAATGCGCGTGGGCGAAATAGGCTGCTTGATGCGGAAGATGCTGGCTACGAAATCGATTGGGTACGAGATGCCCAGCAACAATTTTCGCGGGATGGAGAAAGGCGCTCGCCGGATACCAGTGACCGTGCGAATCGCCTCGACATATTGGCTCAGCGCGGGCGTGGGTCGCACGGAAAAGTTCAAAAGGGTGACATCTTCACCGCTCTTGTTCTGATAGTCGATGCCGAACAGGAATACGTTGCACAACTCTTTTACGTAGCCTCCGGCCTTGCGCGTCTCCTTGTTGCCCATGTAGACGAAATAGCCCTTTACGAGACTGCGCACCAGCCTGGTGACATTGCCGCCTTCGCCTGGTCCAAAAACAACTCCAGGCCGCAGGATCAGCAGCTTTCGTCCCGTTGAAGAGGTTTGCCAGGCAATATGCATTTTCTCGGCAACAAGTTTTGAGCCGCCATAGGGTGTTTCCGGTACAGGCAGCGAGTCCTCATGCCTTAGCTCTTCTGAAGGGCCGTATGGCGAAATGGAACTGGTGAAGACGATGTGGCGGCAATCGACTGCATCAGCATAGGCGCAGACGTTTGTAGTACCGAGCAGGTTTGTTTCGTAATACTCGTGGGGCTGGTGTCCTGGTTCGCGATGGACAGCGGAAAAGTTGAAAATCAGGTCGGCCTTCGGTAGCCCATCCAGCGGCAATGGCTGGCGGATATCGTGTTGCACGAAGCGGGCCTTCCCTGAAGCCAATGCCGCCTGAAGACTGGCCGCGTAGGCATCCGTGCGCGGCGGTCTGATATCGACGAGCGTGACCTGCTCTATCTCAGGCTCGCGCAGCATGCGTTGCGCCGTATGGGTACCGATGAAACCTGTGCCTCCAAAGATTACGACATGGTTCAAGATAGTGCGGTCCTTCTAAGGCAGGGCCTTGGATGATTTGGATGCAGAGCTGATTCGCAGACGTGCAGGAAACAACTCGTTTCCAGTTAATAGTGAAAAAACAACACGATGCAATTCACGAGTCAAGCTTGAATGAGACTTAGGAATCGGTCGGCAATATACCCGATATTAAAATGCCGTTCTGCATAAGCGCATGCGTGTTGCGCATGGGACACTCTCTCATCCGGGCGCTCCATCAGCTCTCTTGCTGCCGCCACGAACTCTCTGGGAGAATTTGGCGAAACCACCAACCCGGCTTTTGCGTTCCGTATAATTTTCGCCGCCTGGTTCACGCTGGGCGCGGCCATCAAGATAGGCCTGGCGGCACAAAGATACGTAAGCGTTTTTGAGGGGACGGCGAACTTTCCCGCATCCGAATCGAGCAGCGCAATCAGCACATCTGCAGTGCCCATGACCTCGGAAAGTCGTTCATAGGGTTGAAATGGCTGCAGCCGAAATACATTCGGGCTCAGGTCTTTTGTATGCTCGTGCAGCCACTCTGCACCGGCTCCTGCCGCATTCACGATAAGAATCGCCTCGTTCGTTATCGCCAGATGTTTTGCCAGGCTCAGCAGCAATTCTGGACGATGTTTCATGCCCAGCGTTCCTGAGTACATGAAACAGAATTTGTCCGCTACACCATTTTCACGCGCCCATGCATTGTTCTTTGACGTGGGCGTAATCTCATCCAGCGGAGACCAGTTTTCGATGAGATGAATTTTGTTTTCATCGATTCCCCAACCTTTGACGTAGTCGACAAAACTATCCGAGATACAGATCACTGAATCCGATTGATGAAGAAGTTTTTTCTCCATGAACTCGTAGTATGTGCCACCGATTTCAGCCAGCAGCTTCTGCCTTCGCGCCAGTACGAAACGAACGGCCATGCTGTAGACGTCTTGCAGCCAATAGATGAATTTCGCGTTCTGCTTCTTCGTGGCT
>Ga0206863_1032_pt1 | contig 52741 bp, 39 predicted proteins | sample Alteio_BWOrgCont_41_FD_152634 | JGI IMG/M metagenome (GOLD analysis project Ga0206863, IMG submission 152634) | Enriched cells from forest soil in Barre Woods Harvard Forest LTER site, Petersham, Massachusetts, United States -... | ecosystem: Environmental > Terrestrial > Soil > Temperate forest >...
GAGATTGCTCCGGAAAATGATGAGTTAGTTCTGGCTTATCGATGCGGCCTTACGACTGCGGTCGAGAGGCCTACATCTCGCGCAGACGAGCTCTCGCGGGAAGAATTCGAGCGCGCAGCCTCGGGTTTGTCTGCAAAGATTGCACGCTACTCGCCGAAATATGTCGCGTTCCTCGGAAAGCCAGCGTTCTCGGCGATTTTCGGCAGAAAGTTGGTATCTTGGGGCAAACAAGACGCATTGCTTGGAGGATCGAGGACCTGGGTTTTGCCGAATCCCAGCGGACTTAATCGCTCCTTTCGGTTGGATCAGTTGGTTCGCGCTTACACCGAACTTCGTATTGCGCTTGACGGAGTTTCCGAGTGACAGCCGTAGCATCGAATAGTCGATATAACTGCTTCGAGAGAAGAGTCTCCTGTAGCGTTAATTGGTAGGAAGGTGCTCGTGAGTTTGCTTGTCTCCGTGAACGTCGGTCTTCCCGCCGATGTCGAATGGCAAGGCAAAGTGGTCCACACCGCTGTCTGGAAGCGACCCGTAGCAGGTAGGGTGATGGCGCGCCGTCTCAATCTTGACGGTGATGGCCAGGGCGACCTCGCAGGCCACGGCGGAGAGCATCGTGCTGTGATGGTCTATCAACTCGACTCCTATCGCTACTGGGAGACGCACCTCCAGCGTCACGACTTCGAGTATGGCCAGTTCGGGGAGAACCTGACAGTCGATGGTCTTGCCGATCACGAGGTCTGCATCGGAGATCGCTATCGGATCGGCGGCGCGTTGTTTGAAGTGACGCAGCCACGCGTCACCTGCTATCGCGTCGGTATACGGATGAATAACCCGGCGATGCCATCGCTCCTGGTTTCGCATAAACGTCCGGGCTTCTATTGCCGTGTGATTGAGGAAGGAGAGATCGGCGCGGGCGACGAGATTGTGAAGGTTGCCGAAGGCCCTGAGCGTGTCACTGTTCAGGAAATCGACGGTCTGCTTTATTTGCCCGGCCATTCACCAGATCAGCTGCAACGCGCTCTGCGCATCCCTTCACTCAGTGCGGGTTGGAGAGGATCGCTCGAAGCTCTGGTCGCGGCTGAGAAAAAGCACGATCAGCGTGGCAATGCCGGCCTTTCCCCATCTTCCACGCCCCCTCCGGCATGGCGCGGGTTTCGGGCGCTGCGAGTTGCAGCGGTTCAGCAGGAGAGTGTTGACGTGCTCTCCTTTGTTCTCGAATCGGAGGACAGGAGCCCGTTACCGGAGCCTCTTCCCGGCCAATTTTTGGTATTCAAGCTTCAACTGGATGAGGACTCTGCTCCAATCCTCCGAAGCTACTCAATGTCGGGTCCGCCGGGCGCAGGAACGTATCGCGTCAGCGTGAAACGAGCCTCTGGCGCCGGCAGCCGCTTCTTTCATGACCGCATTCGGACGGGCGATCTGCTTCAGGTAAGCGCGCCGAGAGGCAGCTTCACGCTGGCTCCGGGCAACAATCCTGTTGTACTGCTGAGTGCGGGTATCGGAGCGACGCCGCTGCTGGCAATGCTCCATTCGCTCGCGGCTACCAGCACAGATTCAACGCGAGAAGTCTGGTGGTGTTACGGTACTCGCAATGGAAGGGAATATCCATTCGCGGCGGAAGCGCGCGCTTTACTCAATAGCCTTCCGCAGAGCCATGCATGCATCGCTTATAGCAAGCCAGAAGATGCTGATCAGCCAGATCGGGACTACGATGTCTCGGGACATCTGAATCTCTCACTATTGCAACGGCTTCAAGTACCGAAAGAAGCGGACTTTTATCTCTGTGGACCAACTGCCTTTCTTTCTGAGCTTAGTGCGGAGCTAAAGTCATGGAGTGTTCCCAATTCCAGTATTCACTCCGAGACATTCGGTGCTGAATCTTCCATCACGCCCGGAATCGCAAGCGCCGTATCGGTGCCGCCGCATCCGCCCTCCGGAAGCGTAGGCACCGGCCCAAAGATTTCCTTTTCACGCAGCGGCCTTTCGGTGCCCTGGAACTCCCAGTATGGAAGTCTCCTCGAATTCGCGGAGGCCTGCGACGTTCCTGTCAGATGGTCTTGTCGGACTGGTGTCTGCCACATGTGCGAGTCTGGGTTGATCGACGGAAAGGTCAGCTACGCACCCGAGCCTCTTGACAGGCCGGCCGAAGGGAACATTTTGATCTGTTGCTCGTCTCCGCTGACTCAGATCGAATTGGACCTCTGATAGTCGGGCTCGTTTGAGAGCTGTCTGGGTGGACTAAAGGGTCAGCGCGCTCAATCTCTTGCTTACCACTCGTTTGGGGCTTGCTTCGTGTCGGCGTAGGTGCCTGTCCACAAGGCGATCTGCAACTGCATGGATTTACACCACGCCTGGTGCATCTTGTTGACCTCATCTGCCGAGTGTCCATTCACGGTGAGATAGGGCTTAATCGTCTCGTTGATGACAGCGATAAATCCGATGATGTCGCGCAGCGGGACGTGCGAAGTCGACTCCACACCATCTGTCTTGTTTTTCTTCAAATTCGTATGCCGCAGTGCAATCTCCTGCTGATAGTTGAGCCAGTCGCGATCGTAGGGACGAAAGCAGGTGTCGAGAATCCATTGCTCGAAGCGAAGATTGCTCTTGGCGAGGTAGTCAGGCAGCGGTTCTCCTGCGAGTGAGCGTGAGTGCCGCGCCAGGTTCGGTATGCCAGCGATAATGCCGCTGCGCCAATGAAGTACGATCTCGCGAGTCTGACCCGTTAGGACTTCGCCTGCCAGCAGCAGATAACGTTGATCTTCTTCTGTGAAGCCTACGCTGACCTTCAGAGCCTCCAGTTCCTGAAGCGTGATCGGAGAGGGCGCGACCGCATCCGTTCCGTAGGTGTAGCCCGGCACTTGCTCTGCAATTAGCTTCGTCATTCGGCCTCCCTTACAGGCTAATCCATTCAGCCATTCCTTCGTTTCAGAGCGCCTGGTTCGTCTGTGCACTTAACAGTCCGTACATTCGACTACGCCTTCTTTACGGACTCAGTATGCCTCTTTTATGAACCGAGTGCTGAAATGTATTTTGTCGGCTGATGGCGCCGGCAGGAGAAGTACCCGATGAATACTTTTCGGACACGCAGGCCACTCCTTGTGAACGCTACGCAATGCACACAAGCCTCGTCGATCGTTACCGATCTCGGAGAGCGTAACGTTCACGCCGGTGACTGGATCATAGAAGGCGAAAATCACGAACGATATGTTGTAGACGACGCGTTTTTCCAGCGCACTTTTGCGCCTATCCCCTGGGAGCCCGAGAGCGAGGGGCGCCACTACGGCTGCTAGACCCGCCGTCGTCCCGGCCTCAATCGTTCATCCCAATCTGCCTGATGCGCATCACGCAGGCAAAGAAAAGAACTGTGCTGTATGACTACATTCCTGGTATGCGGATTTCCTCCACTTATAGCTCTTGTGTTTCTCTTCATCTTCTTCGGCGCGCTCCGTATCGATAGGATTTCCAGCCACGCCAGAGGTGGCCGGCGCACTGCCTATGTTCTCCTCCCGATGAGTTATTTGTCGCTTCACGAATCCCCGAAGATATCACCGGAGAAAAATCGCTATGAGAACGCGTAAAGGTCGATTGTGCGATGCCGACGCCATCTATCAGCTTGTGGATAGCTTCTCGTATGACGGAACTCTCCTACATCGTTCCTATATGGAAATTTGTGAGAACATCGAGACTTTTACCATCGTCGAGACAGACTTGAATGAGTTCATCGGCTGTGCCGCTCTTCATGTTTACGGCCCGCATCTTGCTGAGGTGCGCTCGATTGTTGTTCGAGCAGAGATCAAGGGACATGGCGCAGGCGGCCTGCTCGTTCGATCCCTCCTCCATCAAGCAGAAGAAAGTGGCATCCAATGCGTTTGCCTTTTCACGCGCATTCCTTATTTTTTCGAACACTTCCGCTTCCGGGCCGTCGAACACCAGGCCCTGCGCGACAAGGTATTAAAGGATTGCCTGCGCTGCGCACGACGCCATAGCTGCGATGAAACGGCTATGGCTATTGGAGAACTGCCCGCCCTTCATGACAGGGCTTCGGATGACTTTATGCGGGCGCCACGCTCAGGAGATCTCGTGCAACTACATGTTTGATCCGCCATTGGCAGCACCTGCTGACAGGGCAGAGGGGAGTTACATAGAAAAGCATCATGAAATACCAGAAACTAGAAGATATTACCTCGACTTATCAACCAAATATTCGTGCAGAGGATGGGATACAGCAGCGCGATCGATGGAGTGGACTGTATGAAGGGGTCCTCGTCCCATTCGGTTTCCTTTTTGCGCTCTTTTTGGCTTTCCTGATTGTGATGCTGATCCGTTACTAGAACAGATCGCGTCCTAGTATATAAATGCAGATTGATCCTGAAGGGGCACGCCTTGAGCTACGAGCGAGCCCCTTACCATCTGGGCGAATTGCACCAATATCCCTAATGGGCACAGACGCGAATCCAATACTGCATGGCAATTACTTCTTTATGTGTACAGTGAAACACTATCCGTGGTTCGCCTTAGTGGATCTTTGTATGCCAGCATCATCATGAATCTATATAGTGCAGCTCAATATTTTTCATTTGTGGTGATCGTCACAGTTCTTGTGAAACCACTGGGTGGCTATGTGGATCGGGTCTTTTCCCGGCAAAAAACTGTAATGGATCCCCTATGGATTCGGGTGGAGCGATGGATCTATCGTCTTGCAGGAATCGACCCTGCGGTCGAGATGAGTGCAGGACAGTATGCAACGTGTTTCGTGGTCTTCGGCCTAATCTGCACGCTGTTTCTTTATGCCATTCTCAGGTTCCAACACTTCCTTCCCTGGTTCTTCCCGGACTACCACACGACGCCACTCTCTCCCGACCTGTCCTTCAATACAGCGATCAGCTTCTCAACCACGACCACATGGCAGGCTTACTCGGGCGAAAGCACCATGAGCTATTTCAGCCAGATGGTGGGTCTTTGCGTACAGAACTTTCTGGCCGGGGCCGCTGGGCTGGCGGTGGGCATCGCTTTTATACGGGGTCTCGCGCGAGAAGCCAGCGAGACGCTCGGGAACTTCTGGGTCGATCTCACTCGCGGCCTGCTTTGGATTCTATTACCGGGTGCATTTCTTGGAGGGATGCTGCTCATCTGGCAGGGTGTCCCTATGAATTTTCACCATTACCTGGCTGCCTCCTCGATTGAAGGAGTCAAGCAGGTCATACCGCAAGGGCCGATTGCTGCACTTGAGAGCATCAAGAATCTCGGGACAAATGGCGGAGGCTTCTTTAACGCAAACGGGGCTCATCCCTATGAAAATCCCACACCGCTCACGAACTTTCTAGAGATGTTATCCATTGTGCTTTTGCCGGCGGCGCTGACTAACACTTTTGGTAGAATGGTGCGCCAGCCGCGTCAGGGCTGGCTCCTGTACTGGGTAATGCTCTTCCTTTTTACCTGCGGGCTGGGCGCTTTGCATTTCAGCGAACAGCATGGTAATCCGTTGCTCCATGGCGTTGCTTCTCGGCAGAGTCAGCTTCAGTCCGGGGGCAACATGGAAGGGAAAGAAGTGCGGTTCGGGATCAGTGGCTCGGTTCTTACCGGTATTGTGACGTCCAATGGCGCGACCGGATCGTTCAATGCAATGGACGACAGTTTTACTTCGCTCGGCGGGCTGGTTCTCTTGATCAATCTCCTCTTGGGAGAGATCGTCTTCGGAGGGCTCGGCACGGGGCTTTTCAGCATGGTCATGACCGCCGCGATTCCCGTATTCCTTGCAGGACTCATGATCGGCCGCACACCCGAATATCTTGGCAAGAAGATTGGGCCACGCGAAAACAAGATGGTCGTGCTATATGCACTTGCCTGCCCGATCACGATTCTGACCCTGACTGCAATTGCCGTCTCAACGAAAGCTGGGCTTGCTGGTCTTGCTACGAACAGCGGACCTCATGGATTTACAGAGATTTTCTTTGGTTTTGCCTCTTCTTTCGCTAACAATGGGCAGAATTTCGGCGGCCTCAGCGCCAATACAGCTTTCTACAACATCTCGACGGCAGTTGCCATGATGATAGGGCGGTTTGGCATGGCCATTCCAGCACTTGTTTTTGCCGGTCTTTTCGCAAGGCAGAAAATTGCACCTCGCTCCATCGGAACATTGCCAACCGACTCCTTTTCCTTCGGTTTTTTGCTCATCATTTTCCTGGTTATCGTAACGGCACTGAGCTATCTTCCCGTCTTCACTCTCGGACCTCTCCTGGAGCGCCTTCTCTTCAAAATTTAGAACGATTCGCTCATGCGGTAAGAGAAGCGAAGGGGATTTCGTGTCCGCTTCAACGGGTATCCGGATGGCTTTATGGCGTCCATATGAATTCCTTATAAGGAACATACAAAACCTTCATGTCTCGCTAGGTAACCTGATAACAGAAACGCCTCCGGTGCCTGCGCCGACTCCCGTAACAGGCAGGATCGTTGCCGACGGGTTCAGAGTGCGCACAGAAGTTGGAACGAAGGCTTACCGATGAATAAGAGCGGGAGCATAAAAATATGGCGAGCTGTTGCACATAGCATTTTGGGTGCCCTCGTTCTCGGAGCACTTACTTATACTGGCTATCTTTTTCACTTGAATCTTGCTACAGCAAGCTTCCTCTGTCTGATTATTGTCGTTTCATTGTCGTTTTTCGGCAATCTGCTATCTTCGGCGATTCTTTCTGTCGCGGCCGTCGCGTGGCTCGATTATTTCTTTGCCCCGCCGATTCTCTCCTTACGAGTTGCAGACCCGATCAACATCGTCGCGTTGTGCGCCTTTCTGACAACGACTCTGACCATCACGTATTTGATGAAGCGAGTGCGCCGTGAAGCACGGCATGCAGAACTTCAACGGAAGGAGATGAAGCGGCTCTATGAACTGGCGCGGCAATTGCTCGCGCTCAATCCAGAGGAAATTGACTCACCGCGACTGCTTACGCTGTTTCGCGATGTCTTCGCACTGCCGGCTGTCTGCCTGTTTGAAGATCAGACGGCAATCTCGCATATCGTTGGCGAGCCACGATACGATCTGGAAGCGCGGACCCGCATGGGCTATCTCGCAGGAGAAGATTGCGATGATTCCCTCTGCCGGATCTCCATTCGCTGCCTGCGTGGGTCAGGCAAAGCCACCGGAGCGCTTGGTTTTGAATGGCCCGATCATCAGGAATTCACGCCCGACTCATTGTCCGCGCTTGAAACTGCCATGCTGGAAAGAGTGCGAGCCTTTCACAATGCAGCGCAGACTGCGGCCGCTGCTCAGGCCGAACACCTACGCACGATGTTGCTTGATGCACTTGCCCATGCTGTCAAGACGCCGCTGGCCACCATTCTCGCTGCGATCGGGGGATTGCGTGAGACCGGTGGTCTCAATTCCGATCATCTGGAATTTGTAGATATGGTGGAGACGGAAACAGCCCGGCTCGGCAGTCTGACAACCCGCCTTTTGCGCACGGCCACGCTCGATCGCGAGGAAGTGCGACCGCGCCTGCAACAAGTGGACGTTGCACGCCTTATTGCCAAAGAAATCAACCTCAAGTCCCAGCATTTCGCCGATCACAAGCTCTCACTTATTCATAACGGCAATCTTGCCGGGGTTGAAGCCGATCCGGAGTTGCTGCATCTGGCGCTGGAACAACTGATCGAGAATGCCTGCAAGTATTCGCGACCTGGGTCCGAGGTTGAAGTGAGCACGCGGGTGACTGAAGGTTCGGTTGCCATTCGTGTCCGGAACCCAAGTCATATCCCGACAGAAGAACAGTCGAAAATATTCGACCGTTTCTACCGGGGAAAGCAGTTGCGCGATTCTGCACCAGGCACAGGACTCGGTCTGGATATCGCACGCAGAATTGCCCTCGCGCACGGTGGCACGCTCGCCCTTGAAGGTTCAAACGAAGATGGATCGATCTTCTGTATCACCATACCTATCTCAGCAAAGGAATACTGAAAGATGTCTTTGCCGACTTGGAACATATTAGTTGTCGATGATGAGCCCACATTCCGCAAGACGTTGCGCAAATCGCTCACTGTCGGCGGTCATCGCGTGGAAGAAGCCTGCAGCGGTGGAGATGCTGTGGATATGCTCTCGCACTCCGCCTTTCATTTTGCTTTGCTGGATCTGAATATGCCAGGAATGGGCGGCATGACTACCTGCAGAATGATTCGCTCCATCAACGCGCGCATCGGTATCGTCGTCCTCTCGGTACGCGACGCGGAGCAAGATCGAGTAGCTGCACTTGATGCCGGAGCCGATGACTATCTGACCAAACCGTTTGGGTTGCGCGAATTGATCGCACGACTCCATGCGATCCAGCGCCGCATTCAAACCGAAAAAGAGGAAGAACCGGAAGTACTAAAAGCTGGAGACCTCCAGATGGATCTTCAAGGACATTCAGTATGGCGAGCGGGTGAGGCGTTACACCTTACTCCTAAAGAGTTTGAACTACTAGCCTTCCTGATGAAGAATCAAGGCCGCCCTGTGGCTCACACCACACTGCTGCGCACGATCTGGGGACCTAACTACGGTAATGAGTCGCACTATTTGAGAAGTTATGTCAAAACTTTGAGGAAAAAGATCGAAGCCGATCCAGCCAGACCAGAGTACATTTTGACTGAGCCCAGAGTAGGCTATCGTTTTTGCGGCCCAGTTGCCGAGGACTTTACTACCTCAGTCTGAAGTTTCCATTTCAGCCCTTTTGCGAATTGTGAATCTATCGAAAACGTATCAATCGAAAGACTCGACAATCCTTCTTCCGCATTTGCTTTCTGACTTACGACTTCTTTAGATATTTCACACGTTTTCTCTATCTCGCACATATGCCTTCTCCACTTATACGTTCCTATCCTTAATTTGCGGGCAGCTCTCGCTTACCCGCGCAAGGAGTATAGAAAATGAACGTATGTAAAATTTTTAGCACTACGAAAGTGATCTGGGCTGCGGTGTTGTTCGTGGCTGTATTTGCCGCATCAGCTCATGCCCAGTCTACCTTCGGAAGTGTTGTGGGGACAGTGCAGGATGCAACGAATGCAGTAGTGCCTGGCGCAGCGGTGACGCTGCACAGCCAGGATGACAACAGTGACCGGGTAACGACTTCGAGCTCTACCGGAGACTTTCAATTTGTAAACCTCAAACCGGGACGGTATTCCGTTGCTTCCCAGGTTACTGGCTTTGCTGATGCACATGTCGCTGCTTTTGATCTGGCGCCGCGCCAGACCGCGCGTGTGAACGTGGTGATGAATGTGCAGAGTCAACAGCAGACCGTTGAGGTCTCGGCTACAGCCACGATGATCAGCACGGACAAGGCCACGCTGGATGCCTCGAAAGACAATGCGGCCATGGTTCAGTTGCCGTTGAATTCCCGCGCCTCCACTTCCAGCCCGTTGTCGTCACTTTCTCTTTTGCCGAACGTGGTCCAGGACAACCAGGGGAACATTGCACTGGCTGGCGCCACGGCGAACATGGTGAACTATTCTGTCGATGGTGTTTCTACCGCCGATGTTTTCCACAACGGCGCATTGAAGAACGCCTATCCGTCGATGGAAAATATCGCGGAAGTCAAGGCCACCGATTTCAATAACAGCGCGGAGTTTGCCCAGGTGGGGGACGTTACCTTTACCACTAAGGGCGGTTCGAACGTTTTCCACGGCAGCTTGTTTGAGTATTTGCAGAACGATGCGCTGGATGCGGATGTCTACGGATTCGGCACGAAAGCTCCAAAGCGTTATAACGACTTTGGCGGCAGTCTCGGTGGTCCCGTCACGATTCCGCACCTCTATCAGGGCAAAGATAAAACATTTTTCTTCTTTGACTATGAAGGCAATCGCAGGAGCACTTCCACACCCGAGTTCCTGCTGGTTCCTACTGCTGCACAGCGCGCCGGAAATCTGAATGGCCTTCCTATCGCGAATGCAAGCGGCATGCTTACCAATCCCGCAGGCTCAGCATGTTCGGGAGGCCAGTTCACGAATAACACGATTCCCACTCAATGCATCAACCCGGTTGCTACAGCGCTCTTGAACAACTACTATCCACTGCCCACACCGGGCCTCAATAGCGCCACTCTAGGTTATAACTATCAGGCGCTGGTTCCAATTCCCGGGAACAGCAATGGCTTCGATGTACGCATCGACCAGAACATCAACAGCAAGCAGCAGATTTATGCGCGCTTTAGCTGGAAGAATCTTCTGACTAATACGTTCAACCAATTGCTGCCGAATGATGCCGATGTGGAGCATGACCGCAGCTTCCTGGTTTCGCACAACTATTCCATTTCGCCAAGGATCGTCAACGAGTTTCGCTTTGGCTTCACCCATTCGCTGATCAATCCGGACTTCCCCATTCAGGGCGCGCAGGCACTGAATGGATTGGGATTCTCGACGGGTTCCGCAGCCGGACAGATCAATACCACTAACCACCCCACACAAGGGGGCTTCCCAAGTATTAACTTCTCCGACGGAACAGGGTTCTCCACCATTGGCCGGGATATTACTGGCGTGCTTCAGTCGAATACGAAACAGTTGACGGACAATATCACCTTTACCAGGGGTCGTCATACCCTCCGCGCGGGCATAGATTATCGCATCGTCAATTACATCACCCCATCGCTTGAGACTGCCTCCGATGACTTCGGCCTCTTTACGTTCAACCAGGGCATCTTTACTGGCAGTTCCTTCGGCGATCTGCTGCTTGGTCTACCCAACACCACCTACTTCGCCGTCACCGGACCACGCGACGACGGAACCGCGCACCAATATGGCTTCTATGGTGAGGATCAGTGGGAGGTCAACAATCATCTGACTGTGAATGTCGGACTGCGCTACGAGTATCTTCCCGGCTTCCAGGATGCGATTGGCAATATGGCGAACTTTGACCCCGCCACAAACACAGTGATCATTCCGGATCGGCTGGCGAATGGGATGGGTGCGGTTCCGGCATTCCTGCAATCGTTCAACTCGTGCTCGCTCCCTGATCGCAACATGAATCTGCCATGCTCTAACTTTGAAACGGCAAGCCAGGCCCATATGCCGCAGAGCTTGCGGCAGAACTATAAGTACAATTTCGATCCGCGCATAGGCATTGCTTACCGCCCTTTTTCGGACAACAAGACCGTGGTTCGTGCTGGTTTCGGTGTCTTTACTGTAACCAATCTTGGACCGCTCGCATTCAATATGTCCAGCAACCCGACAGCCGCTGTTCATACTTACCAGAACAACAACAACGGCGCGCCGCAGTTCCAATTTCCGATGGCTTCGACACCAAGTCAATCCGTGCAATTGGGCGGCGGCGAATTGGAACAGGGCGATGATCCCAACTATCGCGACCCGCAAGTGATCCAGTGGAACCTTACTGTGGAACACGAGATTACTTCCTCTACAGCTGCGCATGTCAGCTATGTTGGGATGGAAGGGCACCGGCAGAATGTAACCATCGATCTGAACCAGATTCCTGAGAACACTCAGGGCTATAACGTCCCAGGCGGCGGCTGGGTTGACCCTCGCGCGCCATTCCAGAATTGGTCGGAAATTTTTCAATCCACAAACATCGGTTCTACTTCGTATCACTCCTTACAGGCTGGAGTTACGCATCGCCTTTCCCACGGCTTGACCTTCCAGGGCGACTATAGCTGGACGAAGAGTCTGAGTGATGTGCAGGGAGATGCTCCGACCTCTTTCGCTATCGAGAGTTACTACGGCTTCGCGGTCTCGGACCGATTCCACGTGAATGCTCTCCGCGGCAACGTGGAAGGTACACCGCGTCAGCGACTACTGGTGACTGGAACCTACGAACTCCCGTTTGGTCGAGGTCGCGCGTGGAACAGCAACAACCGTTTCTTGAACGCGGTTGCCGGTGGCTGGAATCTGAACACCATCTCGCTCCTACAGACGGGTCCATGGTTAACGCCAACAATGAGTCCAAGCAACGATACGTCAGGCGTCGGCATTTCACAACGCGGGACGACCGCACGGCCGGACCGGGTCCCAGGTGTTTCGACTACCCCTGAGCACCGCAGTGCTGCGAACTACTTCAACGTCAATGCCTTCACTACCAATACGCCTCTCGGTCAGACCGGCAATGCTGCGGTTGGTTCTCTGGAAGGCCCAGGAACCGTCGCGGTCGCGGCTGGCATGGCCAAGGTATTCAACCTCAGCGAAGGTGTGCGGATGCGCTTTGAATCCACATTCACCAACGTTATCAACAGCGCGAACTTTGCCATCCCGGCCACCGACGTTAGCAATCCCAGCACGTTTGGCGTGCTGACTTCGGTGCAGACCGCAAACAACGCTGGAAACCGTACCGGTCAAGTGGCACTTCGTCTCGACTTCTAACGTCTTTCAGACCAGAAAACCCGGTGGCCGACCTATCCCACTCTCGATAGGTTGGCTACCTGGACGAACCAGTCTATTAGTGAGCGAAGTGAAATGAGCAGCGGTCCGGAAAGAGTTCTTATCGCAGTGGAGGAACCGTCTCTACGTTCTGATCTCCGCCGAACCCTTGAAGTACTTGGATTTGAGGTGGGAGAAGCGCCAGACAGTGAAATCGCAATGACACGTCTACGCATGGTCAACTACGAGGCGATTCTTCTGGATTTCCCCGTGTTCGGAGCGGCCGGCATTGCGGTTTGCAATCAGCTTCGTGGCATCTATCCCCGTCTTCCGATTCTGATCCTTAGCGCATGTGACTGCCTGGAAAACAAGGTGGAAGCTCTTGAGGCTGGGGCTGACGATTACATGATCCGGCCAATTTCAGAACGTGAACTCAGTGCGCGGCTTCGGTCAGCGATCCGACGCCTTCACGCGCCAACTGTTGGCATAACCGAGCGTTTTGCGGTAGGTGACATCGTGCTCGATTCGGCCAGGCGTCGAGTCGAAAAATCGGGCTCTGAAGTGTCGTTGACGCCTATTGAGTTTCGTACCCTTCAGGTGTTAATGCAGCAGGCCGGGACGCCCGTTACCTATGCAGCACTGCTTGCCTCACTCTGGGGTCAGGAGTCGAAGCAGCACCGGGAACACTTACGTGTCATCATCAGTGCTTTGCGTAAAAAGCTCGAGGATAGTCCTTCTCGGCCGAATTATCTGATCACCCATAACTATTTTGGTTATTGTTTTCGCGACAATAAGTAGCTCAACCAATACTGGGATAGATACGCATTCTCTCCGTAGGCCAATTGTGCCCCCTTGGCTAGGTGAATCCTTTGCATATCAGCATCCGGTTGGATCTATATAACGCAGCCCAATACTGTTGATTTCTGGTAGGTGCTTCAGCCAGTGGGGCCTTCATTCGTATCACTTCTGGCAGTAAGGTCGCATTTACGAGAAAGTTTGCACGATCAAAACCACAAGCGCCCGGAAACCTATGCATTGCAAATGTTACAAGCTAGCACTTTACATCTTCTTTAGCGGTTGAGATATAGGATCGGACTATAGCGGAGGTATGCTTCGATGCCGAATGTACATGGTATTGAATTCAATGCCAATCAGTCTGAGTTAGTGAAAGATGTAGTACGAGAGTTACTCAAGGACGGTAACTGCGCAGTCTACGCAGTGCCACATATGAGACCAGCCGGTGAGTTGCGAATGGCTTCGACACCACCCCTTCCAGGACCAAAGCGACAACACGGAGTTTTCCTCCGCATCCGTCCTGGTGTAAATGAAGCGACGGTGGTTCGTCCAATGAATGCAAAAGCGGGAGAGCCAATCACTAAGCTCACCAAGTTCTCTCGTCCCGAACTCTTAGACGTCATCCGGGTTTGGCGCGAACAGACAATGCCTGAATCGGGTGGCGAGGCAATGAGTTCTGACGCCTTGCCTACCCGCGAGCAAGAACGAGGCTAAGTAAGCACATATGGAGGGCTGGCAGTGCGTTTCATGGCATGCCAGCCTTCCACCCGTCTTTGTTCATTCCTACAGGTGCCAGATCAGACCGGTGTGTTGCCAACTAGTCCCGGCCCAAATCCAGGATCAATTTTGCGGCTCGCGAATCGGTACTTGTTGGTCGATAGAAAATTGAACCTTCAAGGATGCGTGAGCAGTCCCGAGGCAGACGAAGAGCTTCTTGCCTGGCCCGCTAAAGCTGTAATTGACATGGGCCACGCCGTCCGAATCGATCCTGGTGACGACCGGTGGATTCGGATTCACATCCCGGAGGTCCACGGTATTGATTAAGGAAGCAGTCGCCGCAACCGCTTTTTCCTGCATCGCTCTATCGAGAGCGATCGGGACTTGCAAGTCAGGATTCGCGTTGCTTCGATCACATCCTGCTTCCAGGCCCGCAATCACATTCTCGCGAGTGACTAGCCGTTCTTCAAGGATTGGATTGTCGCGATACACGCGGTAGAAAAAGTCATAGGCACTCGATGTTCGATCGAGAGGCCGGACCATGTGCAGATGATCAGCACGGATCTCCTGCGGCGGTGTGGTCACATCGCATCCATAGGTCGCGCTGAAGTAGCTGACCACGCGGGCATGGGTCTTGAGGTAGCGGCCAAATCCGTTTTCCGGCGTCGTGTCTTGGGATTCATAAGCGCAGAATCGATGAATGCCATTCACGGAATCGTGCCCTCGCCAGTTGTTTTCCAACTGCGTCAGGAAGGCGTTATTGCTGGCATCGCTGAGATCATTGAGGAGCGGATCTCTGTCATAGATGGAAGCGATCCGGGCGATTGGCGAGCCCTCGTGCGGGGTTCCATACGACACGATGAACCTGACTCTCGCTGCATCTGCCGGATGTCTCAACAGCATTTCTTCGACGAGAATGCCGCCCAGGCTATGCGCGATGAAAACTACTTCGCGATGCTCCCAGACGTGGTCCTGCTTGAGGCGGGTCCAAAGGATGTCGGCCAGCTGCACACTGGACATCCTGCCATTCGACGCAGGCGTGGGATACTCCGCGACTTCAACGTCGGAATAGGCGAAGCGCGGGTCCGTCCGAACCATATCCGGCCAATAGGCGCCATTCGAGGCTCGCCAGGACTCGCGGCTCCCGTGAAGGCCATGCACAAAAACAATGACTCTTGCCCGAGGGGCTGGTTGCGTTTGGTTTTGTTGTATAGCGGTCTGGGAAAAGGACGCGGCAGCGTGAAAAAGAGGAAACAAGGCGACCAGAACAAACTTGATCTTCCTGTCCATCCAACGGTCTCTACTCATCTGGAACCCGGAATTTAGAATAAGGCAGCGGCTCCAGAATGGGTAGTCGGGGGTTAGTCTCTCCGAAAGTGAGCTAGAAAATGGTCAAAGCGGTCATGGAGTTGCAGGGTTTCCCCAGACTCGTGGGAGCTCTGATCTCGTTTAATCTTTCCGAACGTATCATCGAACACATACTCCGTTCGCGTGGGTTAAAATCAAAGAGATGGCAGGTACATCGCCGGAATCTCACGGGGATGTCCGGGATTCGATGCGGGCAACTTGAGTGTGCCGCCGCCGAAGCCCAGTGCTTTGGTAAACTAAACAAACTGAATAATAGGCCGACGTAGCTCAGTTGGTAGAGCAGCCGATTCGTAATCGGCAGGTCACCGGTTCAAGTCCGGTCGTCGGCTCCAGGGTTAGCATTGAGCCTGCCCCTCGCGCAATGCGCTACTCTTTCCACAGAAATTCCATCCCGCATCCAATTAAATACCACTTATCCACGGATTTTCACATATAGCCCCTTGTGCCTTTACCTCGCGATGCGCATAATCGGCTCAAGAGACAGGGGTGGGTGCCGATGATGGCACAAAAAGACCCCGAGGAGCAACGGTTCGCCCTGTGACCCCATATAGCCGTCAGGACGTACTGCGTATCTTGCGCATCCATCCCAGACAACTGCGCGGATGGGAGCGCAGCGGGCTCATTTCTCCTTCCGAGTCCTACAGCTTTCAAGATTTGGTGCAATTGCGCAAACTGCGCGATCTGCGTGCCACTCGCCTCTCCGCGGCCAGAATTTCCGCCTCGGTCATCGCCATGCGCTCCGTATCCGGCATGACGAATCCGTTGCTTGAAGCCGGTACAGCGAGGCAAGGTTCGCATCTGATTTTCCGCCATTCCGGCACGGCCGTGGACCCTATCACTCGCCAGCTTGTCTTCGATTTCGATGCCGGCGCCAGCCGCAACCCCTCCGTCTTCGGATCGACGGTTCTCAACCCCGTGCAGCGTGAAGTCCGGACCAACAATCTCTTTCTCGAAGCCGTCCGCTATGAAGAGAGCGGCAAGATCCCGGAAGCTGGCAATCTCTACACGGAGATCCTCGAACTCGATCCCTCGCACGCGCCTGCCTGCATTAATCTCGGCACCATCCACTACAACCAGCGGCATTTTATTGAGGCAGAACGCCTCTACCGCCAAGCCGCCGCTGCCGACCCCGACTATGCGCTCGCCTTCTTCGATCTTGGCAATGTGCTTGACGAGTTGCAGATGCTGCCCGAGGCCATCGAAGCCTACCGCACAGCCATCCGCCTCGTTCCCAGCTACGCCGACGCGCATTACAACCTGGCGCTGGCCTTTGAACGCACCGGGCAGCGCCGCAAAGCGCTCCGCCACTGGACCGCCTACCTCAAGCTCGACCCCATCGGTCCCTGGGCCAACCATGCGCGCGGACAGCAGCGCAAAATCCTCGACCGCGAAAAGCTGAGCATCGTCCACCGGTCTTCCAAGGCCGCGGCACGCAGCTTCCGCCGCGAATCTTTCGCTCTCAAAATCGTGTAGATTAGCGAGGCAGGCCGTTCGTCGGCCACTCGTAGATCACCACTCCCAGATTATTCAGCACCTGCATCGTCGACTCGACATTCTGACGAACCTGCCGGCGGTTGGCGCGCGTCTCCGCCGGGTCTTCCTCGACGGCAATCACCCGTCCATAAGGCCAGTCTTCCTCGGGAAGCGCGCTGAGCGCATCGGTGAGATCGGAGAGGCGCAGCTCCAGCTCCTGCTGCCTTGCCTTGGCGGGCTTCAGCATTGCGCTCGGCAGAGCAGCGCTGTGCGTCTGATCCGGCGAGATCACGCGCAGCGTCACATTCGTCCCGCTCACCACCAGAAAAGGATTGTTCCAGCTTTCCTTCGTGTGAATCGTCATGTAGCGGCTCTTGGCCGGCGGCGGAATCTGCTCCAACTCCTGCCGCGCATCATCCACTTTTTTTGTGGCAGCCTGCGCCTGCTGCCGGGCCTGTGCCGCAGCGTCAGGAGCACTGGCCTCAGAAGAGTCGCCGTGCCCGCATCCAGTCAGCGTAGCCAGTAGAAGAAGAGTGTATCCAAGTCTGTAGGAGGTAGTTCTAAGCGTCATGCGTTCCCGTGCACCACATGGCAGAATATCAAGTTCACGCATCTGTCCAGCAAAAATGATGCCCCGTCACCCACCAGCGAAACTGATTCCGCAACACTCCCTCCCTGAAATTGTCATCCCGACCGAAGCGCAGCGGAGTGGAGGGACCTGCGGTTTCTTTCCCCACAACGAAATCTATCGAAGGCCTCCTCAGCGACCCGAAATAACAAAAGCTGTCATCCTGCCCCTGATCCTGAGTGCAATGAAGAGGAGGGGTAGGATCTGCTTTTTCTCCGAACTGGCAACCGTCCACGCGCTTATTATGCCGCGCATTTCAGAGACCTCACCGTCAGCGGCCCTTCCAAACCGCTGGCCGCTTCTCCAAAAACGCCTTCGTCCCCTCCGCCTTATCTTCCGTCGCACAGCACAACCCAAACAGCGACGCCTCCAGATCGAGCGCCTGCCGCAGCGGCAGATCGTACCCCGCATGCACCGCCTCCAGGCACTTTTCCACCGCCAGCGGAGCCTGCGTCGCAATCGTCCGCGCAATCTGCTCGCCTCGGGCCAGCAGCTGATCGGGCGCGACGACTTCTTCCACCAACCCAATCCGCAGCGCCTCGAGCGCCGGAATCATCTCGCCCGTAAGCAGCAGCTTGAGCGCCGCGCCCTTGCCCACTAGACGCGGCAACCGCTGCGATCCGCCATAACCGGGCAGCAGGCCAAGCTTCACCTCCGGCTGTCCAAACTTCGCCGTCTCGCTCGCGATACGAAATGTACAGGCCAGAGCCAGCTCACACCCTCCGCCCAGCGCAAAGCCGTTCACGCAGGCAATCACTGGCTTGCCGCAGCTCTCAATGCGGTCAAATAGGCGTTGCCCGTTTAGCGCCAGTGCCTGCCCATCCATCGCTGAAACCTGGGCAAGCTCCTGAATATCAGCCCCGGCAGCAAAGGCCTTTTCCCCAGAACCGGTAAGCAGAATGGCGCGAACCGCAGGATTGGCAATCAGCTCTGCCAGCGCCTTGTTCAGCTCATGAAAAGTAGCAGCATTCAGCGCATTGAGAACTTTGGGACGGTTCAGGGTAAGAACAGCGACCGGCTCGCGAATTTCAACAAGGATATTTTCGTAGCTCATAGTGAACGGGTGAGTCTAGCACGTCCGCCGCATCTCGTTCAGGTGTAGACCCACAATGGAGATAGAAGCGTCATTCTGACGATCAAAGAGAGGAAGAATCTGAGCGACACCCATCCAACGTATCCACCACCAATCGCTTCATCTCGTCACCACTCGCTGTGCCAAGCGCATCCAGCCCCTCCACCACGCCACGACGATCTTCCTCTGACCGATTCTGGCTAAGCTTCCATTTCCCCTCGAGCCGCGTAATCCGCATCTCAAGCCCCACAATCCCCTTGATGATCGACGCAATATAATCCGCCGGAGCATCGCTCACCGCCCACGGCTCGGGGGAAGCGGCTTCATGGATGGTAGTCAGGCTCTCGACATGCGCCCGCAGCCAGTCGGCATCGTCCAGCACTCTCAGAGAGCCATAGGCATGGACAGCGACGTAGTTCCACGTCGGAACCACTTTGCCGGTCGCGTGCTTTTCCTCATACCACGAGGGAGAGATGTAGTGCTGCGCCCCGGAGAAGATGGCAAGCGCCTCAACATCCGGAGCAAAATCCTTCCACTGAGTATTCGCCCGCGAGACATGACATTTGAGAACCCCAAGCGGCGCAGCCTGGTCATCAGGAATCCCCTGCGTTTCAAGAATCATAGGCACATGTGACGCAAACAAACCGGACCCCCCAAACGTGACCAGCGAAGCAAAGGGCTGCGAGCGGATCAACTCATGGAGAACCGGAGTGCGCGTCTCTTCATTGGCCTTCGGAATATACATGCAAGCTCCTTGTGCATGGGAAGCTGACTCCACGATAGCGAAATGGAGGGACGATTGGTAGGCGAGAGCTTCGGCCTCGACAAAAAACGATCAAGAGGAATCACTGAAGAAACCAGGTTTTGGAGTGCTTCAGAGATGAAAGAAGCCGCCCGGCAACAGGGCGGCTTCTTTCTTTAGGGAGAATAGTTCCAACGGAGGCAAAACCATCAGAACTTTCTGGCGAAATACTATGGGTGCACCGGAGGGGTGTCAAGGCAAAATCCCTACAACTGTAAGCGATTGAAAACTAATATATTACGAAATCATGTTCTTATCGGGTGCGGAAAGATCAGCTTCGCCTTTTGTTCGTCAACATGTCGGATTTATCTCGTGTAAGTGATTATTTAGCTTATGCTTGGCAGCATAATGCACCTGTTTTGATGCAGGAAGCGCCAGTGTGATCCCATGCGGTAGACCCCTACTTCAGCTTCAGACTGATAAAGTCCTCGTCGTTTAGCGTAGAAATGGGCTTCCCGCGCATGCGGCGGATCAAAGCGCGTCCTCCGCCGAAAAACAACCCGAGAATAATCGCCGCGCTGCCGAGAATTCCTGTGAGATAAGCGATGCCCAACAGGAGCCGCGCCGTCTTGGATGCTTCGCTGACATATCCTTCGGGATGGTTCCAGGTGATGTCGGCAGTGTAGTTGATCGAGCGCAGGAGCTTGCGCGCTTCATCAACCGAGAAGCCTCCGCTGGTGATGGCAATGACTGGTCCGCTGCGGCGAACGAGCAGGCTGACGGAGGAACTATCCACCAGAGGCTGCGGCCATGCGGCCTCGGGCGAATTGCCAGCCTTGAGCAGCGCCTGAATCGCCTGCTCACGATTGATCGCGATTTGCGGTGTGGGATACATGAGCAGCGTCAACGCACCGTCACCGTTTTGTGTGGAGTAGCTCGCCATGACAGCCTCTGCGTCTCGATCGAAGTTAATGATTCCGGGAGGCAGAACTCCACCGCTGCGCGCATAGGCTACCGGTCCGACTGTGTAACGCACGCTGCCGGGATCAAGTGATGCAGTGGGCAGATATTTTGGAAGCGGCGGCGCAACGGAGCTTGGGCCGCCAATTTTGGGCAGATCGTCGGCGAGCTCGCGCAGCTCCGCGGCAGACATGGCACCGAGGTGATCAAAGGTTGCGTCGATCAGCGTCGCTCCTGTCCAGAAGAGAACGTGCGCGCCATCGAATGCTGCGCCCTGGCCGATATCTTCTTTCTGCATGCCGGGGCGGCGGTAAAAGGTGAAGGTGCCGTATGCGCCGGTCGCGTCCTGGAACTTGATCGCGCGAAGATTCAACTTATTGTCGGGCTGCGTGTAGTTCGCGGAAGCAAATTGCGTAAATCCGTATTCGCGTAAAAACGGGAGCATTCGCCTGGTCAGCTGCTTCAGGCACAGCGCTTTGCTGTGCGGTAGAAACCTGATGCCACCCTGCAAAATCAGTCGGAAGCAAAGGGGGCTGCGCCAGCGGAGCGGGAGCTTTGGACGCGTAAAGCGAGGTGGAGACGACAGTGACGAGTGCGATGCGAAGCAGGCGGTGCAACATAACGGCTTGTTGTTGAGACTACCACCGTGGGCAATTGTATGCAGAAACCGAGAGGGCTCGATTCGACGGATGGGACAGGTTCCGGGTTTCTCCGCTCAGAATGACGAACTGTAATTCGTAGAAGAAAGGGTCTAATTGCCTGATGTGTGCGCGTTGGTCTGCGCGATGCGTACGCCGCTCAGGCTGCTGACGTAACGCGAAACCCCGCGATAGAGCGATTCCGCAATGCGCTCGCGGTACTCGGGATCGCGCAGCTCGTGCGCGTCATCAGGGTTGGTGAGGAAAGAGATCTCGGCGAGAATCGACGGCATGTTCGCGCCGATGAGCACAACGAACGGCGCTTTTTTCACGCCGCGATCTTTCAGACCCGCATTGCCGTCTTCGAGTCCGGAATAAAGGCTTTGCTGCACATCGAATGCGAACTCACGCGACTCGCTGATCTTGTCCTGCAGCGTGATCTTCTTCACAAGATCTGAGAGTTGATGGATGGATTGATCGGAGACGGCATTTTCGCGCGCCGCTACTTCGAGCGCGTCGGCTGAAGTGGTGAAGTTCAAATAATACGTTTCTACGCCGCGCGCCGATGGGTCTGAACTGGAGTTGGCGTGCACGGAGATGAAGAGGTCGGCCTGCGCCTTATTTGCAATCGCGGTGCGCGTTTCGAGCGGGATAAAGGTATCGTCATCGCGCGTGTAGATCACGTCCGCGCCGAGACGCTGTTTCAGCAGCTTGCCCAGCCGCAAGGCCACATCGAGAACTACATCTTTTTCTTCGATGCCCCCCGGACCGAGCGTTCCGGAGTCATGACCGCCGTGTCCGGCGTCGACCACGATGCGGCCAATCTTCAGACCGAGAGCGCGCACCATCGAACGTTCGCCGGTGGCAGTGGGCGACGCCGCATGGACGGGTGCGGCGTCTGCCTCTGCGGGTGCGATGTTTTTGCTGGCGCTTCTTTTCGACGGTGCGGCAGAATCTGGCGGCGCTGGCTGATTGAGTGCTTCGAGTTCGTTTGGCTGTGGTTCAGGCGAAGTTCCTGAGACCGATTGAACGACAGGAGCCGTTGTTGGATGTTTTGTCGCCTTTACCCGGTTTGGCTGGCGGTCGAGTGCGGCAATGTCTTTGATGGTCGAGCCGGTGGCAGTGGCCGTTTCGGAATTGGTTACAGGCGGAGGCTGCTGTGCTTGCACAGGCGTGGACGATGGTTGTGTTGAATTCGTGGCAATTTGTGCCGGACGCTGTGTTCTGCGCGGCGGATTCTGCATCGTCGGTGTTGTGGCTGCTGCGAGAGCGCCGGAACCAGTGACTGCTGCCGTTTGTGTTGGCGCGGTCTGTGGGTGTTGCGTTGCAATCATGGACGGAGCCGGAGGCGTGCCTGGTTTTTTCCCGTGCACATCAATGATGAGCCGCCAGGGATTCGGCAACAGAAACGCCGAATACTCACTGACATCGCTGACATCGAGCACAACGCGCGTCACGTCGTTGGAGAATTGCGCGACCCGAATGCGTTTGAGAAAGCCATCGTCGGTGACTTCCTCAGATTTACCGATCAGCTCGGGAGAAAGTTTTACACCATGCAGATCGAAGAAGATGCGATCCGGCCCAGGCACCCGCGATGCCTCATATTGCACCTCGTCCTGAAGATCGATGGCGACACGCGTATAAATGGGTGTCGACCAGTGACGAAGGCCGGTGACGAGCGGCAGCTTTCCCTTTCGCGGCGGCGGTGGCGGCGCGTTCATCGCGGCCTCGCTGAGTTTGCTCCCATTGGAAGGCGGCTCTTGCCCGGATGGCTGTGCCGCGGCAACTATAGCCGGCTGTGGTTTGCGCTCCTGTACCTGTGACTGTTGTATGGATAAGGACTGTTGTGTTGGTTGCGACTGCGACTGTTGCGGTGCCGGTGGAAATACCGGTTCAGCGGCTGCGGTCTTGTGCCGTGATGAGGTCACGGAAGTGGCCGGCGTGGTTAGAGCAGGTGCAGCTTGCGCTTCGACGACAGGTGCCGGTGTTCGGTGTCCAGGCCGCTTGCCGTGTTTCTCGGCCGTCTCTTCGGTGCGGATATTTTTCAGCTCCTGCCGCGCCTCATCGGCAAGAGGGTTCTGAGGGTACAGCTTGAGGAACTGCTGAAATGTGGACTTCGCCTGATCGCGGTCTTCAAGATCACGGCGATAGATTTCGCCCTCGGTGAGCAAGGCGCTGTAGCGATAGCGGCTTGCCGGATATTGCTTGCGCAGAAACTCGTACTGGCCGATGGCATCGTGCAGCGACTTCTCATCCTGAAAGATGCGGCCTTGTTCGGCAAGCAGATCAGCGACAGCGGAGATGCTGGCGTCGGCTTTCGACGATCCCGGATCGCTGTGATACACGGCGCGGTAAGCAGCGAGCACGCGCTCATAATCGCGACGGGTGCGCTGCTGCTCCGAACGGCCTTCGAGGCCTTCGCGCAGACGCTGTGCTTTGTCGAATGGAGAAAGCGGCTGATGCTGCGCTGCTCTGACTGCAGAAAAAGATAGAGCGAGAAAAAGCGCGCAAAGGGTTGAGCGCAAAATCAGCGTGCGTCCTCCGGAGCGGTAGGAAAGGGGCATAGACAAATTCAGAGGCAGCACGCCAGAGACACTTTGATTATAGGTGGCGGGGCGAGGGGTTACAACGCAGGAAACGCGAAATTAATGGGAGGAAACTGGTATGGAACCCGAAATGAGCAAAGCCGCACGTTGCCAAGTGCTTGCATGGATTCAAGATGTCATGCGGAGTTGGGTGAAGAATCCACAGACCTTCGTGGTTGCCACGTCATCGTCTTTCTAAAAACTTTTCAGCAGAAAGGCGCTTGCATTGCGGCAACCGGTGCATCGTATGGATTCTTTCCTTCGGCTCCGCTCAGGACTGGCTACGCGGAGTGCGCGCTCAGAATGACTCTGCGCGCGCTTCACTTATCCGGCTAACTCTTCTACGACTTGCGGAGCGCTCTTTAACGCAGCGTCTAGTTGACCGGCATCTTTGCCGCCGGCTTCGGCCATATCGGGAGGTCCGCCGCCGGAGCCGCCGACGAGCTTCGCAATTTGTCCGACGATCTTTCCTGCCTGCACTTTGCCGGTGAGGTCTTTGGTGACGCCAACGATGAGCGCGACCTTGCCTTCTTCCTGCGCCGACCCGAGGACGACGACGCCCGAGCCAAGCTTATTGCGCAGGTTGTCGACAATGGTGCGCATCTGTCCGCGATCGAGTGAATCAACGCGCTGGGCCAATACCTTGATGCCTTTCACTTCGATGGCCTGATCCGTGGCATTGGATGTCGCAGAGGCTGCGGACTTCATACGAATCTGTTCGAGCTCGCGACGCAGCTTCTTCAGTTCTTCATCCTGCGCGTTGAGTTTGTGCTTCAGCGCGTCGGCTGGCGATAGCTCGGCGTTCGAAGCAAGTTGCGAGGCAAGCTGCGCAACTTCAAATCCGCGACGGAATTCGTTGAGCGCGCCAAGTCCGGTGACGGCTTCCACGCGCCGCACGCCCGATGACACGCTGCCTTCGCCGAGGAGCTTGACGACGCCGATCTCACCGGTGGCTCCGGTGTGCGTGCCACCGCAGAGCTCGGTCGAAAAGTCGCCGATCTTTACTACGCGGACTTTCTCGCCGTACTTTTCGCCGAAGAGCGCCATCGCGTGATACTCGTTGATGGCGACATCGATCGGCACGTCTTCGATGGTTTCGACGCGCGTGTTTCCAAGCACCTCTTTGTTGATGATGTTTTCAATGCCCTGCAATTCTTCATCGGCAATGGACGTGAAGTGCGAGAAGTCGAAGCGCAGGCGATTCGGTTCGACCAGTGAGCCGGCCTGCTTGACGTGTGTACCGAGCACTTCGCGCAACGCGGCGTGCAGCAAATGCGTGCCGGTGTGATTGCGCCGAGTGGCGTTGCGAAAGTTGCCATCGACGACCGTATCGACTTTATCGCCGAGCTTTATCGGCTGACGAAGGATTGCCTTGTGCGCGAAGACGCCCTGTACCGGCTTGGTGCATCCGCTTACGTCGGCGACGACGGAATTGTGATCGTCGGAGTAGAGCCAGCCGGTGTCGCCGATCTGACCGCCGGAGTCGGCGTAGAAGCTCGTGTGGTCGAGCACGATTTCGACAGCGTCGCCAGGATTTGCCGCTTGCACGCCCTGTCCATCCTTAATAATGGCGAGCACTTCTGCGCCCTCGGCTTTGAGTTGGCGGTAGCCTTCGAAGACGGTCTTCGGCAGCTCACGAAACACAGGGCTGGCCGATTGCTTCGCGCCGCCTTTCCATGAGGCGCGTGCACGGGCTTGTTCTTCGGCGCGTGCTTTTTCGAAGCCTTCGAGATCGAAGTGGATGCCTTGATCGCGGGCTGCGTCCATCATGAAGTCGAGTGGCAGGCCGAAGGTTTCGTAAAGGTGGAAGGCTTTGTCGCCGGCGAGCGAGCCTTCCTGCATTGCAGACTGTAATTGGCGTGAGCCGAGTTCGAGCACGCGCGCGAATTGCCGCTCCTCCGCTTCGACAACTTTCGCAACGCGATCCGCGCTCTCCTTCAATTCTGGATACGCATTCTGCATTTGATCGCGGACGGCGTATACCATCTCGCGCATGAAAGGGCTCTCCTGTCCGAGCAGGCGACCGTGACGGATGCCGCGGCGGAGGATTTTGCGCAGCACGTAGCCGCGACCTTCGTTGGAAGGGTTTACTCCGTCGGAGATAAGGAATGTTGCCGCGCGCGCATGGTCGGCGATGATGCGGAGTGAGGCATCCGTAGGCGCATTGCCATCTTTATATGTAGTCGAAGTCAGTTCGCTTGCTCTTTGTATGAGCGGCGTGAACAGATCTGTTTCGAAGTTGGAAATTTTCCCTTGCAGCACTGCGGCTGTACGCTCAAGGCCCATGCCGGTGTCGATGGAAGGCTTGGGCAGCAGATTCAGTTCGCCCTGCTGGTTGCGGTCGAACTGCATGAAGACGAGGTTCCAGATTTCGACGTAGCGGGCGTCGTCCTGGCCGAAGGGCTTGTCTTCACCGGTCTCGGAGGCCTCGATGCCCATGTCGTAGAAAATTTCAGAACAGGGACCGCAGGGGCCGGTGTCGCCCATCTGCCAGAAGTTGTCCTTGCTGCCGTATTCGTGGATGCGGTCGGCGGGCACTCCCTGCGCGAGCCACAGGTTGTAGGCTTCTTCGTCGCGAGGAACGCCATTCTCGCCTTTGAAGATGGTGACGTAGAGGCGGTCTTTGGGGATACCGAACCATTCGGGTGAGGTGACCAGCTCCCAAGCGAAGGCGATGGCGTCTTTCTTGAAGTAGTCGCCGAAGCTGAAGTTGCCCAGCATCTCGAAGAAGGTGTGATGACGGCGGGTGAAGCCGACGTTTTCAAGGTCGTTGTGCTTGCCGCCGGCGCGCACGCATTTTTGCGAGGTCGTCGCGCGGGAGTAGTCCCGATGCTCCAGGCCGAGGAAGACATCTTTGAACTGGTTCATACCAGCGTTGGTGAAGAGCAGCGTTGGATCGTTGGCAGGAACCAGAGAGGACGAGTGCACGCGGCGGTGCCCCTTCGTCTCAAAGAACTTCAAAAACATCTCACGTATTTCAGAGCCGGAACGGTATTGCATCTTTCAAGTCTAGCAGTCGGGGCGCTATGATTCTCCCGTTCGAAGGGTCATGGAGCGGGAGGCGTTTATGGCGTTGCGCGCGGTTGCTGTATTTCTGTTGATGGCTGCTCTCGCCGCTGCGTGCATGGCGCAAAAGTGCAAGGGGATGGAGGTTAAATATGACGACGCCATCCAATATCCGAATGCAGCTCGAGCGGGGCACGTGCAGGGCGATGTGGTATTACAGATTCACATTGCAACGGATGGGACGCTTAAGGCTGATGTCGTGTCGGGGCCCTCGGATCTTGCGGAATCGGCGAAGCGCTTTGCCGAGAGCTGGAGCATCACGTGGCCATCGAGCGCACCACCTACCGCCTGCACTCCTACTTTGCATGTAATCTACAAATTGAAAGATCACTTCAACGTAAAGATGAAACTGCCGGAGCATATTCTGGTAGAAGCCCCGCCGATTGAAACCAATCAATAATATTGATCATTCATTCATCCGGATAAACACTGCATCGCATCTGTAAGTTTAAAAAAATAAGCCACTTAATCATCCTTATAAATTCCTTTTATCCTACTTAGCTTCCTCTTATGCCTCACTTCCTAGTCTGGAATGTTGGCGGCACATAGCCGGATGGTATAGCCGCGTCCGATGCGCCGCGAACGCAAATCCACGAGGTCCATGATGCGAATCAGCAAAAAGTTGAAAACAGAATGTAGCGCGCTCGTCGCTGCAATATGTCTTAGTACAGGAATGACGCCAGCGCATGCGCAGACAGCCGCGGTCAATCAGGACCAGCACAGCGTCAGCAGCAACGACAGCTCTGACGACGCAACTGCAGTGAAGGGTGGTGGCACCGGCAATGATGCCATCTTGCAGGAACTGGAGGCGATGCGCGCGCGTATTCAGGAACTGGAAGCGCAGTTGAAGGCGCAATCTTCGATGAAGGGAAATGCCATGCCTGCGGATGCAGCCGCGCAACTGCAGGCGTCGCGGCAGGCATTGCTGGCCTCTGAAGCGTCGACGACCACCAAGGCCTTGTCTTCGCCTTCCGTCGTTTCCGCTTCGACTGTCGCACCGGCTCCGGTCTCAGCTACAACGCCAACTGTCGATAAGACGACTCCATTTGCCGATGCCGACTGGACGTGGCTCAACGGCAGTCCGCGGACCAAAGACTTCCCGTTGGCTACGAAGTATTTCAATCCGGAAATTCGAGTCGACACCAACTACAATCTCGATCTCAACCACCCGGCGGACGACACCATCAACGGCTCCAGCGAAATCTTTCGCTCACAGGAAGTGCAGCTAGAGATGCTGGGCGTGGGTGGCGATCTGCTCGTCGACCATGTGCACGCCCGGCTGATGACCCAGTTCGGCTTGTACTCTGAGACCACGCCGCGCAACGATGCCAGCGTTGGCCGTGGCCAATGGCAACTGAACAATGCCTACCGTTACCTGGCGGAGGCCTACGGCGGCTATCACTGGGACAAGCTGCATGGCATCAACCTTGATGCCGGCATCTTCATGTCGTATATCGGCCTGTTCAGCTACTACAACTTCGACAACTGGGCCTATCAGCCATCGTTTGTCTCTTCAAACACTCCGTGGTTTTTCAATGGTGTTCGCGCTCAGTTTTTCGTCACGCAGCATTTGAAAATCGAGCCCTGGTTCATCAACGGCTGGCAGTCCTACGGTCGGTTTAACTCCAAGCCCGGCCTTGGGGGGCAGATCAAATGGACGCCGAACAACTTTATCAATGTCATCAGCAATAACTATGGCTTTGGTGAAGACGACCTCAATATCCCTGGCCGCACCCGCTTGCATACCGATGACAGCGTGGAAGTGAAGTACTACGACCACCCGGAGAATCGCCTCGACAAGATGGCCTTCTCGCTTACCGCCGACGCTGGCTGCGAATCTGGTACAGGAGTCGCGTGCACAGGTTCGGCCGACCACAAGGTCCTTACCGCGGCGACCCCGACCTCGCCTGCCGTCCTTTACCAGAAGCAGAGCTTCCTGGGATGGATGGCTTACGACCGCACCTGGTTCAATAAAGATCGCTATGCCCTGACCGTCGGCGGCGGACAGATCAACAACCCCGGCCGGTATCTCGTACTGGTGCCGGCGATCAATGGCGCCACGGCTCTCACCGGCACCGCATATTTCCCTGCGGATCCAGGCCAGCCTTTCCACGGCACGGACGGCACCATCACCTGGGACTTTATGCCGCGTCAATACATCACCTTCCGGACTGAATACGGGTACCGTCACTCGGATGTGCCCTACTGGGCCGGCCGTGGAGGATCAACGCCTCCTGGTGGCTCGCAGAACACATCCATTGGCAGCCCAAGCGATTTCACCTGCACCAACGGAAGCACTTCCGTCGATGCAGGAATCGGATACACAGCCATGCCGGGACTCTCTTATACACAGGAGTATGCCTCCAACATCGCTGCCGCCAAGGCAGTCTGCGCCGGCGTTCCCGGTTACACAACACTTTGGCAGCCGGATCTGCGCCGCGACGAACAGAAGTTCACCTTTGCCATCATGGTGAAGTTCTAGAAAGCAGCCCAGTATCGAGAGAATAAGAAGGCCGGAGAAAGTCGCTCCGGCCTTTCTTCTAGGCCGACGACGTCGGATTTACTCTGCACTGCTCTCATCTACATCCATCGCCTCAAGCGCCGAGAGCGCTGCCTCATCGACATCCCACTGTTTGAGAATCTTGAAGATCACACCGGTCGAGAAGCCTGCGCGCACGAGCAATCGTATGACGCGTGCCGTTTCTTTCTCATTAGAGGGCTTGCGAACGCGCTTGCGTGCCAGATGCCTACGTGCCAGTTCTTCCTCGTTGACGTTCTCGTAGGCTGTATCGAGCGTGCGTGCAATCACATCGGCATGCACGCCTTTCTGGATCAGATCCTGCTGGACGCGCCGCTTGCCGAAGCTTGAATTTTCCTGGCGGAGGCGAGTGTAGTCGGCGGCGAAATTTGTATCGTTGAGATAACGCCGTTCCTTTAGACGCGCGACGACGGCTTCCACTTTTGCTTCGCCTGGGTTGCCATCTTCCACACGCTTGCGCATGAGCCGTTTCAATTCTGCCACGGTACGCATACGTCGGCCCAACGCGCCGATGGCGTATTCGTAGAGGGCTGCTTCGTCAAGCGGTTGTTTCTTCTTGGGTGTGCGACCAAAGGGCATATTGTATCCAGTGTTTGCGGAGGCCTCAGGGGCTAAAGCCCCGCGCTTCGTTGCATAGAACGGCACGGCTTTAGCCGTGCCCCTTCAAAACGTTATTTCGTCCATTGATCCACCCAGTCATTCACCGTCTTGTACCAGAGTTGCGAGTTCTGCGGCTTCATTATCCAGTGTCCTTCATCGGGGAAATAGAGCATCTTCGACGGCACCTTCATCCGCTGCAGCGTGGTAAAAAGCTGGTAGCCCTCCGAGACATCGAGGCGGTAATCAAGCTGGCTGTGCACGACGAGCGTAGGCGTCTTGAACTTTGTTTCTGCCAACATCGGCGACCACTTACGGTAAAGAGCGCGATTTGTCCACGGCGTGCCTTTGAACTCCCATTCGTTGAACCATAGCTCATCTGTGGTTCCATAGGCTGATTCCGGATTGAACATGCCATCGTGCGAGACGATGCACTTGAAGCGGTCCGTGTGGCCAAGAATCCAGTCCGCCATGTAGCCGCCGTAGCTCGCACCCAGCGCGCATTCGCGGGTCTTGTCGATGGAACTGTAGTGCTGCTCAGCGTAATCGAGCCCACGCATGAGATCGATGAAGGGCTTGCCGCCCCAGTCGCCATTCACCCCATCGATAAAGGCCTGGCCATAGCCCGTCGATCCGCGCGGATTGATCATCACAACGACGTAACCATTCGCGGCAAGAAGCTCTGCGTTCCAGCGATAGCTCCAGCTATTGCCCCACGCGCCCTGCGGGCCTCCGTGGATGAGGAATTTGACCGGATATTTCTTGCTGGCATCGAAGGCCGGAGGTTTAACAGCAAATCCTTGCACCTTCGTTTTGCCTGCACCGATAAACCAGAAGGGCTCCATCTCTGGCAAATCGAGTTGATCAAGAAGCGCACTGTTCAGATGCGTGAGCTGAGACTCTTTCAGCTCTTGCGGATCGGCGATGATTTCTTTACTCATGCCCACGGAAAATGCTGTGTGGCCGACCCTGCTGGAGTCGAGTGCCATAATTTCACCTGGTCCGCGCATTGACATGCGGGATGCGATGAGGGTCTTGCCATCGTCGGTTGGATGCAGGTCGCCATACTCTCCACTATCTGCATGTTGTGCCGGAAATTGGCTGGGTTCACCGCCAATTACATTCAGCGAAAAAATCGGAGCCTCGCCCTGATTCCCGGCAACGAAGTAAATCACGGGTAAAGAATGCGCCCATGTAAATTCATCTACCCATCGATCAAAATTCGGAAGAAGGTCTTTCGTCTGCTTTGTCTTGCGATCGAAAAGCATTAGCCGAAAGCGATCACTCTCATATCCTGCGCGTGCCTGTGAGCGCCACGCAATATATTTGCCATCTGGCGAATACGCAGGCGAGTGATCGCCGCCGGGACTGGTTGAAATCTTTACATGCTTCGCGTTCGGATCATCGAGGCGCAGCGTGAAGATATCGGAGTTGGTGCTGATCGCCGGAACCGGATCGAGATTTTCTTCAAACGCAATCTCTTTTCCGTCGGGAGAAAATGCATAGCTATCCGGTCCGCCGAGCGAGAACGGAGGCACATCGTGCTCGTCGCCGGGAGTGAGGTCGCGCGGCGTTCCGCCATTTGACGAGACGAGAAATAAATGGCTGCGCTTGTCTCCTGTGAAGGCGGTCCAGTGGCGATAGAGCAGGTGCGTGAAGATCTGCGCCTTCACTTTCGGTTGTGCGCGTTCGTCGTCGCGTTCTTTGTTGCAGGCATCGTCCGTGCAGTCCGGATAAACGGACGAGACGAACAGAATATTCTCGCTGTCTGGCGACCATATCGCACCGTCGGCTTCTGTGCTGATATCTGTGAGCCGGCGTGCATTGCCAATTGTGCCTGTTGCGGTGGCAAATGGCGCAAGCCATATCTGCTGTCCTCCGTCGCGCGCGCTCTGAAAGAGAATTCGCTTGCCGTCCGGTGAAAAGCGCCCGCGGCTTTCGCCGGCCATGGAATCGGTCAGAGGTTTTTCGTCACCGCCTGCGGTTGGCACAATCCAGAGATGCGACGTGCGCATGTTTTTGCCGAGATCCACGTCGGTTACAGAGAAGAGCACCCAACGCCCGTCGGGCGAGACAGCAATATCTCCCAGGCGACGCATCTTCATCATGTCCTCGAAGGTCATGGGTCGTTTTGACTGAGCAAAAGCGCAGACGCAGATGCATGAAAGAGAAAGCGAAAGGATCAGACGGAATCGAGCCATGAATGGTTCCTGCATTGCAGACAAGTCTTCAACAACCTACCTATAGTAGCTGGAATATCTCAGTAGGTGACGACATTGTCCTTCGTTTCCGGCGCGAAGCTCGGTGCTTTCAGCGGAAGTTCAATCACCAGTGCTGCGCCGTGGGGATGCTGGTTGTGCGCTGTGATCTCTCCTCCATGGTCGCGAACAATTGCATAGCAGACACTAAGTCCCATGCCGATACCGCTCCTCGGGGACTTTGTCGTGAAAAAGGGATCGAAAGCTCGCTTCGGGTCGGCAAAGCCCTGTCCATTGTCAGAAATCAACACCTTCACCGTGCCACCATGACGACTTGCATCGATCCGGACAGTCTTTTGCTGCCCGTTCCCACTGGGATCAAATGCATCCAGCGAATTATTCAGGATCTGAAGAAACATCTGCTGCAGCTGATTCCTGTTTCCGTAGACGGGCGGCAAATCATCCGGCAGATGGAGCAGCAACTCAACATGGTGACGATTGAATTCCGCGCGGCGTAGTTGACATATATCCTGCAATATTTCCGCCACAGAAACCGATATGTGCTCGACGGGCGAAGGCCTCCAGAAGCGGAGCATGCTTTCGCATGATCTGCCGCATGCGCTGCGCTTCACTGCGAATCAACGACAAGTTTCCATGTGCGGGATGGCCTTCGAAGGATTCTTCGAGAATCTGCGAGTAGCCAAGCACGACCGTTAACGGATTATTGAGCTCGTGGGCGACTCCGGCAGCAAGCTGACCCAGACCGGCAAGCTTCTCTGACTGTGCCACACGCTGCATGAGCGAGTTATGCCCGCGCATGGCCATAAGACGGCCTACGAGCAATTCAAGCGGCAGCACATCATCCGCCTGCAAAGGCTTCTCGGGTTCTTTCAATCCACTCAGCAGTAAAGCGCCATCTATCGTTCCCGTCCGAGCGATGAAAGGAATGACATGGCTCTTGAGATACTGCAGCCGCTCCAGTTCATCATCCGGAACGAAGAGAGGACGAAGATCGACCTGCAGCGTGTTTCCCATCTCGACCGCAACGCTATCACTTTGATGGAAGACCTCCGCTTGCTCAGGCGTGACCCGTCTTCCCAGCGCGTCCAGCGCGGAGACCAAGGCATTGTCCATGCCAGCGTGCGCCGTTACGCGGAAGTTATTCTCTACGCCGCGCAGAAAGAGAAGCGCCTGACTGAAGCGGCTTGCCTGCGTGATGACTTCGCAAACATGTTGATAGGCTGCTTCCTCATTTATGCCTGAGAGAAGCGACAAATCAATTTGAGAATATTGTTCAAGTTCGATGCGCGCCCGGTGATCGCGCTCTTTGGCAGCCTTGTTTTGTGCTGCCTCTTCTTCCAGCACAATCAGGATCATGCCAACAGCCGTCATCACCTTGATGAGGTTTACTCCACGCCCAATCATTACCATTGCAAGGCTTGGCACCGAGAAGATGGAATCGAGAAGGATAGGAGTACTCCACAGGAAAAAACCGGTGGAAGTGAAGATGACGCCGGGACTGAAGCGGCGATACGCAGCCGCGAAGAGCAGGGCAGCCATAAAATTGATGCTGCTCTGGGCCAAATATTCTACGAAAAAATAATCACCTTTATAGGTGAACCACAGGCCGAGACAACCGGCCAGTACTGCGAAAGGAGCCGTGAACGACGGTGGCACCAGATTCTTGCGGGCATTCCACAAGATTGCTACGTAAACCACAGTGATCGTGCATAGCATCAGTAGAATACGGAGCACGAGGCCAGGAGATGGATACAGCGAAATAATTACCGCGAATAGCAGCAGGGGGACTGCGAAGGCGTATGCGTACAGAATTCTTGGCCAACGCCTGAACCCAAGCGGCGACATGGAGCCAAGGAACATCAGCGGAGCCAGCACCAGGCTCGCGTTTGAAAGTGCAAAACCCCATCCGGCCGAACGGATGCCGGCAACCTGGGTGGCAAGATGAAGTGCAGTCATGCTCCAGCCGATCAGCCAAAGCAATCTCCGCGTCGTTCGCGCCTGCAGATAGAGCAACGCAAAAGCAACCAACAACATACTGAGAAGAGCCAGGGCCGGAACTCGGTAGAACTCGTTCATTTATCAGGGAAGATGAGCCAAGTGTACGCCGTGAACGAGCAGTTTGTGATCGAAATTTTGTCCAGATCGAAGGGATCGTGTGTCCATACACCGTCCCCAGGCGTCTATCCTGTTAGAGGAGCAGCAATCGTCTGCCCGGAGCGTACCTCTGTGATATCCATATCTCAACGCGCCAGCCAAGTTCTCTTTTCTGGATTTCTTGCCATCAGTCTCGCTGCCGGCACTGGCTTGTCCGCGCAGGTATCTTATACTGCCATGCCGCTCGACCAGGGCTTTGGCAAGCTCGACACTGCGACACCGACCGTTCCCGCACAGCAGATCATCGACAGCTTTACCGCCAAAGAGTCGGAATTCCGCACAGCGATGGGGAATTACACCTACGAGCGCAGCGTAAAGGTGGAGACGATTGACGATGACGGCAAGGTGGATGGCCAGTACTATCAGGTGACCGACATCACTTTCGACCCAACAGGCCGGCGATATGAAAAAGTTGTTTTCGCTCCAGAAAATTCGCTGCAGCGAGTTTCCATGAGCCCCGCTGATTTTCAGGATATCGAACAGCGTCTGCCCTTTGTGCTTACGAAGGAAGATGTCGGCCAGTATGACCTGACCTATGTTGGCAAACAGAAGGTCGATGAAGTGGACACCTATGTCTTCGACGTGAAGCCAAAGGTCATGGAAAAGAACAAGCGCTATTTCCAGGGGCGTATCTGGGTCGATCAGAAGGATCTGCAGATCGTCGTCACGAATGGAAAAAATGTCCCCGACGATACGCGGAAAGGCCACGAGGATCTATCGCCCCCATTCACAACGTATCGCGAGCAGGTTGACGGCAAGTACTGGTTTCCTGTCTATACACGTGGAGAAGGCGTGTTGCATTTTTCTGGCGGCAATGGGTATCTGAGCCAAGAGGTGCATATGCGCGAGACGCTCAAGTACGCCAAGTACAAGCGTTTCGGCTCATCGGTGAAGATCACCTTCGACGGCCAGGAGATCGGTAGCGGCACCGGCGATCAGCAGCAACCACAGCAACAGCCGCCGCCGGCAAAGCCCCAGTAAATCAAGGAGGCGGCTGTTGAAGGTCCCAGCGATAGGTAACAGAATCGCTGAGATTCTTCCCATTGACTCGGATCAGGGGCTGAGTGACGACCTGACTACACAATCGGCGGGTATCGCGTTGCTCAGGATGACAGCATTTCTATTGCGGATTTCAGAAACACGGTACTAGTAATAGAGATATTTTCTCCACTTCTGGTCGCTGTGGCCGATCATGCGCATGATGTGGCGGCTGGTGTGCAGCGTGAAGGGCCGCGGCTCACGTAGCAACTTCATCTCTTCGAGTTCGTGCAACATCTGGTTTCCCTTGCGCCGATTGCACGAGTGGCAGCAGGCTACAAGGTTTTCCCAGGTCGACAGGCCGCCACGTGAGCGCGGGATGACGTGATCGAGCGTCAGCTCGCCTGCGGGCAGAACGATGCCGCAATATTGGCAGCTGTTGCGATCGCGCAGCAGGATGTTCTTGCGCGACAAAGCCCGTGTCTGGTGTGGAATGCGCCGGTATTCGAGGAGCCGGATCACCGATGGCAGGGGCATTCGCACTCGCGCCGCATGCAGCATCGCGCCCTGCTCTTCTTCGGTTTTGGCGACGCCTTTCAACACCAGCACTAGAGCACGGCGCGCGCCGCAAATGTTGATCGGCTCATAGGAGGCGTTCAGCACCAGCACCGGCGACTGCATCGTGCTGCCGGAGTACGGGCGCACGTCCTCACGTGGAGCGGCGACGTGTTTCAGTTTGCGTGCGTGAATCATGGCTCTTCCTAATGACATCTCTCCCCCAGACTTGCATCAAGACCTGAATGAAGACCTGTATAAGCACGGCCTCTAGCGTTTACACGCCGCGAGCCGCAGGAACAAAACCCGAATCCCAGAACGCCACGTCTTCCTGCATCGGCACCTCAACAGCAGGGAAGGCCGACGGCTGGACCATCTCCTGCCGCTGGGCCCGTGCAACTGTGGCTACACGCACACTGGCTGCCCCGGCGCGGCGCAGCGCCTGTGCGCATGCCCTGGCAGTGGCTCCCGTGGTGTAGATATCGTCAATCAAGAGCACACTCGCGCCCTTCAGCCTTTCCGGTGAAGGCGCAAAAAAAGCGCCGCGCACGTTGGCGCGACGCTGGCGCGGGGTAAGCCCCGCCTGGCTTTCCGTGGCACGGCGCCTTTCCAGAAGGCCCACTGCCACCGTCAATTTCCATTCCGGACGTTGCCGTTTCATCGCCTTCACTACGGCGCGGGCAAGCACCTCCGCTTGATTAAAACCGCGTTGCCGCCGTTTTGACCGGAAGAGCGGCACCGGAACAACCAGCATGTTCTGGGGCGTGTTCGGCAGCACCAGAACCTGACGAGCCAGTAAATTGCCGAGCCGGTCAGCCACCGGTTCCATTCCGTCGTATTTCAGCAGGTGCAGAAGCGCCCGCAGTTTGTCCTGATAAAGGCCATGCGCCACTGCATGCTCAAACGGCGGTGCCGCTACCCTGCAGGGACGGCATAGTGGGTCGCCCGCTTCCGCGTCGATGCCGCCAAAGCCTTTTGCGCCAAGAGCTTCTCCGCAAATTGCGCATAGGCTTCCAGATTGTTCAGGGAGTTGTTGCCAGCAGGAATCGCAGACGGGAACGCGTGAGAGCCGTAGGAGAGATTCGCCGCATAGGCGGCATGGAGCAGGAAAGAGAGCGCAGCAAAGGCTGTCCGCCGGACTTCGCAGCACGCGAGCGACCGCTCTCCATGCTGAGGTACCGGATCGTCTAACGTCGAGCGCCTGTGAATCACGCTGACTGCAGAAGACGCACCTCTCACGGCAGGGGCTACCCACCGTTGTTGTAGAGTATACAGCGAAACACTGCACAATTCCAGGTGCTTCGCGCCAAACCAGCCAGTAAGGGGGTATTCTCCATGGTGAAAGAATTCCTTTGCGGACCTTTGCGTCCTTGGCGGTAGAAGTTTCTCGGCCCTGCCGCAGAATTCCCTTAAGCAGCAACCTTTCTCTCAGAAGGAATCGTCTGTTTTCCCGTCAGAGTGGCGAACACCCCTGCCAGTACCAGCAGGACTCCGACCATCTGCAGCGCAGACAGGCGCTCGCCCGCCAGCACGGCCCCGGCAAGGAGCGCAATGACGGGATTGACATAGGCATAGCTGGCTACGCGGGTGGTTGGCTCGTGCGTGAGCAGCCATACATACGCAGTGAACGCGAGAATCGATGCCGCCAGCATCAGGTACGCCATACTAATGACGATTTTTGGCTGCAGCAGGATGGCGAGCGGAGGCATGCGCTGCATTTCTCCAGTGCCTGCGGATAGCAACAGCAGCAACCCGCCGCCGACAGCCATCTGCCAGCCGGCATTCAGCGTCTGCGGCCTGGGTAAAGTCAACTTGCGCGACCACAAAGTGCCTCCAGCCCAGCAGAGAGTAGCCCCTATTAATACCAGTAAGGTGAGGGCGGAAGCCTGCGTGTGCGAACCGGGGGCCTGCCATGCCAGAACGACAACACCTGCAAATCCCAAAACCACGCCGATGATCGATACCGGGGTGACCTTCTGTGTGCGGAGGATCGCAAATTCCCCGATAAAAATCCACACGGGAATCATGGCGGAGATGACCGCAGCGATGCCTGACGGGATGCGAATCTCAGCCCAGAAGAGTCCCGCATACATGCAGGTAAACATGATGAAGCCGAGAGCGGCCGCGCCAATCCATTGCCGTCGTGAGCATGCCCCGCCGCCGCGCAGCCCGCTATAGAGAATCAGCAGCAGCCCGGCGAGAAAAAAGCGAAATCCTGCGGCAAAGAAAGGCGGCGTGACCGCAACAATCTCGCGGATGGCCAGGAACGAGCCGCCCCACAGAATATAAATCGCTCCATAGGCGAGGAGCTTACGGATGGACATGGTCTAGCATAACGTCGCCGGTGTGGGGGCCCTTTATAGTTGCAGCCGGACTTTGCACCGGGTCAGAAGCGCAGCGATCGCAAGAATGAAAGCGGTGAACACGACTGTTCTCACGACGCCCGGCCAACCGAAGTTGAAATGCGTATCGAGATAGGTGATACCGACGAGGCCAATGAGGAAGTCGTAGAAGTCCGGCAGCAGGTAAGTCAACAATGTATTTGAGCCTGCAGGCCGCGCAAAGAAAGCCCAGCCGGTTTTCCTCTTTACATCGCAGATCCAATACAGGAGAGCGAAGGACAGCACTGCAGCTGCAATACAGTAGAGCGACCAGGTAGGGGTGGCTCGGATTTTCGAGATGCCAAGTGGAGTCAGCAACCTTCCCGCTGCCAGTGATGCCAGTGCAAAGGCCACCGCCATCGACATCTTCTGGCCAAGGGCCTTCCATCGATGATCCCCCAGGAAGATGACGGAGGTGACGATCCCGCCCATCATGATCGCCGCCATGGCGCCGTTATCGAAGGGCCAGAAGTAGAGCGGCAGGTGGCGTGGCAATACAATCCATTTCGCAATGCACAACGCATTGAATGTCAGGAGAGCAACCAGCCATGCCAGCGGAGTCCAGAGCCAGCGGCGGGTTGGAATATACAGAATCGAGATGGCAAAAAAGGTGTACCCGATCAGTCCGAGAATCTCCGGATAGGAGCCGTTGATCCAGCCGACGTGTCCATCGAGCGTCGTCCGGCGATAAATCGCATACATGGCGACGACCAGCACGAGGCCAATCACGCGCAGGACTCGATGTACAGTCGCACCGCGTTTTGAGCCGGTGTAGACACTCAGGTAAAGCGCACCGCCTAACAGCCCAAGTATCGCCCACAGGTTGGGATTGAGGCCCATGCGCGCCGGATCGCCTCGTTCCGCGTTTGCCAGAATCAGCCCGAGAACGATTAAGCCGGCTGACCGAAGGATAACGTGCAGCCAGAGTGTGGCCAACGATGCATTCTTCTTGAGTCGTGCTTTGATGGCGAGCGGCATCGATAGACCCACCGCAAAGAGGAAGAACGGGTAGACCATGTCGACATAGGTCATGGCGTCATCCTGGGCATGCGCATGGTAGGTCCACCATGGCAATCCATGAACACCTGACAGCTCATTGACGAAGATCATGACGACCATCGTGAGGCCGCGGAAGATATCGATGGAGGCGAGACGGGCTGAGGCCGTCGTTCCTGCAACTTCCATCGGGGTGGATGGCGCAACCGTGGTCATCGTGTCCTGCCTTTGTAAGGTTCCCTTAGAAGCGTATCGACATCATAGTAGCCTGGGAAAGAATCCGAAACCTCTTTCCTGCGCTACAGAAAGACTGCCAATCCTGATACACTCGTCGATTCCTGGAGGTATGGATTTTGGCTTCACCGGAAGGCTTTCAACCCTTTGTTCCCGCAAATGAATCGCGCCCTGAATTTACCGTGCGCGCCGTTCTGCTCGGCTGCATCTTCGGCGTTGTCTTCGGGGCCGTAACCGTCTATGTCGGTCTGAGTGCCGGGCTCACCGTCGCAGCCTCGATCCCGATCTCCGTGCTTTCGATCAGCGTGCTGCGAGTATTAGGCAAAGCTTCGATTCTCGAAAACAATATCGTACAGACAACCGGCAATGCGGGCCAATCCATCGCCGCCGGTGTCATCTTCACTCTGCCCGCGCTCATCTTTCTCGGCTTCGACCTCGAATACGTCCGCATCTTCATGCTCGCCCTGCTCGGCGGCTGGCTCGGCGTGCTCTTCATGATCCCGCTGCGCCGCCAACTCATCGTCGAAGAGCATGGTAACTTGACGTATCCCGAAGGCACAGCCTGCGCCGACGTGCTCATTGGCGGAGAACGCGGCGGATCGTTTGCCAGCCGCGTCTTCTTCGGCCTCGGCTTCGGTGGCCTTTATGCCCTTTTCCAGAATGAAAATCTTCTTAGCGCCTGGCCCGGCACGCCCAACTACGAGCCCAAGTGGCTCCCCGGAGCCGCCGTCCGCGCTGCTGCGACATCAGAATATCTGGGCGTCGGATACATCATCGGTCCGCGCATCGCCGGAACGCTCTTTGCCGGCGGCATCATCAGCTGGCTCGTCATCATGCCGGCGATTCACTTCTTCGGCGCGCACTATCCCGGAGCCATTTATCCCGGCACCGTCCCCATCGCGCAGATGTCCCCCAGCGATCTCTGGATTACCTACATCCGCCCTATGGGCGCAGGCGGCGTCGCCGCTTCCGGACTCATCACGCTGCTGCGCACCATGCCCACCATCTTCAACGCCCTGCGCGCCGGCATGAAAACCATCGGCAAAAATGCATCCAGCGGATCGACCTCGCGTACTGAGCGTGACATCCCCATGAACATCGTCCTGCTTGGCAGCGGCGTTTTGGTGCTGATGATCTTTCTTTTTCTTACCTTCAAGCCGATCCCCGGCGCGCAGACGGGATGGCTCGCCAACCTGGCCGCAGCGCTTCTGGTGATGCTCTTCGGCTTCCTCTTCGTCACGGTCAGCAGCCGCATCTGCGGCCTTATCGGCAGTTCATCCAATCCAGTTAGCGGCATGACCATCGCGACACTCATGGCGGTCGCGGCGATCTTCCTCGTGAGCGGTTGGACTGCTCCTGCGTTTGGAGCGCTTGCCATCACGATTGGCGGTATCGTCTGCATTGCATCTTCGAATGCGGGCGATACTTCACAGGATTTGAAGACGGGCTTTCTGATCGGAGCGACTCCCTGGAAGCAGCAGGTTGCCGTCATGGTGGGCGTGGTTGTTTCTGTTTTCTCGATTGGGATCACGCTCAACGCAATGAACAAGGGCCTGGAAGAATTTACGCCGATGAAGCAGCCCATCGCCCTTAACCTCAGCGCACCGCTCGATGGCGTTCAGCTACAACAGCAGCATTTCTCGCGCCAGCGTTTTTTGTTGACCAAGCCGGACAAATCGACGGAATTTGTTGAAGGCAGTCCATACATGTTGCTCAATGCGCTGGGATCGACGACACTTCCCGATGGCAAGTACCTCTACAATCCGCAGACGGGCAACATTGAAATCCAATGGATGCAGGGAATCGGCAGCGAGAAAGCCGCAGCTCCACAAGGCCGTCTTATGGCAACTGTCATTAACGGCATCCTTTCACGCAAATTGCCCTGGGGGCTCGTCTTTCTTGGCGTTTTTATGGTCATTGCCGTTGAGGTTCTCGGCATCCGCTCGCTGTCCTTCGCTGTCGGAGCCTATCTTTCGATCGGAACCACGCTCGCCATGTTCTGCGGTGGCATCGTGCGCTGGATGGTCGATCGCGCCGTCGCCAAGGCCGGAGGCAGCGAAGCAGACACCAGCAGCGAAATCTCTCCCGGCTCGCTCTATGCCAGTGGACTCATCGCTGCAGGCGGCGTCATGGGACTGATGGGCGTTGCTCTCAAGCTTTACGAAGCAGCTACCGGAAACGAAGTGCGGCTCTGGTTCCCAGCAGGAAGCGCAATCTATAACCTGCTGCAGCATCAGTCGATCTCTATCATCACCTTCGCGCTGTTAGCCTTTTCGCTGTACTACTTTGCGCGTAAGCCACTGGACAATAAATAGGAGTAAGCCGGCGATTCATGCACCTGTGCGGGAAACAGCATCCAAGCGCGTGGAGGGTTTGAAATGCTTTTTCCGAAAATGCAGTATCCCGCAGCCGTTGTTCTCTGCGGTCTTGTGATTCTTGCCGCAGGCTGTAACAAATCGAAGCCGGACACTACAAATTTCAAGACAGCGATCAACAATTACTACACGGCGCATCCGAGCTGCGTCTGGTCGAGTCCTGTCAAGTTTCCCGCGCAGGCCGATGCTTCAAATGACCAGCAGACGAAGGGGTTCGATGCGCTCACCGATGCAGGCCTGCTGACTCGGACGGCGGAAGAGAAAAAGCGTTTCCTCATCGGATCAAAACAGGTCAATGACTACGACGTATCGAGCAACGGCCGCACTGTCTGGACAGCCGACCCATCGCAACCCGGCTATGGCAACTTCTGTTATGGCCATCGCGACGTGACGTCGATTGACAACGTCACCATGGGCACCAATCAGAACGGGGCCAACACAGCAACCGTGAATTATCACTACGACCTTACCGGAGTGCCTGACTGGGCCAAATCGCAGGAGACGCAGACAGCCTTCCCGAATGTGCAGGCCGACATGGCGGCTCCAAAGACGGCAACGGCCACGCTGCTGCAGACGCAGGATAACTGGCAGGTCTCCGCAGATTGATAATTCGCTGGATGAGGCTGGTCTATTGCGGGAAGCAGCGAGATCACAATCCGCTGCTTCCCTGTTATTTATTTGGCTCTGGGCGGCGTCATTTCAAGCGCCCAGATAGCTGTTGGCCGCATGTACATTCCGGCACGAAAGTTTCCCGTGATATCCCATGCCTCGGGCGTACGGAACCAGTAGCCTTTGCTTTCGTAGATGACGTGATAGAGCCCCCAGGTCGTCTTCCAGGCCTCATCCTGCAAGCCTTCGCTCATCAGAAGCCCGGCATAGCCAAGTGTTGTGCCCACCCAGACTTCTTTGGCCTCTTCATTCGTGAGAATGGAGCCATCTGCGTCCATGCCGTTGGCCGCTCCCATTTCTCCATGATCGAACTTCATTACGTCGAAGGCGAAGATTTTTTTCATTGCCGATAACTGCATGGCATGCGGCACGATGTCGCCAAGGCCGGTAAGGTTGGCGTACCACTGTCCTGCGAGTTGGTCAGCCTGAATGGCGTCTTTTGATTCGCTGCTCGTGTCGTAGCGAAAATATTCGCCATTCCATAGTTGCGAGATATACGTCTTCTGCCCCTTCAGGAAGAGTGCATGGTACTCATCCACTGACTTGGTATCGCCGAGGATGCGCGCAGTCTCTTCTCCCGCGCGCAGGGCGGCCAGCCAGAGACCACCGGAGTAAGCGCTGACGCCGCGCACCACCCAGGAGTCATAGGTCTGGTCCGGATAGCCGCTGTTTTCCGGAACGCCGCCGCCATGATCGAACTGGCGAAGGTATTCAATCGCGGCCTTCGTCGCAGGCCAGGTCTCGCGAAGAAACGCGGTATCGGTACGACCGGTCAGGACATAGTCGCGATAGACCATCAGTACAAATTTAGAGTTGAGGTCTTTCCAGTCATTGGTATCCTGCCAGCCGGGTTCGTTGACGGCGACGAACGGATCGCCTTCCGGTACTCCGAGATCGTGAGGCACGGCACCGATCTTCTTGCGCTTGTGCGTGACGGGTTCACCGGTCTGCTGTGTTTTCCATACCCACAGCCCCTGTTCCGGCCACTCTTTCGTCACGGTATCGGCAAATTCACGCAACACCTGTTTGTCGATATCCGGCCAGAACTTCAGCAGCGGCAACGACGCGTAGAAACGGACATCGAGCGTACCGTAATAGGCATAGTCAAAGCACTCGAGCAGAGCAAAAGTTGACGGCGACTTTGGGTCTGAGCCAGCCTGACGACCCCAGAAAGTTCCACCATCGGTCAATGCGTATAGCTCGTTGAAGAGCATGCCGCGATACCACAGCGGCTTGCTCTCGTCGTTGATGTAAGGAGCCTGCCACTTGTCTACCTCATCGCTCCACTCCGCGGCATGAAGAAGCCCATCGCGGGCTATCTGCCAGGCGTTCCGTCCGGAGGTTCCGTAGAAATCCGTGTAGCGGCGATGCCATTTTCTCCCCTCACCAAACTGGACTATAGGGAAGTCCCATGCGATGATCATGGGAATCATTTTTTTCTCTCCGGGCCGGAGAGTGAAGCGCAGAGCGATCGCGCCTGCCAGCTTCTCTTTATCGCTCACCCATGATTTCTGATCGTTTGCGAGCCTGCCGTCTTTTGAGAATGGCGCCCACACAGCTTTGCCGTCTCCGGTTGCCTGGAATGTCGTCTGATAGCTCACTTCCACGCCGGGTGAATCCATTGCCGCGATAACGAACTGGCCGTCCCATTCATTCGGAGTGTCACCGGCGCGGTTTCTATCGAATACGATTCCCTTCATCGTGCCGGTGCTGCCGAGCTTCTCGCTCCTGTAGTCGTTGTGATTGCCCTGGTTGGGAGTTCCGCTGAAATCGCGCGTAAAGGTTCGGAACCAGCCGGACATATTTGTCCAGGAAAACAGCACCGACACGGTGATTGTCTTATTCGTCGGATTATCCGCATGCCAGCGGTAGACGGCGACTGGATAGCTGGATTCACGGTAGTTGTCGGGAATGACAGGCGAAAACTGCTCCAGCGTGACATGAGCGGGAAACTTGTCCCACTTATAGTCGAACCACGCCTTGGGAAAGAGCGCGTAATAGTCGCCTGCTCCAACCGGATAATCCCATCGCCAGGAGGACAACTCGCCGTTGTTGGGATGGCCGTTCATCAGCACTTGCGCAGTGCCCTGTGGGTCGCCCTCCGATTGTTGAAACATGGCGATCTGGTTGGCGTACACTGGTTCATATTTGTGGACCCCGGCCTTGATGTGCCAGCGCGCAAAGTCGCCGCGATAACTGCGCGAAAACGTTCCTGCGCCAAAGCCGCCGACCGGAACACCCTGCCAATATCCGTCATCGATATCGCCGGCTACGCGTGTTACGCCGGGATTTTCGAGGGGAAGTCCCAGCGGGCGCGTCCACGCAGCCTTTGGAATGCCGTCTCCACCCCATGCGCTGGAGGCGGTTGTAAGAAAGAGCGCACATACCAGAATCCAGACTAATGACCGTTTCGAGGGTCGTTGCAAGATGTCCTCACCACTACTCAAAATTATGTCCGGATCCGGATGCACGCAACAAAGCGTATGCGGTGAATCGATTCCGTTCGACACCGCGACGCGATTGCCGTCTTCGCTTCCATTGTTCATGGCTTTAGAAAAAGCTTGTCAATTCATCGCAAGTGAGAGTACATACTAACTAACCGTTAGTAAGGATGTCACGCTTTCCCTCTTCCGTGCAATTTGTGAGAAGCATTCCCGCCAAGACGGGTGCCCATGCAGGAAGCGTTATCAGGAAAAGTTCCGGGCATAGGCAGAGCGCAATGTGCCGATTCTCCGCCCGGTGCTGCACTTCCCTGGCATGTGGGGTTGAAAGTGGAGCGAATCGAAGCGCAGTCAATAAAAACATAATGAAAGAGACAAGATATGGACATGATTCAAGAGAGGCTACTTTGCATTTGTCGTAAATTTTGTCAGTTGTTGTTTACCATTTCCTTTTTGCTGTGCGCAGGCGTAGCGGCGCATGGGCAGAGCTCTTCCACTGGTGACATTCGCGGCACGGTGACAGATCCAACAGGCGCGGTTGTGCCTGGCGCTACGGTTTCCGTGATGAACGTGAACACCGGCGAAGAGAAAGTCTTCAAGACGAATCGAGATGGTATCTATGACACCGTGTCGACTCCAAACGGTCATTACACCGTCACCATCGTGGCTTCTGGATTTGAAAGTCTGGTGCTTGGCCCCATCACTCTGGATGTGGGAGCCATCACGCTGAACGGACATCTGAAGGTTGGCAGCGCCGAGCAACGGATTGTAGTGACGGCCGATACCGCTTCTCTTCTTCGTACGGAAAGCGGCGAGCAGTCAACGACCCTCGACGCAAAAACCATGCTGCAGTTGCCCCAGGTTGGGCAGGACTGGGCAAACTTCACGATTCTGTTGCCGGGCAGCGCAGGCGCATCCTCGACAGGCAATCAGGTTGCAAATCCGGGTGTTAGCGTATCGCTGAACGGCGGCATGCCTTTTAGTGGGAATTTTCTATCGGATGGCGGCTCGGTCACGAATCCGCACAGCGCCGACGTTGAAACCGACACCTTCGAGACGGTCGCAGAGGTTGAAATCGACGACTCGAACTTTTCCGCGCAGTACGGCATCGGGGGTGCGGTCTTCAACCAGATTACAAAAGGCGGCACCAATCAATTTCACGGTACTGCCTATGAGCATTTCCAGAACGACGCGCTCGATGCAAGAAGCTATTTCAATGCACCCGGTCAACCGGTACCCCCTCTGAAATTTAACCAGTTTGGCGGGTCCGTCGGCGGTCCGATCTTACGGAAGAAATTGTTCTTCTACTTCAACTACGACAAAACCATCGACAACAGCTCATATTCCGGCACTACTTCCATGCCTACGAATCAGCTCAAGGGCGTGAATACGCCTAACGGGCAATTCGATCTGACGCAACTGCTCACGCTTGACGGGAATGGCAATAAAATTCCAATCGCAGACCCCAATAATCCAAACCAGAACTACATCAATCCGTGCAACGGCCAGCCGGTCTATCTGGGCGAGTTGTTTGATCCGGCGAGCCAGACTACGGTAAATGGCCAGATGTGCCGCTTTCCCTTTGCTACCGACAATGTCATCCCGGGGAACAGAGTCGATCCTGTAGCAAAAAATATTGTCCAGTATTTTCCGCAGCCGAATCAGAACACTAGTCAGGGAATCAATGGCGACTATTACTATGTGGTCCCTGAACCAAATCCCTCCACCCGTGTTTTTGGAAGGATCGACTACGATTTCAACGAGAAAAACCGCTTAACGTCTTCGATCGCCGTCCGCGATGCGAACACTCCGGTTTATTCCGAATGGAATTGCCCGATTGCGTGCTATCACGATGACACTTCGGATTATTCCAGCCAGACCTCCGATGTGTGGTCGTTCAGCTCGACATTCGTAAACGAATTTCGCTTCAGCTTTAATCGTCAGGGCAGCTTCCTTGCGCCCTTCTCGATCAATCTAGGCATACCGCAGACCATCGGCCTGCAATACGCCAAAGCCAACCTTTTTCCGAATCTTAATATCACCGGCAATATCTGCTGCGACTCGCCTTATGCGGGCACCAACACGATCTATGCGCAGAATGTCTATCAGCCGTCTGACGTAGTGACGCTGATTCGCGGCAAGCACATTCTGCACTTCGGCGGCGAGCTCATCATGTTGCAGGACAACTCGACGGCGTGGGGCAATGTCGATGCCGGCGATTTCAGTTTCTCCGGGCAATACACGCAGGCAAGTTTAGACGCTACTGGGACAGGCGCTGGCTGGGCTGATTTCCTGCTGGGAGATGTGCAGAGCTGGGGCGCAAGCAATTCACCGTTGTTTGGCGGCCGCCAGAAGAGTCCCCAGGTCTTTGTTCAGGATGACATCAAGCTTCGTCCAAATCTCACGGTAAATGTAGGCCTCCGTTACCAGATTCAGGACGGTTGGAAAGAGGTGCACAACCGCATCGGCGATTTCGATCCAACAATTTTCAATACCGCATCCGGCAATGATGGCGCGATGTGGTTTGCGCCAGCGAATCATCGCACGCAGGCACAGGCCGATGTCTATTCCGGTGTTCTGCCGCGCTTTGGGTTCGCCTATTCGTTTCGTCCTGATACGGTCATTCGCGGCGGCTGGGGAATTTATACGAGCCCCTGGAGCGTCGATCAGTTTGGGAATGCGAAGGGCACAGGCTACGGTCAATCGGGCAGCGCTCAAGACCTGACAAATGGTGTTACTCCGCTTACGACGCTCTCCGGTCCAGGAGTTCTCTATGGCACAAACACTTCGTTGCCATATGTGAATGCTTCTACCGATCCAACCGCCTACAACGGCCAGAACGTAAACTACGATCCTTATCACACGCCGTTGTCCAGGCTGTATTCATGGTCGCTTGGGATACAACGTGAATTTAACTACGGCATCACGGCTGAGGTCGCCTATGTTGCAAGGCATGGCGCCGATTTGCAGTTCAAGGGCGACATCAACCAGATACCGCTGCAAAATCTTTCGGCTGACGATAATCCGAATGGCCGTCCGTACCCGCAATTCCAGCAAATCAATGGAAGCACATTCAATGCGGTTTCCAACTACAACTCGCTGCAGGCGCAGGTAAAGAAGCGTCTTACGAATGGCATCGCATTCAGCGCAGCTTATACCTGGTCGAAGTTTCTAGATGACATGGATGTTTCTCCCTTCAATGGCCAAGAGGGTACAAAGACATTTCAGAACTTCCATGATCCGCATAGCAACTACGGGCCTTCCAATTTTGATATCCGGGAATCGTTGAAGAGCAGCATCGTCTATCAACTGCCATTCGGCATGGGCCGTACTTTCCTGAACAAGAATCGCCTGCTGGATACAGTTGTTGGCGGATGGCAGGTATCGGCTATCGTGATCAATCAGAGCGGCAACCCGTTTACAGTGCTATTCAACGGCCCCAACAACTCCTATTCGCAGGCCGGGGCATGGTATCCCAATGTTCTGCATCCAGCGCAAAACGGGAAGCAGAGTCTCTCACAGTGGTACGATCCAACTGCCTTCGTGACGGCGAGCAATGGAACGTTTGGCAATTCGAGCCGAAACTCACTTCGTGCGCCTGGCATCGATACGGCAAATCTCTCGATGGGGAAGACCTTTAATCTCTTCGAGAATGTTGGTCTGCAACTAAGGGCGGATGCGTCCAACGTATTTAACCATCCAAACTTCGACGCTCCTGACGTCAACTTCAATGATCCTGTGAACCTGTCGACTCCCGGCAGACCACAGGGCGCAGGAGCTATCAGCGCAACGACGGTAGGCGGCCGCAATATGCAGATCAGCGCACGCGTCGAGTTTTAAAACGTGTCTCCTTCACCTGGAGGACAGCTTGTCGCTGTCCTCCAGGTATCTTTTTCGAAGGAAGGGTTCTCGATTTGCGGGGCTGCCCGGGAATTAGCTGAGCACTATAAGCCTCGCAAGCAGAGCGATTGCGAGAGGTATTCAGCAAAGAACCCGTTTCAGGGACGCTGACGGGGAAGCATGGTGAATCACAAGGCCAGTTTCTTGTCGTAGTTGCTAACGCCGTCCGCCGAGCCAAAGCAAAGCCGCTTCAAAGAAACCGTTCTGCTGTGGACTGGTGAAAATTTTGTTGCCGTGGCCCATGTTTGTGTAGATCATTTTGTACTTCGTGTTCGTCCAGGTGACGGGTACGTCGCCGCCTGCAAGGGTATCTTTGAATCCCAGGGGATAGTTGGAGGGGGCAAGCGTCATTAGCACCTTAATGTCGGGGCTCTGGCGCGGATCCGGCTTCCAGCTATACCACTCGTTTGCGGGCGATAGATAACTCGCCGGGAGCCCCTTCATGGCCGGGTGCGACGGATCATCGATGTCCAACGTGACCGGGAGCGGAGGCCAACTGTTGCCATAAAAAACTGTTCCGAGGAAGTCCGCAAACCATGGCCAGGTTTCACGGCTGTCCATCCAGCCTGCGATATGAAAACCGAGCCACGCTCCTCCATGTTCCATATAGTCCTGAAACGCTGTCCGCTGCGCGGCAGTGGAGGGAAACTCATCCAGCCACAGAACGACCTGGTACTGCTTCAGCACGACAGGATTCAAGTCGTTCCAGTTCGACGTCGCTTTAAATTCGAAGTTGTCCCGTTTCGCCATTGCTTCGAAAAAGGGGATGGCCTGCATGGCGAAATCCACATGGTCCTGCTCTACATTCGTGGAGTAAAAGGCAAGAACCTGAAAGGACTTGTTCTGGCCAAAAGCAGCAGAAGCGGTGAGGGCAAGAGCCACAAGAAAACAGAAGAAGCGCATGAGCGGAATCATCGAAGAGCCATCCTTGCCGGAAACGAACGGAACTTATCGCTCGACACCGTACTTTCTAACATTTAATAATATAGTTCCACATCGAGGTTTTATCACAATATGAACCGCGGCTCCCAGGCAATTGTTTCGATCTTCCGCCACCGACGCATGTTGTGTGTCGCGGCTCTGTTGACCGCGCTTATCCCTGTCGGAATCGCTTCCGATGCACATGCAGAAAATGAAGGGCCGCAAGGCAGACTGATCACGAGCCTTGCCGTGGCCATCAATCCGGCTACCCATAAGGTATATGCCGTGAATGAGGGTGCAGGCACGGTGTCGGTTATCGATGAGCAGAGTGGATCGACTCGCACAGTGAAGGTGGGGAAGGGGCCCATCGCCCTCGCCATCAATCAGGCTACAAACAGAATCTATGTCGCCAATACCGAAAGCGGCTCAATCAGTGTGATCGATGGCGGATCGGATGAGGTGATAGCTACGGTAAAAGCGGAACCCACTCCGTATGTGTTGGCGGTAAACGAGGCCAGCAATAAAGTCTATGTGACGTACACCTACAGTCATGTTGTGACGGTTATCGATGGCGCAACCAATACGACACAATCGCTCAAAACTGGCAGCGCGGATGGCATAGCCCTAGATCCTGCGAGCCATACGATATTTCTTACGACCTATGAGGATCCGGACATTCGAATCGTTGATGACACAACCGGAACCATCAGCAAAATATCGGTCGGGCCGCATCTCTGGGGCATCACCTTCGATGCATCGTCACATACACTGTATCTGGCTCATACCGGAACCGCCGATATCGTTGCTCTGAATGAAAAAACTCGCGAAGTGTACACCATCCCCGTTGGTGAAATTCCCTGTGCGGTCGCGATCAATCCAGTAACGCACACTATCTATGCCGTCAATTATGGGGATGAGACTGTGAGCGCCATCGACGCAGCGAATCGAAAGGTGATTGCCACAATGCATGTCGGCAAACACCCACAAGCTGTCACCGTCGATGCAGCACATAACCGGATCTATATCGCCAACGTACATAGCAACAGTGTTACGGTGATCGATGGCGCTAGGAATCAAGTCATTGGCACATATGACGCCGGTAGAAACCCTTATGCCCTCGCTATCGATGCGATAACTGGGCATGTATATGCTGCGAATTATGGCGAACCACCGGTGACCCCGGTCAACGTACCAAGCGCTGTGGTGCAGCGGTAAATTGCACGGCTGGGACTATTCTGGAGCGGCCCCCGATGCCGGTGTCGAAAGACTTGCCGAAGGTGATACCTGGGCTTGCTGGAGCAGGCGATATCCATCGCGAGTCCGTACGTGATACTTCTGCAAGTTTTTGCCCACAAGCTTTACCGTAATCGCGCGCCAACCACGGTTGGGATTCGGCTGCGGATAGTAGCTGAGGGCATAGAGATGCGCCAGATCATCCCGGATTGAGGCAAATGCTTTTTTTTCATCGCCCCAGTTCTTGGCAAAGTAAGCTTTGCCACCGGTGGCTTTGCTCATGCGTTCAAACACCGCGGTGGAGACCGGCTCTGCCTGTGCCTGCTGAGTACTGACCATGTAAATGATCGTTCCGGTTGATTGGGCCAACTCTGCCACGTCCTCCGGCGGCACTGAGCTTGCGTTATCAGGCCCGTTCGAGAAAACCACGATTACCTTTCGTCCTTCGATCAGTGCTGCATCCTTCACGGTCAATAAAAGACAGTTATAGAGTGCGGCATCGTCTCCGGCGACCGAGCTGCGTACGCCACGCAGCACCTGGGACCGATCCGGAGTAAGTGTGGTGGCGCGCGAAAGATCACGACTGTAAGAATAGAAGGCTATCTTGTTGGGGCCGTCGAGGGAGCGGATGAAATCGGCGATGGAATCTTGTGCAAAGACGAATCCGCGGTACATGTAGTTGCTGGTATCGAAGAGAATGAAGACGTTGGCTCCGGCAAGATGCAAGCTTGAGATGCTGCCGGTATTGACGGCGGATTCAGCTGGCGCCGGGTCCGGAGTGGTTTCCGCGACCTGCGTAGAGGGTTTGCTGTCTAACGGAGGCTTCGCTATCAATCTGCGCGTGGGTTCACCGCCTGCCTCGAACGTGGCAATTTTTTCAGGAATCTTGTCTTCAGTGATAGCGAAATCTTCCGGAGTGAGGCCATTGATGTAGTTTCCCTTATGGTCCGTCACCGCTACATTGAGCTGCACCAGAACGACGTTCACGAAGATGCGTGACCCAGAATTCTCCTGAGCTGTTGTCCAGCTCCCCCGCGCCAGCAAAAGACCCGATAGTATCCAGAGGAACAGAAATAATTTCTTTGCCATAACCCTCCTGTTGCGCACTCCACTTCTTACTCCCTAACGCTCGGCATGTGAGTCTGCCCCTGGTAACGAGGCAATTTTGCCTTGCCGGAATTCGTCCCCTGTCTCTTCCATAGCGCGCAGCACAGCCCGCCAATCCTCGAGGTCTGTGGCAAAAATCTTTGCGATCATCTGGCGTGTTAATTCGGGAACCAGACGGTTCAGCATCACCGACGAATAGCCCATTTCATCCGCCAGGCGAGCCCAATACAAATTGTTAGACTCCCAGGATTCGCCAAACAGGCGGCTGGAATACCCTCCGAAAGCGGGAAACGGTTTTACATTCAGCAGCTCGAGGGCGTTATTTCGGGCTAATGTCGGGTGAGGCACTCCAAAATCCCTTGATATACGCTCGGGTTTTGTTTCCGCCGGATGCTGATGACAGAGATTCTCCAGCTGTTGACTAGCCGTCCCCCCCGAAGCGGCTTCTACTGGATATCTCCTGCGATATTCGCTGGCTAAATAGAATGTATCTTCCGGCATCATGCGAGGGAGTATCACAGCAAGAGTTTCCGGACGCTGCAGGGCCTGCTCAGTCAGTTCTAACCGTCGCGGCGCCATGCGTTCGGAAAGAATGCCGATCACTTTGCTTCGCAGCTGGACATTTTCTACGGAAGAGGTCAAAAGCTCTTCACCGGAGCGTTGATAGAGGGTGACAGCATGAAGTTCGTCCTGGCTCACACCCCACCAGCGCGGCACGGTCGCACTGACCAAAAGGTCAGGGACTATCTCTTTCCAGATCAAGGCCTGGACGTTTTCCGGAGCAATAAAATCCTGCTCCGTCGTGGCCAGCGCATAAGGCAAGTCAGCCAAGGAACCCATCAGATAAGCTCCACCGCCAGCCGGTATACCTACCCCAAACAGCTCAGGAGGGCGCCAGAGCCGCTGTGCACCTACAATCGTAAGTCCTGTAAAGTCATGCGAGCGGACGAGAAGCGGATTGATGTGGAGAACCTGAGCGCCCGGTGGCTCGTAGTAGGCATAGTTCAAACCAACCAGCGTATCCCGCAGAAAGGGCGCCAGTTGGCCGCGGGCGGTTTCCAGTTGTGCGGG